>JAESFL010000152.1_pt1 | contig 64868 bp, 54 predicted proteins | sample 9269401 | NCBI WGS metagenome assembly JAESFL01 (sample SAMN14506025, study PRJNA617098) | algae metagenome | isolation source: Gloeocapsa sp. UFS-A4-WI-NPMV-4B04 and co-occurring heterotrophs from desert... | place: USA: Utah | collected 2006-10-01 | reverse complement strand
GACTGCACGGGCACGTGGCCGCAGCAGAACCCACCGTGCGTGCCGGTGCCCTGGCCGGGATGGAACACGACCGCGTGGCACGAGGACGCCGCGAAGCCGCAGACGGTGGGCACGGATACCTACTGGCTGGGAAGCCTGAGCGTGGGGATGCGCGATGCGAGCGGGCAGATGTACATGCGCAACCGCTACTACAACCCGCAGACGGGCCAGTTCACGCAGCCGGACCCCATCGGCCTCGCGGGCGGGCTCAACAGCTACGGCTTTGCGGGGGGTGACCCGGTCTCGTATTCGGATCCGTATGGATTGAAGATCTACTGCGATGCGAAAACGAAAGTAAACAACCAGAGTGGCTGCGATCTATACGAGGAGCTCAGGACAAGGGTAAATCAAGGGTTACGCTCTGATGATCAAGATGTCCGAGCGGGAGCGAGGAGACTCGCGGGGATGCTCAATGCAATGAATGCTGATGAGGACCGACACTATGTCGTCACAGCAGGCGTGCTGCCCGACAACTCGGGTGCCGGAATCGAGGTCGCCGTTCCGGGGCGTGCGGGCTGGTGGGCGGCTATCGTCGACCCATCCCAGAGTCCGAACAATCCCCGTCAGGAAGTCAGCGCTTCGCCATGGATCCTCGTGGCGCACGAGCTGGGAGGCGCCCGCAGCCGCTCGCTCGGTGGCGGGCACGCCGCCGGCTCCATCCCAGCCGAGAACGGCGCTCGCATGATTGCTGGGTGCCGCAAGAGGTGGTTGCACAAAGGCGATACATTCGTGACGCACCCGGGGTGCTATCGATGAACACTCCAGTGCGCACTGCCTCGAACGAACAACCACGAGAACGAACTGAACCTATGTTGTCATCCTTCAAGGACGCACGAATGAGCATCGCGCTGATGCTGATCGTGAGCTGCGGACCCGCAGGGCAGACAAATACCGATTCCCGGGGGGCCGCCGCGCCCGACACACTGCTGTCGGTGACAGGTGCCAGTTTGCCCCCCTCCAGCGGCCCCGCGCTCATCCTGTCATGCTCAGGACCCGGCCGGCGCGGCGTGACCGGGTACTTTTCTCCCACACCGGCCCAACTGGCTGAGATCGAGTCACGCCTACCCGCTGCGTTGGCAAAACAACGTAGCCGTGGTGCGGGAGGGCCCCCGCCGCGTCACTACTACCGGCAATATGTCGGGATCGTCCGTTCGGGAGGACAGAGGGCCGTCGTGGTGAATGCATTTTCACGCGAACACCTAACCATGATGAATGCTCTCGTTAATCGTTTACCAAAGCAGAGCGAGAACGCTGCGGATACGGTCCTGTGGAGGCACGAAGCCGTTTCCGTGTGCGACGGGGGAAGGGAGTTCTGGTCTGTGGAGTTCGATCTGGGGAGTTCATCATTTCGCGATTTCACGATGAACGAGGGGGCTTGATCCAGATCTGGTAAGCCGTGGCACCGGTCAACCACTGTCACCTGTATTGGGTGCTAGCGATGCTTCGGCACAGAGCACCGAAGTGTGCGCTACAAACGTTTCGCGGAATCAGTTCGGAGTGCCATTTGTCCTGCGGCGCGGTTGATCATGAGCGGGCGGGGCCAGGTTTGGTCCGCCCGCTCGGGTTTACCTAACCATGCGTGCCGGTGCCCTGGCCCGGATGGAACACGACCGCGTGGCACGAGGACGCCGCCAAGCCGCAGACGGTGGGCACGGATACCTACTGGCTGGGCAGCCTGAGCGTGGGGATGCGCGACGCCAGCGGGCAGATGTACATGCGCAACCGCTACTACAATCCGCAGACGGGCCAGTTCACGCAGACGGATCCCATCGGCCTCGCCGGCGGGCTCAACAGCTACGGCTTCGCGGCGGGGGACCCGGTCACATATAGCGATCCGTATGGATTGGCACCTGCCTCGTGCCCCCCGTGCGATGGGTCAGATGCAGCCGATGTTGCTGTCGGATTTACGCCGGTGGCGAGTACTATCCACGACGGCGTCACACTGGTCAGTGGGAGGAATCCGATCACCGGCGAGAATGTCGGTGTCGGCGGTCGCTTCGTCGCGGCTATCGGACTCGTCACTCCGGCAAGCGGCGGCAGATCAGGGGAGCGGGTAAAGCGATTAGTTTGACACGCCATGCTGTGCATCAAGCAATAAATCGGGGGGTAGGACCGCGTGCTATTTTAGACGCGTTCCGCCGTCCACTGCGCGTAGATCCCGTAAGGATCGACAACCAGGGTCGTCAGAGTCAACGTATCATGGGGCGGGAGGCAACGGTTGCCCAGAACCCCGAGACGGGAGCTGTCGTATCAGTGAACCCAACAAGTACCCGTCGTCGCGAGAAGGCCTTACGAGAGTCAGGGGAGGAGCCGTGAACGATAAGAGGCATAAGGTTCGGTTCACTGCCGAAGAGCGTGATGCTCTTCTCACACACTTTGCGCTTCCGGAAGAATTACGCGGGGATCTGCGGCAGTCGTCGCTCTCGAGCATAGTGCCCATCGGCGCTGACGAAGCTGATGAGCTACGGGAGCAGGCGGAGGAACTTCTTCTCGCGGAAGGATTCGATCAACACTACCGTCCAACCGCATTCGGCAAGATCCTTGAAAGCCTGATCGATAAGCTGTTGATCGCATGATGGCGCTCTGGAAACAGGTGACGGCGCAGTCAGGGAACGGCTAGTGTAAAGGCGGTGTTCCACGACACGAACCCCGGAACGGGCCTCTTTCCCCAACTGCGCCAGAGCGGATCAGGTGTGTACGTCGAGCCTCGACGGCTTCCCGGGTCCCCGGACCTCACTCCGGCCGCAGGTGCGCAGCCTTCCGCCCGTGCGGAGACGTTCTCCGTACGGGCACCCTGACCCTGTTTTTCAAACACACGAGCCGGTCCAGCAGCGTACGTCCGGGACCCCCACGCTTCGGTCACAGTTCATGGGTGCTCACGCCTGCACGGGCCGTGGCCGCCTCACATCTTCATGGGCGCTATCGCGTCCGGAGGGGACCGGAGGACGACTGTAATGAGGAGATCGCCAGAGGCGTCTCAGCATGATATCGGGTCAGAGCGTCCCCTCCTACGCACCAGTTCGCGACGGTTCCGCTGGGAACTGAGCTACTTCCACGCCGGCGGCATCGACCGCCCGCTGGTGATCTGGAAGAACAGCGTGGGCAGCGTCGTCACGCACCAGAACTGGCGCGGGCAGTTCGCACGCGGCACCTGGGGCGAGGGCACGGGGCGCGTGGGCCAGAGCAGCGACTGCGCCGCGTGGCCGTCATCGACGGAGTGCGTGCCGGTGGCGTGGCCGGGGTGGAACACGGGCGCCTGGCACGACGAGGCCGCCAAGCCGCAGACGGTGGGGACGGATACGGACTGGCTGGGCAGCCTGAGCGTAGGGATGCGGGATGCGAGCGGGCAGATGTACATGCGCAACCGCTACTACAACCCCGAGACGGGCCAGTTCACGCAGCCGGACCCAATCGGCCTCGCGGGCGGGCTCAACAGCTACGGCTTCGCGGCGGGGGACCCGGTATCGTACTCGGATCCGTATGGGCTCTGCCAGCGGCCGAAGGGTAGCGGCGTGGGCATTTGTGTCGAGACTTTATCGCGGCTAAATGGGTCCTCGGCACGTGATGGCACCGTCACGATGGACGGCGGCGGGCATGATGGGTTCCCCAGCTATGAGGTGTGGGCTTACTCAAGCAGTGGGCAAGCAACGAACGTCTACCACCACAAGGAAGGCTGGGTCGGTGAGCTTGCGGGTGTGGCTGACGTCAAGGTTGACCAGGAGAAGAACCAATGATTGCCAATCGTGACAGCTACGGCCGCGGGATCCGGGTGATGGTATTGATAATCCTGCCACTGACCCTGCTTGCCTGGTCGATCCTTATCTGGCAAGACGCGGAGGAGTCGAGTTCCCTGGCACAAAGCATCGCGAACAACGCCTTGCCGCTGTATGCATTCAGCACCATCCCGGGCGCGCTGCTCAGCGCGCTTCATACCAGAATTTTGGCGGGAATGAAGACGGAGGGCGGCTTCGACTTACAAATGAAATCAGCCTCGATAGGCTCATTTCTGGGCGCGGCCCTCGCAGGGGTTCTGTCGATCGTGCTGTTTCGAACCCTGAACCCCGGGCTCTGGCCGTTTTGGGTTTGGGGCGCAGTGTGGGATTGGTCTACGGCGTGCTTCGCGCCCGCGTTAAACGGTAGTGCAGAGGAACCTCTCGCCACTCCCGAAAGCAACGAGACATGACTTCGCTGTCCCGCGTAGCCGTCTGGAAGATTCTGCTCGCAGCGGTACTGGTGCTTCAGGGCGCTTGCCTGCCCACTGCATCGGACGACGCATTTGCCCGGACGTTCATCGAGAATCTCCGGACCCGTAATCCTGGCGGCGAGGCTCAGCTGCAGCCTCGGAGTGAGATGTCCCGCGCGGGGTGGGACGCCGTGCTCGTTTCCGCACGCGATCTTTCCGCGACCGTTCCCGACAGCGTCGTGCTTCGGGAGATCGAAACGTTGCGCGATGAGCATGGCCGCGCGCGAAAGCTGACCTACGGCGTGCACTCGGGGACGCGCTACGTCATGGTCGAGATCTGGCTCGTCAGCCATGAAGGGCAGACGTACGTAAACACCCTTCAAATAACGAGCTGAATGGATGCCTGGTCCTCGGCCCGTGGCGTGGAATGATGCCCGGACCCGGGATCACGTTGCTTCCGGACGGCTCCGGACTTTTTGCGCCGCCAAGCCGCAGACGGTGGGGACGGATACCTACTGGCTGGGCAGCCTGAGCGTGGGGATGCGCCATGCGAGCGGGCAGATGTACATGCGCAACCGCTACCACTAGAATCCCGTTCTGGCCAGGTCATGCAGCTCCATGTGAAGACCACAGAACCATGATGACGTCACAGGCGGATCACAGCCAGCTCGGGCTGGCTGTACGCAGGCAACGGGGGCGAACGCTGGCGCCTGCAGTCCTGCGGGCGCTGGGCGAGGTGCTGGGGCCGGCGTCTCTCGGCTTCCTGCCGCTGGAAGAAACGGATCGCCGGTTCGAATCCTATTCGCGTGCTTTCCAGGCGTGCCTCGCGGGGGAGCAGCCCCACATGCATGCACGCGTGCAGCAAACGGAATCCGCGGCCTTGTTCTCGCGCCTCGGCCTGCTGGCGAAGGAGACACCGCCGTACGCCCGGGTGGTGCTGTTCGGCAGGGACTGGGAGCTCACGGGCGCCATCGAGGTCCCGGCAGCCCAGGCGTGGGCGGCTGCAGAAGACCTCCTTCGGCTGGAGGTGGACGAGCTGCGAGGGATGCCGCCGGACGGATGCGATGGATTTCTCATCGATCGCCTGGAGCGGGAGAACGAGATCGAATTCTGGTGCTGGGGCACCACCCTGGCCGACCGGTACGCGGCCACGATCCCTGGCGCGGCTCCATGAGCTTCCTGGACCTTGCCCTGCACTTCGATGCACGGGAACAGCCGCGCGAGGCTGCCTGGGCGTATGAGCTCGCGCTCCAGGAGCCGGAGCCCACGCTCTCCACGTACTGCAACCTGGTCGCGCTCTACTTCTCCTGCACCGATACGGGATTCTTCAGCGCGCACCATCTCCCCATGGAGTTCGTGGACGCCGCGTACGTGCGTGCGCTCGCCCTTCTGGACCAGGCGGAACGCGATCTGGGGTGGGATCCCGAGATCCAGACGTGGCGCCATCACCTGCGCGAACAGGTGTCGGCGGCCGATGTGGATCCATCCGTCTACGACCGGCTGGCGCGCTATGAATCGGCAACGCTGGCCAAGCTCCTGGCACACCTCTCGTCCAACCGCCACGCCTACCAGGAAGAGGCTCGTGCCCTGTTCTCGCGGTCGGAACGGAGAGATACGGAGCTGCAGCGCTACATCAACAGCTTCGCTCCACTGGGCCTGCGCGTTGACCGGCGTGGATGACACCGATCTGACCGGCTTCGACCACCCCGCCGGGCTCGTGGACTGCGGCAGCGCAGGGGAATGGCGCAGGGGACAGGCGGGATCATGATGCGCAAGACATTGACGCGAGAGCAGTACGCGCGGCAATACCAGCCCCGGCACGACGCGGTCTTTCGCGCGGGGCCGGTGGAGGAGGGCCCGTTCGCGAACCCGCGGTGGCGGATGGTGCTGCTCACCGGGGGATTGCTCCTGGACCCGGACGTGTTCGCGGCCCTCGCGGCCGCTGCCCGGCAGCATGGGGATCACGAAGTCGTCGTCCTGGACCGGGATGGGCACTTTCCCGAGGACCCGCCCGTCCTGCTCGCCTGGGACCCGCACGCCTGGGACGAAGCGCGCTGCACGGTCCTGGGCCACGTCGACACGGACGTGTTCGGGGCGTCCGGGGCGTGGGGGATGGTCGCGTCCGACGGATTCGCGGTGCTCGGCGGCGAGGCGTCGTTCCTGGCGGCGTTCGAGGGAGCGCTCACGGGCGGGCAGCGGGTGCTGCGCGAGCGGTTCGCGGAGGCGGCGGGGAACGGGATCGACTTCTTCGGCGAGGCGGGACGGCGCCATGCGGCGCGCCTCATGGCGATGGTGGGCTGGGACGAAGACGATGGATGACGGCACGGGGGAGAAGCCGTCAGCGGCTACTCCCCCGCCTCCTCCGCATCATCCCCTTCCCCTGCCTCCCGCGCGGTCGCGCCCATCCGCCGCGCGACGAAGATGGTGTGCCAGCTCTTGAGGCCCGGATGGGCCCGGGCCTGGTGCACCTCCACCTCCATCCCCGCCCGCCGCAGCGCCTTTTCGAACGCCGGGTCGCCCCCCGCGGACCAGTACGCCAGCCGGCCGGCCGGACGCAGCGCATCCACCGCCCGCCGGATCCCCTGCGCCCGGTAGAGCGCGGCGTTCCCCTCCGTCGTCATGGCCGCGGCGCCGTTGTCCACGTCCAGCATGATGGCGTCGAACGCGCCGGCGCCCTCCCGCAGCACGTTGGCCACGTCGTCGTGGCGCAGGTCCACGCGCGGGTCCGCCAGCGCGTCCGCGGCGAGCGCGTAGTCGGGGTTCTGGTTCCAGCGGATCACCTCTTCCATGATCTCCGCCACCACGACGACGGCGTCCGGCCCCAGCGAGCGCAGCGCGGCCCGCAGGGTGAACCCCAGCCCCAGCCCGCCGATGAGCACGCGCACGCCCCCAATTGCGCGCAGGGGCTCGCAGACCAGCTCCGCCAGCACGTCCTCGGAGTGGTGGCGGCGGGTGGACATCAGCTCCTGGCCATCCACGCGGATGGCGTAGGCGCCGTCGTGGCGCGTGAGCATCAGCACGCTGCCGTCCGGTGCGACGGCTTCGCCAAGGCGCTCGACTCGTTTCACGCGTCTGCTCGTGGGAGGGTTCGCGAGGTCAGCTGGAGTGGTCGTGCACGGCCCGCCACCCCTGGGCGGTGCGCACCCACACCAGGGTGAACCACCCCGCGTTGTCCGCCTCGCCCCCGCCAAAGAGGACGAAGCGCCCGGTGGCGAGCGCGGCGCCAGGGCCCAGGGGGCGGATGGCGGTCTGCTCGAAGCGCAGGTTCTGCCGGGGGCGGCCGTCCCGCCAGAGGGCGCGCGAGAACCCTTCCGCGATGGGCGCCACGCCGGGACGAGGACCGTTGCCCGTCATGTAGGTGACCGAATCCACGTAGATGGCCAGGTGCCCCTGCATGTCCGCGGCGTTCCACGCGTCCGCCGACGCCTGCAGCGCGGCGGCGATGCTGGCCCGGTCCGCGGCCCACGTATCCGCCGCGGCGGCCGGCGCGGGCGCCGGAGCGGTGGCCGGCGCGGCGGGCGCGCAGGCGGCGAGGACCAGGAGCGAGAGGAGCGGGATCGCGCGGCGCATGGTACCGGGGGCACGGGGATCGGATGGCGTCGGCGGACAATCTTACCCCCCTCCGCCCCGGCGGCAACGTCGCCGGCTCTCTCCGCACGCCATCTTCCAGGCGATCCGGCTTCACCCATCCCCTGCCCCGCCCCGGCAGGTCCGGAACGAGACCGCCCCGGCACCGAGAAGGTGCCGGGGCGGAATCCGCGGACGGACGTGCTCCCCGGACGATTCGATTCCCCCGAACGATCAGGGAACGAAGAGCTGCCGGCAGCCGCAGCTCACGTGGCCGTACGCGTTCATGTAGCACACGCCGGCATAGCCGTATCCCAGCGTCTCGCGGCAGTTGGCGTTGCACGCCGCCGCGTCCTCCTTGAGGCACGTCCCCGCGGCGCCCGCCGTCAGGGACGGAGCCGCGAACGCCTGCCCCGCGCCAAAGCCGAGCCCCGCCACCACCAGCGCGCCAAAGACGCCCCGAAACGCGCTTCGAGCCGAGTGTCGCATGCTTCCGCTCCTGGTAGAAAGTACCGCCGGAATCCCGCGGAAGCCGTGGTGCCCCGGCGGGTGTTCTCGCATTTTACGGCGGATTCCAGCAGCCGTCAACGGACCGGCAGGCGAATGCGGGAGGGAGGGCGAGGGAGCGTGGCCGTCCCGCCTCCAGGAGGGGCCGATGGCGGCGGATGCGTGGTGAGGATGTTGCATTTCGGCGGGGCGCGCACCGGCGGGCGCCCCAGGCCGGCGCCGTGGAGAGTCCCGGACACCGATGGCTGGCCAGTGAACGATTCGGAGCATTACCGCCGGCAGCTGGAGACCGTGGCGGAGAACGCGACGCTGGCGCTGTTCATCATGGACGAGGCGCAGCGCTGCACGTACATGAACCGCGCGGCCGAGCAGCTGACGGGCTTTCGCCTGCACGAGCTCCAGGGCAAGGCGCTGCACGACTACGTCCACCACACCCGCCCCGACGGCACGCCGTATCCGCTGCACGAGTGCCCCATCGACCAGGCGTTCCCGCAGAACATGCGCGAGCAGGGCGAGGAGGTGTTCGTCCACCGGGACGGGCGCTTCTACCCCGTGGCATTCACGGCCAGCCCCATCCTGGAGGACGGGCGTCCCGTGGGCACCATCGTGGAGGTGCGCGACATCTCCCACGACCGGCGGGTGGAGCGGCGGCTGGCCTTTCTGGCGGACCTGGGCCAGGCGCTGCAGCCCCTCACGGAGCCGGACCAGGCGATGGCGACGGCGGCGCGGATGCTGGGCCGGCACCTGGGCGCAGACCGCTGCGCCTACGCCGAGGTGGAGGCGGACGAGGACCACTTCACCCTCACGGGCGACTACACCCGCGGCGACACCGTGAGCATCGTGGGGCGCTACGCCATGTCCGCCTTTGGCGCGGAGGCGCTGCGGCTGATGCGCGAGGACCTGCCGTACGTGGTGCACGACGTGCTGGCGGACCCGCGGGTCACGGCGGCGGACCGCGCGGCCTACGAGCAGACGCAGATCCGCGCCGTGATCTCCATGCCCCTGCACAAGGCGGGGCGCTTCGTGGCGGGGATGGCCGTGCACCAGCGCACCCCCCGCCACTGGACGCAGGACGACGTGGAGCTGCTGCGGACGGTGACGCAGCGCTGCTGGGAATCCATCGAGCGCACGCGCACCCTCCGCAGCCTGCAGGACAGCGAGCGGCGCCTGCGCGCGGCCCTGGCGGACGCCGAGCGCGCCCGCGACCGCGCGGAGCGGCTGCAGGCGCTGACGGCGGCGCTGGCCGGCGCCCGCACCCTGGACGACGTGGCGACCGTGGTGGTGGCCGACATGGTGGTGGCGCTGGGGGCCCGCACGGGGGCGCTGGCCGGCCGCGCGCCGGCGGGGGACGCCCTGCTGCTGCTGCGCACCGTTGGCTTCGCGGAGCCCGTGGCGGCCGGCGTGCGGCGGCAGACGCTGGACTTTCGCAGCCCCCTCACGGAGTGCTTTCGCACGCGGACGCCCGTGTGGCTGGAAACGCGGGAGGGCCCGGCGGGGCTGGACGCGCGCTTTCCACCCATCGCCCCCGTGTGGGACGCGCTGGGCGTGTCGGCCGCGGCGTTCATCCCGCTGATCGCCGCGGGCGAGGCCGTGGGGGTGATCTCGTTCTCCTTCGCCCAGCCGCGGACGTTCAACGGGGAGGAGCGCGCGTTCCTGCTGGCCCTGGGGCAGCAGGCCGCGCTGGCCGTGGAGCGCGCCCGGCTCTTCCAGGCGGAGCACGCCGCGCGCGCCGAGGCGGAGCGGGCCAACCGCGCCAAGAGCGAGTTCCTGGCCGTGATGAGCCACGAGCTGCGGACGCCGCTCAACGCCATCGGCGGGTACGCGGAGTTGATGGAGATGGGGATCCGCGGCCCCGTCACCCCCCAGCAGCGCGAGGACCTGCGCCGCGTGCAGACCAGCCAGCGCCACCTGCTGGGGCTCATCAACGAGGTGCTGAACTACGCGCGGCTGGAGACGGGGACGGTGCACTACGACGTGGCCGACGTGCACGTGTGCGACACCCTCGCGGCCGCCGAAGCGCTGGTGGCCCCGCAGGCCCAGGCCAAATCGCTCACGCTGAAGGCGGACCGTTGCCCGACGTCGCTCGTGGCGCGGGCGGACGGGGAGAAGGTGCGGCAGATCCTCGTCAACCTGCTGTCCAACGCCGTGAAGTTCACCGACGCCGGCGGCCGCGTGGAGCTGTCGTGCGGGCCCGCGGGGGACCGGGTGCGGGTGGTGGTGCGCGACACGGGCATAGGCATCCCCGCGGACCAGCTGGAGCGGATCTTCGAGCCGTTCGTGCAGGTGCGCGCGGACCTCACGCGCACGGCCGAGGGCACGGGGCTGGGCCTGGCCATCAGCCGCGACCTGGCCCGCGGCATGGACGGCGACCTGACGGTGGAGAGCACGCCGGGCGAAGGCAGCACCTTCACCCTCACCCTCCCCGCGGCGCAGGCGTTCCAGGGAAACGCATGACGCCGGACCCGGCTCGATCGGGTTTCGTACGCATTCGCAGTTCTTTTGCCCCGCCCGTGATGTCATTCTGAGGTCGGCGCCGGCTTGATCCGTCCCGTGACGAGATGGCGCCGGCCGAAGAATCTGGTTGCCCCGGTGCACAGACCCATCCGTGCACGACCTTCCACGGCGAGCGGGCGGGTCCGTGCGCGGTAGCGACCAGATTCTTCGGTCGCGCCGCAAAGCCGGTGCAACGGTCGGGTTCCGGGTGGGCGCTTCCTCAGAATGACATCACGGGCGAGAAACTACGAACCATCTCGCTGATCGCGGATCCGGATGGAAAGAAAACGGAGGGGAGAGCGAACGATGCTCTCCCCTCCGTTTCCTTCATCCGCCTCGATCCTCATCCACCGAATCCGTCCGATCCAGTCCCGCGCCGAAGCAGCCTACCGGACGGCGATGGCGGTGATGCGTCCCTCGGGGGCGGCGATGTACAGCGTGCCGTCCGCGCTCAGGGCGAGGAACCCGCGCGCCGGGTAGGACCAGACGTGCCTGCCGCTGGCGATGTCGACCGCGTACGTGGCCTTCATCCCGTTGAAGTCCTCCACCGAGACGAACAGCAGGTTGTTCGTTGCGATCATCGACACCCACGGCTCGCCCGAGGGCGACCCCCAGGTCCACAGCAGCGACCCGCTGCTCTCGCGGTACGCGGCCACCTCGCGCCCCCGCACCGCGAACACCACCCCCTGCCCCACGACGGGCATCCGCGGAAAGAACCCGCCCTGCGTCCACGCCGGCGCGCCCGCCTGCAGGGGGGCGGACATCAGCGCGGAGGCCGTCCCGCCGATGACGTTGCCGGCGCCGCCCAGCACGGGCGTCTGCCGCGGCACGGCCACGGACGACACCACCACGCCCGCCTGGGCCCCCGTGGCCGCGTCCAGCGAGACGACGCCGGAGGGGACGTTGTGAGTGGAGCCCCGGAACACCACCACCCGGCCGCCGTTCACGGCCGGGATCAGCGCGTCGTCGCCGCCCAGCGACGTGTGCCAGCTCCACGCGCCGGTGAGGGCGTCCGCGCGGTGCACGGCGCCGCCCCATCCGCCCACGTACACGCCACCGCCGTCCACGACCGGGGCGGAGGTGGAGAAGGGCTGAAAGTACGACGACGAGAAGCGCACGGCGCCGTCCGCCGGGTCCAGCGCCGTCAGCCGCGCCCCCTCGTTGTGCACGCCGTACGCCATGTACACCCGCCCGTTGCCGAACGCCGGCGGGCTGATGGACGACACGGTGTAGGTGCGGCCCCACCGCTCGGCGCCGTCCGCGGCAGCCAGCGCGCTCAGCCGCAGGGTGCTGGCGTTGAAGGCGCCGGCCAGCACGAACACCTGTCCGCTGCCCGTCGCCACGGGCTGCAGCTGCAGGCCCGCCGCGAACTGCTTGTCCCACCGCCGCGCGAAGACGGACGGGTCCAGCGTGGCGGCCACGTAGCCGTCGTGGCGGGCGTTGCCCCCCGCTCCGGACCACTCCGCCGCCTGGTTCCACGCGGCCGCGGGCCGGGGGAGGATGGGGAGGGTGACGCTGGCCGACTTGCCGTCCTGCGTCGCGGTGATGGTCACCGTCCCCGCGGCCTGCCCCGTCACCCGCCCCAGGGCGTCCACCGTGGCGCGGGACGGGTCCGAGGTGGTCCACGCGGCCCCGCCCGGCAGGGTGTCGCCGTTCACGTCCACCGCCGCGGCCGTCAGCTGGCGCGTCTGCCCCACGTACAGGGCCGCGCCGGCCAGGTCGTCGTCCAGCGAGACCGCCGCCGCCGCCGTGGCCACCAGGGCGTACGTCCCGCCGAAGGGGATGGACCCCGTCACGGTGTGCGCCACGGGGTCCGCGCGGCTCCCCCGCACCAGCAGCCAGTGGGGCCCCACGCCCGGCGTGGTGGCGAACTGGTACAATTGCAGGCTTCCGGCGGACACCCCCGCCGGCAGCCGCGCGGGGTCGTACGCCAGCGTGAGCTGCGCGTCCGGCTGGAACACCAGCTGCGGCGGCCCCGTCATCTCGAAGGCGGTGCCCGGCGCCAGGCGCGGGCTCCCCAGCGGGGCGATGGCGGGGCGAAAGAGCACCGTCATGGGCGCGCTCAGGCTGCCCGCGGGCACGGCCAGGGTGATCCGTCCGCCCAGCAGGGACAGCGTGCCGCCCGCGGGGCCCACCTCGCCGCCGGCGCGGGCGTCCAGCGTGGCGGCCGCTTCCTTTCCGTCCGCGCGCGCGGTGACCGTCACGATCCCCGCGCCCACCACGCTCACGGCGCCCGCGGGGGAGACCTTCGCGATGGTGGTGTCCCCCGACGTCCACGTCACCGTCCGCTGCAGGGCCGTGCCGCCCGCGTTCACGGGGGTGGCGGTCAGCTGCACGGTGCTGCCGGCCAGCACGGGCCCCGCCGGCGCGCCCGCCAGCGTCACGGAGGCCACGCGCTCCTCCACGGGCCCCGTCCCGCTGCCGTCCCCGCCCCCGCACGCGGCAAGAACGATTGCGAGGAGGATGGGGATGATGCGCGCAAAGGCGTCCAGGCGCGGCCGGGAACGGGCCGCGGACGGGTGGATGATTCGCATGTGCCGGATTCGAACGATCGGAGTGCTACGGGGAGAGGCAGCGAAGTGCGCTGTCGATAAAAATTTAACCGGTCACGGCACCCCGCGCCATATGAATCGCCCGCTTGCACCGGGACGGCCCGTGCCGGGGCAGTCCGCGCAGGCGGACTTCGCGATTTTCCAGCGGCGAATTCATTCGCTCCGGACGGGTCGGCGCTCCGCCAGGAAGGAATCGCATCGGGGTGTGGGACGGCTCGTGTAGTGAGGCGCGGCCCCGGCCCCCGGCGAATGAATTCGCGGCAATGAACCCGCAATGTCGGCCTTCGCCGACAGCCCCTCCCCGCATGAAGTGAGTGCACCCGGGCCGAGACGAGACGGCGGGATGCAGCCCGGCCCGGCAAGTCGCCGCGGTGCCGGAGCGGTGCAGTCCGCGCAGGCGGACTTCGTGTCGTCGTTGCGGCGAATTCATTCGCTCGGCCGGATGCTGGCTACCCGGACAGGTCTCCGATTCGTCGGATTGGCCCGGACGAGTGCCCCGCCTGCCCCGCCAAGTCTCCGGTTCGCCGCCTCCACGGCGGCCCTATGCCCGCCACCCGCGCTGGAACATCCGCGCGCTTCGGGCCACGGATAGAGCAGGATGCAAAGACGCCGAGAGAAACGATCCGTTCGTTTCTCTCGGCGTCTTCGTCATCCCCGCTTCTCGCGTCTCCGCGTGAGGCAGGCGGGGTTCAGGGCAGGCGAAACGTCACACGGACGGCTGGTAGAAGAACGACTTGCGGAAGCGGATCTTTCCGTCCTCCAGCTCGTAGGTGTCCGCGAACTCCACGTCGATGTCCGAGCCGTCGCGGTGCGTGCCCACGAAGCGGCCCCAGCAGGCGCCGTGCGTGTCGTTGATGAGCGCGGCGCGCAGCAGGTGGTTGCCGCTGGCGATCACCCGCTCCTCGCGGTAGAACTTGAGCAGCCGCTCGATGCCCTGGAACGCCTCGTACCCCGGGCGCGCGTACGTCACGTCCGGGTGGCAGACCTCGCGCAGGCGCTCGAAGTCGCGCCCGTCGATCGCCTGGAAAAGCTCGTGCACCAGCGTGGTGGCCGTTTCGGTGGACATCGTCTCCCCCCTGCAGGTTTCCCGGGATCAGCCCACGCGGCCGGCCGGTCGTACATCCGCCCGGCGAACTGACGGGCCCATGCGATCCGTGCTGCAGGAGTATAGAAACAGCGGACGATCCAGTCAATCATTTGAAGACGGTTAACAGAGGGTGCGGGCCGCCATCCACCCGCGCTGCATCTCCTCCCCCGTCCCATCCCCCGAGCCTGCGGAGCGCTCCTCTTGACAGCTAGAGGAGCCGCAGCGCATCTTCTTCTCTCGACAGCGACAGGAACCCTCTCCGGAGCTCGACGTGGCCCCCCGCACGCAGACCGACGCCCTTCGGGGCTCGCTGGACCTGCTGGTTCTCAAGACGCTTTCCCTGGAGCCCATGCACGGCTGGGGGATCAACCAGCGCGTGCAGCAGATCTCCGGCGGCGAGCTGGAGGTGAACCAGGGCTCGCTCTACCCCGCCCTGCAGCGCCTGGAGAAGGAGGGGCTGATCACGAGCGACTGGGGCATCAGCGAGAACAACCGCCGCGCCCGCTACTACAAGATCACCCCCGCCGGACGCCGCGCCCTGGGAACGGAAGTGGAGAGCTGGCGCCGCTTTGCCGCGGCCATGGAGCTCGTCCTCCACACCTCCTGACGGCGGTTCTGGCCGGGCAGTCCGCGCAGGCGGACTTCGCGAATTTCCAGCGGCGAATTCATTCGCTCCGGACGGACGCGCGCCCGCCGGGCTGAACCCGAATCCGGGACTCTCTTCATCGCTTTCCCGAACGACGGCACGGGCGAGGGACCGAGCCGACCCGGTACGACGCATCCTCTTCCCATCTATCTTTCTCCACAGGACCGACCTCCCATGAGATGGACGCACGGGATTCGCGCACGGCTGCGCCTGCTGTTCCGCGGCCCCGCCGAGGCGCGGATGGAGGAGGAGCTCGCGTTTCACCTGGAGATGGAGACGGAAAAGAACCTCCGCGCGGGGATGAGCCCGGCACAGGCGCGGCGCCAGGCCGTGCTCGCGTTCGGCGGGGTGGAGGGGCACAAGGAGGCACTGCGCGACGGGCGGACGTTCGCCTGGGCGGGCGGCCTGTCGCTGGACCTCAAGCTGGGCATCCGCATGCTCCGCAAGTACCCGGGGCTCACGGCCGTGGGCGGCCTGGCGATGGCGTTCGCCATCTGGGTGGGCGCGGGCACCTTCGAGCTGCTGTCCCAGGTGCTGCACCCCGGCCTTCCTCTCCCGGAGAGCGGCCGCATCGTGGGGATCCAGAACTGGGACGCGTCCGCCAGCGCCGCGCGCTCCCCGTCGCCGCGGGACTTCGAGGCCTGGCGCGAGGAGCTGCGGACGGTGGCCGACGTGGGCGCGTTCCGCTCGGCGCAGCGCAACCTGCTGGCACCCGGCAGCGTGACCGGGCCCGTGGCCGTGGCGGAGATGAGCGCCGCCGGCTTTCGGGTGGCGGGGGTGCAGCCGCTGCTGGGCCGCACGCTGGCGGACGCGGACGAACGGCCGAACGCGCCCCCCGTCGCCGTGCTGGGGCACGCCGTGTGGCAGCGGCGCTTCGGGGGCGACCCGGACGTGGTGGGGCGCGCCGTTCACCTGGGCAACGCGGTGTACACGGTCGCGGGGGTGATGCCCCCGGGCTTCGGCTTTCCCGTGGCCCACGAGCTGTGGATCCCCCTGCGGCGGACGACGGCGGACGCGGGCACGGACCCGTGGCCGGGGGTCCGCGTGTTCGGCCGGCTGGCGGACGGGGCCTCCCTGCGCCAGGCGCGGGCGGAACTGGCCGCGGCGGGAACGCGGGCGGCCGCGGACCATCCGCAGACGCACGCCAACCTCCGTCCCCGGGTAGAGCCCTACAAGCAGTCCATCAGCGGCATCACGGGGCTGCAGTCGCTGGGGCTGCTGTCCGTGAACGTCTTCATGGTGATGCTCCTGGTGGTGGTGTGCGGCAACGTCGCCCTGCTGATCTTTGCGCGGGCGGCCACGCGCGAGGGGGAGATCGTCGTGCGCAACGCGCTGGGCGCCAGCCGCGGCCGCATCGTCGTCCAGCTCTTTTCCGAGGCGCTGGTCCTGGCCGGCGTGGCGGCGGCGGTGGGGCTCGCGGCCGCGGGCGCCGGGCTCCGGCTCGCGTTCCGGATGCTCGAGCAGGTGTCACAGGGCGCGCCCCTCCCGTTCTGGTTCCATCCCGGCCTGTCGGGCCGGACGGTGCTCTACGCCCTGGCGCTGGCCGGGCTGGGCGCCGTGGTGGCCGGCGTGGTGCCCGCCCTCAAGGTGACGCGCGGGCTGGGGACGGGGCTTCGGCAGGCCACGGCGGGGGGCGGCGGCTTTCGCTTCGGGGGGGTGTGGACGGGGGTGATCATCATCCAGGTAGCCGTCACGGTGCTCTTTCCCGTGCTGGCCTTCTTTACCCAGCGCGACATGGCCAGCCTGCGCTCGCTCCGGGCCGGCTTCGCGGAGGGGGAGTACCTTTCCGCGCGGCTGGAGATGGACCACGAGCCCGCGCCCGGCGCCGCCGCGGATTCCACGGACGCGGCGCGGCGGAGCCGGTACGCCGCGCTCTACGGCGAGCTGGAGCGCCGGCTGGAGGCGGACCCTGCCGTGGCCGGCGTGACCTTCGCCGACGCGCTTCCCCGCATGTACCACCGCTGGCACGTGGCGGAGGTGGACGGGGGCGGTGCCGCGGCGCCGGAGCCGGGCGCGGCCGGGCACCGCGTCAGCACCGCTTCGGTGGACACGGAGTTCTTTCCCGTGCTGCGGACGCCCGTGCTGGCGGGCCGGGGCTTCCACGCCGGCGATGCCGCGCCGGACGCGCGCGTGGTGATCGTCAACCAGTCGTTCGTGGACCGGGTGCTGGGCGGCCGCAACCCCCTGGGACGGCGGGTGCGGTACGTGGACGGGGAGGAGGACGCGGCGGGGGTCGGGGTGGATGCGCCCTGGCACGAGATCGTCGGCGTGGTGGGGGACCTGGGGATGGATTTCGGCGAAAAGCCCACCGTGGCCGGCGTGTACCACCCCGTGGCGCCGGGCGGGGCGCTCCCGGCGTACCTGGCGGTGCAGGTCCGCGGCGGCCCGCAGGCGTTCGCGCCCCGGCTGCGCGCCCATGCCGCCGCCGTGGACCCCGCCCTGCGGCTGCACGACGTGGTGCCCGTGGCGACGCTGAGCAACGGGGAGATCCGCTTTCTGCGGACGTGGTTCTGGCTCATCGTGGCGGTGAGCGCGCTCGCCATCCTGCTGGCGCTGGCGGGGATCTACGCCGTGATGGCGTTCACCGTGGCGCAGCGGACGCGGGAGATCGGCATCCGCGTGGCGCTGGGGGCGGATGCGCGGCGCATCGTCGTGGCCATCTTCCGCCGCCCGCTCACGCAGGTCGCGGCCGGCATCCTGGCGGGCGGCATCCTCACGGTGTGCCTCCCCGCCTTCCTGGGCGGGCACCTGACGACGGCGATGGCGGGCGTGGTGGGGATGACGATGGTGCTCATGGCGGCCGTCTGCCTGCTCGCCTGCATCGTCCCCACCCGCCGCGCCCTGCGCGTGGAGCCGATGGATGCACTGCGGGCGGAGTGACGGGAGTGCGAAAGTGCGTTAGTGCGGGAGTGCGTTAGTGCGGGAGTGCGTTAGTGCGGGAGTGCGGGAGTGCGAAAGTGCGGGAGTGCGAAAGTGCGAAAGTGCGAAAGTGCGAAAGTGCGAAAGTGCGAAAGTGCGAAAGTGGTGATACGCTTGGCGGAGGCCGGTTCCTGGGCGTCACGGTTGGCAAAAGATACCGATGTGCATCGGCCGCGCGGAATCTGTTGCGCGCGGGGGGCGGGGCGATACTGTTGTTCCCGTGCCGTTCCGCGCGCGACCGGGCGAACGGCCTTCCACTTCGCGATAGGGACGCTTCGATGATCCGCATCCGATCGGCCCTCGCGGGCGCCGCCGCCGTGCTCGTGCTGGGTGCCTGCGCTTCGCCGGGGGCGGGTGGGGGCACGGGGCTCGGCCCGGCGAGGGCCGCTTCATCCACCGGGGCGGCGCGGGTCGTGGACTCGCTCATGGCCGCGTACGACCGGCCGGGCTCACCCGGTGCCGCCGTGCTGGTGTTCCGCGGAGACCAGCAGCTCTTCGCGAAGGGATACGGGCAGGCGAACCTGGAGTACCCGTCGCCCATCACCCCGCGCACCGTCTTTCACGTCGCATCCGTCTCCAAGCAGTTCACGGCGTTCGCCATCGCCACGCTGGCGGCCCAGGGGCGGCTCTCCCTGGACGACGACGTCCGCAAGCACCTCCCCGAGATCCCGGACTTGGGCCAGCGCATCACCCTGCGCCACCTGCTCAACCACACGAGCGGGATGCGCGACCAGTGGAGCCTGTGGGTGCTCGCCGGCGGCCGCGCGGACGACGTCATCCGCCAGGACGACCTGCTGCGCCTGGTCACCCGCCAGCGCGAGCTCAACTTCGCGCCGGGGGCGGAGTGGCTGTACAGCAACACGGGATACATGCTGCTGGCGGAGGTCGTGAAGCGGGTCACGGGCGAGGACTTCGGGCCCTGGATGAAGACGAACGTCTTCGATCCGCTGGGGATGCACGACACGCAGGTGTACGACGACCACGAGCGCCTGGTGCCCGGCCGGTCGTACTCCTACCGCGTGGCGGGGGATGGATGGGAAAAGGCCGTGCTGAGCTACGCCAACTCCGGCGCCACCAGCCTGTTCACCACGGCGGAGGACCTGCAGCGGTGGCTGCGCAACTTCGGCGACGCGCGCGTGGGCGGAGACGAGGTGATGCGGATGATGCGCACGCGCGGCGTCCTGTCCGGCGGCGACACGACGACGTACGGGCTGGGGCTGACGATCACGAAGCAGCGCGGCCAGGACGTCGTGGGCCACGGGGGCGCGGACGCGGGATTCCGGTCCTTCGTCAACTACTATCCGTCGCTGAACGCGGGCGTGATCGTGCTGGGCAACCTGGCGTCGCTGGACCCGGGCGGGATCGCCAACCGCATCGGGGAAGCGTTCTTCGAGGCGGAGATGGATCCCGCGCCGCCGCCCCCGACCCCCCTGCCCGAGGAGCCGGAGGTCGCCGTAGACCCCGCGGTGCTGGCGGCGTACGTGGGGCCCTGGGAGGCGGAGGGCGGGATCAGCATCGCCTTCCAGGCGGACAGCGGGCGTCTCTTCATGGTGCAGGGAACGCGTCGCTCGGCGCTGCGTGCCGTCGCCGACTCCACCTTCGTGCTGGCGGACGCGCGGCTGCGGCTCACATTTCACCGCGAGCCCGGCGGCGCCGTGGAGCGCGGCACGTCGCTGCAGAACGGCCGCACCCGGGTGATGCGGCGCGTGACGCCGTACGTGCCGTCCGCGGCGGAGTTGCAGGCGTACACGGGGCGCTACTACAGCCCGGAGCTGGAGACGATCTACACCGTCGTGCTGCACGAGGGCCGGCTCGTGGCCCGGCACCGCCGCCACGGCGACGTCTCCCTCACCCCCCGCCGCGCGAACGTCTTCCGGGGGAGCGAGGGCTTCCTGGACAACGTCGAGTTCCAGCGCGCCGCCGACGGCGCCGTGACCAGCATGCGCGTCAGCAACGCCGGCGGCCGCCTGCGCAACCTGCTGTTCGAGAAGCTGGAGTGAGGCTTCTGCAGACACAGTCCAGGGGCAGACACGATCCGACTGGGAGGGGAATCGGCCAGCGGCGGTGATTCGCCCTGCGACGGTCGACGCCCCTTGCACAGCAGTCTTGCGACGATGGGATTGATGTCAACGCTCTGTTTGACATTTTGTGCGAAGTCCAACCAGATTGGCTGAATTCAACCTGTGCCTCGACAAACCATTCAAGTTTGCCTGTGACTGAGCGTGCCTGACTCACTAGAGGGACAGCCGGTGCGCGGCAGTTGCTGGTATGTCCAGAATCGCCATACGGCCATCCACGCATGGCAGCCCCAACCGCCCGGCGACCGGCACCCCGTTGCCTGCATGGCGTTGGGCACGCCAAGACAACTCCGCCGTCGCGTCACACTGGAGTCCGTCCCACGTACGACTCGGGAACCAGAAGGGGTGAAGAATAGGGAGGAAGATTGGACCATCGTCGAAACGCCGGCGGGTGTGACCCCGAAGCTGACCGAGCGCGGCTGGTTTCTGGTCCGCTTCATGAAACCACTGCTTGTAGAGAGCTTCGAGAACTTTACGTCGGAATTGCATGCAGGGGACCTACCCGACGAGGTTGTGAGTAGTATAGCACGAGCGATCAGTCTACCGAGACTCTGACGATGAGCAATCCTTTTGAGGACTTGAAGGCGAGTACAATCCTCCCAGTCCTGAGTGGAGCGGGAGATGACGCGAATCGCGAGCAGCGGTTTGTGGTGGTACTTGCTGTGCCACCCGAGCCATTCAATGCAGATACCCATGATCTTCGGGTCGCACCGATCTCATTCGAGGCACACCACGCCGCAGAGCACGACCTGGTATGTACTTCGGAAGAGGGACCTTGGGAGCGCGCATTCATCGTAGAGGTGTGGAACTCCAGACCTATGCTATGGGATTCGACCACAGCACCTGTCGGTGAAATCCCGCGCGATACATACAATCGTCTCGTTGATCTGCACAACTCAATGTTCGATGGCCATGCCGTCGATCCGACTTGGCACGGACCGGAGATCGAGTCGGATGATGATCCTCGCATAGCATTTCAGAAACGCGAGTTCGAGGCCTTTGAGCCGTTCTCGAATTTCGTGGATGATCTACTGGGACCCGCCGAACGCGGCCGCAGTGAGGCCGATGAGCACGTGTCTACAGCGGCCAGCGCGTACATCTTCGCGAATGACTTTCACGTCCGTCACACCTTCCTGGCGCATTGGTCAAAGATGGTCGATTGGGATGCGCGTTCATCTGTACAATCACCCGGTTCGCCGAATCTTCTCACAGCCCATGACGGTTATCGAGCCGCCATCGATACTCTGAAAGATTGGAGATCGCGTGTTGAGTGGGTTCGTGCGTTCCCGATCCACGGGGGTTTTTTCGCCCTGACAAATGCTCCATACATGATCCACCCCGACAGCGAACTCCGTCCCGCGGTGCCCATGAACCTCCCGCGGATCACATACTCCGAGCACGTGCTTCCCCAAGCCGCTGAGGACGCAGCATGACGGACCATCCTCCCGCAAAGAACGTTGTAATCGAGAGCGTTCGAATGCTGCGGTTCCGCTTTGAGGTAAATGAAGGATTCAACCCCGAAGCGGAGACCCCCCAAGCAGATGTGGCCTTGAGCGTTCAGCGCACGCCGGTCGAGAATGCCAGCGCAAGCGTGGCCGTCACGTGCTCGATATTCAGGGAAGAGCAGCCCAACCGGCCGTTCTGGTGCGATGTCGTCTATCAAGCAAAATTATCAGTCCCTTCCTCCGATCAAGTAGACGCGCTTCGCGAGTTTTCACGCTCTGCGGCCGCTGGTGTAATCGTGCCGTACATTCGGGAGTCGATTGCAAACGCGAGTGTGCGCGCCGGATTCCCACCGCTCGTCCTGCCTCCCGTGAATATCTCTACTCTGATGGAGGAGGCACATGAGCCGTCCTCCCCCACGGGTGAGCACCGAGCGCATTTCAACGCTGCCCGGGCGCAGGATTTCGTCTGACGTTTAGCCTCCCAGGAGAGCCCGGGACCTGTCGTTCCTGGGAGGCTATTTCAAGCTCCCACCCCGCCCTACCGCCACCACGTTGTCGTCCGCCTCGCCGGCCAGGAGCAGGGCGCGGGGGTCGATGCCGGCGCGGGCGGGCTCGCGGGGCACCGTCACCGTGATGCGCTGCACCCCGGAGCGCACGCGGTGCATCCGCCGGTACAGCGGCGCACCCGGCTTCCCGTCCTCCCCTGCGGCCGCGTAGACGCCGATCTCCACGAGGTCGTCCATCGGCCGCTCCGTCTCCACGCCCGCCGTGTCGACCACCACCTTCCGCGCCTCCACCTCCAGCGTCACCCGCCACGCACCCCCGCCGACGGGCTGCGCCGTGGCCTGCTTCGCCTCCAGTTCCCAGAAGGTGTTCGCCTCGAACAGGTCGGCGAGCAGGGGGCGCAGCGAGTCGGGCGTGACCGCTTGCAGCTCGCGGTACAGGTCCAGGCTCGTGGGCAGGGGGGGCGTGGGCGACCCGTGCGCCCGCAGCAGGCGGCGGAGGGCGGTGTCCACGGCCGCCTCGCCCACGTACTCGCGCACGGTCCACAGGGTGAACGGGCCCTGGCGGTAGTACTGGAACGACTCGCGGGCCCGCAGCAGCGGCGGGGCGGCGCGCGCGCGGGGCATGCGGTACAGCTCCCGCAGCATTCCCTGCAGCCGCCGCAGGTGCTCGGGGCCGTGCGTCCGCTCCACCACGCCCATGGCCGTGTACCACGCCAGGCTCTCGCTCAGCAGGCCGCCGCCCTCCACGTACGCCGGCGTGAGCTGGTTGCCCCACCACTGGTGCGCCACCTCGTGCGCCACCACGGCGAACACGAAGTCCATCTCCCGCGGGTCCTCGTCCGGATCGAAGCGCGCGAACCCCTCCTGGTACCACATGTTCACGGGGGATGCGTGCAGGCTGTTGCCGTCCCCCGCGCGCTCCACCAGCCGGATCTGCCCCTGCGGATACGGGCCGAAGCGCGCCGCGTGGTAATCCAGCGCGGCGCGGACGCCCCGGATCATCCGGTCCACGTTCCACGCGTGGCGGGGATGATGAAAGACCTGGATCTGCACGGGCCGCCCCGCGCCCGCCGGCGGCGTCCACCACGCCGTCCGCACGGCGTACGCGGACGAGTAGAACGCGTACTCGTTGCGGATGGGCGCGTCCGCCGCGTAGTGAAAGTAGCGGCGCCCGCCCTCCATCCACGTGCGGAGCAGCCGGCCCGGCGCGGCGGCGGTCTGCCCCGCGTCCGTCCCCACGACGGCCTCGAACGCGATGGGCTCCACCCCCGCCAGGTCGTGCCGCGCGGACGCGTCGTCCAGCGCGCGGAGGGCGAGGCGCGGGGGCAGGCCGGCCTCCCGCCGGTCCCCCGCCCCGCTGATCTCGCGCTCCGGCTGGTAGCCGATGGCCGGCAGCCAGCTCCCGCTGGTGAAGTAGGTGGCATCCGCCGACACGGACGCGTCGATCCCCGCGTTCCGGAATCCCCGCGCGGCGTATCGAATCCCGAACGCGAGCCGCAGCGAATCCCCCGGCTGCAGGGGCGTGCGCAGGGCGTAGATGCGATGCCCCAGCGCCTCGTCCGCGCGCACCAGCACGGCGGGCCGGTCGAATCCCACCTCCCCCGTCTCCACGTCCCGCGCGACGGCCAGGTGGATCGTGTCGATGGGCACCCCGGCGTGGTTCACCAGCCGATAGCTGCCGCGGATCTCCACCTGCCGCCGCCGGGGATGGATCTCCACGTGCAGCCGCGTCCCCGTCACCCGCGGCTGGGGGACGCCCGCGTAGCGCCCGAAGCGCCGCTCGTACGCCACCTTCCGCGCCGTCTCCTCCGTGCCCGTGCGATGCTCGTTCAGCACGTTCGTGTTGTAGAAGACGAAGCCGCCCAGCCCCAGCACGAGCGCCGCCGCCACGACGGTCGCCCCCGCCAGGGGACGGGTGAAGCGGCGCCGCGCCAGGTGCAGCCGCGCGGCCAGCCCCCGTTCCCGCCCGCGCACCCACAGCAGCCGCGCCGCCACGGCCAGCAGCAGCGCCCACGCCGCCCAGTACGCCTTGAACCAGGTCCACGGCGCCAGGAACGGCCCAAAGCCGCGCATGTCCGAGTACTCCCAGCCGGGATCGGAGCCGTAGACGAGCAGGTTGTGGCCGATGCCCAGCGTGGGAGCAAAGGCCATGAACGCGTAGGCCAGCAGCGCCACCAGGTGCCCCGCGTACTTGTGGTCGATGACGACGTGCACCGCCATCGCCAGCAGGGCAAAGAGCAGGTAGTCCGCCAGCTGCATCCCGAAGAGCACGCGCAGGTACAGGCCGGGCTGGAAGTCGTGGTAGCCCAGGCGCAGCTGCGTCAGCATGGCCGCCATCATCATCAGCCCCTGCAGCGCGGCGAGGACCAGGGCCAGCCCGGCGAACTTGCCCGCGAGCGAGACCCACTCCGGCAGCGGCGCCGCGTCCGCGATCTCCGCCAGGCCCGATTCACGCTCGCGCCACACCAGCTCGCCGGCGTAAAAGACGATCATCAGGGGGATGATCATCCACAGGATGTCCGAGGGATGGCCCAGGAACATCACCATGCTCTGCGTCGTGGGGACCAGCGGCACGCCCATGTGCTGCAGCATCTGCGGCCCCAGCAGCGCCAGGACGAGGGTGAGGAACGCCAGCGCCGCCCCGCCCCAGCTCGTCACGATCACCCGGAACGACTCGCCCGCGACCGCCAGCGCCTGCCACGCGCGCGTCCCCGCCCCGAACGCCCGCCGGACGCGCGGCACGGTGATGGGCGCCCCCCGCGCCGCCGCCGCATCCATCGATGCATCCGCCGTCCCCTGCCCCGCATCCGCCCGCCGCCCCATCCGATTCCACCATCCCCCCGCCACGGGATGCGCGAAGCGGAAGCGGACGTACGTGAGCGCCAGCACGCCGATGGCGATCCCCATCCACAGCAGCCGGTTGGCGAGGAGCGAGCCCTCCAGGGGGATGAGCCGTGCGTTCTTTTCGATGGGCGTCCAGGCGCCGGACAGCTCGCTCATGGCCGTCAGTCCCAGCGGGTCCAGCAGCTTGGCCAGCCCCCACCACCCCAGCTCCCGCGCCACGAACTCCCAGGTGAGCATGCTGCCGAAGAAGAGCACCACGCCGCCCAGGTAGCTCGCCATGGCCCGCCGGCTGAGCGCCGCCACGGAAAAGAGGAGCGCCGTGGTGACGAACGCGTTCGGCAGGGCGATGAAGCAGTACGCGCCCAGGTACGCCGCCGGCCGGAACGGGCCGATGAGCTCCGGCTCCAGCCCCGGCAGCCGCAGGGCCAGCAGCAGCGCCGCGGGGACGGCGAGCAGGATGACGGCGTGCAGGGCGAACGCGGCGAGAAAGCGGCCGCCCAGGTACGTGGCCTTGCCCACGGGCGTGGTGTAGACGAGCGGATGCATCCGCGTCGCCACGTCCCGCGCGGCGGCGTCCCCCGCCGTGGCCGCGGCCACCAGCAGCCCCGCCATGCTCCCCAGCAGGGTGATGGTGGCGATGATGAACGGCGAGTTGAAGTAGAAGCCGCCGTCCCGCGCGATGTCCACGTATCCCTCGGTCGCCGTCCGGTAGACCAGCGCCAGCAGGAGCACGACGAACGCCCAGGTGGATACGCGGCGCGCCTGGTAGCCGGCTTCGAAGCGGAAGGTCTCGCGGAGCTTCATCGCGCCACCGCCATCACGGCTCCGGCGGTGGGTTGGCCTCCGAGCCCCGCCATCGTGCTGAAGTACACGTCCTCCAGGTCCGCCTCCACGGCCTCGAACCCCGCGCCGGGATGCGCATCCGCGTGCACGTGCACGACGGTGCGGCCGGCCAGGAGCCGGGTGGAGATGACGGCGTGCTCCGCCTCCACCGCCGCCAGCGCGTCGCGGGCGATCACCCGCCGCCAGATGCGCCCCTGCAGCGCGGCCACGGCGGCCAGCGGCTCCGCCTCCAGCAGGATCCGCCCCCGGTCGATGATGGCCATGCGCGTGCACAGCTCGCTCACGTCCTCCACGATGTGCGTGGACAGGATGACCACGCTGTTCTCCCCCAGCTCGCTCAGCAGGTTCAGGAAGCGCACACGTTCCGCCGGGTCCAGCCCCGCCGTGGGCTCGTCCACGATCAGCAGCCGAGGGTCGCCCAGCAGCGCCACGGCCACGCCGAACCGCTGCCGCATCCCGCCGGAGTATCCGCCCAGCTTCTTCTTGCGCACGTCGTACAGGTTGGTCTGCCGCAGGAGCGCGTCCACCACGTCCCGCCGCGCCCGCCGGTCCGTGATCCCCTTGAGCACGGCGAAGTGCTCCAGCAGCCGCTCCGCGCTCACGTTGGGGTACACGCCGAACTCCTGCGGCAGGTAGCCCAGCGTCTCGCGCACGCGGTCCTTCTGCCGCACCACGTCGATGTCGCCCAGGCGGATGGTGCCCGTGTCCGGCTCCTGCAGCGTGGCCAGCGTGCGCATGAGGGTGGATTTGCCCGCGCCGTTGGGCCCCAGCAGCCCGTACATGCCCGTGGGGATGGTGAGCGACACGTCCTTCAGGGCGTGCACGCCGTTGGGATACGTCTTGGAGAGAGTGCGGATCTGGAGGTCCATGGCGAGGCCTGGGGCAAGGGAGGTCCTGGGGCGTCTTCACGGAGAAGATGCCCGGAAATTCGGATCGGATAGGAAAGAAACGGCGCCGGAGCGAATGAATTCGCGGCTACAACGTCACGCTGTCGGCCTCCGCCGACACCACGGCGGCGCCCGGCCCGTCATGCCGGACCCGGAAGAAGCGGAGTCGATTTCCTGAGAGAGGCGCCCGGCGGATCCATCCCGTGCCGAATCCCGTGGCGCCGACCGAAGGATCTTGCCTGCCGTGCAGGAACCGGCGGGATCGGCTGGCACCATGCCATGCGAAGTAGATCCTTCGGTCGCGCTCCTGTGTTCGCGCACGGGCAAGGTCTGCGCGGGCGCTCCCTCAGGAAAACGAGACGCCCGTTCGAAATTCATGTCACCGCCGCCGGGTTTCGCGGTGGCGGGAGGCGGCGGCCCACAGCAGGACGAGGCCGGCGCCGGTCCACAGGAGGGTCGCCGCCGCCCAGGGCCCGGGATGCGGCAGCCCCAGCCACACCACCGTCGCCTGGCCGGAGGGAAGCCACGTTTCCACGCTGAGCGATTCCGCGTTCGCCAGCAGCAGCGTCTCCAGCCCGTAGCGCCCGTAGATGAACGACCTCAGCACGCGCGACGGCGTCAGGACCAGGTCCCGGCTTCCCGCCGCCGCGCCGATCTCGTTGAGCACCACGGCCGCGAGAAAGAAGGCCAGCGCGGTCCCCGCGAGCCACCACAGGGGGCGGCGCACCCCCAGCGCGACGGCGCTCGCGAGCAGGTAGATGGCCGTGGCCCCCGCGAAGGGCACCAGCCACAGGACGGGATCCGGCCTCCAGCGGACGGCCCGCAGCTGCGCCGGGTCGACGGCGCCCGAGAGGGGGAGCGAACCGGACGCGGCCATCTGGAGCGTCTCCTCCCCCAGCACGTTGCCCCCGGTCGCGAGCGTCAGCGCCAGGAGCCAGAGCACGAGGATGCCGACGGCGGCCATCAGCCACACCCACCCGGCGCACACCCGGGCCAGCGCGTGGTGGCGGCGGTCCACGGGGAGCGTCCACAGGAACCCGGACCCGAAGCGATCCTCCCCCGTCCACAGGGCGAGGGGGAGAAGAAGCCCCGCGATGCCCGGAAAGATCCAGCGCTCGGGGTGAAAGTCGACCGTCGTGGGGCCGCGCAGCATCTCGGCGAGGGCCATCAGCGTGGCGAGGGCGATGAGCCCCGCCAGCGCCAGGGCCGGGATGCGCAGGGCCTGGCCCACTGCGCGCACCTGCTCGCGCAGCACGCCGCCCGCGCGCGGGACCGGATGGAGCGCCCACTCCGTCATGGCGTCACCTCGTCGGGAAGAAAGGCCAGGGCCGCGTCCTCCAGCCCCAGCGTCGTCACCTCGCGCACCGTCGCGCCGGAGGCCGCCAGCTGGCCGGCCACCTCCCGCTCCTCGCCCACGAGCGTCCACTGGAGCGTACGCCCCGCGCGGGAGCGGCGCACGCCCACGGGGTCCAGCCCGGGCGGCGCCTGCCACCCGTCCGGCACCTCCACCCGGTAGCGGAGGACCGTGCGCTGCAGCTCCTCCCGCGGCATCTGGGCGACCAGGCGCCCGCCGCGCAGCACGCCCACGTGGTCCGCCAGGCTCTCCACCTCGTGCACGTGGTGCGTGGAGACCAGGACGGTGGTGGGCGTGTCCGCCAGGTGCTCGGCGAGGAGCGCCAGGGCCCGCCGGCGCACCACGGGGTCCAGCCCGTCCGTGGGCTCGTCCAGCAGCAGGAGGGGCGGACGATGAGCCATCGCCAGCACCAGCTGCAGCCGCCGGTTCTCGCCCTTGGAGAGCGTGCCCAGCCTGCGGTCCAGCCGCAGCCCCAGCGCCGTGCCCAGGCGCTCCGCGTACGCCGCGTCCCACGCCGGGTAGAAGGCGGATGCGTGCCGCAGCAGGCCCCCGCACGTCATCCACCGGGAGGCGTGGCCGTGGTGCTCGGGGACGTAGCCGACCTGCGCCCGCACCTCGGGGCCGCGGCCGCCCGTATCCATCCCGAGCACCTCCGCCCGGCCTTCGTCGGGGCGCTCCAGGTTCATCAGCACCTTGAAGGTCGTGCTCTTGCCCGCCCCGTTGGCGCCCACGAGCACGTACACGGAGCCGTCCGGCACCCGGAGGTCCACCCCGTCCAGCGCCGTCTCCGCCCCGTAGCGCTTGGTGAGCCCGTACGTAGCCACGGCAAAGGCTTCGGCGTGCGGCGGGTCGTGGTTCGGTCGGCTCATACGGGATCCGGCGTCGCGCGGGTGGAGTCCTGGCGTCCGCGGAGGCGGACCGTGTGAAGTTGCAGCCGCGACTTCCGTCGCTCTCGCGGGGCCGGATGCGCCCCTGCCGGCGGGAGTCCGCTCATTCCTCGCCCCCCTGGTTCGCGGCGGGGGCGGAGCGCGCGGGGTCCTGCGCCTCCTCGGCCGCCATCTCCCGGATGCTGTCCAGCAGCTCCTCCACCCCCAGCCCGTTGCGCCGCGCCTCGACCAGCGCGCGCCGGGCGACCCCGCGGGCCAGGGCGCGGCGGTCCGGCTGGACGCCGGGGGACACGAACGTCCCCTGCCCCCGCCGCACGTAGACGATGCCCTCGCGCTCCAGCTCGCCGTAGGCCTGCGAGACCGTCCGCGGGTTCACGGCCAGCTCCGAGGCCAGCTCCCGCACGGACGGGAGCGGGTCCTCTGCCCGCAGCGTCCCCAGCACGAGCGCCCGCCGCACCTCGTCCATGATCTGCAGGTACAGCGGCCGCACGTCGTGGGGATCGAGGTTCACCAGCATCGCGGCTCCCGTGTAGCGGTGTTGTACATGTGTACTACACTACATCAGCATTGGTTTCAAGGCAAGGGCGATCGATGCGGTCACGGGGGATGAACGACGGTGATGTGCGGATGCACGACGGCCCGCGAGCAGAGCGCTCGCGGGCCGTCGTGATTCATGTGGCTGCTGCGGATCCGGCGCGATCCACCGAATCTCCGCGGTTCGTGGTGTCGGCGGAGGCGGACAGCGTGAAGTTGTAGCCGCGATTTCAATCGCTCGCGTGCTTGGCCGCGCCCGAGCTCTTGGAACGAAGACTGCCCCTACCCCGCCCTACCCGCGGACCGCCGAGGGAATCGGAATTCCCGGGGCCGCGGCCGCCTGTCCGCGCCACCGGTCCGCCGGGGCGCACACGTAGTTCGTCCACACGTACCCCCACGGAATCACCAGCGGAAAGAGCACCAGGCCCAGCAGGCACGCCTGCATCGTCTCCCTGGTGCCGGCGTCCAGCAGCCCCGCGCGCCAGAGCGGCACCCCGAACGACAGGACCCAGATGGCCTTCCACGCCAGTTCCACGAAGAGCAGCGGCAGCAGCTTGAGCGGATGGCGGATCGCCACCAGCGCGCACAGCAGCGTGATCGCGCCCAGCATGCTCCGCACGACGCCGGTCATGTGCGCGACGCCGGCGGGATGCTGGAGGATGGCGGGCCAGATCTGCAGCCCCATCCCGAGGGCGATGAGCAGGTACGTGGCGCGAAGGACGTTCAGGCGGATCGTGGAAACGTCATGCATGGTGCACCTCATTCAAGGGAAGCGTACGTGGATCAGTCATCGTCGGTCATGGGCGGGCCGGGGACGAACTCCAGCAGGTCTCCCGGCTGGCACTGCAGCGCCGCGCAGATCGCGTCCAGCGTGGAGAAGCGGATCGCGCGGGCCTTGCCGGTCTTGAGGATGGAAAGGTTCGCCAGCGTGATGCCCACGCGCTCCGAGAGCTCCGTGAGCGTGATGCGGCGCGCGTGGAGGACGTCGTCCAGCTTCACGAGGATGGGCATCGGTCAGACCGTCCCCGCGAGGTCGTCGCGCATCCCCGCCCCCTGTTCGAACACGCGCGCGAGCACGAACAGCAGCAGCACGGCGAGCCACGGCGCGAGGGACAGGTTCCAGTCGATGTCCAGCGGCGTCCCGGCCGCGGACACGCCGGCCGCCACGGCGCCGATCGCCAGGTGCAGCACCTCCAGCCCCAGCACGGCCCACGCGATCCCCTGCAGGCGCGCGGCATTCTCGGCCACGAAGGGGTCGCCTTCCCCCACCGTCCGCACGATGCTGCGCAGCCGCGTGAGCACGGCGTGGGTGATGGGCACGGCGGCGATGCCCAGCAGCATGACCAGGCGCATCCCCCACGCCACCCGGGTGGTGCGCTCCGCCGCCGGAACGCCCAGCGCGCCGAGGACCGGCCCCTCCGCGACGAGGGTCGCGGCCAGCAGCGCCAGGATGGCGATCCCCGCCAACTGGTTGAGGCGGATCAGGACGCGCAGGAGCCTGCGTGTCAGTGTCAGGGCGTCGGGCGATCGGGTGGGCATGGGCCGCGGGATGCGAGGGAGCGATGACTTATTGATAATCAATAACACACGCATCGTTATTCAGCAAGAGAGACATCGAATTACGATGAGGCGGCGGAGCCAAGCACATCGGCGCGGCGCATGCCCGACTGCGCGGCCGTGGATCGCCGGCATCCCGATCGATCCCCGGCTGGCCATCGCGAACGCGGCGGCCCGCGCGAACGAATCGGCCGTGTGATCCAGGACGTCATCTGCCGAATCCGCCGCGATCCCAGCGATCCAGCTCCGCCCGGGCTCGATTTTTTGATTTCCCGCCGGCGCCCATCGCAACTAGATTGCGCCGGGCCCGTCCGTCCGCCGCGGCTGAATCGGGTCAGAGCGCGCACCCCTCGCGCGTTGCGATTTCGGTCGATTTCCCACCCCCGTCCGGAGCATGCCCATGCGCAGGATCTCCGCCCGCCTCTGGCTCCCCGCCCTGCTCGCCGCCGGCACGTTCTCCCTTCCCGCCGCCGCGCAGACGCTGCGCGGAACGGTGGTGGACCACGGCACCGGGGCGCCCGTCCCCCAGGTGCAGGTGCAGGTGCTGGACATCCACGGCAACTCCGTACGGGGCGTGCTCACCGACTCGGCCGGCGCGTTCCAGGCCACGCTCTCCACCACGGGGCGCTACACGCTGCGGGCGGGGCGCGTGGGCTACCGCACGGTCAACACCCCGCCCCTGGACGTGCTCACGACGGACGACTTCGAGGTGGAGGTGCGCATCGCGGCCGGCGCCGTGCCCCTGGCGCCGCTGACGGTGACCACGCGCCGGGCCCCGCTCGTGGCGGACGGGACGCTGATGCGGCGCGGCTACTACACGCGCCAGGCGACCTACGAGCGGCTGGGCGCCCGCTACCTGGACCGCGCGTACCTGGACCAGCGCGGCGCCTTTCACACCAGCGACCTCTTTCGCGAGGTCCCGGGGATGCGGGCCACGCCCGGCCCCAACCGCACCACGCTCCTGACCATGCGGGGCGGGTGCACGGCGTCGATCTTCGTGGATGGCGTGCACGTGAACCGCGTGGACGTGTCGCAGGACCCGGTGTCCACCGCACCGCGCTCCATCCGGGACGTGCGGGGTGCGAGCGGGCGCCGCAGGGCGGATCCCGTCTCCATCGACGACCTGGTGATTCCGTCGGCCATCGCGGCCATCGAGATCTACCAGTCCAACCAGGTGCCCGCCGAGTTCCAGAACTTCCAGGCGCGCCCCTGCGGCGCCGTCGTCATCTGGACGGGGCGCGAGCTGAGCTGAGGGGGCTGCGGCCCGGTGGATCATCCCGGGGGACCGCTGGCGGGCCGGATAGGCCAAAGGCAGGGGCCAGCACGGAGAGTCGGAGGTAAAACGAGGACGCGGAGACAAACCCCTTCTCCGCGTCCTCTTTCATTTCCTCCACGACTCTGCCGCCGTGGAGAGTACTTGGGGCCTACTTGCCCCCTGTGCGGTCAAGGGCGACCTTCTCCATCCGGTCGATAGGTCGACACTTTATCACCAAACGTTCAATCGGATTGCACAAGCCAATGGCCAAAACCGCCGCTGCCGCCATCGACCTGCTGTTGCGCGATTCCATCAATCTGAAGGCTGATGTCGTAAAGGACGCGAGAGGCAGCCGCGACTGGTTGCTGAAGCAGATCAATGGATGGCCCGACCAGGATGCCGAGTTCCCACCCCTGTACACCGAGATCAACTTTCACTCCGGCTCCTTCGCGCGCCGTACCAAGATCCGGGAGCTCGACGACATCGATCTCATGATTGGGCTTAAGGGGCTGGGTACGACCTATACGACGGAGGCAGGAGGCACCGTCAAGCTCGCCGTACCGGACGCCATCGCGCTCCGGAAACTCTGCCATGACGGAACCAACGAGCTTAATTCCCGCCGGGTGGTGGACGCGTTCGTGGACCGGCTCAAGAAGATCCCCCAGTACCAGCCCGCGGAGATCCAGCGGGACAAGCCGGCTGCGGTGCTCCGCCTGTCGTCGCATCCGTGGAGCTTCGACATCGTACCGAGCTTCAGGACGGCGGCTGAGCCGGATGGCCGTACGTACTACATCATTCCCGACGGCCAGGGCCACTGGACCAAGACGGATCCGCGCATGGACCAGGAGAGGACCGAGAGGATCAACGGCCGGCATGACGGGAACCTCTGGAACGTCATACGGCTGATCAAGTTCTGGAACAAGCGACGGAGCGTGACCACCATGCTGTCGTACCTGCTGGAAAGCATGGTACTGGACCTGTACGAGACCGGCGGCCGCGCCTCGGCACGTCCCGAAGAGGAAGTGCCGCGGGTCTTGAGGCACATCTCCAAATCCATCGTCGCCGACTACCAGGATCCCAAGGGCATCCAGGGGAACATCAACGAGCTGCCACCGGAAGAGCGGCGGAAGCTCTCCGCCACGGCGCTGAGCCATGCGGAACATGGGGAGGCCGGCCTGCGGGAAACGGCGGGGGGCGACGAGAAGGCAGCGATTCAGCGGTGGAGGGAAGTCCTTGGCACCGATCTCCCCGCGTACGGGTGAGCGGGCCGGGCATGCTCGATCTGCGCGCCGCCAACCAGCATCGCTTTTCACGCGCCAAGCAACTCTGGACCTGCGCCAACGGTTGCAGGGTCGCCGTGTTCCTGATCGGAGCCGTCGCGGTATTCCAGCCCGCTCCACCGCGCTATCTGCCACAGGTCCTGTTCCTGTTGGCTGTCGCGGCGGAGCTGCTCCACTGGCGATCCGACGTGATCAAGGGCCAATGCGATTCCCTGCTGCGAAAGCTGGACCTGTGCAGCTCCTTTGACATGGAGATCTCCGAGGCGGACAGGCGAGACATCGTGACGGACCTGCCGCCAAAGATTCGAAAGCGGTTCAGCGGCTCGGCCGTTCCCGATACGTACTTTACAAGCTCCACGCCGGCGAGCCCCGCCAAGGCGGTCGAAAACCTCGTTGAATCGGCCTGGTACACCAGGCGCCAGGCGAGCATGATGACGCGGGTTTGCGTCGTTCTGATCTGCTTGATGGTGACGCTTGCGGTCGTGGGCCTGATGGGCACGTCCAACGAGGTGGGCAGTGCGGCCACGCGCGTCAACGTCAGCAAAGTGGTCACCGGGTGGCTGCTGTTGATCTTCTCGTTGGGGATGGTCAGGCACGGGTTGGCGTACTACCAGCTCGCGGTGCGGAGCGAGCGTACGTACACCACGGGCCTGCATCTGCTGAAGGGAGACATCACGGCGCCTGATGCCATCAAGCAGTGGTACGAGTACCAAATCGGGCGCGCTTCGTCTCCCCTGCTTCCCGACTTGCTGTGGAAGATGATGCAGAAGAACCTGAACGACGGCTGGGCCCGCGCATCTGCTCGGTAAGGACAAGTTTGGCTGTTGCCTGCCCGCAAGCTGGCGATACATGCCTGGCACGGCGAAACGGCCCGGATCGCAGTTGCGATCCGGGCCGTTTTCGAATGTCCTCACAACGGTGCTGAGACTGACTCCCCGCCCCGCCTCCCCGCCCTCCCTCAGGCGGTGCTCGGAGCCGCGAGCGCCGAGAGGGCCGCCGCGCCCACGACCAGCGTCTCCGGACGTCCATCCCCCGGGCCCGCCCCGTTCGTGGACAGGATGGGGATTGCCACGGCGGCGGGGGGCGGCGGCGCCACCGGCGGATCTTCCTCGGCGGGCTCGTCGTGCTCGTGCAGCCGGAGCGTGAGCGCAAACTCGCGCAGCACGCCCCCCATCCGCCGCTCCGCCTCCCACTGCAGGCTCGTGGCGCCCTCGGCGTCGCGCTGGATCTCCGTGTGCAGCAGGAACTGGCCCCGCGTCACGTGGACGGCGCCCAGCGACACCAGGACGGGGCGCAGGGCGTAGTCGATCGTCAGCACGTGCGCCGGCGATCCGCCCACGGCCATGGGCATCACCACCTTGCCCGCCAGCCCGGACCGCGGCAGCAGGTCCAGGAACGCCTTGAGCAGCCCCGAATACGCCGCGTGGTGGATGGGCGTCACCACCACCACGCCGTGCGCCCACGCCACCGCCTCCAGCGCGGCGCGCACGAGCCCCGCCTCCGACGCCCCCAGCAGCACCTCCGCCGGGGGCAGCGCCCGCAGGTCCATCAGCTCCACCGCCAGCCCGCCGGCGGAGAGGCGCGCGGCCACCTCCACCGCCAGGCTCCACGTGCGCGAGTCGGGGGCGGGGCTCCCGGAGAGCACCGCGATGCGCGTCGCCTGCCCGCCGCGGCGGGCGCCCGGGGTGTCCGGCATGGCCGGGGTCAGCCCACCGCCGCGGCCATGGGCGCCGCGATCTGCTCCGGCAGCCGGATGCGGCCGCCGTGCAGGTGCTTGAGGTACTCGTAGTTGGTGGGCAGCTCGGCCAGCAGCTTCTTCTGCTCCGCCTTGATGTTCGCAAAGACCTGCCTGGCCTCGGCCACCGCGCCGGGGCGGTAGGCAATGCGCGGCTGCGGGCTGTCCGGCAGGAAGTTCATCCCCGCGTAGATGCAGTAGTAGCTGCCGTTGGTCCAGAACTGGTGGAATTCGTTGTCGAACCGGCCGTAGTAGTCGCCCTCGGAGGTGAACGGCGGGTTCACGGGCAGCCCGGCCTTGTACAGCGCCACCTTCTCCCTGATGCTGTCGCTCATCACCAGGTCGTGCTTGTTGGCGATCCAGAACGCCGAATCGTCGCGCGAGCTGTTGAAGTAGTGCGACTGCACGAAGTCTCGGCAGTCGTCGAACATGAACTCGATCTCGCGGTTGAACGAGTCCGCCAGCCCCGGGTCCAGGGGCAGCGTGGGAAAGTGCTTGGCGAGCTGGTAGATGGCCGCGGTGATGAAGTAGATGCCCGTGGACTCCAGCGGCTCCAGGAAGCACGACGACAGGCCGATGGACACGCAGTTCTTGACCCACGCCCGCTGGTTGCGCCCCGTGCGGAAGCGGATCTTGTTCAGCTCCGTCTTGTCGGGGTCCAGCCCCCACAGTGCGCAGAAGTCCAACGCCGCGTTGTCCTGCGTCTCGAACTTGCTGCTGTACACGTAGCCGGTGCCAAAGCGGCCCAGCATGGGGATCTTCCACGTCCAGCCGTTCTTCATGGCGATGGCCGACGTGCACGACTCGATGCCGTACTTCTCGTCGTCGTGGATCACGGGCGAGGCCACGGCGCTGTCGCACAGCAGGTGGTCGCTCATGTCGATGAACGGCTCGCCCAGGGCCTTGTTGATGAGCAGCCCACGAAAGCCCGTGCAGTCCACGAACAGGTCGGCTTCCATGCGCCGGCCGCCGGTGGTCTCCACGTACGCGATCTGCCCCTGCTCGCCCAGCTCCACGTTGCGCACCTCGTCCAGCACGCGCACCACGCCCCGCTCCGTGGCCCAGCGCATCAGGAAGGCCGCCACCAGGTGGGCGTCGAAGTGCCAGGCGTGCGCCGTGGCGCTGCGGCCGTCCAGGTACTTGGGCGACATCTTCCCGTCCATGAGCGGCACCTGCGGAAAGCAGGCGTAGTCGAACGGCTCGCCCTTGCCCTCCGTGAGGTGGTACCAGTACTGGGGCAGGTGCACGCCGTCCACGTACGGCAGGATGCCGAACGGATGGTAGAAGTGGTCCTCCCCCGTCTGCCCCGGCTCGCGCTTGCGCCAGTTCACGAACTTCACGGCCGTCTTGAAGGCGCCGTTCACCTCGCGCATCCACTCGTCCTCGGGAATCCCCAGGAAGTCGAAGAACACGCCCTGCAGGTTGGGCACGGTCGCCTCGCCCACGCCGATGCGGGGGATGGCGGGCGACTCCACCAGCGTGATGCTGACGGTGTCTCCGAACGCGCGGACCAGGTACGCGGCCGTCATCCAGCCGGCCGTCCCCCCGCCCACGATGAGTACGTTCTGCAGCGGAACACCAGCCATGGCGAGATCTCCGGTTGGGTGGAGGGTGGGGCTGACGAAGGAGGGGTAGGAGGCAGCCGTCCTTTGCCATGTGGATGGGCGGGAAAGGTAACTCGCGAAGCGACAGGAGAGAAGAGAAAAGATTCCTTCCGCTCCGACCCCGCCGTCACGCATTCCCTTGTACCTTGGGCAAAGTTTGCCTTTTGTCACTCCGAATGGCCCTGGGTGGACGGAGTACACGAATCCCGCGAGAAACGTCTAGAAAGCTCCTCATCTTGTCCTCTTGTGTGCGTTGGGTATCCTGCACGGGGTGTCAAAGTTCGGGATGGGAGACCCGATATACCGAAAAGCCGCCGCTGGATGTCCGGTGAGCCCGGACACCCGGATGCCGGCGTAACGGCTCCTGTAACTTTCGTAAGATAGCCAGCGCTGACGGAGCGTTCCCGTTGGACGTAGCAGATCGTGGGATTGCGCGGATGATTGCTGCATGGACGGAATGCGCGCGGGCGGCATCTCCGCAAATCGAACCAATTGATCTGCGCCGTTCTCCGCGTACTCTCCTTCGTCCAATGCGTACTCTGGTGCGCCAGGCCAAGCCTGGCTTCTCTTGTGAACTGAAGGAGTTCACCATGTGAAATGCCTGTGACACATGTAGCCGAGCAGGCAGGGAGTGCGGGCAACCGAGCCCTGAAGCCCTGTGAGGCGCACGGTGCGAGCCGTAGCGAAAGCGAACCCGGTTCAGCCTCGAAACGCAAAGTTGAGAGCGGCCAGCCTTTCAGAGATGGTGAAGCCAGCATTGGCGGGGAAGTCACAGGCATGTGCACCCGTCGAGCTCTCCGGGGTGGTAGGGGACAGCGCGTACCGAGAGAGGAGTCGAGGAACCTGGGAGATCCGGCCTGCTGGGGTATCGACCAAAAGGCGCAGTTGGGAATCCATAACCAACTCGTGCTGCACGGCCGGAAGTCGGAGGGGGTCGTAGTAGCGGGGAAGCGGGGTAACTCCCGTGGAGCGAAGGGCCCCTGCTGGCAGGATGCGGAGTCAGAAACGTGCAGAGCCGCTTGCGAGAAATCGCCCCTACGGTACACACCCAACTGCATGCGGAGACAGAAGCTCTACCTGGAGGTGAAGCCGGGAGCCGAGGTGCTGGACTGCTTCGGGCTTGGCGACGTGTCCTGCGTCGTCGGAGCCAGCGCCAACATAGCGCGCGCAACTCCCCGATAGCCGAGAGGTGAACCTGTCAGGAGAGCCGGATGCGGGAAATCCGCACGTCCGGTTCGAAAGAGGGGGGTCCAGGGCGGGCGCTGATGCCCGTCCTGGCTCCTACTCTACCGGTGGATCCCCTGCCCGGAGTGAGCACGGGAGCACGGGAGCACGGGAAGGCGGTACGACGGGCCGGGCGATCTCCGCAGCCGATCGGCGACGAGCCCGGAACGAGAAGACGCGGAGAAAGCAGGGCTTTCTCCGCGTCCATTCTCCGTCGCTACGTGGACCGGTCGTCCGCTCGGTCGCCGGTGGGGTCGTACCAGGGATTCTGTTTACATGCGCACTGCAAAGAAAGTCACGCGGAGGACGCGGAGGAATCAAAGCAAGGACGCGGAGAACCCCATCCGTTCTCCGCGTCCCTCCGTTTGTCTCCGCGTCCTCCGCGTGATCCATCCCGATCCGAATGCACACGGGACCCTGAGATTCGGGATCAGACCTCGCTGGCGGCGTGCTCGGCCACGATGCGGTTCACGGGGACGGACTCGGCCTGGGGATCGTACTCCAGCCATCCCCAGCGGTCTTCCGTGGTCCCGTCGAACAGGCCAAAGAAGGCGGACTGGATGGCACGGGTGATGGGGCCGCGGGTGCCGCCGCCCAGCTGCACGCCGTCCACGCTGCGCACGGGCGTGACCTCGGCCGCCGTGCCCGTGAAGAACATCTCGTCGCACACGTACAGCGCCTCGCGGGGCAGCGTCTCCTGGCGCACCTCGTAGCCCAGGTCGCGCGCCAGCGTGATCACCGAGTCGCGGGTGATGCCCGGCAGCAGCGACGCCGACACGGGGGGCGTGTAGATGACCCCGTCGCGGATCACGAACAGGTTCTCGCCGGCGCCCTCGCTCAGAAGCCCGTTCACGTCCAGGGCGATGGCCTCCACGTAGCCGTGGCGCTGCGCCTCGATGCTCATGAGCTGCGACGACAGGTAGTTGCCGGCCGCCTTGGCCATCCCCGGCATGGTGTTGGGCGCCAGGCGCGACCACGACGACACGCCCGCGTCCACCCCCTGTTCCAGGGCGTCCTTGCCCAGGTAGGTCCCCCAGTTGAGCGCGGCCACGATCACCTCCACCGGCTTGCCGATGGGATTGGTGCCCAGCGGCCCCATCCCCAGGAACGCCAGCGGGCGCAGGTACGCGCTCGTCACGCCGTTCTCGCGCACCACGTCCCAGCACGCCCGCGTCAGCTCCTCGCGGCTGAAGGGCATGGGCATGCGGTAGATGGTGGCCGAGTCGTTCAGCCGGCGCAGGTGCGGCTGCAGGCGAAAGATGGCCGGGCCGCGGGGTGTGTCGTAGCAGCGGATGCCCTCGAACACGGCGGCGCCCATGTGCAGCGCGTACGTCATCACGTGGACGGTGGCCTGCTCCCATGGGACCATGCGGCCATTGAACCAGATGTACTGCGTGTGGTTGGACATCGGCGTGTATCTCGGGTGCGGTGCGTACGGGGCGTCCGCCGGCGGGCGGGTTGGGCAGCGGGGCCGGCCAGGGCTGCGCGGCCGGCGGGTGCGCCGGCGCGGGCATTCCACAGAATGCGTCGCGATCTGTTTCCGTGCAAGCGACGGATTCCCGCCGCCGCCTGGTGTCCCGGAGGCGGAGAAAGGAAGCGTCGCCCGGGCCACGGGACCGGCGCCGCGTTTCGCGGATTGGATCGGATGATGGTTTGCCGGTGCGCCGTCCGGGCCGGCCGCTCAGGGGAGCGCGGGACCCGGGCAGACGCGGCGGGGAGGCGGCATCAAGACGTCGTTCGCGTGTGCGGGCAAGGATAATCTCGCCTGACGGGAAATACAAGCCGCCCTTTTGCCCCCTCCCGGGATTCCGCCCCATCCGCCAGATCCCCTGTTTCCCGCGGGGATCGCTGCCTTTCTCCAGGCGGTGGAACGGCGTTTCTCCGGATGATGATCCACGCTCGCGCAGGTCCGGACCCGTCGTGGACGCGACTCCCCTGCCCTGTTCGCGAGAGCACGAAAGCGGGGCCCGCGGACGCGCCGCGGGCCCCGCTGTAACGTTTACGCACGCTGGCCGAGAAGGAACTCTTCTACCTTATCCACCCCGGCCCCGTCCCTTCGCCCGGCGGACGGCGGACGGCGGTGCGGCGGCGCTCAGGGCGCGGTCTCGGCGAACACGCGTCGATTCCGCATTCACCGTGGATCAGGGGATCGGCACGAACGCGAGGCCGTTGTTCTGGTTCATGGGGATCACCAGCTGGTTCGCGCCGGCGTCATAGCACATGGACGCCGCGGCGGGGATGTTGCGGGCGATGAGCTCGGCGGGCGCACCCGGACGCATGCGGGAGACCCCGCCCAGCATGACGCTGCTCACGTACTTGGTCCCGTCCGGCATGATGACGAGGCCGTCGCTCCCCGCCTGCGCCGCGTTCTCCGTCCTCACCAGCTGGCCCGTCGGCGAGAACGTCAGCACCTCGGCGTTGCCCACGTTGACGACGACGACGTTGCCCTGCGGATCCAGGGCGATGCCGTTGGGCTGACGGAGCGGCGCACCCTGCACCAGGACCGAGGCCGTGCCGTCCGGCGCGATCTTCCATACCCGCCACGTGGCCGGGTCCGCGTTGTCGCCAAAATCGCCCGTCTGCGTGGCGTAGATCGCACCGTCGTCCGCGACCTCGATGTCGTTGAGAAAGGGGGCGCCGTCCACGCGGATCTCGCCGGCCGGCACCCCGGTGCGAAGGTCGAAGCGGCGGATGACGGCGACGCTCGGCACGCCCGCACTGGTGCCGCCGTCGCGGTCGGCCACGAACAGCACGCCGCGGGCGATGTCGCTGCCGAACGGCTCGTTCAGCACCAGCGGCGGGGTCAGGTTCGACCGCTGCGCCGGGCCCTGCACCCCGATCCACCGGGCCGTGTGGACCGATCCGTCGTGGTTGATGAACGAGACCCACCCGTCGTTGGCCTGCACGCCCTGCGCAACGCCGCGGTTGGGCACCACGATCACGCCGCGCTCCGCGTCGTACGAGCAGCTCTCCGCGGAGTAGATGGCGCCGAAGACCTTCACGTTCGGCGAGATCGCCTCGAACTCGCGGCCGGGCGTGGCGGTGGCCGGCACGCCGAGCGGATTCCCCACGGAGTAGGGCCGCAGACTATCCGGCTGCTGCGCGAGCGCCGGTGTGGCGAGGAGGCTGATGGCCAGGCCGGCTGCCCGGCCGAGGGACCCTGCTCGTAGCATGTGGTGCGATTCCTGGTTGACGGTTTCCGTTCGTGCCGCTCAGCGGGAAAGGCAGGGCGATCCCCGCGGCACGACGGGAACGTACAGGAAGCCCGCCCATGGACGCCACCGCTCCTGGTTCGGCGAGCAATCCTCGCCGGCCACCGGGAAGCGTGTTGCCAGACCTGCCCCTGTACTCACAACAGGATCGTCATCCTGAGGGAGCGCCCGCCGCCATCCTGAACGGGCGCAGAGGGTTGGGTGCGATCGAAGGATCTTTCCCGCCTCACCGGGACTCCGCGCGACGCCAGGCCTCCCCCGCCCTCCGCGGCTCATCGACCTTGTGCTCGGGATGCGGCAAGCGCGGTGAGCCGCCGACCATCATCAGCACTCGATCGGCTTCGTTCTCATCTCCTCCGGCACCCGTTGACGGTCCAGCGAAGCAGCCGCGGCGGGCGAGCCGCGCGACGATGCGCGTCCGATCCGCGCCTGGACCACGCCGACGGGTAGCGCGGGTCCCACCCTGGGACAGCCGGGGCACACGAAGCATTCGTTATCGTCGGAAAGGGAGATGGATCAAAGAAGATGTCAAGAGTATCACCATAGGCACTTGAGTCCGTGGAAACTCCATCGCCGAAATCACATGGTGTCCACTGAGAGAGCGGCATGCACATTGCCCCGATCGCTTCCGCCGTCGGCTCGCCAGGGGCGCTCCAACCGGCGCGTAGCGCGTGAAGAACAGGTTCCAATCTGCCGCCTCACATCACCACTCCTGAAACACGCAACGACCCATCCGTTGCGCTCCGGGGGCGGGCCGTCTACCGCCCCTCCCCCCGCGTGGCTCGCCGGCGCCATGACCGCTTCCGCGGTGTTTGCTTGGCCGCCGTTTTCCGCATCCCTTGAATACGGAATCCGTGATCAGTCGTAGAACCCGGATTCGAGATAACAAGCCTCACATAGGGACGCAGGGCGCTGATAGCAACGTTTCCTTGCTCGCTGCGGAGTGCCGGGCGGCAGCTGCGCCGGCGCGCGATCAACCGGAAGACGGCGCGCGGGAGCGCGAGGAGAAGCGATGAGCGAAGGACACGGGAAGCTGCACGTGCGTCCGGCGCCGGCAAAGGCGCCCCCGGCGCGTACCTCGTCTCCGGCAGCCCCGGCGAAGGAGGCCGGGCGGCCGCTGGAGCCGCCGGTGCGCGGCGACATGGAGCGGGCCTTCGGACACGACTTCTCGCGGGTACGCGTGCACGCCGGCCCCGAGGCGGCCGGCGTGGCTCACGGGCTGGGGGCCGCCGCCTTCACCCGGGGCCGCGACCTGTACTTCGGCGCGGGGCGCTACGCGCCGGACAGCGCGCCGGGACGCCGCCTGCTGGCGCACGAGCTGGCGCACGTGGTTCAGCAGGATGCCGGCGGAGGGGCCGACGCGACGGGCCCGGCGCGCGTGGTCCCGCCGTGGCACCCCTCCGAGCGCGCCGCCTCGGCCGCCGCCCGGCGCGCCGGCGAAGGTGGCGCACCCGGCCCGGCCACCGCCTCCGCGGCGGAGCTGGCGCGCTCGGCGGCGGCGCCAAAGGGCGCGGTGGTGCAGCGCGAAACCCCGGGCGCGGCGGAAGCCTCGCCCGACGCTCCCCTCGCGGCCCCGCAAGGCGGCCCACGGGAGCGCTTCACCGACCCGCGTCTGCGCTTTTCGCCGGAGGTGGCCCAGAAGATCCTGTCGGAGCGCGCTGCCCCGCTACGCGACTGGCTCGAGGCGAACACCGACTCGCTGAAGCTGCTGAGCGGCGCGCAGATCGTGGCGCGGGTGCGCACCCTCAGCGTGGTGGGGCCCGATTTCGCCGACATCGAGATCCTCAAGGAAGTGGGCGCGTGGGCGGCGCGCCACCACCACGAAGGCGCCTCCCTCCTCCCCGAGCCGGCCAAAGCCCAGGCGCCGCCGCCGCCGGGCGACAGCGAGCTCCTGGGGGCGGCCGCGGCGGGGTTCAGCGCCGCCAAGGACGGGGTGGGGATCGTACGGCCGGGTGCCGGGCGCGCGGTGATCTCCATGGAGGGCGCCACCGCCGGGCTGGCGCTGCGCCGCGTCGGTGAGCTCTCCGCCACGCTGGAGCCCGGCGGAGTGGAGCTGGAACTGGAGGGGAAGAAGACCGGGCGGGCAAAGAAGCCGAAATGGAAGGCGAACGCCTCGTTGTCGTGGGACGGCGACGTAGGCGTCTCCGTCACGGCGGGGGAGCTGCACTTCAAGGCTTCGATCGACGATAAAAGATGGTCGGCCAGCCTGTCGTTCCCCGGCGACTCACCGCTGACGTTCATTTCCGAGCTCACCCGCATCTTCAGTGCGGGCGAGGCGGGGATGCGGGGGATCGTGGCCGCCGTGGAGGACTTCGACGACCTTTCCGAGATTCCTGACGTGGCCGCCGCGGTAAAGCCGCACCTGGCGCCGGTGGAGGCGGCCGTCTCCGCGGCGAAGGCGATCGCAAAGGTGGTCCCGCGGCGGGTGAACGTCGGCATAACCGCCAGCGGCCCCGTCGACACGCCCGGCACGCCCAGCGCGTCCGGCGGCGCCGAGCCCGAGGGCGTGAAGCTGGTCGGCACGGTCACCATCATCTTCGGCCGCCCGCGCCGACGCAGACGCCCGAAACAGGCGCGGTGAACGAAGAACCGCCGTCGTGGCCCCGCGCACCGACCCGCCGCACCCATGGGGGATCCTACCACAACGACCGCAGCCACGTGCCATGACTGCATCGTTCTGGTTTCGTCCCCTGCGAGCGTCCTGCGCCCGGGTCACGGCACCAGCAGGTCTGATCGCGCAGGGCTCGTCCATGGCGCGGTAGCCGTCTGCCACCTGCTCCAGCGGGAGCAGGTGGCAGAAGACCTTGCCGGGTCAGCGCGGCGCGGTGCCGTACTGCGCGTCGCTCACGTGCTCCATCCAGGTGACGACGTTGCCGTCCCGCGCTTCCTGGATGGCGATGTGCGTCATCGCGGTGCCCGGGGCCGCGCCGTGCCAGTGCTTCAGTCCGGCCGGGATCCAGACGACGTCGCCGGGCCGGATCTCGTTCACCGGGCCGCCCCAGCCCTGCACGCGCCCCACGCCCGCGGTCACCACCAGCCGCTGTCCGCGCGGATGCGTGTGCCAGGCCGTGCGCGCCCCCGGCTCGAACGTCACGTAGGCCGAGCCCGCGCGGGACGCGTCGTTCGGGTCGAAGAGCGGGTCGATGCGTACCGTGCCCGTGAACCACTCCGCCGGCCCACGCTGCGACGGGCGCGCGCCGTTGCGGGTGACCGCGACGCGCTGCGTGTCCTGGACCGCGGCCGTCGCACGGGCGGCGGATTCCGCGGCCGCCGGCGTCCGGGTGCCGCGCTCCGCGACGGGCGCCAGCAGCGACAGCGAGGCGAGCGCGGCGGCGATGATCTTCATGGTCTGCATGTCAGTCCTTTCTTCTTTCGTGAGCCCCGGTCCATGGGGCGTGTCCTTCCGCCGAATCAGCCGTGCGGTCTCGCTCAGCCGAGATGCTCCGTGAAGAACGACGTGAGCTTGTCCCACGGGATCAGGTCCACGCGGTCGTACAGGTCCACGTGGCCGGCGCCGGGCACGATGTACAGCTCCCGCGGCTCCGACGCGCGCTGGTACGCGTGCTCGCTGAAGATCCGCGAATGCGCACGGTCTCCGGTGATCAACAGCACCGGGCGCGGCGAGATCCAGCCGAGGCGGTCGAACGCGGAGAACAGCGACATGGGGCCGGCGCTCGTGACGGACATGGCCGTCGTGGAGCGCGGATGATGCCCGCGCGGCGTGCGGTAGTAGTCGTAGAACTCCCGGTCGATCTCCGTGGAGCTCGCGGTGAGCGCCTGGGGCGTGCCGATGGCCATCGCCCGCTCGGCTCCGTCGGTCTCGGCCCAGCGCTGCGCGGCGATCATCTGCAGACGCTGCCGGAGCGCGCCCTCATCCAGCGTCTCGGCCAGGCCCTGCCGTGACGCCTGGCCGATGTCGTACATGCTGACCGTGGCCACGGCCTTGATCCGCGGATCGATCTGCGCGGCGGCCAGCGAGAATCCGCCGCTCCCGCAGACGCCGATGACGCCGATCCGCTCGCGATCCACCCGCGCGTCCGTCCCCAGGTAGTCCACGGCCGCGCTGAAATCCTCCACGAACGCCTCGTGGGATGCGATGAAGTGCGGCTGGCCGCCGCTCTCGCCGTTGTACGAGGCATCGAACGCCAGCGTGATGAAGCCGCGCTCCGCCATCGTCTGCGCGTACAGGCCGGACGTCTGCTCCTTTACGCCGCCGTACGGGTGCCCCACGATGATCGCCGGGGAGCGGCGCGACCCATCCAGCCCCCTGGGAACGTACAGGTCGGCGACCAGCTGGATGCCGAGCCGGTTGTAGAAGGAGACCTTCCGGTGGTCCACCCGGGCGCTCTGCGGGAACGTCTTGTCCCACGCCAGGGTCTGCGCGGACGCGGTGCCGCCCGTCGCGGCAAGCGCGCCGAGGACGACGGCGCCGGTTCCCGCGAGCTTGAGCAGCAGGCGCCGGCCGGCACCCCGGCCCAAGGATCGATCGGTAGCCGCCCGGCTGGCGGCATTCAGCATTGCGTTCATTCTTTTGATTCTCCGCTGTAGCGAGAAAAACGATTCCGGAAATCGGCGGCGGCCTACTTCCCTCGCGCCGCGCGCCAGCCCATCCCCGCGAGCAGCGCAGACGCACAGAGCGCGGCCGCGCTGAGCGCGAAGGTGCTTTCGTATCCGCTCCGATCGTAGATCAGGCCGCCCGCCGTGGCCCCCAGGGCGATGGCCAGCTGGATGACGGCCACCATCAGCCCGCCGCCGGCTTCGGCATCGTCGGGAAGCACCCGGCTCAACCACGTCCACCATCCGACCGGCGCGGCCGTCCCGATCAATCCCCATCCAGCCAGCAGGACGCCCACCGCGACGGGAGAGCCGCCGAAGGCCGTGAGCGCGAGGGCGATGGCGGCCATGGCGAGCGGCATGGCGACCAGCAGGCCGTAGAGCCGCGTCCGCAGCATCCGGCCGATGAGCCAGGTGCCGAGCAGCCCCGCGACGCCCGTGACCAGGAGGAGGAGCGAGAGGGTCGATACGTCCACCCGCGTGACCGTCTCCAGGAACGGGCGCAGGTACGTGAACAGGGCGAACTGCCCCAGGAAGAAGAACGTGACCGCCGCCATCCCCAGCGGAACCTGCCGCCGGCGAAGGACCCGGAAGACCGTGCCGCCGACCGCCCCGCGCGCGGAGGGCATCGCCGGCAGGCTCACGAACAGCCAGCCGAGCGTCACCGCCGCCAGCGGCACCACGGCGAAGAAGGCGCCGCGCCACCCCACGTACTGCCCCAGGAAGCTGCCCAGCGGCGCGGCGATGGTGGTCGCCAGTGCGTTGCCGCCGTTCAGCATCCCCAGCGCGCGCGGCACGTCCGCCTCCGGCACCAGGCGCATGACGGTGGCCGCCGACATCGACCAGAATCCGCCAATGACGACGCCCAGCAGCGCGCGCCCGGCCATGAAGACGGCGGCGTTGGGCGCGAGCGCCACCATCGCGCCCGACACCAGCATCAGCACGGCCAGCCACAGCAGCACGCGGCGCCGGTCGATCCCGCGCGTCGCCGGCGAGATGCCCAGGCTCGCCAGCACGGCGAAGACGCCGGAGACGGCGATGGCCTGGCCGGCGCGGCCCTCCGTGATGCGCAGGTCGGTCGCGATGGGCGTCAGCAGGCTCACGGGCATGAACTCGGACGCGATCAGCGTCGCCACGCACAGCGTGAGCGCGAAGACGGCGCCCCACCCGCGTGCCCGCGCCGCCCGCGGCATCCGCTCCACGGGCGCGCCGGGCACATCATCAAAATCCATGGTCGCGATCTGCACCGACATCGAACTCCCTCATGGCTGCTGGGTGCCGCCGCGCGAACGGCGGGGTGGCGACATCGGCTACGCGTGGTCCAGCGTGGTCGAAAGCTCCGGGAAGGCGTTCGCCTGCTCGCGGAGCAGATCGGCCTTTTGCGTGACTGTCTGGACGGCGTCGGCGCCGGCGACCCACCGCTCGGGCGGCGCGGGCAAGTCCAGCAGGGTGACCAGGGCACGGGCGAGCTTGGCCGGGTCGCCGGACTGCTTGCCGTTCATGCTCTCCCAGGCGGGGATCGTCTGCGCGGTACGCTCCGCGTAGTCGCCTACCGAAAGCGCCGCCCATGTCGTCGACGCCTGCTCCAGCAGCTCGGTGCGGAAGAACCCCGGCTCCACGACGGTGGTGGTGATGCCGTACGGGGCGACCTCGGGGCGCAGCGCCTCCATCCACCCCTCCAGCGCGAACTTGGAGGCCGCGTACGCCGAGGTGAACTCCCCGGCGACGATGCCGGCGGTCGACGAGATCGTCACCACCTGGCCGCCGCGCTGCCGGCGCATCACCGGCAGCACGGCGCGCGTCACGTTCAGCACGCCGAAGAAGTTGACCTCCATCTGCGCCCGGAACTGCTCGGGGCTGATCTCCTCGAAGAAGCCGGCCTGAAAGTTGGCCGCGTTGTTGATCAGCACGTCGATCCGGCCGAACCGGTCCACGGCGGCCCGGACCGCGGCCTCGGCGTCCGCCGGCACGGTGACGTCCAGCTTTGCCGCCAGCAGGTTCTCGTGCGCGCCGACCGCCTGCGCCACGGCCTGGGGACGGCGCCCGGTGGCGACCACGTGATGCCCGGCGGCCAGCGCCGCGCGGGCGAAATCGACGCCCATCCCACGTCCGGCGCCGGTGATGAAGTAAACCTTGCTCATCTCTCGATCTCCTGATTGATGCACGACTGTGTCGCGACGTGTTGCGCCTAGAGTTCCTGGCTCGTGGGACGGAACAGGATCTCGTTGATGTCCAGCTCTTCCGGCTGGCTGATGGCGAAGGCGACGACCCGCGCAAAGGAGTCGGCCGGAACGCCGACCTGCCCGACGTAGTCCTGGTTCGCCTTCTGGATGTCCGTCTCGCTGATGTGGTCCAGAAGCTCCGTCTTGACCGCGCCGGGCGAGATGATCGTCGTGCGGATGTTGTAGGCCTTCACTTCCTGCCGCAGTCCCTCGGACAGGGCCCGCACGCCGAACTTGGTCGCCGAGTAGACGGCGGAGCCGCCAAAGAGCTTGTGGCCCGCCACCGACGAGAGGTTGATGATGTGCCCCGACTTCTGCTCCTTCATCCGGGGCAGCGCCGCGGCGATGCCGTAGAGCACGCCCTTGAGGTTGACGTCGATCATCTGGTCCCACTCGTCGACCTTCAGGCGCTCCAGCGGCGAGAGCGGCATGATGCCGGCGTTGTTGATGAGCACGTCGATCCGGCCGTAGCTCTCGACGGCCGCGTCCACCAGCCGCTGGACTTGGTCGCGGTCCGTGACGTCGGTCTCCACGGCGAGCGCCTTTCCTCCGGCGGCCGTGATCTCCTCCACCAGCGCCCGCAGGCGCTCGATCCGGCGCGCGCCCAGCACGACGGCGGCGCCCTGCGCGGAAAGGTGCCGGGCAGCCGCTTCTCCCATCCCGCTGCTGGCACCCGTGATCACGACGACCTTTCCTTCGATGTTGTTGCTCATGATGATCTCCCGTTTTCGTGATGGTCCCTCGATCAGAACCGCAGGCCCCCGGGGCCCCTTTCGGAGGATGAAGCTACACGAGAGATTACTGCTGATAAATCGGACAGCGGTTCGCACCCTGATGCCCACAGGTTCGCAATGGCCGACGTCACGGACGGGGTCCCGGAGTTCGTCGCGGTGGTGGAAGCGGGGGGATTTCGCGCCGCCGGACGGCAGCTGGGGGTGAGCGGGACGGCGCTGAGCAAGGCGCTGCGGCAGCTGGAGCAGCGGTTGGGGGTTACGCTTCTGCTGCGGACTACGCGCAGCGTGCGGCTGACGGAGGCGGGCGAGACGTTCTACGCGGCGTCGCGCCAGGCGCTGGACGCGCTGCGGGCCGCCGCCGAGGCAGTGGGAGAGCTGGCGGATGCGCCCCGGGGGACGATCCGGCTGAACATCAGCAGCGGAGCGGCGGGGTTCCTGCGCGGACCGGCACTCGCGGGGTTCCTGGAGACGTATCCGCAGGTGCAGCTCGATATCATCATCAACGAGGACGTGAGCGACATCGTGGCGGCGGGCTACGACGCCGGAATCCGGCTGGGCGAGGTGATTGAGCAGGACATGATCGCCGTCCCCGCATCCGGCCCGCAGCGGATGGTGGTCGTGGGATCGCCTGCGTACTTCGCGAGGCACCCCGGGCCGGAGCACCCCCGCGATCTCGCCGGGCACGCGTGCATCAGCTGGCGGCCGGGCCCGGATTCCCCGCCCTATCGCTGGGAGTTCACCGAGCCCGGCGGCGGCGACTTCTCCGTCGCGGTCCCCGCCCGCGTCATCGCCAACGACTTTTCGCTGATGATGCGGCTGGTGACGGCGGGGCTGGGGCTGACCATCGGGATGGGCGACGGCGTGCAGCCGTACCTGGACCGCGGCGAGGCGGTCGCCGTGCTGGAGGAGTACTGCCCGCCGTTTCCGGGCTACTACCTGTACTATCCCCAGCGGCGCCAGGCCTCCCCCGCCCTCCGCGCGCTCATCGACTACCTGCTCCGCCTCCGGCAGGCGCGGTGATAGCGCTGTTTTAGGTTGCGTATTACCGGAACGAGGTCTACTTAAACCATCGCACGACGAGTCAGCCGACTCCTAACGAATACAGCCATGGAAGAGAAGTCCACCAGCGTTCCTACCACTCTGACGGAAGCTGTCCTCAGTAAGGACGCTGTTGTCTCCGCACTGGAAGTCGGCAGCGTTCTTTTCGAAGATGCGCTGCCGGAGGTGGTGGCGAGAGTACCCGCACTAAGTGCAGTGGCCTCAGCACTTGGTGGTATTAGTGGTATTCGAGAGAAGCTACTTCTGAAGAAAATCGTCTATTTCTTAAGCGAGCAAGACGAGGTTTCTGAGGCAGATCGGTGGGAGTTTCGGCGGAGGATTGAGACTAACCCCGAAGAACGAGAAAAGATCGGTGAATATCTGATCCTCCTTCTCGATCGCCTCGACAATACTGAGAAGGCGCGCCTCGTCGGCAAACTATTTTCTGCGTTTCTTCGGCGCCGCCTAACAAAGGACGTCTTCCAACTCTCTTGCGCTGGGGTGGACCGTGCCCACCTCGCGGACCTATTAGCGATTGCTCGTAACGGTGAAGCGCCGCACGGTGAGATCGGGTCCCGCCTCTTCGCCGCAGGGTTGACTACGCTCCAGGTTACAAGCCTGAACGATATGCCTCAACTCGGAGCATTGGCGCGAGGTTTCCAGACATACCCAGTAAATGAGATCGGAAAGACGTTGCTCGACATCTGCTTCCCACATTTCGGGCCGGAGCGGACTGCATCCAAACGTCCCAAACGCCCCCCTGCCTGACCCACGCTGCAGCAAATGCCGAATCGCAATTGCGCGCGCTGGTGTTGCCTAACGGTCTACAAGGCCGGCGCGGTTGAGGTGGTACGCCGGCTCGCGGCGTGACCGAAAGATGTAGCGCAGCAGCCGTGGCGAAGTGCGCCGCGGCTGCTGCAAACGTTTTGCGCTCGGAGTCCATCCAACGATGCGCCTAGCAGGTGAGGCTGGGCGTGCGGCGCGCATTTGGACCATCAACTTTCCCCATCCCGCTCCCGAGAGAGATCTTGACTACTCGTGTAGTCACATATATCATAGCTACGTGACGACACGTGTAGGCAGGCGTGTCGCGGACCTCGTGACGACAACTGTAGGCACCATGGATCCTGAATCCACCATCGGCGACCAGGAGCTGGCCCTGGTGCGGCACATCGCCGACCGGGGCAGCGCCAGCGTCGCGGAGGCCGTGGACGAGTTCGGCACCAGCCGCGGACTCGCGCGGTCCACCGTGCTGACGATGATGGAGCGGCTGCGGAAGAAAGGGTACCTGTCCCGGCAGATGGCGGACGGCGTCTTTCGCTATCGCGCCTGCGCCTCGTCCGCGGACCTGCTCAAGAACGCGGTGCACCGGTTCGTGGAGCGCAGCCTGGACGGGTCCGTTTCGCCCTTCCTGGCCTACCTGTCCGAGGCGCCCGAGCTCTCCGACCAGGAGCGGCAGGACCTGGAGCGGATCGTGGCGCGCCTGGACGCCGCACAGCGAAAGGACGGCTGATGCTCTCCCTCCTCGTCCGCGCGTCGCTCGAAGGGGCGGTGCTCGCCGCCGGCGTGTGGCTGGTGTGCCGCGCGCTGCCGCGCGCTGCCGCGGCTGTCGCCCGGCGCCCGCGCACTGCTGTGGTGGTGCGTGGCCGCGAAGTTCGTCGTCTCACTCGTCTGGCTCACGCCCATCGGGGTGCCCGTGCTTCCCCGCGCCGCGGCGGACGCGCCGGGCATCGAGGGGGGCATGACGGCCGCCACGCCGGTCTGGCCTCCGCCGGCCGCCGGCGACGCCCGTCCCGCTTCCCCGCCGGCCGGCGATCCCGGCGCGCCGCAGATCCCCTGGACCGCCATCGTCCTCGGCGCGTGGGCGCTGGGGCTGGGCGTCTCGCTGCTGCGGACGCTGCAGAGCTGGCGGCGCACGCGGGCGGTGGTCTCGCGATCCGTGCCCGGGGACGAGGGGCTGCACGCGATGGTCCGCGAGCTCTCCAGCCGCCTCGCCCTGCGCCGGACGGCGGACGTGCGGGTGTCGGCGGAGGTGGAGACGCCGCTGGTCATCGGCGGGCGCCGGCCGGTGATCCTGGTGCCCGCCGTCGCGTTCGCCGCGCTCCCGGCCGACCAGCAGCGCATGGCGCTCTGCCACGAGCTGGCGCACCTCAAGCGCGGCGACGTGTGGCTGGGCTGCGTGCCGGCGGTGGCGGAGCGCTGCTTCTTCTTTCATCCCCTGGCCCGCCTTGCCGCCCGCGAATACGCGTTCTGGCGCGAAGCCGCCTGCGACGAGGCCGTTCTCACCACGCTGGGCGCATCCCCACAGGGCTACGGCCGCATGCTGCTGGCGCTCGGGGTGTCACGCCAGACCGCCACGTTCTCCGCGGCGGGAGCGGCGTGGTCGTTCCAGAACCTCAAACGGAGACTCACCATGCTCGACCGCACCTCTTCGCCGTCGCGCCGCGGCCGCGTGCTCGCCGCCGGCGCGGTGGCCCTCGCCGTGCTCGCGATCATTCCCATCCGGGCCGTGGCGCGTTCCGCCGCGCCCGCGGCGCCGTCCCCATCGCAGAGCACCGTGGCCCTGCCGGCGCCTCCCACGGCCGTAGCCTCGCGTGCTGCGTCGCCGACCGCGCGGGTGGAGCTGCCGGCCGCGGGCGTGGATGCACCGCAGGCCGCCGCGTCCACCGTCACGGAGGCAGACGAGCGGCGCTCGCAGGAGCAGCTGGAGTTCGTGCTCTTTCGCGGCGACCACAACACCATGATCAACGGAAGCTCGAGGGACATCGAGCGTGCGCGGCGCCACCGCCGGCCCGGTGAGCAGCTGCTCTGGTTCCGTCATGGCGGCCGGGAGTACGTCGTCCGCGATCCGGGCGTGCTGCGCGAAGTGGAGGAACTGTGGGAGCCGATGGGACGCATCGGCGAGCAACAGGGCCGGATCGGTGAGCAGCAGGGCGAGATTGGCGAAGCACAGGGCCGGATCGGCATGCAGCAGGGCGAGATCGGCGCGCGGCTGGCACGGATCGGCGCGCGCCAGGCCACGCTCGCTTCGCGCATCACGCGCCTGGCCGCCCGGGAGGCGGACGGTCCTTCGGCGTCCGAGCGCCGCGAGATCGAGCGAGAGCGCCAGGAGCTGGACGTGCAGTCGCGCGAGCTCGGGCGTGAGATGGAGGCGCTGGGCCGGCGGATGCTTGAGGTCAGCCAGCCCATGCACGACCGCGGCGAGGAGATGGCGGCGCTCGGGCGGGAGATGGCGGTGCTCGGCGAGCAGATGCAGGAGGCCGCGGAGCGCGCCAACGCCGGCACGCTGACGCTGGCCCGCCGGGCGATCCAGAACGGCACGGCGGTGTCCGTCGACTAGAGCGGTTTTCGTGTCGATTTGCAGTTTCTCAGCCGTGACGTCATTCTGAGGGAGCGCCCGCCCGGAACCCGAATGTTGCACCGGCTTTGCGGCGCGACCGAAGAATCTGGTCGCTACCGCGCACGGACCCGCCCGGGTGCCGTAAATGGTCCTGCACGGGCGGGGCTGTGCACCGGGGCAACCAGATTCTTCGGCCGGCGCCTTCACGTCACGGGACGGACCCGGCCGGCGCCGACCTCAGAATGACACCACGGGCGGGGCAACAGAAAACCGCAAACGCATGCGAGACCCGCTCTAGCCGATTCGCAACGCGCGCGAAGCAGACGCCCCGGCGAAAGCCGGGGCGTCTTGCGTTTGTGCCCGCTGGGCCGCACATCGGCCGTCGTCGGGCCGAACGAGCCTGGACTGGAGCCTCAGGATGACGGCGCACGGGTGGAGGTTTTGACGACGTCCCTCTCACCGTGCACCGCGGGACGTTCAGGGCTGGCGAAGGAAGTCGCGAAGGAGCTGGAGCACTTCGGCCGGCCGGTGGAGGAAGAGGTGATGCCCCGCGTCCATCTCCACCACCCGGCCGTTCCCCACACCCGACCGGAACTGCTCCATGCTCTGCCGCAGCCATGGCCTGCGGACCTCCGACTGGAAGCGGGCGTGTGCCGCGCGCCGCTCGGGCGTGGCATTCGCCGGGATCCAGTAATCCTCGCTTTCCACGGAGTAGATGGCGAGTGCCGGCGCCCGTACGCGCTCGTATTCCGGTGCCGCCGTGCTCACCCCCCCGAGGATGGAGCCGTAGATGGGGCCCGGTGTGCGCCACACCACGGTTCCATCGGACTGCACCGCAAGGTTTTCCGTCACGTCCGCGACCATCGGTGCCGTCCAGTAGCGGGCCAGGTCCAGCCGTGTCCGCCGCGTGAACGCAAGATAGGCCTCGACCGAAGCCCGGTCCGCCGGCGTGGGCCCCGTCCGATCCCTCGGATCCTGCTGGAACACCGGGCCCTGCGTGGAGCGGTCGTACGCGGCGTCCAGGTACACGAGCTTGCCCACCCGCTCGGGATGGAGTGCCGCGAAGCGGGTCAGCTCGGCTCCGGCCAGCGAATGCCCCACCAGGTGCGCCCGCTGGATTCCGAGGGCATCCATGAAGCCGCGGAGATCGGCCACGAGCGTGTCCAGCGCGTACCCGCTCTCCGGCATCTCCGAGCGGCCGCTGCCCCGACGGGTGACCGCCAGCACGCGGAAGTCGCGCGCCAGCTCGGGCGCGAAGCGGTCGTAGACGCGAGCCGTGTTGCCCAGCCCGGCCAGGAGGAGAACCGGCTCTCCGCTCCCGCCCCAGTCCCGGTAGTGCAGGCGAACCCCGTTCGCCAGCACGAAGCTGTCCTGCACGGCGGCCGCGGGCGCCGGCGACCCGGCGCCGGCCTCCATCCGCGCACCGGGCGCACAGGCGGTGCACAGGACCAGCACGAGAATGCGGAGCTGTCTCATCGATGTCTTTCGTCTGGGGCCCGGAGCATTCCGCCGGGGTGCCGGCACGGTGGTGGAGATATGCTTGCCAGCACGGCGGGCGCCGTCAAGGTTACCGTCATCCACCCGGATGACCGCGGAGCGATTCTTGTTGCAGCACCGGGCGCAGTGCGATCTCCCCCCTCGACCAACGAATCCAGGACTACCGATGTCTCACAGCCGCCGCAAGTTCCTCGCTACCTCCGCCGCCATCACGGCCGGCGCCGTCTTCGGCCGGCCACTCCACGCGCTCGCGCCGCCGCCCGTCCCGGCGATGCAGCCCCTGCCGCCGATGCAGGCGGCGCAGTCGGTGTTCACGCCCATCCGCCGCAACGTGGGCACGTTCACCATGCGCGGCGGCACGGTGGGCTGGCTGGTGAATCCCGGCGGCGTGGCCGTGGTGGACACGCAGTTCCCGGCGGAGGCGCGGGTGCTGCTCTCGGGGCTGCAGGAGCGGTCGGGCAGCCGCGGCGTGGACGTGCTGATCAACACGCACCATCACGGCGACCACTCGGGCGGCAACGGCGTCTTCAATGGAGTCGCGCGGCGCGTGGTGGCGCACGGGATGGCGGACCAGCACATGCGGCGCGGCCCGCAGCCGCCCCAGCAGGCGCAGCCCGCCCCGCAGGCCACGCCGCAGCCGGCCCCGCAGCAGCAGCCGACGCAGCCGCCTCCCCCGCCGCCGCTGTACCCGGACACGACCTTTACGCACAGCTGGTCCGCCGAGGTGGGGGACGAGCGCATCGTCGCGACCCATCACGGCCGCGCGCACACGAGCGGTGACGCGGTCATCACCTTCGAGCGCGCGAACGTGGTGCACATGGGCGACCTCGCCTTCCACCGGCGCCATCCAGTAGTGGACCGCGCGGCCGGCGCCTCCATGCGCAACTGGGCGCGCACCCTGGAGCAGGTCGTGAACGCCCACGCGCGCGACACCATCTACATCTTCGGGCATGCGGGCGAAGGGCTGCCCGTCACCGGGAGCTCGGCCGAGCTGCTGCAGTTCCGGGACTATCTCGCCGCCGTGCTGGCGTTCGTGGAGCGGCACGTGGCGGCGGGCCGGTCGCGCGAGGAGGTGGTCGCCATGCGCGCGCCGCTCGCCGGCTTCGAGGCGTGGGGCCCGTTCGGGCAGCCGGGCCCGCGCGACGCCATCACCGTGGCCTACGAAGAGGTGACCACGGGCGCGTAGCCCCCGCGCAGTCCGAGAACGAAGCGGGGCCGCGGTTGCACGGTCGCAGCCGCGGCCCCGCTTGCACACGGGTAGGCCGCCGGGCATGCCTCCCGGCGGCTCCACCTCTTCCTACCCCGCAGCCCCTACCGCGCCGCCACGGGACCACGGCGGATCCTGCACGCAGGAGTGAATCACACGATCCGGCCAAGAACGCTAAAGATATCGTCCAGGTAACGGCTCTGTGCGGGCTCCGTATCGAGCCGCATGTCTATCGGAATTCGGTCTTGCCACTCTGTACGGTCCAACGGGCGGTGCCGCAGGAAAGCCTGGATCATCTCATCCCGGAGGATGCAGGCAGAAGGAGAATCCGCAGGGTTCTCAGGCAAGACACGCGTATCGCGAAGCCGGGCGAGGGCGACGGCCGCATGCTCCACCGTCAGGTACTCCGTGGCCGCTGGCGTCGGCGTCAGCACCTGCAGCATGGCCGTGACGGTAATCCGTTCCCGCTCCTCCTTCAGGGCCTCATCCAGCCGGTGGACGATGCGATCAATCTCCGCCGAGGGGCTTCGGAACCAGTCGGTGGACCATATCCGCTCTATGCGCCACTGGAGTTTCCGCAGGATCTCTTCGCGTAGCCGGTCCCGGTCCCGGGCCGACCGGGACGAGTGGTAGGTGGCCCCGTCGCACTCGACACCAAGGAGGAAGCGACCGGGCGCATCTGGGTGGCGTACCGCCAAATCGATGAAGAAGCCGGCGACGCCGACCTGGGCAACGACCTCGTAACCTCGCGCTCGGAGCGCCGACGCAACCTCGATTTCGAAGTCTGAATCGGGCTCGCGTCCCGTAAACCGCACTCCCTCCAGCAGCCCCGTCTGGGCGAACTGGAGGTACCCCCGAAGCGCGCGCAATCCCGCGCTGCTGTCTGGCCCCACCCGGATCTGGTCAGCCACCAGCGAGGAGAAAAGCAGGACGCGCTTCCGTGCGCGCGTGAAGAGAACATTGAGCCGTCGATGCCCCATCGGGCCGTTGATGGGCCCGAACCGCTGAAAGACCGCGCCGTGCCTGTCTGGCCCATAGGTAGCCGAGATGATGATCGCGTCGCGCTCGTCACCCTGCACGTTCTCGAGGTTCTTGACGAAGAGCGGCTGCAGGCTTTCCCGGTGGCGCTCCAGAAACCGCTGCAACGCGGGATCATCCTTCAGCCGCTGCTCCAGTTCGTTCTCGATCAGCTCGCGCTGATTCAGGTTCAGCGTTACCACTCCGAGCGAGTCTTCCGGCGTCTCGCGAGCATGACGAAGAACCGCATCCACCACCTGACGGGCCTCGACGACGTTCTTCCGTCCCTCGAAACGCCCGTTCGGGACGTGGTGGAACTTGATTCCAAGCTCAGGGCTGTCGGTCAGCGGGGACGGGAATACAACGAGTTCGTTGCGGTAGAACTCCTGGTTGGAATAAGCGATCAGGTCCGCGTGCCGGGAGCGGTAGTGCCATCGCAGCATGCGGGTGGGGCGATACACAGCCTGGGCGATGTCGAGAATGCTTTCCGCCTCGGCCATCCCCTGAGCCAGGTCGTCCTCGTCGACCTCCTCGTCTTCCCCGATGCGGTCGAAGAAACTGGTGGGCGGAAGCTGCATGGGATCGCCCACCACGACGACCTGCTGGCCCCGGCAGATCGCCCCCAGTGCATCTTCCGGGCGCAGCTGGGACGCTTCGTCCATCACCACCAGATCGAAGTGCAGAGTATCGGGTGCCAGGTACTGCGCGACGGAGAGCGGACCCATCATGAAGCAGGGCTTGAGCGCCTGAAGCGCGTGCCCCGCCCGCCGTACGAGCTGGCGGATGGGGATGTGCCGTCGCTGTTTCGCCGTTTCGCGGTGGATCAGCGCCATCTCGGTCCACGCCGCGGCGGGACCATACCCCACGCCCGCGGGAGGAACCTGACTGTCGATCAGGGCGGCGATCCGCTCTCGCTCCAACTGGATCGTTTCCCGGTCCAATTGGGCAAAGCGCTGCCGCAACTGTTCGTGCGTCAGCCCACTGAATCGGGCCAGCTGGGGATGCTCCCGAAAGGCCGCACGTACTACGGAATTCAGGAACACGAACTCGAAGGCCGCGACGATCTGATCCCGTGGAAGCCGGCCTGTCTCCGCGAGCGTGAGTACCGACCCCAGCCCCGAGCGGGCCGCCTCCCCGCGCGCGCGGCGGAAGTCGAGCCATCCCGGCAGTTGGGTTTGCGCCGCCAGCGCGCGGTCAGCCCGCCCCACGATGGCGTTGATTGTGGGCACGTCGCTGTCGTACCATGCATTGGGATCCACCTCCCCCGTGGCCCTGAATGCCTCCCAGTTCGTGCCTAGCTCCCGCTGGGCTTCTCGCACGCGTGCGGCCCACGCCCGGAGCCATGCCAGGCGCTGCGGGGCATCGTCCTGTCCGAGCAACGACTTCAGGGTTGCCGGCAATGTGGAGCTACGTACCTCGTCGGCGAAGACGAAGGTGCGGAAGACGCGGTCAAGATCCGTGTCCGCTCCATGAAAGTGTCCCCCGAGCAGATCTTTCGAATGCGGGTCGGTCGTCACCCCTCGTTCGAGTTCCCGCATTTCACGGATCGCCGACAAGCCCGACGCCACCGCGTCCAGCCGGTCCGCCTCCCTGAACCCGAGATCTTCCAGGGTCGTCGCGACGGTATGACACTCATGCGCCATCGTCTCACATCGCTGCGCAAGTGCATCCGAAGCCTCTTCCTCCTGCGGCTGAAGATCGATGGAGACCAGGCTTTGGAACGCCGCCACAGCCTCGGCGGCGCGCGCGGGAATCGACCTCAGCGCCGAATCGGCATCACACGCCTTAACGATCGCTCCCAGGAGCTCGGCGGACATGCTCCAGAGCGCCTGCGCAACGGACTCTCCCCGGTACCTGCGAGCAACGTCCGTATGCGTTCGGTCCCACCACTTGGCAAGTGCCCCCAGCTGGTCAAAAGGGGTATCGATCCCGCGAAAGGACGGACCGGCGACCTCGCGGTGGACGTGATCGCCCTCGAATACGCTCTTGTGTTCGAGATACACGGAGAGCGCCTGGAATTCCGTTTTGGCGCGTGCGGGATTCACACGCGTAGCATCGCGAGACATCGTCGCGAGCGCCCCGCGGGCTGCCTTCCACTCAGGGTCGAACAGCTTCCACCAGCGTGCATTAGCCGCCGCGGCGGTAAAACGCCGGGCTTCTGCCACGGTGGGAGCAAAGTCCAGCACCAACCGCGATTCCAACCCTGCGCGTTTGCTGCAGATCGGCTCCGCAGCTCGGCGCGCGGCATCGACCAGTGCTCCCACGCCCGATCGTTGGAGTTGCTCGCCCCGGTGCGGCCACGCGTCAAGCGGCGCCTCGATCACGGCGGCAAGGGTGGCGCCGGTGAGTTGAATGGTGCCAATCTCCCGCGGTATATGAACACCCGCCTCATCCAAGAGACCCATGATGCGCCGTAGGTCCCGCAATGCAGTAGCCATCTGCAGGAGCTCTTTGGTTGCTGCACGGAGATCCGTGATGGACCCCGCCCGCGGCAGCACGCTGTGGACTGCGTTCAGCCGTGCCGCGCATTCTGAGACGCCTTCCAGAGAGATCGTGGGTACCCGTCCCAGACGCTGAGTCATCTCGCTCCGAAGCGTCCTGTAGCGCCGCACCTGCTCGCAGAAACTTTCCAGCTGCGTGCGGACCGTCGGATCGCTCAGCCGCGGCAGCAGCGTGGGGATCAGGTCGGTTCCCGTCGCATGGATGGTGTCGAGCGCTGAAGCGAGCCTACCCAACGATGACGGAGTCCAGGTATTCGAGGAGACGTGACTCTCAATCTCTTGCACCAGGCTTGCGAGTGCGGCCGCCGCGTTACGGGCGGAGAGTAGAGGCTGCACCAGACGCTCGTCATCACGAAACGTGAGGCCTTCGGCATGCACGCCGGCCCACGGATGCACATCGAGGGGCGAAGCCGACTCCAGCTGGCTTTCGAGATGTGCGGCGTAATCCGCAAACGAGGCACTGAACCGCTGAAACGCAGACAGGGACATGTGCTCGGCCCCCGCGATATCCATCTCCTCCAGGGGTTTCAGTGCCCCTTCAAGGAGCAGGGTGCGGCGGCGTCTGCAGTTCCAGAGTAGCTCGTGAAGGGTCTGCCCCAGCGCACCGAACCGACCGCCAATCAGTTCGGCATAGTCGCGGAGGGTGTCCTTGTAGCTCCGCAATGTTTCCACGCGCTGGTCCAGGAGCGCGGGAGCGCGGAAGCTGCCGCGCGTTTGCACCCGGGCTCGGAGATCCTCGATCAAGGCGCTCTTTTGCGTCTTGTGACTGTGAAGCTCAAGACAGAACTGCCCCAGACCTGCCCGATCCAACCGGTGCCGAACCACCTCGAGAGCCGCGAGTTTTTCCGAGACGAAAAGGACCCTCTTTCCTTCGGCCATGGCAGCCGCGATCAGGTTCGTGATCGTCTGTGACTTTCCGGTTCCAGGAGGTCCAACCACGACCAGGCTGTCCCCGCGCAAAGCATCGATCAACACACTGTGCTGCGAGCTGTCGGCGTCGTCAATCAGGACTGGTGCCGGCGAAGCCTGCTCCCACTCGTCGATCCGGTAGTCGCGCGCGACGTCAAACCCTTCGTAGCTACGGCCCTCGAAGAACTCACGGACGCGCGGGTGGGTGGTGGGACCACCAGAGTTCGACCAGGTACGCGAGTCCAGGTCGCGATACATCAGCATCTTTCCGAACGACAGCAGCGTCATCGTCATCTGCCGCCGCACAGTCCACCGATCGCGTCCTTCGACGAGACGAGAGATCCTCTCGAGATAAGCGCTGGGCAACTGGTCCGTCTCCAACTCCGGCATTGCAACCCCGAAGTCCTGCCTCAGCTTCTCCTGAAGACAGAGGTTGGCGAATACGTCCTCGCCGGAATGTCGAATCCGGTACCTGAACACGCCATCCCGCGAATCGGGCTTGCCGCGTTCGATGGCGAGCGGGAGAAGAAGAAGGGGGGCTGAGCGCGCCTGCTGCGAGTCGTCGCTCTCGTACCAATCGAGGAAGCCGAGAACCAGATACAGCATGTTGCTGCCCGTCTCTTCGACTGCCAGCCGCGCCGCTCCAGCCATGGAGCGCAGGATCGACTCCAGCTCCTCCGGATAGTGCAGCGTCTGTAGCTCTCCGTCCCGGTGCTGGGGATTGGAAAGGCTTGCCGTGTCCGGCAGATCGAACGACGTGTCGATACCCAATATCCGGGCGTACTCCGTCGCTGCAGGCTGTGCCCCGTCCGGAGCCGCTGCACCTTCTGCAATGACACCTGCCCTGGCGCGCTTGGGCGGCCGGGGGACGGGACGGAATACGTACTCCCCTCCGTCGAGCAGCACAGAAAAGCACCCATCCGGCACCTCGTGTACCAGCCGAAGGGAAGACTTTCTGGTATGCCGGAAGTTGAGGAGCCGGTTCCGGTTACTAAGGTCGAGGAGCCGCCGGCGGATCTTCTCGATGCTTCCCGCGACGTCGGCAGGCGACGAATCAGGTTCCAGTACGGTTTGCACGCTCATTTCCATCACTGCGGTGACCCAACGGTGTTCCGAACACGCTGCGGAGGATGATGTAAAGACCCTCGAGGGACTACCAGTATTGCAGGATAGTGAAAGGTATGCCGCTGCCTTGGCCGCGGGAAGCGGGATGACAACGGTGAGTGGGGCGAGGCGCCTGCGAGTAGGATCGCGAGAATAACACGGTGACCTCGTACCGGCTAGAGCCAAATCTATGGGCTAGCATCCACAAGGAAAGTTGCTCGTGCCGAATAGCTCCACGTTGCGGCGAGGCGCCCCGGCACGATCCGCGCGATCCCTGCGGGTACCGAAAGAAGTACTGCATTTACGGATGATTCCGGACACAGGAGACCGATGCTGAATCCCCCGCTTACCGATATCGAAGTGCGTGTCCTCGGGGCCCTCCTGGAGAAGGAGGTGACCACGCCGGACAACTATCCGCTTTCCCTGAACGCGCTCGTGGCGGCGTGCAACCAGACGACCAACCGGGAGCCGGTCATGCGGCTGGAGGAGGACGCCGTCGTGCACGCGGCCGTGGCGCTGCGCCGCCGGTACCTGCTGCGGCAGATCCAGCCGGCGGGATCGCGGGTGACCAAGTTCGAGCACCTGCTGGGGCAGGAGTGGAAGCTCGGCAAGCGCGAGTTGGCCGTGCTGGGCGTGCTCATGCTCCGCGGGCCGCAGACGCCCGGCGAACTGTACGCGCGCACGGCGCGGCTTGAGCCGTTCGCGGACGTGGCCGACCTGGAGGGAGTGCTGGAGTCGCTGATCGCGCGGGAGCCGGAGCCGCTCGCCGCGCGGCTTCCCCGGAGGCCGGGGCAGAAGGAGGTCCGCTACGCGCACCTGCTGAGCGGCGAGCCCCCGGCCGATGCAGCGGCGCGGGCGGACGAGCGGGCCGCCCCCGCGCGCCGCGCGGACGGGGACGACGACCGGGTGGCGGCCCTGGAGCGCACCGTGGAGGAGCTGCGGGCGGAGGTCGCGACCTTGCGCGCCGACCTCGATGGGCTCCGCGCCGAGCTTCGATAAGGCCTCGCCAGCCGCGCACGACTGCGTTCGCTGGGGGCCGGGCCGCTCGTCCTGCTCGGACCGCGGTCGCGGCGGGGGCGTCTGGTGGCGAATCGGCTGCTCCAAAGGCGTGGCCGCACGGCAGCGGGGGCGGGCCGTCGCGCGGATGGCGTACTAAATGCCGGGAGATGCGCCCCCACGAATCACGCACACACACACGGGAGGTGCCTGTGCCGAATCGAATCCTGACCGCCGCCAGAATCGTCATGATCCTGGCCATCGCCCCGGCCGCCTACGGCTGCCGGACCGCGGCAACGGTGGGCGCCGGAGCCGCCGCCGGCGCGGCGGCCGCGACCACCGTGAACCAGAACGCGGAAGCGACCATCGCCGCGCCCATCGCCACCGTCGACACGCGCGCACGGGGAGTGCTCAGGTCGATGGGGATGACGCTCGTGGAAGTGGAAGCGGAGGACAACGGCACCGAGCGCGAGTTCGAAGGCCGGTCCGGGGACAACGTGGCGCACGTCAAGCTGGTGGCGGACGGCACCTCCACGCGCGTCGCGGTTTCCTACCGGCGCGGACGTGTGGACTACAGCCGGGAAGAGGCGCAGCGCATCCTGGCCCGGATTCAGCAGGCGCGCTAACCGGCCGACGTACCGCGAGCTGTCGTCGTTCCTGGCGTTCGATGAAGCCGAACCCGGCGGCAGCTGAAGACGAGCCGGAACGGCGGTAGAATCCCGGTGCGCGATGGGCGCGGGATTTTCGGGAAGGGAGCCACGCCGCGCATCGAATCCAAAGAACGGATGAAGCCCCGGCCGCACCAAGCAGCCGGGGCTTCACCTGTTTTGATCCATCCACGGGGATGAGCGGGCGCTAGCGGAGCGCCTTGCCCGCCATCCGCAGCAGGTCGTTCAGGGCGTTGCCGTCGCCGTCCATGTCCAGCATGGAGCCCGCGCCGGACTTCGCGCCCCCGCCGGCCTGGCCGCCGAGCATTCCGCCCAGCACGCCGCCCAGGGCACCACCGAGCCCGCCTCCCGCCGCGCCGCCGCCCTGCTGCCTGGCGAGGTAGCCGGTGACGAGCATGGCCAGCAGCGGCAGCATCTTCTTGAGCAGCTCCGGCGACAGGCCGGACTTGGCCGCGGCGTCCTGCGCGACCGTGCGGCTCACGTCCTTGGAGCCGAAGATCTGGCCCAGGATGTTGTTGCCCGAGTCCACCTTGGTGGGCTCCGGGCCCACCACGTTGTCCAGCAGGGCGCCGCCGCCCAACTGGTTCAGCAGGCCGCCCAGCCCCGCCGCACCAGCGGGGTTCGCCTGCGCCTGGTTCTTGAAGCCGCCCAGGATGGCGGGGAGCAGTGCCGCCGCCCCGCTGGCCGCCTGCGCCTCGCTGATGCCCAGCTGCTGGGCCACCGCCTGGATCCCGCCCGCCTGGGCGAGGATGTCCGTGCTGTCGGGGGTCGCCATCAGTCCAGCAGGTTCTGCGGGACCTTGCCGCCGTTGGCGGCGATGCGGGCAAGCACCGTCTTGTGCAGCCACATGTTCATCTTCGCCGAGTCGTCCATGAGCTCGGGCGGGCAGCCCAGCTCCACCGCCAGCTCCTTGCGGGCGGCGTAGCTGTTGTCGATGTCCAGCAGCGACAGCAGGTCCACGATGGAATGGCGCCAGTTCACCTCGTGCCCGACCTTGGACGCCAGACGCTCCATGTGCGCCTCGACGTCCACCACCGGCACGGCGACCGGGGCCGCGGGAGCTGCCGGTGCGGTGGGTGCGCGCGGGGCGGCGGGCGCGCCGGCCGCCGGGGTGCCCGCGGGCCGCGTGGGCGCCTTGTCCTTGTCGTTGTCCTTGTCGCCCAGTCCCAGCTTGGAGAGAATGCTTCCGAAGATTCCCATGGAGCCCTGGCCTTCCCGAATGAAAGACACCCCGCCCGGCGGTTTGCCGGGTCGTGGGGTTTCGCCTCGATGCACCTGCCGTGGCGGCGCAGGCTGGGGCACGAACCGTACCCGGTCAGGGCCGGACAGCTGAACGGCAGGGAATAGGAAATAGGGAATAGGGAATAGCCTGCAACTGCCTTCGCGCGGTTGCGGGCCGTTTCGCGCTGGGCCTCCGCCGATGGTCGCGATCGTGATGTCCGGACGCGGATCGGACGGCGATCGGCAAGGTGCATCAGGCCCTTGGTAGCGAGGCTGCTGCCGGCAAGGGGACCGGATCCGCGTTTTCTCGGAGAGGCACATTGGGCAGCGGCGGGGGTGGATGCCGGTCGCGGCACATCATCCACCTGATCGCGATCGGTTGAAGGCGTGCCCGTGACGGAGGGTCGGATGGAGGCGAGACGACCGGGCAGTTCGGATGGGATAGTCGCGATCGTGATGTCCGGACGCGGATCGGACGGCGATCGGCAAGGTGCATCAGGCCCTTGGTAGCGAGACTGCTGCCGGCAAGGGGACGGCATCCGCGTTTTTTCGGAGAGGCACACGGGCGGCGGCGGAGGTGGATGCCTGTCGTGGCACATCATCCACCTGATCGCGATCGGCG
>JAESFL010000151.1_pt1 | contig 65230 bp, 67 predicted proteins | sample 9269401 | NCBI WGS metagenome assembly JAESFL01 (sample SAMN14506025, study PRJNA617098) | algae metagenome | isolation source: Gloeocapsa sp. UFS-A4-WI-NPMV-4B04 and co-occurring heterotrophs from desert... | place: USA: Utah | collected 2006-10-01 | reverse complement strand
AGTCGACGGTGATCGCCAGGCGCGGCAGGAAGCGCGGCTGGAAGACGACGCCAACGGTCTTGGTGGTCGCCTTTTCCGGCTCGAGGTCCGGATTGCCGCCGATCAGGCCGTTATACTGGCCCGCCGGGTTGGACGGCGTGCTCTGGCCTGGCCGGAGGCCCTGCGCGATACATCCGAAATCCGCCGCCGTGATCGTCACGTCCGCGCAAGGATCGTCGGCTCCGTTCAGGCCCACCGTATTGGTCGCGAACAGCTCTTGGATGTTCGGGGCGCGGACGGCGCGGTTATAGGTGCCGCGGAAGCGAATATCGCTGACGGGCGCCAGTTCCACGCCCACCTTGTAGGTGTCGGTATTGTATTTCCGATCGGCGCTCGTTTCGTAATAGGATTTACGATAGCCGGCGTTCAGCGAAAGATCGTGGATGAAGCCCCTCTGGACGATCGGGATCTGCGTCTCCGCAAAGAATTCGTGAACGGAGAAGCTGCCCGAAAGCGGCAAGGTCGCGCCGCCCTGGCCGGTCAGGTCACCGGTCTGGAAGGCGTTGTCGGTCTGGAGCTCGAGCGACTCTCTGCGCCATTCGAAGCCGGCGTTGACGCCAACGCCATCCTCCGCCCAGGGGAAGCGCATGCCATATTCACCCAGCAAGCCGGTAACCGAGAGGTTCGCCACCTGCTCGGAGGTCCTGCCCTTCTGGAAACCAGTGGCCGAAAGATAGGCTATCGAGGCCGCGCTTGCGCCGCCCAATCCACCGAAGAGATTGTACGGCACGCAGTTGGCGTCGGTGCCGTCGATGACCGAGCGGCAGATCGGATCGACCACACCCGGGGTGCGGGGATCGTCGACGACGTCCAGCGCACGCAGCAGACGCGCAACCGAGAACTCATTCGAGTAGACCTGGTTATAGTTCGACCGGCCATATTGGTAATAAGCGTCGTACGACCACACTTGGTTGAGATCGCCACGCGTGCCGATCACACCGCGGAAGTTGGTGTGCTGCAGGTCCGACTGGCGAGGTCCGCCTTCGACGTTGCGGCGCAGCGGCTGGAAATAGGCCCGGTTGTAGGTGAGGCCGGTGGTGGGATCCGTGAACACGAGCGGCGCCGCACCCGGGTTCGGGTTGTATCCGGCGCCGACGGCGAGCGGGAAGGTTCCCAGGAAGCCGTTGATCAGATTCTCGTCGTCGCAGACTTCGACGCGGGCGGCCGGCGTGATGAGCGGGTTGTCGCAGTTGATCGTCAGCGTGTTGCCGAAATTGCCCGACGGCGCGATCTGCGCGATCGTCTGGTCGTCCATGAACATGAACTCGAGGTACGGCTTGATCGCGTCATTGACCTCGTAATTGGCAAAGAAGCCGGCGGTGTAGCGCTCGTCCGGCCGCTGGAAGTAGTTGGTCGGGCCGAAATTGTAGAGCGTGTTGCCGTTCACGAACCCGCCGCCCGGCGTGAACGTATAGAAGGTCGAGGTCGCCGCACCGGGTGTTCCGAAATCGTCGAAGATCAGGACGTTGCCTTCGCCCGACGTCGCGGAGCCGCCGCACTGATTGGCGCCGGAGGCGGTATTTTGCAGCACGCAGGCGCTGTAGTCGCGGCGGCTTTGCAGCACGGGGCGGGCTTTGCGGTAGCCGAAGTAAACAACGGCGTGGCCGCGGTCATCGTCGAACTTGGTGCCGATCGAAACGGTGCCGTCGAAGGTCCCGCCGTCGGCAACGCTGCTGGTCGGGAAGCCGAAGCCGGCCCTGCCCTGCGCCTGCCGAGCGAGCAGGAGCGGCGGCAAGAGATCGTTCCGATTTTCGTGATGGTAGAAGCTGTACTGGCCGTCGAACCGGATACCCGTGAAATCGGTATCCATGATGAAGTTGACGACGCCCGCGACCGCGTCCGCACCGTAAGTCGATGAGGCGCCGCCGGTCAGGATCTCGATCCGCTTCACAATCGCTGCGGGGATGATGTTGATGTCGGCGCCCGAACCGCTGGTGGGGCTGGGATCGCCCGGCAGCAGCCGGCGGCCGTTGACAAGGCTGAGAGTGCGGCTGGTGCCGAGACCGCGAAGATCGACTTCCGCCGTACCGGTGGCGCCGTTCGCGAGCGTTGAAGCCTGGCTGGCGAACACCGCCGGAAGCGAGTTCAGCAGGTCTTCGACCTTGGCCGTGCCCTGCAGCTTGATGTCCTGGCTCGACACGACGGTGACGGGAGCCGTCGATTCCAGGTTCGGCTGGGGAATGCGGCTGCCGGTGACGATGATGTCCTGCGCCTGCTGGACGGGTTCCCCTTCCGCAGAACGATCCGGTGTCGGCTGGCTCTCGACGGGACCAGTGGGGTTGGTGACGTCGGTCGGCGTGCCGTCCTGGTTCGGCGTGCCTGTCTGAGCCATCGCCGGCGTGGCGAGGACGCTGGCGCCTACGAGGAGGGTCGTTGCGAGCAGTCGATGACGAAAGTCGATCATCATATCAAAGTTCCCCTTCAGATGCCGCGTCCCCAGCGGCGATAAATGCGCAGCAATCCAAAATTGCCGTACTGAACGGGTTGATAGGGGAGCAGATGAGTTTTTGGCAACGGGAGGCGGGGGAAGTGATGCACGATGTCCGCTTTTGTGTCACCAATTTGCAACAGTGAAGTCTTGCCGCCAACACGCCGCCTGCCTAGGCTCCGGCCCTCGGGAGTGAGGGGATTGTCATGCAGCCATTCATATTCGCGCTTTGCGCGCTCGGGCTGGCGTCTGCCCAGGCGGCGCTTGCCCAGAAGGTCAAGGTCGGCGAGCCTCCGGCGCAGATCGGCAAGCTGCTTGCCTGCCGCGACATCGAAAATGCCGACCAGCGCCTCAACTGCTTCGACCGGGAAACGCGAGTCGTGGCGGACGCGCTCGCGCGGCGCGACCTCGTCGCGGTCGACCGGGAGAAGATGAGCTCGACGCGCCGGTCGCTGTTCGGCTTTCCGCTCCCGAAGCTCGGCATCTTCGGCAGCGATGATGGCGACGAAGTGAAGCAGGTGGACGGCCTGATTGCGGGCGTCGGCCGCAATCGCGACGGCGGCTACACGTTCCGGCTTGCCGACGGTGCGCGCTGGAGCCAGATGGACGGCAAGCCGATCGCTTTGGAGCCGAGGGCCGGCGACAAGGTCGTCGTCAAGCGCGGCCTCCTGGGCAGCTACATATTGAGCGTGGCGGGGCAGCCAGGGGTGAAGGTCCAGCGCGTCAATTGATGGTCCGCGCCCGCCGGCAAGCGGCATAAACGGATTAGCGCTTCCCTCCGGGGGCGACCGCGCCGAAGACGCGGTTGAGAGGCAGGCTTCCTGGCCCGCGACCCGTTGAACCTGATCCGGCTGACACCGGCGTAGGGAGGGGTTCGGCCGAGACCGTTCTCCTTCCGCAAGAGGAGAGCGAAGACATGGCCGATATCCCCCTCCTGAGCGAAGTCGAAGGGTCCGCCTTGAGCGAGGCCGAAGGGCCCGCCCGTGCTGAGCCGCCCCTATCGGGAGCCGCGCCGGGCGTTACCACCGGCCCGATCCGCGGCTCACGAAAGGTCCATGTTGGGCCGCTCAACGTTGCGATGCGAGAAATCAACCTCGAACCCGGCTGCGGCGAGCCGCCCTTGCGCGTCTACGACCCGTCCGGCCCTTATACCGACAGCGACGCCCGCATCGACATCATGGCCGGCCTTCCGGAGATCCGCCGCGAGTGGATCCGCGCCCGCGCCGATGTCGAGGAAGTCCGGCAGCGTGAGGTGAAGCCGCAGGATAATGGCCAGCTCGGCCCCGACCGATCAGGCGGCGTCCGGCCTTTCCCCAACGTGCGCCGCCATGTGCTTCGCGCCAAGCCGGGCCAGAACGTCTCGCAAATGCATTATGCCCGCCGCGGCATCATCACGCCCGAAATGGAATATGTCGCGATCCGGGAGAATCTGGGACGCGAGGCCATTGCGGATGCCATTCGCGACGGGCAGGATTTCGGCGCCTCGATCCCCGACTACGTCACCCCCGAATTCGTCCGGGAGGAGGTCGCCCGCGGCCGTGCGATCATCCCGAACAACATCAACCACCCCGAATCCGAGCCGATGGCGATCGGCCGCAACTTCCTCGTCAAGATCAACGCCAATATCGGCAACAGCGCGGTCGCCTCCAACGTCGCCGCGGAAGTCGACAAGATGGTCTGGTCGATCCGCTGGGGGGCGGACACGGTGATGGACCTTTCCACCGGCCGCAACATCCACGACACGCGCGAATGGATCATCCGCAACTCGCCCGTGCCAATCGGCACCGTGCCCATCTACCAGGCGCTCGAGAAGGTCGGCGGCATTGCCGAGGACCTCACCTGGGAAGTCTATCGCGACACATTGATCGAGCAGGCCGAGCAGGGCGTCGACTATTTCACCATCCACGCGGGCGTACGACTGCCCTACATCCCGATGACTGCCAAGCGGGTCACCGGCATCGTCAGCCGCGGCGGATCGATCATGGCCAAATGGTGCCTCTCCCACCACAAGGAGAGCTTCCTCTACACACGCTTCGAGGAGATCTGCGAGATCATGAAGGCGTATGACATCGCCTTCTCGCTCGGCGACGGTCTTCGGCCCGGCAGCATTGCCGACGCCAATGACGAAGCCCAGTTCGCCGAGCTGGCGACCCTGGGCGAACTCACCCAGATCGCCTGGAAGCACGACGTCCAGGTGATGATCGAGGGGCCGGGCCATGTGCCGATGCACAAGATCAAGGCCAATATGGACAAGCAGCTAGAAGCTTGCGGCGAGGCGCCCTTCTATACGCTTGGGCCGCTGACCACGGACATCGCCCCCGGTTACGACCACATCACCTCGGCGATCGGCGCGGCGATGATCGGCTGGTTCGGCACCGCCATGCTTTGTTACGTCACGCCCAAGGAGCATCTCGGCCTCCCCGACCGCGACGACGTCAAGGTCGGCGTCGTCACCTACAAGCTCGCCGCCCACGCCGCCGACCTCGCCAAGGGCCACCCAGCCGCCAAGATGCGCGACGATGCGCTGAGCCGCGCCCGCTTCGAATTCCGGTGGCGGGATCAGTTCCACCTGAGCTTGGACCCGGACACAGCGGAGCAATATCACGATCAGACGTTGCCCGCCGAAGGCGCCAAGACCGCGCATTTCTGCTCGATGTGCGGCCCCAAATTCTGCTCGATGAAGATAACGCAGGAGGTGAGGGATTTCGCTGCCAGGCAGAATGCCAGCGCGGACACCTTCCTCGAGGCGGATGCCGGCATGGCCAAGATGAGCGAAAAGTTCCGGGCGAAAGGGGGAGAGATTTACCTGCCTGCGGCAGAGTGATCGAAGCTTTGCCCCGGCGCAGTTCGGCCACGCATCATCGCCTGACGATCGCCCATCGGGCGAGCGGAAGATCTCCTTTCGCGTGCGCATCGATGGCAACGCCGCCCTCGCCCGCTCGTTGACCGTTCGACCTGCCGCGATCGGTGCGGCGGCCATCCCCACTCGAAAGGAATCTTCAATGGGCATCTTCACGAGCGACATCAAAACCTTCGACGACCTGTTCGTCAGCGTCCTCCAGCAAATCTATTATGCCGAACGGCAGATCGCCGAGCAGCTGCAGGTCATGGTCGGCAAGGCCACCAATCCCGAGCTGCGCGCGGGGTTCGAGCAGCATCTGCGCGAGACCGAGAATCAGTATAAGCGGCTGGAAGAGGTCTTCCGCATGCACGGCACCGAGCCGAAGGAAGCCACCTGCCCCGCAATCGACGGAATCCTGAAGGCCGGCAACAGCCTCGCCGGCGAGATCGACGACAAGCAGGTGCTCGACGCCGGCCTCACCCACGCCGCGCAGATGGTCGAACATTATGAGATCGCGCAATATGGAACGCTGATCGCCTGGGCTCGGGAGATGGGCCGTCAGGATTGCGCAAGCGTGCTGCAGCAGACGCTGGAGGAGGAAAAGGCGACCGATGCCAAACTCACCCGGCTTGCCGAAGCCCGCCTCAACCGCCAGGCGGAGCTTCAGTCCGCCTGATCAGCTCGTCCAGCCCCGCGGCTCCCTGGAGCCGCGGGCATCGGGAGGACCATGCCGCATTTCCTGCTGATCTACGATCTCGCACCGGATTATCTGGAACGCCGGCCTGCGTTTCGAGAGACGCACCTTTCCCTCGCCTGGAAAGCGGCAGATGGGGGAAGGCTGCTGCTGGCTGGTGCCGTCGGCGATCCAGCGGAATCGGCGATGCTGCTTTTTGTCGACGAGAAAGAAGCGCACGCTTTTGCCCAAACCGACCCCTATGTCCTCGAAGGCCTCGTCCGCGCCTGGCGCGTGGTCCCTTGGACGACCGTCGTCGGCCGCGACGCGGCAAGCCCGATCCGCCCGGGCGAAGCAAAAGCGGCGACGGCTTGACCGCTTGTCCTCGATAGCCGACCCTTCTCCCTTCGCCGCCGGGAGAGCTTGAAGATGAAGGCCGCCGCCATTCTGCTCACCGCTGCTTTGTCGCTCGCCGCCTGCCACAGCGAGGATGCTGCACCTGCGGAGAATGAAGCGTCGGCGGAAGGCGCGAACGCCGCTTCCGCTCCGGATGACAAGGGACCGACCACGAGCAACGGCGTCCCGGCCGTGGAAGATGCGGAGGCGCCGGTGCCCGCAGGGCCCACCGCCCCGCCCGCCGGGCCGGTTCCCGCCGCCGACGCCGCGTGGTCGAAGAGCGGCTATCGCCTGGTCGGCACCGAGCCCTTCTGGGGCGGCACCGTCACCGGCACCCGGATCCTTTATCAGACGCCGGAGGACCAGGCAGGCTCGACGATCGCCGCCACGGCCTCCTACGGGCCGGGCGGAGAGGTTTATACCGGCAAGCTCGGCGGCAAGCCGTTCGTTCTGACGCTCACGAAGGGGCCCTGCTCCGACGGCATGTCGGACAAGGTCCATGCTTACACGGCCGCGCTGCAGGTCGACGGCGGGGTGCGGCAGGGATGCGCCGATCCGCAATGATCGTGGCCGCCGCGGCTGCGGTCCTGAAGAAGCTTACGCCTCCGCCCGCCGCCACCCGATCACGCATAAAAACAGCATCACGACGTTGCCGGCGGCATCGAGCAGTCCGACCATCGTGAACACCGGATCGACGAAGGTGAACCACCAGTTGAAGGCGAAGAAGGGCAGCAGCGCGATTCCGTAAGCAAGAAAGGTTGTGCGCGTGAAGCGGCTGAATGCCGCGAACAGGCCGGAGATCATCGCCTGCGCACCGAAGCAGGCGACGGCAAAGCGCAGGATCGGCGCCCCACTGCGATATTCGGGAAGAAAGGTGAGATCGATCACGCTCTGCGGCGCGAACAATGCCCAGCCGCCGAGGATGAAGAAAACGGATGCGATGCCCGATTGAATGGTGCGCACGTTCATGAACTGCCCTCCCAGGACCGGCCCTAGGCTCTCTGACTGCCTTTGTCTCACGCCCGCGCTCTTCCCGCCCCCTTTGCAGCCTCCATCGACAATCTCGTGGGCTTTGTCGCAGTTGCTTTCCCCGCCGGTAGCCGCCGCGGCAAGAGCTCGCCGACCGTTCCACATGGCGGAGGCAATGATGAACCCGAACAAGGCGCTTTGGGAAAAGGGCGACTTCACGCGAATAGCCGCCACGATGCGGGAGGCGGGAAAGGCGCTCGTCGCGGAACTCGGCATAACCCCCGGCATGGACGTGCTCGATCTCGGCTGCGGCGACGGCACCACGGCGCTCCCCGCCGCCAGGCTCGGCGCCAATGTGCTCGGTGTCGACATCGCCGCCAACCTCGTTGCCGCGGGCAATGCCCGGGCGGCGGCGGCCGGTCTTGCCAATCTGCGCTTCGAGGAGGGCGACGCCTCCAGCCTCACTGGCCTCGCCGATGAAAGCTTCGACCTGGTGCTCAGCATCTTCGGCGCGATGTTCGCGCCCCGGCCTTACGACGTCGCGCGCGAAATGGTCCGTGTCACCCGCCTCGGCGGCCGCATCGTGATGGGCAACTGGATCCCGGGCGATCCGACTTTGGTCGCCCAGATCCTGAAGATCAGCGCCGCCTTCACGCCTCCGCCGCCCGAAGGGTTCATCAGCCCCGTCACGTGGGGCGTCGAAGAACAGGTCGTCGACCGCTTCGGCGCAGCCGGTATCGCGTCCGACAACGTAAAATGCGAACGCGCCGCCTGGTCCTTCCGCTTTCCCGGCCCTCCTTCAGGCCTGCTCGACATCTTCCGGCTTTATTACGGCCCGACGATGAACGCGTTCGAAGCCGCTGAAAGGAACGGACGAGCGGCCGACCTGCAGGCGGAGCTCGCCGCCTTGTTCGAGGCGCAAAATCAGGGCGGAGCCGAACAGACCCTGATCTCCGCCACCTACCTCAAGGTGACGGTCACCAAGAGCTGACACAGTTCTTCCGATACTTGGTCGGTCGGAGATCGGCCGCCTCGCCCTTGCCTGTGATCGACGCTAGATTGCCACCATGCGCCCGACCTATCAGTTCCGCGCCGTGACCGAAGCCGACCTGCCCCTCCTCCGCCGGTGGCGCGCGCAGCCGCATTGGGCCGAATGGTGGGGCCCGGCGGCCGAAGATGAGGGCTTCTTCGAAGAAGCCATGACGGATCCCCATACCGCCGCCTGGATGGTCGAGCTGGACGGCCGTCCGTTCGCCTATGCGCAGGATTATGATCCGCATGCCTGGCCGGATCACCATTTCGCTCACCTTCCGCCCGGCTCCCGCGGCGTGGATCAGTCGATCGGGGATCCGGATCTGGTCGGCCGCGGCCATGGCAGCGCCTTCGTCGCGATCCACGCCTTCCGCCTGTTCGCCGCTGGCGCGCCCGCCGTCGGCACCGATCCTCACCCCGACAATGGCCGCGCCATCCGCGCCTATCGAAAAGCGGGCTTCAAGATTACCGGCGGCCCCGTCGACACGCCCTGGGGCCGGGCGCTGCTGATGGAGCGATGGCCGCGCGCGACGCGCGACGAAGCCTGCGCCGAATGACCCAGACCATCGCCCATGTCGCCCTCATCGTTCGCGACTATGACGAGGCGATCGCCTGGTTCAGGGACAAGCTTGGCTTCATCGTCCGTCAGGATTCGTATCAGCCCGAGCAGGACAAAAGATGGGTGGTCGTCGCGCCGTCCGGCTCTTCCCCGAACGCCACCTCGATCCTTCTTGCCCGCGCGGCCACGCCCGAGCAGGAAGCCTATATCGGCAAGCAAGCGTTCCTGTTCCTTCGCAGCGACGATTTCTGGCGCGATTATGAGGCGATGAGGGCCAAGGGCGTGCGCTTCGTCCGGCAACCGGACGAGCAGTCCTACGGCATCGTCGCCGTTTTCGAGGATCTTTACGGCAATTTGTGGGATCTCGTGCAGTTCGCCGCCGATGGCCCTCCGGCTTGACCGGATGATGGCTTCGCCGGATCAACAGAGACGGGTTCGACCTCTGCAGGAACATTTCTCGAACGCGACATCTGAAAGAGTATCCGGTGTCAGAAGGAGCCTGGCACCTCGCGCTGCACGGTGCTCGGCCGCTCGGGCGTCACCAGCTGGCGCCGGCCCTCTCGGATCGCCAGGGTGGAAGCGCCCGTGCTGATCCGGCTGCAGCTACGCCCGGCGAGGAAGTCCAGGGCCGTCCTGGTCGACGCCTCCTGCGGGTCTCCGAGCTGACGGCTGAGATCATCCCCGGCCTGGCAGCTCGCCTCGACCTTGCTGGCGAGACCGTCGAAATAATCGCCTTGGCGCGCAGCATTCTGCGTCGCGAAAGCGACGACGCGCAGCCGGTCGTCGCATTCGGTCTTGTCGAGCGCGATCTGTCCGACCGGTTTGCCATAGGTGTCGGTGCCGATCAGCGCCGCATTGGCGCGCAGGTAAGGAATGAAGGCGTTGATCACCAACTCGCTCGCAGAGGCGCTGCCCTCGGTGCCGATGAACGCGATCTTCATCGGGGCGATGGATTGCGGCTGAGGGTTGAAATTACGCTGCGAATTGTTCGACGCCTTTTCCGGCCGGAAGGCGGTATAGCTGAAGACATCGGCAGCGGAGCGGTTGCCGCCGAGCAGATCGCCCATCAGTTCGGCGATCGAGACTAGGCCGCCGCCATTGTAGCGTAGGTCGACGATCACTTCGCTGACCCCCTGCGCGCGAAACGTTGCGAACGCCTGGCGCAGCGCCGGACCGGCGGTCGAGATGAAGGTGCGCAGATTCACATAGCCTACGCGCCGGCCGCCATCGTCGATGACTTGCGCGCCGTAGCGGGACGAGACGGGTGGGATCGAATATTCGGCTAAAGTGACGGTTACGTCCCGCGTCCCCGCGGCATTGGCAATGCGCAGCACCCGCGTTGCGCCCACTGCGCCGGCGCCGAGCGCGTCCGACAGGCCGCCGGGGCCCTGACCGGCGATAATATCGGCGACCGAGCGCAGGTTGTTGGCACTCTGCCCCACCGCGATGATTTCGGTGCCCCGGTCGATCCCCGCCGCCAGCGCGGGCGCGCCTTCGAAGGCTTCCGAGACGAACACGCGACCCGCGGCGCTGTCATAGGACAGCCTCATGCCGAAGCCGGCACTGGAGCCCGAGGCGTAAAAGGCGTTCTCCTCCGCGATCGAGGTCAGGTAGGTGAAATAGCGGTCGCGGCGCTGCGCCCGCGCGGTGGCGGTCAGCGCATCGATATAGGCTTCGACGCTGCCGAAGGCGGCCGGGTCGAGATTGGCCGGCAAGGTTTCGGGGAACAGATACCATTCCCGGAGTTGGGCGCTTGCCCAATCCTGCCGCGCGCGGACGGAGCAACTGGCGACCGGAGTCTGGCTTGGCGCGGGAGTGGGCGCTGGACCGCTGATCGGCCCCGTGGAAGGCGACCCGCCGCCGCCACCGCCTCCGCCGCCACCGCATGCGGACAGGATCAGGGCCAAACTCAAGGCCGTGCTGCCGTACCAACGCTTCATGACTTTACTCCCTCGCAAGCGACTGCTTAGCTTGGGAATGTTTCGCTGTCAGGCGCTAAGTGCATGGCCTGGAACGAGAATGATCGGTCACGATCTGGCGGGTCGCTTGTTTGCCTTCCTCCGCGGCCGCGGCGAGCCCGCGGGTCGCCTGCCGAGAGCATGATCGTCTGAAGTTGGACCGCTGGCGCAGTTCAACCTGGGGGCGTGGATCGTGCTCTCATCGAAGGCCTAGCCTCGGCGCTTCGGGCGCGGGCGCAGGTCGCAGGCCGCCTTCGCCACCGTTTCGCCGGTCGTGCCCGGCGTGACCGGGCCAAGGCGGCTCAAAGCGGCGCTTTCCGGCTCGCGAACCTCCTCGATCACAGAATTGTCAGCAGCGAGCGAAACGGCGGCGAGCACCGTCGACAGACCCTCCCCGCAATCGATCGCCATCAGCTGCTTTTCCTGGGCCGCGCCGTCCTGCCGAGGCTGGGCGAAGGAGGTCCGCCACCAGGCCCGGGTCAGCCCGCCGGAGGTAAAGATCGACTTCTTGTCCACCTCGACCGGCCCGCCGTCCACATAGGAGCCGACCCGCACCCACTCGGCCTTTTGCGCCGGCGCGGCCGCCGCGAGCGTTGCTGCCGCTGCGGCCATTGCCACCCGCTGAACCTTCATCATCTCATAGCCTCCCGCCGTTGAAGGCCGTCGCTTTTCCGATTGGCGGCCTGCGGTCGACGGCGCCGCGACGAGGACGGCAAATCGCGCGGCCAAGAAGAAGGCGCTCCGGCCCTTGGCCGAAGCGCCTGATCTTGAGTTCAGCCGAGCCCGACGGCTCAGCGGTTCATGCCGTAGACCCGCACGATGGTGTCGGTGCGGGCATCGATCTGGTAGATCTGCCGGCCATCGGAGCGGTAATAGACGCCGTTCCCGTCGCGATACTGGCTCCGATATTCGTACGGAACCGAATAAAGGCCGCCGGAAACCCGCTGGCCGACCTGCATGCCGTTACAGTTTTGGCGACCGAGCACGCTGTCGATCACGCCGCCGATGCCGCCACGGCTTTCGCAAACCTCGTCAACCTCCTGATAGGGGCCGCCTTGCCCACTATAGCCGTCATCATAGTCGGAATATTGATCATATTGGCGGTTGCCGCCGTCGGCGACGCGCAGCTGCTGACGCACAGTGCGGAGGCGATATTGCAGATCCTGCCGCTCCTGTTGGCTCAGGCCGTTGACGCTATACCGGCGTTCCAAGTCCCTCAGCTGGCGAAGCTGCGGACGAATGCTCTGTGCCTCCTGCCGAGTGATCACACCGGACTGGACGCCCGCCTGCAGACGCGCCTGAAGCTGCTCGATCCGGTTGCTCATTCCAACGCTGCCGCCGGCATTCGCATTGGCATAGCCTTGGTTCGAACGGTTCTGATTCGAATAGTCCTGGTTCCAGGACTGGGCAGCGGCCGGCGCCGCAATCGCAAGGGCCGAAACCGCCGCGCTGATGGTGAGAAGCTTTTTCATCTTAGGTACTCCACAAAGCCCCTCCGCTTCGGCCTATCAACGTCCGAGGAAGCGAGGCGTTGCGCCGGGCGCTCGGCTCATCCCGTCGTTACGGCGTCTCAACGGGTTCGGTTCGGCTTAACTTAGTTAATGAAACCTGCGCCTCATCGAACATGCCGGATGCCTGCTCCGAGCGCCGGAGCTGAGTGAGGATCAGCTACTTTGCCGCTAGCGCAAAATCGGTGCGCACCCGCACCTCGCTGGCATTCATCCCCGGCCGGAACGGGGGCGCCGCGACTTGCGCCCGAGCAGAGGCCTGCTCGGTCATCATCGCATCCCCGTAGAAAGGCGCGGGTCCATATTCGCCGCCGTCGCGGATCGCCAGCACACGGCCAACCTTCAGGCCCGCGGCCGCGGCATAGGCTTCGGCGCGCTGCCGCGCCGCCTTGTAAGCCTGCGCATAAGCGGATCGGCTGGCCGCTTCGGGATCGGCGACGATCATGTCCGGCCCCGAGACCACGTTGGCGCCGGCCTCGGTCGTCGCGGCGATCGCCTCGCCCACCCGCTTCAAGTCCCGCAGCCGGATCTCGACCAGGTTGTTGGCCTGGAAGCGGCCGCGCTGCGGCCCATATTCGATCCGCGACAAGGTGATCTGCCGCGTCTGGACGTCGTCCGCCTTTACGCCGAGCCGCTCGAGCGCCGCCGCCACCCGGTTCATCACGGCGGCATTGCCTTGGCTGGCCGCCGCGGCATTGGCTGCGTTGGTCTGGACGCCGGCGGTGAAGCGCGCCTGATCGGGCCGCGTGTCGGCCCTTCCGGTCGCCACGATCTGCAGCAATACCTCGTCCTTCGCGACGCCTCGCGGGTCGGCGGGCGCCTGGGTGCAGGCGGGAAGCGCCAGCAAGACCAGCATCATCGGTGGCAGTGTACGCATACGCTCTCCTCCGCGCCGCGTGTCAGATGCGGCATGGAAAGACAGTCTCATGTTACATTATATCAGGCAAGGCTCTCTTTGGCCTCTTACGATTTGCGATTATGGGGCGGCGATGCGAAACCTGATAACATTAGTCGCCGCCGCGGCGCTCGCCGCCTGCCAGGCTCCGGAACCGGCCGCCGGAACCGGCGGCAAGGCCGACAGGATCATCTCAATACCTGATTCGAGCTCCGGCGCTCCCTCGGTGGGCGCGCCTGCTCCCGCGCCCGAAGCAGGCCTTGGAAATGCCACCGCCGCCAGCGGTCAGGATCCGGCAATGGCGGAGGCCATTCCGGCGATCTTCCACGGCCGTTATGACGAAAGCCGCGCCGCTTGCGATCGCCCGAGCGACTATCGGCTGGTCGTCACGCCCTCCGAGCTCCGCTTCCACGAGAGCATCGGCAAGGTTCGGCGCGTTTCGATCGAGGGGCCCAGGATCGTCCATGTCGTGGCCGATTATCAGGGTGAGGGCGAAAGCTGGAGCAACAGCCGCGAGCTTCGCCTGTCGCACGACGATGCCACCATCATGATCAGCGGAGACGGCACCGGCCTGACGCGGGTCCGCTGCCCGTGACGGCGCTCGACCAGATGATCCCGGTGTCGACGGTGGCGCAGCTCATCCAATTGTCGATTGCGCCGGTTTTCCTGCTCGCCGGGATCGGCGCGATCCTGAACGTGCTGGCGCAGCGCCTGGCGCGTGTCGTCGATCGCGCGCGCCATCTGGAGGCGGAGTTCGCTTCGCTCGACGAGGCGGCGCGGGGCCGTGCCGGGGCCGAGCTGGGAATCCTCGATCGAAGGATGAAGGTTGCAAACCAGGCGATCAGCGTCTGCACCGCGAGCGCATTGTTCGTTTGCGTGGTGGTCGCCATCATGTTCGTGGCCGAATTCGCCGAGTTCGCCTTTGCCCGTCCGATCGCGATCCTGTTCATCCTGGCCATGCTGCTGCTGATCGTGGGGCTGCTGCTCTTCCTTTACGAGATCCGCCTCGCCATGCGCTCGCTGCGCGTGCGACGAGACCTGATTCCGCAGAAACGTCCCTGAGTGTCTTCAAGCGACGGCGGCGTGCCGGCTCTCCGTCCAAGGCGCGCATCCGCAGCCGCAGGATCGACCGGCGCTAAAGATTGTACGCCACCCGGCGCTCAGCGGCGGCTCGCCACCATCGCCGTGACAAGGTAGGCGAGGATGGCGATCGGGCCCAGAAAAAGCGCGAGGAGCACGAGGGTCAGCCGCGTCAGCGTCGGGTCCACGTCTGCCCAGCGGGCGAAGCCGGAGCAGACGCCCATCAGCTTCGCATTGCCTTTGTCGAGCGCATAATGGCCGTTCATGGTCGTCGGTCCTTGTTGTTGGGTTTGTCGGGCGGTGCGGCCGGTCAGATGAACTGACCGACCGGGCCCACCGCCGCCGAGATGAAGATCGTGCTGGTCACGAGCGCCGCGAGCAATGAAGTGGCGATCTGCGAGAAGGTCATGTTGGTCATCTTACTATCTCCCTGGCTTGGCCGCCGGCCCTTCCGGCACCAATGCCAAGGTGATTGCAGGGAGCGTGCCAAATGACGAACGCCGCAGAAATGCGTGCTTTGCTTGCTGCCGGATGAACATAAGCGGAAGCAGCGCTGCCAAGGATCGGCATAATCTCCCAACAGTTGGGGCGGGTATTTTTCAGTCGGCAGAAGCGGACACCGACTGTCCGTTTGCGGACGGTTCAAGCGCTTGCCGGCGGCTCCCACAGCTCGACGGCATTGCCTTCGGGATCATGGATCCGGGCGAAACGGCCGACTGCTGGATCGTCCCACTCGTCCTTGGTGATGATTTCGATGCCGGAGCCGCGCAGCTTCTCGAGAAGATCGTCGAGGTCGCTCACCCGCAGGTTGATCATGAACGCCTTGTCATCGGCGAAATAGTCGGTCGTGATCTTGAAAGGCGCGAACACCATCGGCCCGCCGAGCGTCTTCCAAGCCCATTCATCGGGTTTGCCGTCGCCGGTGGCGTTGCAGCCGGCGCCGACGCCCAGATGCTCCCGATACCAGGCGCTGAGTCCATCCGGATCCTGCGCGCGAAAGAACAGTCCGCCCATGCCCAATACCGGCATCCTCGTTCCCCAGCTTGATGCACCGCCTGATGCGGCCGGTTGAAGGAGACCCATAGCGCACCTAGCTGTTGAGTTGAAACACGAGGAGCCGACATGTCCGAGCCGATGCTTTGCCCGATCGACAAGACCCCGCTGGTGATGAGCGAGCGTCAGAATATCGAGATCGATTATTGTCCCACCTGTCGGGGCGTGTGGCTCGACCGGGGCGAGCTCGACAAGATCATCGAGCGAAGCGCCGCCGTAGCGCCCGCCGCCGCTGCCGCGCCGCAGGCGCCGCAGCCGCAGCCGAGGCAGGACCATTATGGCCACGGCCAGGGCCGCGGCTATGATCCGCGTTATCCCAAGCGCAAGAAGAGCTTCCTTGAAGAGCTGTTCGATTGATTTCGTCGCTAACGCCGCGTTAGCCGCGAACTTTCCGGATTCCTGAAGGGCGCCGCTGCCTATTGCACGGCGTCCGTAGCCACGACGAACCGGAACCCAGCATGTCGAACCTCTCCTTCCGCCTTCACAAAGCCGTTTCGACGGGCCGCCGCCTCCGATGGCGTCCGGAAAGCCGCGAGCAGGTGCTCGCGCGGCTGCTCGTGAAGCGCGCGGATGCGCAGCAGGCGGGCCTGGAAGAGCTTGAAGCGACGCTTCGCCAGCAAATACGCTGGTCATTGCCGATGCGCCGCGGCGAGGATGATGCTAAAGAGTGAGCCATGACGGCTCGGCGGCTTTCCACGATCGGATACGAAGGCAAAACGGTCGATGAGTTCCTTGTCCAGCTTGGCGAGGCGGGAGTCGAGCTGGTGATCGACGTGCGCGCCGTCGCCGCCTCGCGCCGGCCCGGCTTTTCCAAAACGGCGATGGCCGCGGCGCTGAAGGAGCGCGGCATCGACTATCTCCACCTGCGTCCGCTCGGCACCCCGAAGGCAGGCCGCGACGCCGCTCGCAAGGGGCGGATTGGAGAAATGCGAGCGATCTACGCAACACAATTGGAGACGCCGGAAGCGGAACTCGCGCTCGCGCAGGCGGACGCGGCGGCGGGCGAGCGGCATGCCGCTTTGTTATGTTTCGAGGCCGATGCCGGCGGCTGTCACCGCGCGATGGTCGCCGAGCGTCTTGCGGCCCGCAGCTCTTATTCGATCACCGACCTTTAGGTCAGGGCCGCAAGGTCAAATGCCGGCCGTTTGGCGCTTGCCGGTCGGGGCGCTTGCCTGCTGAACCTGACTCGCACCCGCCGGGAGCGCGAGCAGCCCGCGCAGCTTGGCGCGGAACGCGGCGAGTTCGCCCCCGCTCAGTTGCGCGCGCATCACGAAGCGCACCGAAGCGGGATTGATGGGCGCGCCGTTGCGGTAAAGCTCGTAATGGAGGTGCGGCCCCGTCGAAAGGCCAGTCGAGCCGACATAGCCGATCACCTGGCCCTGGCGCACGGAGGTGCCGGGTTGGGCGACGATGCGGCTCATGTGCGAATAGCTCGTGGTGAGCCCGCCGGCATGGTGGATCCGCACCTGTTTGCCGTAGCCGCCGGCCCAGCCTGCAGCGGCCACCCGGCCGTCGGTCGCGGCCAGGATCGGCGTGCCGTAGCCGGCGCTGAAATCCATTCCCTTGTGGAGGCGGGTGTAGCCCAGGATCGGGTGGCGGCGCAGTCCGAAATTTGAAGAGACCAGGCCGGGCACGGGCCGCTGCAGGGTCCCGCTGCTGCGCCCGACCCCGGCCGCTTCGAACCATTGCACCTTGCCGCCCTGCTCCCATGGCATGAGCTGGAGGCTCTTGCCCGAGGGGCGGTCCAGGCCCGCATAAAGAAGCTGCCCGGTTTCCGCCTCGCCGGTTTCGGCGCGGCGATGCTCCAGAATGATGTCGAAGCGGTCGTCGGCGTTGACGCTGCCGATATCGATCTGGCTGGCAACCGCGCGAATAAAGGCCTCGACGGCCTTGGCGGGTGCGCCCGCCGCACGAGCGGAGCTGTAAAGGCTCGATCCGACCCTCCCCTGGATACGGAGCGGCGTGTCGTCGACCGAAATCGGAATCTGCGCCAGCGTCAGCTTGCCGTCGACGCGTTCGAACGACAGCTTGAGATCGAAGCGCGCGCGGAAGGAGAGCGAGTCCAAGGGACGCGCCACCCGCCGATTGGGCCGCCGGCCGAGCGTGAGGTCCATCACCGTGCCGGGCCTTATGTCGGTAAGCGGCACGATCCTCGCGATCTGGTCGCTGACTTGAGCCGCCTCGGCCCGGGCGATCCCGGCGCGCTCCAGCACGCGAGTGAACCCGTCGCCGCGCCCCAATGTGGCGAGCAGGTCGATGCTCGGCCGCTCAGGCGTGTCGGCCAAGGGGACCACCGCGTCCGTAGCCGCCATCCGGCGCCCGGTGTCGGCGCCGTAGGCCAAAGGCGTGATCGCCAACGCCCGGGCTTCTTCCCAATTCGCGTCCCCCAAGGGAGCAGGGCTCGCTGCCGTCATCGGCTTGATGCTGGGCCCGAGCGAATAAGCCGACGTGCAAAGTGCGGCGCAGACCGCGAAGCCGCGCAGCCATTCGCGCGAACCGATGCGGGTGCCAAGATCGGCAACCAGGTCGAGATTGCGAGCCCTGGACCCGAAGCGGCGACCATCGCGGCGAAAGCCGGGAATCGGAGCCGGACGGAAGATCGCGCTGTCGAGGCTCAGCGCAGCCGTGCCGCTGCCTGCCCCAGCAGAGAAATCGTTGAATTGATACAAAGCGGATTCGCCCCCGCAGCCCTTGCCAACCCCCCTCGGGTGCGATCGAGCTATAAGCCTCGATCCGAACCGTCCCGCGGCAGGGATCCCGACTGTGGTTAAAGACGGTTGAAGTAAAGTTAAGCCTCCTTGAGTCCGGCAGACCGCACGACGAGTCGAGTGGAGGACCGGACGAGCCGAGCTTTCGATCGGGAACCCGCGGAGAATGTTGCCTTTTGCCGGGCCAATGCCATCTATCCGGCATGAGCGGATTCGCCCGTTCGCCGGTGACGGCGATTCTCGGCCCCACCAATACGGGCAAGACCCACCTGGCCGTTGAGCGGATGTGCGCCCATTCCAGCGGCATGATCGGCTTTCCGCTGCGGCTGCTGGCGCGCGAGGTTTACGATCGCGTGGTGAAGCTGAAGGGCGTCGGCCAGGTGGCGCTGATCACCGGCGAAGAGAAGATCCTGCCCAAGGATGCGCGCTGGTTTCTCTGCACCGCGGAATCGATGCCCGTTCAGAGCGGCCGGCCTGGCCGGCCAGCCGACGGGCCGGCGGAGCGGGATTTCGCCTTTGTCGCGCTCGACGAGGCGCAGCTCGGCGCCGACCTCGAACGCGGTCACGTTTTTACCGACCGGATGCTGTATGCCCGCGGCCGCGAAGAAACGATGATCCTCGGCTCCGAGGCGCTCGCGCCGATGGTGCGGGCGCTTCTCCCCAAGGCGGAGATTATCGGCCGGCCTCGTTTTTCGACCTTGAGCTACGCCGGGCCGACCAAGCTGTCGCGCCTGCCGCCGCGGTCGGCCATCGTCGCCTTCTCGGCCGAGCAAGTTTATGCGGTCGCCGAAATGCTGCGCCGGATGCGCGGCGGCGCTGCCGTCGTCATGGGTGCCCTCAGCCCCCGTACGCGCAACGCCCAGGTCGCCATGTATCAGGCCGGAGAGGTCGATTATCTCGTTGCTACCGATGCCGTCGGCATGGGGCTGAACATGGATGTCGCCCATGTCGCCTTCGCCGGCCTTTCGAAGTTCGACGGCCACCGCCGAAGGCGGCTGACGCCGGCGGAAATGGCCCAGATTGCCGGCCGCGCCGGCCGCCACCAGCGCGACGGTACGTTCGGTTCGCTCACCCTGGAGGGCGAACTCATCGCCGAGTTCCGTCCGGAAGAAATCGAAGCGATCGAGGAGCATCGCTTCCAGCCGCTGGACTTCCTCTACTGGCGGGAAGGAGATCCGGACTTCCGAAGCGTTGAAGCGCTGGTCCGTTCGCTCGAGCGCCGCCCCGACAAGCCGGGGCTTCGGCCGGCCCATGAGGCGGTGGATCTGGCGGTGCTCAAGCGCCTTTCAGAAGACCCGGACGTGCAGGATCGAGCCAAGGGTTACGACCGGGTGCGGCGGCTCTGGGCCGCCTGCGGTCTTCCGGATTTCCGGAAAACCGGGGCCGAGCATCATGCCCGGCTCGTCGCACGCATCTACGTCCATCTCACCGAGGGGAACGGACGCATTCCGAACGGCTGGTATGCCGAACAGCTTGCCCGGCTCGACAATGTGCAAGGCGATATCGACACTCTTGCCGACCGGATCGCGGGCGTGCGGACCTGGGCCTATATCGCGCATCGGGCCGACTGGCTGGCCGAACCGGAAGTGATGGCCGAGCGCGCCCGCGGCGTCGAGGAGAAGCTTTCCGACGCGCTGCACGAGCGGCTGACGCAGCGCTTCGTCGACCGGCGCACTTCGGTTCTGATGCGCGACCTCGGCGGCAAGGGGGCTAACGAATTCCCAGTGATCGTCGACGAATATGGCGAAGTCACGGTTGGCAGCTACCCGATCGGCCGGCTGGACGGCTTCCACTTCGAAGTGGATCCGGCGGCGCGCCATTCGGACCGAAAGATGCTGCTCGCGACGGCGGAGCGGCGGCTCAGCGGCGAGTACGAGAAGCGAGCCGGGGCTCTGGTTGCCGACACCGACGATCATTTCACGCTCCGCACCGATCCCGGAACGCCGGTCGCGATCCTGTGGCGCGGGCATGAAGTGGCAAGGCTCGGACCGGGCAAGAACCTCCTGTCGCCCCGCTTGCTTCTCGACAGGCGGCTTGAACGGGTTTCCGACCGCGGGCGCGAAGCCGTCATCGAGCGCCTCAAAGACTGGGTGCGCGGCCAGGTGGAGCGATCGCTCGGCAAGCTCCGCCGCGCCGGAACCGCCGCGCAGGATCCGGCCGCGGGTGCGGCGGTTCGTTCGGTGCTGGCGATGCTGGTGGACGAAGGCGGAATCATCGCCCGCAGCGAAGTCGCGAGGCCGCTTGCGGAACTTGGGCGCGAGCAGCGACGGCATGTCTCGAAGCTGGGGATCAAGATCGGCGCGCTCGACCTGTTCATGCCGGACGTCCTGAAACCGGAAGCGAGGCGGTGGCGCACCGCTTTGCGTGCCGCCGCGACCGGCGACCTCATGCCGGAGCTCCCGGCCCATTCCACCGTCGTCCTGGCAACGCCCGACGACCCATCCCGGGCGCTGCTCACCCGACTTGGCTTCCGCGCGCTCGGCCCGCAAATGCTGCGGGTCGACCTGGTCGAGCGGCTCGCCCGCCACGCCCATGAGGCGCGCACCGGCAAGCAGGCGAGGGTGGTCGACGAGCCGCTCGTCACGTCGCTCGGGCTGCAGCCCCAGGCGATCGCGCGCCTGATGAAGGAGATCGGCTTCCGGCCAGCGGCCAGCGAGGTGGGATGGATCTGGAAGGGCCGTGCCCGTCCGCGCGACGAGCGGAAGGCGGATCCCGGCCATGCTTTCGCCGCCCTTGCCGGGCTCCGCCGTGGCTGAAGCGGCGAGCCTTCGGCTCGACAAGTTCCTGTGGTTCGCCCGGATCGTGAAAACCCGCGCGCTTGCGCAGCAGCTGGCGGAGCAGGGCCGGCTGCGGCTCGGCGGCCGCGTGATCGACCGTGCCCACGCGCCCGTCCGGGTTGGCGATGTGCTGAGCTTTGCCGTACACGGCCGCGTCCGCGTGATCCGTGTCGAGACGCTTCCCGCCAGGCGTGGTCCGCCCGCCGAGGCCCGGGCGCTCTACAGCGAAGTTCCCGATGGCCCGTTGACGAGCGAAGCCACGCCCGATTAGGGCAGCGGACAGGGAGAAGCGCAATGACTTACGTCGTCACCGAAGCCTGCATCCGGTGCAAATATATGGATTGCGTCGAAGTGTGCCCGGTCGACTGCTTCTACGAGGGCGAGAACATGCTCGTCATCAATCCAAACGAGTGCATCGATTGCGGTGTCTGCGAGCCGGAATGCCCGGCCGAGGCGATCCTTCCCGATACCGAGGCCGGCCTCGAAAAGTGGCTGGAGGTCAACGCCACTTACTCGGCCGAATGGCCCAACCTCACCCGCAAGCGTGAATCCCCGGCGGACGCCGACGAGCACAAGGGCGAGGAAGGCAAGTTCGAGAAATATTTCAGCGCCAGCCCGGGCGGAGGGGACTGAGTCCGCCGGAACGTTCCTTTTTCGGGCACCCGAAATCCGCTGCGCTAGCTTTCCCTGCCCATTTCTGTTATAGGATTGTCATCGAAGCGGTTGCTCGACTGCAACCGCATCTGGTGGTCAGAAAGAATCGCTGCAAAACCGGAATGCTGGACTGCGTCTAGTGGGGCGGATGCGGATGGCGCGTTTTGCGGGTATTTCCATGGGAAGGTCGAATAAATGGCAGCGAAAGCGTTGAGCTTCGACGTTGGCGATTATGTTGTGTACCCTAAGCACGGCGTCGGCCGGGTTGTTGAACTGCAGAGCACCGACATAGCCGGGATGAAGCTGGAGCTTTACGTGCTCCGTTTCGAAAAAGAGAAAATGACGCTCCGCGTTCCGACCAACAAGGCCGAGAGCGTCGGCATGCGCAAGCTTTCTTCCGACAAGACGATGCAGGAAGCGCTGGCAACCCTGAAGGGCAAGCCGAAGGTCAAGCGCACCATGTGGTCGCGCCGGGCGCAGGAATATGAGGCGAAGATCAATTCGGGCGATCTCGTTTCGATCGCCGAGGTGACTCGTGATCTCTTCCGGGCCGACGATCAGCCGGAGCAGAGCTATTCGGAACGTCAGATTTTCGAAGCTGCCTCCAGCCGGCTCGCTCGCGAACTCGCGGCGATGGAGCAGGTCGACGAGCCCAAGGCGCTCGAGAAGATCCTGGACATCCTGAACAAGGCCGCCGCTGTCTACAACAAGGACAAGGTGGTCGAGAAATAAGCGGGCAGAAGGTCGCCTCGGAGGGCGATCAGCGCGTCTCGAAAGGGCGGCTTCCGAAAGGGGCCGCCCTTTTTCGTATTGCCAGCCGCCGCTTCGTTGTGTATTGTTGACGTAATACAGTAGGGAGGCGACGATGCGTGGCGCTTTGATGCTTTTGTCGACGATCCTGCTTGCGGCGTGCAACATGGCAGCCGACGCGCAGGAGCGTGAAAACGGATCGGGCGGCCAAGGGCTGACGACCGAGCGCCGCTTCAACCTCGCAGGCTTCGATTCGGTTTCGCTGACCGGTCCGCACGATGTGGTGGTCACGGTCGGCCGCGAACATTCGGTCCGGGCGGAGGGCGATGCCGACATTCTCGACAAGCTGAGGATCGAGGTGGAAGGCCGGCGCCTCGCCATCGGCATGCAGCGCGGCAACTGGAATTTCCGGAACCGCCCGAAGACAATCATCTACGTGACCATGCCGGCCATCCGTGGAGCGGCGATTGCCGGGTCTGGCGACATCCGTATCGACCGGGTGGAGGGTCAGGATTTCTCCGCGTCGATCGGCGGTTCCGGGGACATCGAAATTGCGGCGCTCCGGGTGGACGAAGCCGATTTTTCCATCGCAGGCTCCGGCAACATACGCGCGGCAGGCTCGGCCGGACGATCGAAGGTCTCGATCGCCGGCTCAGGCGACGTTGATACGGGCGGCCTGGAAGTGAGAACGGCTTCGCTATCCATCGTCGGCTCAGGTAATGTGCGGGCCCGCGCCATGGAAGCGGCGGTCGTCTCGATCATGGGCTCGGGCGATGTCGACCTCAGCGGCTCGGCGAAATGCTCGGTGAGCAAGATGGGTTCGGGTACCGTACGCTGCGGCGCCTGAGCGCGTTTATCATCCCTTAACCATAGGGCTTCATGGTCCTTCCGCATGAGAAGGATCATGATTGCCGCCACCGTTGCCCTGATCGCCGCTCCCGCCGATGCGGCCGAACGCCGCTACAGCGTCACCGATTTCGATCGGATCCAGGTGGAAGGGCCGTTCGAGGTCACGCTCACCACCGGCAGATCCGGCTCCGCCACCGCAACCGGCGACGTGCGGGCCATCGATCGCCTCTCGCTGGAAGTCCAGGGCCGCACCCTGCGAATTCGACCCAACCGCTCTGCCTGGGGAGGCTTTCCGGGCGAGGCCGGCGGCGGCCCTCTCAAGATCGCCGTCACCACCCATGGCCTCCGCGCTGCCTCCGTCAACGGCTCAGGAAGCATCGCGATCGACGGAGCCAAGGGCCTGCGCTTCGACCTCACGGTTCGCGGCAGCGGCCATATCGGAATTGCCAAGGTCGAGGCGGACAATCTCTCGGTCGGCTTGCTGGGTTCGGGAAAGATCGTGCTCGCGGGCAAAGCCAAGGAGCTCGTCGCCACCATCTCGGGCGCCGGCAATCTCGAGGCTGCCGGCCTGACGGCCGACGAAGCCAAGTTAACTGCCGACACGGCGGGCGATATTTCCCTCGGCGTTCGGCGTGACGTCGAGATCATCGTCACCGGTCAGGGCGACACCCATATCGTTGGCCGGCCGTCCTGCCGGGTCAAGTCGCTCAGCTCGGGCCGCGTCGTCTGCGGCAGCTAGATCAGCGCCAGCGCTGCTAGCTTGTTGAGGAGCGCCGGGGGAAGCTCGGCAAGGCCGTCATCGCTCCCATCGAAATCCTGCGGGGCATCGGCCGCGGCAAGATAGCGCCAGCCTTGATGGGCACGCTTCGGGTAGGCCCGCACCGGCACCAGCCTCGGATCGAGGCGGATGATCGTCTTGCGTTCCTCGCTCTCGGCAAAGCCGACGATCGTCTGCCGGGCGGCCACGCGATGCTTGATGATCCAGTAGATGGAGCCGCCGATCAGCTCGTCCGCGCGCTTCGGGCGGAAACGGGTCGTGATCGGCACGATCCCATCCGAAACGCGCATCTGCTGCCGGCGCTTCAGGGCGTCAAGGCTCGCGCAGCCCACCGCGACCTTGCTGATGTTGAGCGAGGACATAGCCGGCATCTGCCGCATTAGCGGCGGCAGATCAACAGCTTAGCCGACCAGTCCGGAGGCAACGGCGAGGCCCAGGAAAGCGAAGAACCCCATCGAGTCGGTGATCATCGTCACAAAAACCGACGAAGCGACGGCCGGGTCCTGGTCGAACCGCTCCAGCACCACCGGCACGAGCACGCCGGCGAGGCCGGCAACCGCGATGTTGATCAGCATGGCCGCGGCGATGACGGCTCCCAGCCTGGGGCTGACGAAAAGGATCGCCACCGCAAACCCGATCAGGACGGCGATCGTGAGGCCGTTCAACAGCGCGACCCTGATCTCGCGCGAGATGGTGCGCCAGGTGTTCGAGCGGGTCAGCTGGTTCATCGCCAGCGCCCGTACCGCGACCGCCATGGTCTGGGTGCCGGCATTGCCGCCGATCGAGGCGACGATCGGCATCAGCACGGCCAAGGTCCACATCTCGTCGATCGCTCCGCCGAAACTATAGATGATGAAGGAGGCGACGACGGCGGTTCCCAGGTTGGCGACCAGCCACCGTATCCGGGCCTTGTAGCTATCGCGGATCGGCTGGTTGATGTCGCCCTCATCGCCCGCGCCCGAGAGAAGGAGGACGTCCTCCGACGCCTCTTCCTGGATGATGTGAACGATGTCGTCGACGGTGATCATCCCGACCAGCCGGCCCGATTGATCGACGACCGCGGCGGAGATCAGCGCGTATTTCTGAAAGCGGAGCGCCACTTCCTCCTGGTCCATATCCACTGGGATCAGCGTCTGCTCGCGCTGCATCACGTCCGCGATCGGCACCCTGCGCGGCGTGCGCAGGATCCAGCTCAACATGCAGGTCCCGACCGGATGGTGCCGGGAATCGACCACGTAGATTTCCCAGAAGTCGGTGGTGAGGTCTTCGCCGGCTCGGAGATAATCGATCACCTGGCCGACCGTCCAATGTTCGGGCACCGCGATCAGATCGCGCTGCATCAGGCGGCCGGCGGATTCCTCAGGAAAGGTGAGCGCTTCCTCGATCGCCGCCCGGTCGTCGGGATCGAGGGCGCGGAGAACGGCGCGCTGCTCGTCCTCCTCCATATCCTCGATGATCGCGACCGCGTCATCGGTATCCATCTCGCCGGCCAGTTCGGCGACTTCATGGGGCTCGAGCGCGTCGATCAGCTCTTCGCGCACCCAGTCGTTCATCTCGGCGAACACGTCGCCGTCGAGCACGTCGGCAATGGCCGACGCCAGCGCGCGCCGCTCGTCGCTGTTCACGAGCTCGAAGAGATCGGCAATGTCGGCCGGGTGCAACGGCTCGACCAGGCTGCGCGCGCCTTCGGTGTCGCCCGCCTCGACCCGCTCCAGAACACGGCTGACGAATTCGGGCTTCAGCCGATCGTCCTCGTCCAGCCGGTTCTCAGGCGCCTCGGGCAGCGTTCCGCCGGGCGTTTCGAGTTCGGTGTCGCTCATCGCCCTCTCCTCACCCGAAAAATGCCGCACCGCCAGCGCTTCCTATGCGCGCGCTCCTGTCCTGTCGATATTCGTGAGCACCAGGGGTGGCGCATCGACGGGACGGGGCTTAAGTCGGCGCCCGAACCGCATCGGAGACGCACATGGCGAACGAACTCAACACCCTGGTCCTCAACCTCGATAGCGGCGGCGACGTCGTCATCCGGCTTCGTCCCGACCTCGCGCCCGGCCATGTCGAGCGGATCAAGGAACTTGCCCAGCAGGGCTTCTACGACGGCGTCGTTTTCCACCGTGTCATCCCCGGCTTCATGGCTCAGGGCGGCGATCCCACCGGCAGCGGCAGCGGCGGCTCCAAGCTTCCGGACCTCACGGCGGAGTTCAGCGCCGAGCCGCACGTCCGCGGAACCTGCTCGATGGCGCGTACGAACAACCCGAACAGCGCCAACAGCCAGTTCTTCATCTGCTTCGACGACGCCCGCTTCCTCGACCGGCAATATACCGTTTGGGGCGAGGTCGTCGAAGGCATGGAACATGTCGATGCATTGCCCAAGGGCGAGCCGCCGCGCACTCCGGGCAAGATCGTGAAGGCGAGCCTTCGCGACTAAGTGCGCCCTGCCACCCTCATTACCGGCGCGTCGGCGGGGCTCGGCGCCGAGTTCGTGCGGCAATGTGCGAAGCGCGGCGACGAGGTGGTGCTGGTGGCGAGGCGACAGGACCGGCTGGAAACATTGGCGGCCGAGATTGGGCGTGCCCATGTCCTCGTCGCCGATCTCGCCGCGCCGCAGGCACCGCGCAGACTGGTCGATGCGATCGAAGCGCAAGGCCTGTTCGTCTCGACGCTGATCAACAATGCGGGCTTCGGCCTTACCGGTAAGTTCGCAGAGCTCCCGCTGGACCGCCAGCGTGGGATGATCGACCTCAACGTCGCCGCCTTGGTGGAGCTGACGCACCTTGTTCTTCCCGAGATGCCTCAGCGGGGTCAGGGCGCCATCCTGAACGTCGCCTCCACCGCCGCCTTTTAGGCAGGCCCGGGGTTCGGCGTTTATTTCGCCACCAAAGCATTCGTTCTTTCCTTCACCGAAGCCCTGCACCAGGAGCTCAAGGGAACGGGCATCAAGGTCACCGCCCTCTGCCCCGGCCCAACGCGAACCGAATTCGGCGAAGTGGCGGGGGTGACGAGCGCCTCCTTCGACCGATTGGCCGCCAATGCTCCTTCCGTGGTCGCTGCGGGGCTGAAGGGCCTTGGGCGCAACAGCGCCGTGGTCATCCCGGGCCTCACCAACAAGATCAGCGCGCAATCGAGCCGCATCATCCCGCGCGCGGCGATGCGCAGGATCGTAGCCTCCCTGAAGGTCTAAGGCGTTACGTTAGGAAATCCGCAACGGATGCTCTCCTATGGCCAGTGATAGGGAGGGGCGTCATGTCTCTGAAGCAGAGTGTCCTGACGTTGGCCCGGTCCGCGGGGCTGTCGTCCGTCGCGCGGCGCGCAACGGCGGGACATTTGCGGATCCTATGCTATCACGGTCTGTGGGTGACGCCGGGCCATCAGTTCGGCGACTGCACGTTCATCTCGCCCGAGCAATTCGAAGCCCGGATGGCGCGGCTGAAGCGCTCGGGGCTGCCCGTGCTGCCGCTGGGCGAAGCCGTCGATCGGCTCGCCGAGGACAGCCTTCCCGAAGCAGCCGTCGCGATCACCATCGACGATGGCTGGGTATCGACCTTCACGCATATGCTGCCGGTGCTCGAGCGCTATGAGCTGCCGGCAACGCTCTATGCCACCACCTGGTATTCCGGGACGGAGCTTCCCGTCGTCAACATGGCCGTCGCCTATTTCAAGGCTGCTGCGGGTCGGCCCGAATTGGACGTCGCCGCGACCATCGCGCAAATCGAAGCGCTGGCGTTGACGGACCGCTTGGCCGCGCTGCGGGAGCTCGGTGCCAGCCTCAGTCTCGACGAGGCATGGCTGGAGCTTCGCCAATTCCACATGATGTCGACGGACGAACTGGCGGAGGCGCATCGGCGCGGCCTCGACGTGCAGCTCCACACCCATCGGCACATCAATGTCGAGAAACAGATCGACGCCCTGCCGCGGGAAATTTCCGAGAATCGCGAATTCCTCGCATCCGCAATCGGCCCCATTCCCCTTACCCACTTCTGCTATCCGAGCGGCACTTATCACCCCCGCGCGCCGTCGCTCCTGGCGGCCAGCGGCGTCCGTTCGGCGACGTTGGTGGAGCTTGGCCTCAACGCTCCCGGGGGCGACCTTTATGGGCTTCGCCGGCTGCTGGATGGACGGCGAGTCACGGACGCCGAGTTCGACGCTTACCTGTCGGGTCTTCTCCACCTGGCGGAACCGCTGCGCGCGATGCTGCGGAAGCGCGTTCCTCTACCGGAGAAAGTCCTGCCCTCTGCCAGCACCCCCATCCATGCCCGTTTGCCCCAGCGGGGCAGCACGCCACGCCAGGTAGGCGCCCAGTAAGTAAATAGGCCTAGAAGGCGGCATGTTGATGGAAAAGATGCCGCCCCCGACGCCCGTGCCCGCCGACGAATTGTTTCCGTCGTGGCGGGGCCGCGAGCCGTACCGAGAGCGGGTTCGATCCGCTTCGAAGGTCCTGGCGGAGGCCTTTCCGGCGCTATCGGCCGCCGTGACGGACTTGCCCTTCGCCAGCTTCGAAGCCGCGCACGGACCGGCAGCAACGGGGCATAGATATAATCGCTTCCCCGCCGAGGCTGCTTCGCTCCTCACAGGTCTTCCGGATGGGCTCAGAGCGCCTTGGCTTTGTGCGCTCCTGCTCTGGCACATGGGCCGGTTCGACGAGGCTTTTGCAGCAAGCAAGCTGCATGGCGAGTTCGCGCTCCATTATGCGGATGCCTTTCACCGCATCCTGGATCAGATCGAGGCCGACCCCGGCTTTGCCCAAATCTCCAGCGACAGCTTCCTCAAGGACCTGTGGCTCGCCCGCGTCGTGATGATCCCGGCCTTCGCCCAAGTGTGGTGGCCGCATTCCGGCATCTCGGCAAAGGCGGTGTTTCGGGCGGGTCCGGCCGCGGTCATCTATCTGCTCCGCTGCAGCGGGCGGCGCCCGTTCCTCGAGGGGCACACGCACGATCCCGTTGCGAAAGCCTATTGGAACGAAAATGGCTGGCGGGAAGCGCTGCGGCTCGCCGCCTTGGCCTTGCCTGCCTTGCCCGCCGCACGGGGTGTCTTTGGAACGGCCTGGTTCTACGATCCGGCCGTCAAACGGATCAGCCCCCGCATCGCCTTTGCCCAGGATCTCCAGGTCGGCCGAGGGGCCCACCGAATTCGGATCGGGAGCAACGAGGGAGCGATCGGAAACGCGACCGCGACCTCGGCCGAGCGCCGCAGCCGCTATCGCGACGGCACCTATCTCCCTACCGACTATTCGATCATCTGGTCGAGAAGAAATCTGCTGGCCGCCTACGGGGACTGATCGGCCCCGGCCAGATTCTCGAACAGCCAGTCGTGGAAGATCCTCACCGGTCGGCGCGTCATCGACGAGCGGCGGCAGGCAAACCAATAGCTGTAGGGGCTCTCCACCTTGTGGTCGAAAAGGCGCACCAGCCTTTGGTCGCTCGAGGCGGATAGATGGCTTTCCAGCATGAAGGCGACCCCGAGACCCTCCGCAGCGGCATCGAGGATCAGCTGGCCCGAATCGAAATGATCCACCGCGGCCGGCTGAAGATCCGGCATTCCAATCGCTTCGCGCCAATAGGTGAAGGTTTCCGGCATGTCACGATGGAGAAAAATCGTGGCCGCGGCGAGCTGCGCCGGGTCGGTGATTGCCCGCGGCCCATGCTGCATGTCGCGCGACCCGATTGCGACGACGCAATTGCTGTCGATGCGCCGCGAATAGAGGTTCGGATCGACTTCGGTCGTGATGGCAATGGCGGCATCCAGGCCGTCGTCGAGGCGAGCGATCCGGTTCGCGCCGGTGTCGATATCGATATGCAGGTCCGGGTGCAGCGCACGAAGCGAGGGAAGGTTCGGCATCAGGCGCTGCGCGGCGAAGAGCGAAGGAATGGCAAGCCGGAGGCGCATCATTTCGCCGCTCCCGGTCGCCCGCTCCATTGCCAGTCCAAGCGCGTCGATAGAGGGCGCGATCTCGGCCAGCAGACGCTCGCCGTCCGGGTTCAGCGACACCCCTTGGTGGCGGCGCTCGAACAAAGGATGGCCGACATAACGTTCGAGCGACTGGATGCGCCGGGTCAGCGCCGGCGACGACAAAGCGAGTGTTTCCGCCGCCGCCTTCACCGAGCCGAGCCGAGCCACGTGGACGAAGGCCTCGATGGCCGTCAGAGGAGGCAGTCTACGCATTCAGCTCCTCTTACTCTCCCAAATTTGTGCACCGCAAACCCTGATGGGCTTCTTTGTTCCCGCGGTTTCCAGCCATTTTCGCGGATGCGCTTTCTGCACCTGTAACATATTTCTTCGCAATTGCACAATGCGAGCGATTCGCAGATAAGGATCGGGCCTTTCAGGCATCCTCTCCTAAAACTTTCAGGGTCGGTCCTCCGGGACCGGCCCTTTTTTTATCCGGTCGGACCCTTACCTGCGGAAGTGCCGTTGTCTGCGGCAGGTACGGAGAGCGCGCAAATGGCGGACGAAGAGAAGGCACCGAAGCGGCTGCAGGTTGCCAACATGCGGCCCGACGACAGTGGCCGTGGCATCGCCCGTCTGCCCCGCGCCATGATGGCCGAGCTTGGCGTCGCCGAGGGCGACGTGATCGAGCTCATCGGCAAGCGCTCCACCCCCGCCCGCGCCGTTTCCTCCTATGCCGAGGATGAAGGCCTCGACATCATCCGGCTCGACGGACTGCAGCGCGCCAATGCGGAGATCGGCTCGGGCGATTTCGTGACGGTGCGAAAAGCGGATTCAAAGCCGGCGCAACGGGTCGTCTTCGCGCCCGCTCAGCGCAACCTCCGACTGCAAGGATCCGCCAGCGCGCTGAAGCGCAGCTTCGGGATGAAACCTGTGACCGCCGGCGACACCGTGGCGACGACAGGCCAACAACGCGTCCAGAGCGGCGAAATCCCGCCCGAGCTTCGCCAGATGTTCAGCGCGCCCGCTTATGCGCTTCAGGAAGTGCGCCTGGTGGTGGTCTCGACCGTTCCCAAGGGCATCGTTCATATCGACGCCGGCACCGAGGTGGAGCTGCGGCCGGAATTCACCGAATCCAAGGAGACCCGCCGCGCCGACGTCACCTATGACGATATTGGCGGCATAGGCTCGACGATCGACCAGTTGCGGGAAATGGTCGAGCTGCCGCTCCGATACCCGGAGATTTTCGAGCGGCTCGGCGTCGACCCGCCCAAGGGCGTGCTGCTCCATGGTCCGCCTGGCACCGGCAAGACCCGGCTGGCACGTGCGGTCGCCAATGAAAGCGATGCAAGCTTTTTCCACATTGCCGGTCCCGAAATCATGGGCTCCGCTTATGGCGAAAGCGAAAAGCGGCTTCGCGAATTGTTCGAGGAAGCCGGCAATTCCGCCCCGTCGATCATCTTCATCGACGAGATCGATTCGATCGCGCCGAAACGGGGGCAGGTTTCCGGCGAAGCCGAGAAAAGGATCGTCGCACAGCTTCTGACTTTGCTCGACGGGCTCGAACCGCGGCAGAACCTGGTCGTCATCGCGGCTACCAATCGCCCGGAAGCGATTGACGAGGCGCTTCGCCGTCCCGGCCGCTTCGACCGTGAGATCGTCGTCGGCGTTCCCGACGAAACCGGCCGCCGCGAGATACTCGGCATCCACACGCGCGGCATGCCGCTCGATGGCGGCGTCGACTTGAACCTGCTTGCCCGCCGCACCTATGGCTTTGTCGGAGCGGATCTCGCCGCCCTGACGCGCGAGGCCGCGATCGAGGCGGTCCGCCGGATCATGCCGAAGATCAACCTTGAAGACGGCACGATCCCGCCCGAGGTCCTGGACACGCTTTCGGTCACAGGAAGCGATTTCGAGGAAGCGCTGAAGCGCGTCCAGCCTTCCGCCATGCGCGAGGTGATGGTTCAAGCACCCAATGTCCGCTGGGAGGATATCGGGGGCGTGGACGAGGCGCGGGAGCGGCTCCGGGAAGGCGTCGAGCTTCCGCTCCGGGACCCCCAGGCCTTCCACCGGCTCGGCATTCGCCCGGCCAAGGGTTTCCTCCTCTACGGCCCTCCCGGCACCGGCAAGACCTTGCTTGCCAAAGCGACGGCCCGGGAGGCCGAGGCGAACTTCATCGCCACCAAATCATCGGACCTTCTGTCCAAATGGTACGGCGAATCCGAGCAGCAGATTGCCCGCCTGTTCGCCCGTGCCCGGCAGGTGGCGCCGACGGTGATCTTCATCGACGAGCTGGACAGCCTGGTCCCGGCGCGGGGCGGCGGCATGGGCGAGCCCCAGGTGACCGAGCGGGTCGTCAACACGATCCTCAGCGAAATGGACGGTCTGGAGGAGCTGCAGTCGGTGGTGGTGATCGGCGCCACCAACCGGCCGAATCTCATCGACCCCGCCCTGCTCCGGCCGGGCCGCTTCGACGAGCTTATCTACGTTTCCGTTCCCGATCGGAAAGGTCGGCGACATATTCTGGGTATCCGCACCGAAAAGATGCCGCTCGCTGCGGACGTGGACTTGGACGACCTGGCCGAAAGAACGGAACGCTTTACCGGCGCCGACCTAGAGGATCTGGTGCGGCGGGCGGGTCTGTTCGCGCTTCGGGAGTCGCTGGGGGCGCAGAATGTCACCCGCGATCATTTCGAGCGTGCGCTCGGCGAAACGCGCGCATCCGTCACGCCCGAGATGGAAGAAGAATATGCGCGGATCGAATCCCACATCAAGCAGGATGCCCGGAGCGCGGGCGGCATCGGCTTCATCTCGCCCGGAATGCTTACGCCGCGGGGGCAGAAGGGTGGAAGCGAAGGCTGACCGTTAAAGCGACGCCCAGCATCAGCACGGCGACCAGGAGGAACGGCAGGGGCGTGGCCACGCTATAGAGCGCCACGCCCACGGCCGGCCCCGCCACATAGGCAAAGCCGTTCACCGACGTCACCATCCCGGCAACGACATTCTGCTCTTCCGGCTCCACCGAGAGCGATGCGCCGCTCGTGAAACCGGGCCTGAACATGCCGTAGCCGATGGAGGCGAAAGCATAAGCAAGCGTCAGGCCGTATACGCCCTCGGCAAGGCCGGTCAGCGCCGTGCCGACGCCCGCGGCAGCGCAACCCCAGATGACCAGATTACGGGGACTCAGCTTCAGCTGCGGGATCAGCCACCATTGCCCCAGCAAGGTCGCCGCGGCGCCGACGATCAGCACGAGCGCTATCCATTGCTGCGACTCCGAAGGAGGCAGCGCCAGGCGGTCGATCACCAGAAATCCGATCACGCCCAGCAACGCTGCCTGGCCGTGCCCGCCGATCATGCCGATCAGATGCCATGGAAGAACGCGGGGATCCCGCCACCGCAGCGGCGGCCCTAACCCGTCCTGCGGCGCGCCCGATCCGCCGCCGCTGGGCCCGCCGATGAACGGATAATCGGGCACGCTGCCGCGCGCCGGGTTCTTCGGCGTATCGTCGGGGAGCCGTGTGACCAAGGCGGCCAGCACGACGGCGCCGATGACGGCGAACACCACCAGAGGCCCGGAAAGCCCGAGCGGGCGGAAGATGAAGAGCGGCGCCAGCGCCGGCCCGATCACCGTGCCGAGGCCGAACGAGGAAGCGATCAAGGCCAGCGCGTTGGTGCGCTGTTCGCCCTCCGTTCGCGCCGCGACATAAGCTTGCACGGCAGGCGGCGAAGCCGATCCCCAAATGCCGTAAACGGTCCGCCCGAGCATGAAGATGAAGAAGACCAGCATCGGCGGCACCAGGCCCGCCAGCCCCGCCGCAAGCACGGCGCCGCAGATCAGCATCGAGATGATGAAGCCGTAAAGGCCGATCCGCATCAGGGCGCGCCTGCCCCTCTTGTCCGACATCCGGCCCCAATGCGGCGCCGCGACGACCCAAGCTATGGCGGAAAGGCTGAAGGCGGCGGCCACCCAAAGGTCCGGGATCCTGAGTTCCCTGCCGATCGCCGGCATCAGCGATTGCATCGCCGTATTTCCCGCAGCCGCCACCAGCATGACCGCGAAGAGCAAGGCGAAACGCTCGCGTGAAAGGCCGTAGCCGTTCATCGTCTCCAGGCGTAACTGCGGTCGACCCGCGTCACGATCACCTTGTACCAATGATACCAGCTGGTGCGCCCCTGCTGCCGCACTTCGGTATGCCGCTCGTGCTCCCGCCAGGCGGCGACGCCGGCCTCTTCCTCCCAATAGCAGATGGTGATGCCGGTACCGTCCGGGGAGCGCGCGGCGCTGTCCATTCCAAGGAAACCAGGGCTGGCGCGCACGGCCGCCTCCATCTCCACCAACGCAGCAGCATAACCTGGATCATCTTCGGCTGTACGACGTGAAACAAAGATCACGGCAATAGTGCCGGGGGGCGGCTCAATCATTGCGAACATCCCGGAAATGAAGCGGATTATCTCGAAAACGAAGTATTTTCGTGTGGGCTAGGCCCCACCCTTGCCATTGCGGCGTTGTTTTGCCAACGCACCTAGCCGTCAAATGCTCTACGGGATCTTCTATGAATTTCAGCGTCGACCAAGCACAACGGGATCGCGCTTTTGCGCGCCGCGCGGCCGGTGGGCCGCTCTGGATGTTCCTCCGCGGCTTCATCAAGCATCCCGTCATGGTCGGCTCGGTCATCCCCTCCTCCAAGGTGCTGATCGACAAGATGCTCGATCCGGTGGACTGGGCGCGCTGCAAGCTGTTTGTTGAATATGGGCCCGGCGTCGGAACCTTCACGCAGCACATCCTGGAACGGCTCTCCCCCGACGCGACGTTGCTGACCATCGACACCAATTCCGATTTCACCGAGTATCTCAACGGCAAGTTCACCGATTCACGGCTGGTTGCCGTGACCGGTTCGGCGGCGAACGTGCGCAAGATCATGGCCGACTGCGGCTTCAGCGAAGCCGATTACATTCTTTCCGGCCTTCCCTTTTCGACCCTTCCCCCGGGCATCGGCCCGAGCATCGCCGAGGCCACGGCCGAAGCGCTTCGTCCGGGCGGCGCCTTCCTGGTCTACCAATTCTCTCCCAAGGTGCGGCAGTTCATCTCGCCCTTCTTCGAGCGGATCGACAAGGGCTTCGAGTGGCGGAACATCCCCCCGGCGACACTTTTCTGGGCCTGGAAAAGCTAGCTTTCGCCTTTGTCTGCGCCAAAGTTCAGGCGCCGCGAGATCCTGTAATCAGCGACTGCGACGAGGAAATAGGCCAGCCCCCATCTCAGCCGATTGAGCCAGCTGCGCTGCGCGCGATGAAGCTCCGGCGTGATCTGCCGGCTCTGCCCGATTTCAGCGTCCACGAAGCGATGCATGGCCGTTGAGAAACCCGCATCGTCCACCCGGAGCATCATCTCGAGGTTGAGGAAGAGACTCCGCATGTCGAAATTGGCCGAACCGATATGCACGACCCGGTCGACGACGAACAGCTTGGTATGGAGCTTCGTCGGCTGATATTCATATATCTCGACGCCGCGCTTCAGCAGCCACAAATAGGTGCTTCGCGCCGCCAGGATCGTCGCATTGTTGTCCGATTTCGCGGCAGTAACGACCCGAGCGTTGCCGCCCCGCCGGGCGATGCCGGCGATCCGGCGGAGCATTCCCAGGCTCGGAGCGAAATAGGCGGCAATGAGGTCGAGCCGCTTGGCATGCTTCATGTCACGCCGAACGGCGCGGGCCCATGGGCTCAGCCGCCGCGTCGGGCCGCCGAACAGCCAATGAAGCTTGCCGCTGGTCACGCTATGCTGCTGGAGCATCTTGCGGAGGTCTCGAATCCGCCCCCTGGGATCGCCGGCCCACCTGAAGAGGTCGTCGAAATAGCCGGCGAGGCACCGAACGCTCGGCCCCTCCACCTGAAGGCCCAGGTCCCGCCAGGCGCCGGTCTCGATCGTCCCGAAATAGTCGTCGGAAACGTTGAAGCCGCCGATGATGACGCGTTCGCCGTCAGCTAAGGCGAGCTTCTGGTGGTTTCGAAGCAGGTAGCGCCGGCCGAATCTCGGGCTGAAGCGACGAAAAGCCACCTTGCTCTCGGCAAGGGGCAGGAAAAAGCCATCCTTGCCGCCATCGCTTCCAAAGCCGTCGACCAGCACCGAGACATGAACACCCCGTTCCGACGCCGCCAAAAGGGCGTCCCTTACCCGGCGGCCCGATTCCCCGTCGAGGAACATGTAGTAAAGGATGCGAAGGCTCTCGGTCGCGCCATCGATAAGGGCGATTAAGGCGTCGAGCCGGCCCGGGCCGTCGGGGAGCAGCATCAGCCGGTTCCCTGCAACCGTGGCAGCCACTTCGGGCGGAGTTCGCGGAGGGCTAGCATCGGCCATGACGGGCAGATGAGCGCCGAAGCCGATGAGCGCAAGGGTGCTGAAATATTGACATTTCGGGGCCCGGCCCCTAGCTGACCCTCTTCCCATCAGCTTGAGAAAGAGCAGCTGCTTCATGGCACGCGTAACCGTCGAAGATTGTGTCGACAAAATCCCGAACCGGTTCGATCTGGTGCTGCTGGCGGCCCAGCGTGCCCGGCAGATTTCCGGCGGCGCGGACCTTACGATCGATCGCGATCGCGACAAAAATCCGGTCGTCGCGCTTCGCGAAATTGCGGAACAGACGGTGAGACCGAAGCATCTCGAAGAGGCGCTGGTCGGGAATCTCCAGCGTGTCCAGATCGACGATGACGATGCGCCCGATGAGGTGGGATCGCTCAGTCAGTCGGCCGAGGCGCTTCGCCTGACCGCTGCGGCTCCGCCCCGTAACACCAATCTCGGCGGTGATTACGACTGATCTCCAGCCGCTGCCGGCAGACGGTTGCGGCTATGCGCTGTTCGATACGGAGATCGGCCGCTGCGCCCTTTTGTGGCGCGGCGGCCTTATCGTAGGTGCGGCACTTCCCGAGGCCAATGATCAGGCCATGCGGCGGGGCCTGTCCCGCCGGTTCCCCGAGCCATGGAAGCCGTACCGACGCCTGAAGCGGCCGCTTCCATTTCGGCCATCAAGTGGTTGCTGGAGGGAGCGGAGCAGGATCTTTCCATGTTCCCGGTCGACCTTTCGCCCCTGCCCGACTTCGAACGACGCGTCCTTGAAGAGACCCGGCGCATTCCGTGCGGCGAAACCCGCACCTATGGCCAGATCGCCGCGAAGCTCGGCTCAGCCGGCGCGGCTCGGGCAGTCGGCCGCGCCTTGGGGCGCAATCCCGCGCCTATCGTTGTTCCTTGCCACCGCGTTCTCGCCGCGCGCGGCGGAAGCGGCGGCTTTTCGGCGCCGGGCGGCGTTACGACGAAGATGAAGATGCTTCGGATCGAACGGGCGCGCCGGCCGTTGCCGCCTGAGTTGTTCGACGATCTTCCCCTGGCGATGAAGCCGAACCGCTAGCGCCGCACACTTCCGAGCGGTCGACCCAATCGAGTTCACTCAGCGACAGCGGCCGACCGTCGGCGGCCTGCACCGTCATCGGCGCCACGGGCATTCGGCTGGATCGGTCGACCAGAACCGGATTGCTGGGGACGCCGGAGACCCAGCGCTCACCCCATTGCCGCAGCGCCACCAGCACGGGAAGCAGCGCGCGACCTTTCGGCGTCAGCCGATAAGCAACTTTGCGACGATCGGCAGGATCCGGCTCGCGGGTCAGGATGTCATGTTCGACCAGTCGCGCCAGCCGGTTGGAGAGGATGTTCCGCGCGATGCCGAGGGTGGACTGGAACTCCTCGAAGTGATGGAGGCCGTTGAAGGTGCCGCGCAGAATCAGGAACGACCAGCGTTCCCCGACCGCCTCCAAGGCGGCCGGGAGGGAACAATTGTTGAGAAGCTCCTTGTGCTGGTCGCTCTTCATATCCGGCGGCGACATTACCCATTTCTTGGACACTGTGTCCAAACAAAACCAGTTGCGTAACGCAACCATCTTTTACATTAGTTGCGGATCGAAACCGATAAAGGAGATCCGCGATGCTTCGTGCAGCTATCCTTACCGCCGCCTTCGTTGCGGCGCCCGCTTTGGCAAGCAGCCACTACCATGCCCAACCGGCGGCAAAGCCGGCGGCGGCCAAGCTCGTGGTTCGCGATACGATCTGGTCGTGCGGGGACGGCGGCTGTCAGGCCGCCACCAAGAGCAGCAGCCGGCCGGCGATCGTCTGCGAGATATTGGTGAAGCAGGTCGGCGCGCTTCGCAGCTTCACGGTCGCCGGCGAGGCACTGACCGCCGAGCAGCTTGAAAAGTGCAACGCCCGCGCCAACTGACCGCTTTTAACGTTGCAACGCAGCAGCACCGCACCCCATGTTGGTGCGGTGCTGAGGCAATATGAACTGGTGGAGAAGGTAAGGGCATACGATCCCGACGCGGACGAGGCGATGATCAACCGCGCCTACGTTTTCTCGATGAAAGCTCATGGCAGCCAAAAGCGAGCGTCCGGAGACCCTTATTACAGCCACCCGATCGAAGTGGCCGGCATCCTCACCGATCTTCATCTCGACGACGAGACCATCGTTACCGCCATCCTTCACGACACGATCGAAGATACGGTCGCGACACCGGAAGAGGTGGAAAAGCTGTTCGGCAAGAATGTCGCCCGCCTGGTCGACGGCGTGACCAAGCTTTCGAAGATCGAGGCGCAGAGCGAGAGCCAGCGTGCGGCCGAGAACCTCCGCAAATTCCTCCTCGCCATGTCCGGCGACATCCGCGTCCTGCTCGTCAAGCTCGCGGACCGGCTGCACAATATGCGCACGCTCCACTTCATCAAGAATGAGGAGAAGCGCCGGCGCATCGCGCGCGAGACGATGGATATCTACGCGCCGCTCGCCGAGCGGATCGGCATGTATGAGTTCATGACCGAAATGCAGACCCTCGCCTTTCGTGAGCTGGAGCCGGACGCCTACGCCTCGATTTCGAAACGGCTGGAGCAACTCCACAAGGGAGGCGGCGACTTGATCGACCGGATCGGCCGGGGCATTAGAGCGCATCTCGAGGCCAACGGCATCGAGGCACAGGTCCAGGGGCGTGAGAAGCACCCTTATTCCATCTGGCGGAAGATGGCCGAACGGCATGTCAGTTTCGAGCAGCTTTCGGACGTGATGGCGTTTCGCGCGATCGTCGGCAACGTCGACGAATGCTATCGGACGCTCGGTCTCATCCATCAGCGCTGGCCGGTCGTGCCGGGGCGCTTCAAGGACTTCATCTCGACGCCGAAGCGGAATGGCTACCGCTCGCTTCACACCACCGTGATCCACGACGAGCAGATGAGGATCGAGATACAGATCCGCACCCAGGACATGCATGCCCAGGCGGAGTTCGGCCTTGCCGCTCACTGGGCCTACAAGGAAGGCAAGGCCGCCGCGACGACCCAGCATCCCTGGATCACCGATCTCATCGAAATACTGGAACATGCCGGAAGTGCCGAGGAACTGCTCGAGCACACCCGGATGGCCATGTACCAGGATCGGATCTTCGCCTTCACCCCCAAAGGCGAGCTGATCCAGCTCCCGAAGGGCGCAACGCCCGTCGACTTTGCTTATGCGGTGCATACCGATCTCGGCGACCAGACCGTCGGCGCGAAGATCAACGGCCGCGTGATGCCGCTCCGCACGCCGCTCGACAATGGCGATCAGGTCGAGATCCTCGTTTCGAAAGCGCAGCATCCGCAGCCGTCGTGGCTGAGCTTCGTCGTCACGGGAAAGGCCAAAGCCAAGATCCGACGGTTCGTGAAATCGAAGGAACGTGAGGAGACGATCGCGCTCGGCCGCAAAATCTATGACGAGATCGTGCAGCGCTTGCCGTCCCCGCTCGGCTGGGAAGCCATGGCGGAGGCGCTGCGCCGCCTCCATCTGCACGACGACGATGCGCTGATGGAGGCGATCGCGCTGAAGCGCATCGATGATGTGCAGGTCATGGAAGCATTGCTGCCGGGTTCCACCGGCGGATCCGGAATGAAGCCGCCGCCGCAGCGCCAGGCGATTTCCATCAAAGGCCTCACCCCGGGCGTTGCCTTCGACCTTGCCGACTGCTGCCATCCGGTTCCGGGCGACCGCATCGTCGGCCTGCGCCGTGAAGGCACCGGGATCGAGGTGCACAAGATCGACTGCGACCGCCTCGCCGACGGCGCCGATGCGGATTGGGTGGACCTCGCCTGGGGCGACGAATCGGACGGCGGTACCGCGCGCCTTTGCATCGTCGTCAGGAACCAGCCTGGATCGCTTGCCGTCATCGCCGGCATCCTCGGCAACCATGGCGCCAACATCGTCAGCATGGATCAGACCAGCCGCGACGGGCAATTTCATACCTTCCATTTTGACGTGGAAGTGCATGATGTGCAGCATCTGATGCGCATTTTGGCCGCACTTCGTGCCACGGACGTGGTATCGATCGCCGAACGCCTCTAAGTCGGCGGCCGAACGCTTTCAAACTACCGGGACCTGGAAAGATGACCGAGATGATTGATCGCCGCTTCTTCCTCGCTTCACTGGGCGGCGCCGCGGCGGCTGGGTTGGCCGGGCCGGCCGCGGCGGTTTTCACGCCCACCCAATTCCTGATGTGGCACCGTCCGGGCTGCAGCTGCTGCCTCGAGTGGGCGCGGCAGATGGGAGTCGCGCTTGGCCGAAAGCTGCCGATCGTGGAGGCGCCCGATCTTCCCGCCATCAAAAAAGCGCGCGGAGTGCCCAACGATCTGCATTCCTGCCACACCGCGATCATTGCCGGCTATGTTGTCGAGGGCCACGTGCCCCCAGCCGACATCAAGCGCCTGATGAAGAGCGGTAGCCGAACGGTAAGAGGCCTCGCCGTGGCCGGAATGCCCCACGGGTCCCCCGGCATGGAAACCCACGACGATCACCGCCAGCCCTATAAGGTGATCGCTTTCACGGCGAACGGCCGCCGTTCGGTCTATGCCTCCTACGGCGGAGCCGGATGACCGACACGCCCGCCTCCATGACCTACGGCGGCTATCTCGCCCTCGACCAGCTTCTCACCGCACAACATCCGATCTCGGCCCACCATGACGAGATGCTGTTCGTCATCATCCACCAGACCAAAGAGCTCTGGCTGAAGCAAATCATCCACGAGCTTCAACTGTCGAAGGAGCTCATTCGCGCCGATTCCCTGATCCAGGTGCACAAGAGCCTTTCCCGAGTGTCGCGAATCCAGTCGGTGATGACGCTGAGCTGGGACGTGCTCGCGACCATGACCCCCACCGATTATACCAGCTTCCGCGATGTTCTTGGATCGAGCTCCGGCTTCCAATCGGCTCAGTTTCGTCAGTTCGAGTATCTGCTGGGCCTCAAGGATGGCGGGCACCTACGCTTTCAGGAAGAAGGAAGCGGCTCTTACACGGCGCTGATGGAGGCTCTGCATGAGCCGAGCCTGTGGGACGAGGCCAATGCCGCACTGGAACGGGCAGGTTTCGCGCTGCCCCCGACTGCGCACCAGCGGGACTGGAGCCAGCCCTACGCGCCGTGCGAGGCCGTCGAGACGGCGTGGGCGGAAGTCTATTGCGATACCACGAGATGGTGGCCGCTCTACCAGCTCGCCGAGAAGCTGGTGGACATCGACGATGCGATGGCGACGTGGCGGCACAAGCATGTCGTGACGGTTGAACGGATCATAGGCTTGAAACGCGGAACGGGCGGTACGGCGGGCGTCGCTTATCTTCGCTCGACCTTGCCGAAGCGCGCCTTCCCGGAATTGTGGTCGCTCCGAACCAGGATCTGACCGGATCGATCACTCGGGCCGGAGGCTCACGATCTCGGCCTCGCCGCTCTCTCGAGCTCGGCTGTCACCTCCTCGACCATCCGTTCGCGCGCGGCGAGGCTTGGGTGCCTGCTGAACAGCTTGGGCGTCGGTATGGGATCGAACCGCCGATAAAGTCGCCGCCAAAAAGGTATCGCAGCCGACAGATCATAACCGGCCGACCAAAGCAGCTTGAGGCCCAGCCGATCAGCTTCTTCCTCCGTCGTCCGCACCCGTTTCGCGTTGCTGCCGAAATGGCCCAGAATCCCTTTGGGCACCTTCGCTTCCTCGAGGCGGGCCGGATGACCGAGAATGTTGTGCGCGGCTTCGTGGGCGAGCGCCACGGCCAGCTCGTCCTCATTGGCGACGAAAGCCAGCAGCCGGGTCGTCATGATCGCCGTACGGCCGTCGGCGAAGGCATTGGCCTGCCGCGAGCGGGCCAGCCGGGTTCGGATCGGGCAGCCAGGAACGGAAGCCAGCAAGACTTCCAACTGCCGCCCATCTCGCAACAGCGTCAGGCGAACCGGGCCCAATCGCAAACGTTCTTCGAACTGCGCTTCGATATGAGCGGCTTCCTTGCGCCACGCCTTGCCCGAACGGGCAAGCGACATTCCATCGGGGAATGCAACGCCGTTGGCAGCAAGCAGAACGTCCCCGGCGACTATTCCCGCAGCAGCCGCGGGGCTTCCGGCAACCACCGAAAGGACGCCGGGCCCTTTGCTGACGCCGTACAGAAGCTCGGCTTGACCGCGGGTCTCAGGCGCATAATCGGCGAGATGATGCAGGGCCAATCCGGTGGTCGGGAACAGGTTGGGACAATGCGCCTTGCCGGCGACGGCGAGACGGTAACCGACGCTCGCGACCCGATAATCTTCCGGCCTGAGAAAGCTGGCGGCGGGGGTTTCCCCCACTTGCGCGTTTCGGGCTTCTGGCGCTTGATCGCCGATGGCCAGGCCCAGAGTGGCAGCAATCAGAGCCGTTGCGAAGGGTGTCACGTCCAGCCGGAACTCAACGGAGTGCAGACAAAGAAAAACAGCCGAACGAAGCTTCCTTCATCCGGCTGGTTCTCATTTCGACTAAAGGCGCCGAGGCGCCTGCACAGCCTGTTACGGGCTGCGCGGCAGATCGTCGTCGTCGCCCTGGGTCGCGGCAAGAATGCCGAGGATGATGGCAACAATCGCGAGCAGCGGAATGACGAAGCCGCCACGAAGTTCGCTACCCTCAACGCTCTCATCCGCCGGAGCGACCTGAGTTGCACGCGACGCAGCAGCCGCGCTGCTCGCCGACGCCACAGCCGGCGTTGCCGAGAGGGCAACGGCGGACACCGCAGCAATAAATCCCTTGAAAACCACGTCAGCTTCTCCCTTCGTACTCAAACTTTTTCGAACCGCAGTCCGGGCCTTCACTATCCGAGGCATCTGGACCTGTCTACCCCGAATTGATCCCAACTCGGAGCCCGGCACCTGCCTTAGCCAAGGCAGATTGACGAACTCTGAAGCCGGCCAACGTCACCAGCCGAATAAAGTTCACGGGGCCCGTTGGTTTAGGGGGGCGATGGTTGCCAATCGGCAACGGCGGACTTATCGCCGGCAAGCGTCCGCAGCTGGAAAACCTAAGGAAACAAGACCTTTGCGGGGCATGCGGCGGATCGGATCAGTATGTGGGCATTGATTGTGCGTTCATTATTGAAGGGGCTGCTGGGCCTCGCCATCCTTCTGCTGCCGTCGGCAGGAGCTCTGGCGGCGGTGCGCATATCCTTTTATTCGCACGAATTCGGATCAAATTTCCCCCACGCCTTCATCACCTTGGAAGGGCAGGATGATCGTACGGGCGGTAAAATCAATGCCAACTATGGCTTCACTGCAACACATGTGACTCCCGCCATCCTGCTGGGATCGGTGCGGGGTGAGATCTTCTCCCGCACGGCCGAAAAGGACGCGGCATATCTGGCGAGCAGTGATGCGCACTTCACCTTCACGTTGAGCGATTCTGAATATGACGCCGTTCTCGCGACCATCGAGAAGTGGCGCACGCTGAAGCAGCCGTCCTACAATCTCAACCGCCAGAATTGCGTGCACTTCGTGGCGGATATTGCAGCCGTACTGGGCATGAAGGCGGATACACCGAAGGGGCTCATGAAGAAGCCGCGTTCGTACACCGAATATCTCACCCGCACGAATTTGGAATGGCTGCAGCGTCGGCAGGCCCTGCTCCATCGGCGGATCGGCGACTAGCCGGGCCGCGCTTGACTTTCTGGTAGGCATTGCGTGTTACCCAGCCAGTACGGCGGGACCTTCTGCCTGTTGAAATCTGCGGACCTCATGAACACCACCGGCAATCAGCGTATCGTAGTGATCGGACTTGGCTATGTAGGGCTTCCGCTTGCGGTGGCGCTTGCCAGGAGCTTCCCCGTAACCGGCTTCGACATTGATCGTCGGCGCGTCGAGGAGCTGCGCGAGGGCAGCGATCGCACCCGTGAGGTCGACCAGCAGACGCTTCTCGGCTCGAGCCTCGATATAACGTCGGAAGCGGAGGATTGCCGCGCCGGCGACATCTATATCGTCACCGTGCCGACGCCGGTCGATGAAGCCAAGCAGCCGGATTTGCGGCCGGTGATCGGCGCCACAAAGGCGGTGGCGAAGCTGCTGGACCCGGCAAAGAAGCCTATCGTCGTCTATGAAAGCACGGTCTATCCGGGCGTGACGGATGAGATTTGCGGCCCGCTGCTCGAGCAGGAATCGGGGCTGACGAGAGGAACCGACTTCTTCCTGGGTTACTCGCCGGAGCGCATCAATCCGGGCGATCGCGAGCATACTGTGGACCGCATCGTGAAAGTGGTCGCAGGCGAGAATGAGGAGGTCACCGAGCGTCTGGCCGACCTCTACGGCAAAGTGACCAGCGCCGGTGTCTTCCGTGCCCGATCGATCAAGGCGGCAGAGGCTGCAAAGGTGATCGAAAACGCTCAGCGGGACATCAACATCGCCTTCATGAACGAGATCACGCAGATCTTCTCGAAGCTCGACATATCGATCTGGGATGTCCTTGACGCTGCGGGCACCAAATGGAATTTTCTCCGCTTCCAGCCGGGCCTCGTCGGCGGCCACTGTATCGGCGTCGACCCTTATTATCTGAGCTATCGGGCGCAGCAGCTCGGCCAGGATCCGCAGGTGATCCTGTCCGGCCGATCGATCAACGACAAAATGGGGAGCTGGGTGGCCGACCAGCTCCACACGCGCCGGCGCAGAACCGGCAGGGCCCTCGTAATGGGGCTGACATTCAAGGAGAATGTGCCCGATCTGCGGAACAGCCGCGTTATTGACCTGATTGAACGGCTACGCTGGCTCGGCCATGAGGTCACGGTACACGACCCGCTGGCCGATCCGGCCGAGGCGCGGCACGAATATGGCATCGACCTTCGGAGCGACGGCCTCGACAGCCGCTACGACCTGGTCGTCGTCGCGGTGCCGCACGCCGCTTACGATCAACTGAGTGACGAGCGGCTTTCGGGGCTCGTGGCGGAGGGCGGGCTGCTGGCCGACCTCAAGAACGTCTATGGCGACCGAAAGCTTTCACCCGCTATCGATCGCTGGACGCTCTAAAGCTGGTGATATCCCCGATACCATTCGACGAAGCGCGGGATGCCGACATCGATCTTGGTTGAAGGTGTGAAGCCGAGGTCGCGCTGGATGGCGCCGATATCGGCATACGTGTCGCGCACGTCGCCCGGTTGCATCGGCATCAGCTTTTTCTCCGCCTTCATCCCGCAGGCTTCCTCCAGCACCGCGATCATCCGCGTCAGCTCTTCGCTATTGTTGTTGCCGATATTGTAAAGCCGGTGCGGCGTCTTGCTCCCGCCCGCTTTCTCCTGCCCGTCGTCGGGCGGCGGATTGTCGAGCGCAGCGACCACCCCGGTGACGATATCGTCGATATAGGTGAAGTCGCGGCGCATGTTGCCCTCACCGAAGACCTGGATCGGGCGGCCCGCCAGGATTGCCTTCGTAAACAGCCACATGGCCATGTCGGGCCGGCCCCATGGGCCGTAAACGGTGAAGAAGCGTAGGCCCGTCTGCGGCAGCCGGTACAGGCTGGCATAGGTCTCGCTCATCAGCTCGTCCGCCTTCTTGGTGGCGGCGTAGAGCGAGAGTGGATGATCGACGCGGTCCTCGACGCGAAACGGGAGCGTCTCGTTGCCGCCATAGACGGAAGAGGAGGAAGCATAAACGAAATGCGTCGACCGCCGATGCCGCGCCACCTCCATCATGTTGAGGTGCCCGACCAGGTTCGACTGCACATAAGCGTGGGGGTTTTCGATGGAGTAACGGACCCCGGCCTGCGCGCCAAGGTGAACGATCCTGTCGAATTCCTCGTCATCCAAGGCACCGAGAGCGCCGCGATCCGCGAAATCCACTTCGAGAAGACGAAAGGCATCGCCATAGTCGCGGCTCAGCTTCGCCAGCCGGTCGCGCTTCAGCTCGACCGAGTAGTAATCATTGACGTTGTCGATCCCGAGCACCCGCTCGCCGCGCTCCATGAGGCGGCGCGCGACGTGAAAGCCGATGAAGCCGGCGGCGCCGGTAATGAGAGTTGCCATCAATTCGCCCGTGACTGGTGAGGCCCGAGCGCTTAAACGAGCCGTTACGGGTCGACAATAGCCGGCGCTCGCGCTCCGGTATGCCTATCCGCTTGCTCGCGAAAGTAGACTTCGCGGCGATTTTCCTCTTAACGAAGCCCGGGTTAAGGGCGGAGCCGTTCGGCCGGAACAACGTGGCAATCGAATCGAGTAAATTGGTCAGCGCTCGCCCGAGCCTGTGGAACCGCGTTCGCCTGCAGCTGGGGATCGGCATCCTGCTCGCCGTCCTGGCACCTTGGGCCGTGCGACTGCAGATCGCGCGCAACGATGCGGAGCTGGTAGGTCTGCAGGCCTCGGTGATCGGCACCTTGGTAGGTCTGCTGCTGGGCTATTACAGCTACCGACGCTTGTCACGCTATCCGGGCGTGCGCGCATCCTACCACATATTGCCGAGCTTCGCCGCCTCTTACGGCCTTGTCCTCGCCATCTTCTTCTTCGCGCGCCTCGACTATAGCCGCCTCCAATTTCTCGTCAGCTTTCTCATCTGCGTGGTCTGGTACTATGTCATTTATTCGAAGCTGCAGCGGCAGATGCGGCTTCGGATCGGCGTGGTGCCGTTCGGCGACGTCGCCATGTTGGCGGAGATCAAGGAGGTGAGCTGGATCAAGCTTACCGAGCAGGCGCCCACTCCGACCGTGGACGCGATCGTTGCGGACCTCCGCGCGGACATACCGGACAAGTGGGAGCGATTCCTCGCCGACCGGGCGCTCGAGGGCACCCTCATCATGCACGTCAAGCAGATGCAGGAGTCGCTCACCGGCCGGGTGGCAATCGAGCACCTTTCCGAGAATAATCTCGGCTCCCTCATCCCAGGCATCGTTTATGGAAAAGGCAAGCGGATCGTCGATTTCGGGTCCGCGCTCATGCTCCTGCCGCTTCTTCTTCCTCTTCTTCTGCTGGTGGCGCTTGCCATCCGGATCGATACGCCCGGCCCGATCCTCTTCCGGCAGCAGCGCATGGGCTATCGCGGTCATCCGTTCAGAATGTTCAAGTTCCGATCCATGACGCACCAGCCGATGATCGCCGAGGATCCCCGATCGGCGGCAATGACCCAGGATGACGACCATCGCGTCACCCGCGTCGGCAAGTTTCTGCGCCGTTACCGGATCGACGAGCTGCCGCAGATCATCAACATCATCAAGGGAGAGATGAGCTGGATCGGTCCGCGCCCGGAAGCGGTGCCTCTCTCGCTTTGGTATGAATCGGAGCTTCCCTTCTACCGCTACCGGCACATCGTCCGGCCCGGCATCACCGGCTGGGCGCAAGTGAAGCAAGGGCATGTCGCCGACGTGGACGACGTGCTTTGGAAGCTCCATTACGACTTCTACTATATCAAGAATTTCTCGTTCTGGCTGGACGTGCTGATCGTGGCACGCACCGCACGCACGATCATCAGCGGCTACGGCGCGCGCTGATCCGCTTCACGATCGTGGCCGCATGGCAACGACGCTGGCGTCGATGCCCATGCTCCTGCGGACGTGGAACCACATCAGCAGATTATAAACGAGCACGCTCGATGTCGCGGCGATCGCCGATCCCACGATCCCCAGGCGCGGGATGAGCGTCAAATTCAGCGCAATGTTAGCCGCAAGGGCGAGGCAGACGCTGAATAGGGCCGGATTCTGCCTTCCGGTCATCGTCATCAGATAGCCGACAGAACCGGTGAAGGCGGAGATGAGGCCCCCCAGGAGCAGGATCAGGAGCGCGGGATAAGCGGCCTCGAAGCCTTGCCCGAAGGCGCGAAGGGCGAAGGGCCCGACCAGCGCCAGGAAGGCCGCCATTGCCACCGAAAAGGAAAATGCCAGCCGCGCGTTGATCTTCGCGATCCGAGCAAGCTCGTCATAATCCTGCCGCCGATAGGCCGTGGCAATCATGGGCGCGCTGATGAAAGACAGCGATATGAGGGCGAACGGTACGAGGCTGGCGAGGCGCCAGGCGGCCGCATAAAAGCCCGAGGCCATCGTGTCGGCGAGATGGCCAAGGAGTATGACGTCGATCTGGTTCAATATTTCCTGAACCCCATTCATCAGCAGCAACGGCCAGCCGACCGCCAGCCATTCTCGCCGGTCACCATTGTCGAAAGCGTAGGCGCCCAGCGAGGGCGCTACCTTGTGGAAGTGGACGATGGCCCCGACAAGCGCCGCGACCGCAGCAACAAGGGTGAGGATGATCGCGCTCTCCGCCGACAGGCGAATGCCGGCGAAGGCAGCCGCACCAATGAGCGCGATTAAGGCGGCCGGGCGGATCACCTGCTCGTATAATTGCGCGGCCAGCACGCTCTTGGCGCTCCGGATAAGCGCAGAATAGAGGCCGAGCGCCGCGAGCGTGAAGATTAGCGCACCGATCCAGAAAACCAAGGCCGGCGAGAACATCGTGAACAAGCCGAGCCCAAGCTGCGCCTGCCCAACGAGGGCGAGCAAGACCAGGGAGGAGCTCAGCACCATCATCACCAGGGCAAATCGGATCAGGCCCTTGAGGGCGGAGAGCCGCTGCTCTTCAAGATAGATGCTGGCATAGCGCAGAACCGTCTGGTCGACGCCCAGGCGCGCGGGAATGACGAGAATGAGGGCCCATCCGAGCGCTATGGAATATTGCCCATAAGCCGAGGCGCCGAGGGCGCGCGAAATGACGACGTGCGAGAGAAAGGCAATGGCAAGGCCGGCGGTGCGCACGGACATGGACACCGCGCTCGAGCGGAGCACGCTGCCGGAGACGGGATCCTTCAGCAGGCGCCGCAGATGTTCTGTCATTTGTGCGGGACGGGGAAAGACCATGAAGCCCTTGGATGAATGAGAAAGCCTGAGCACCAGATCTTCGGCCGGAGGCTAAAGATCGCCCCCAATCCTATGTCTGAGCCTGGAGGTAAAGCCGTCCGGGTTGTGCGGGCAATGGGCGGATGCTAGCGCATCGCCGGTCGCGAGTGGCTGGCTCGGCGTCTCAGCTCAAGGGATATTGATGAAGGCAATCATTCTGGCTGGCGGCCTTGGCACAAGGCTTGCCGAGGAGACCGGCGTACGTCCCAAGCCCATGGTCGAGATCGGCGGCCGGCCGATCATCTGGCACGTCATGAAAATCTATGCCCACCACGGCATCACCGACTTCGTCGTGTGCCTTGGCTACAAGGGCTACATGATCAAGGAATATTTCGCCAACTACGCCCTCCACATGTCGGATGTAACGGTTGATTTGCAAAAGGGCACGATCGAGGTGCACCGTAACCTCGCAGAGGACTGGCGCGTATCCCTCATCGATACGGGCGACGACACCATGACCGGCGGCCGGCTGAAGCGGGCACTCGCCTATCTTGATGAGGACGACACGGAATTTTGCCTGACCTATGGCGACGGCGTGGGAGACGTCGATATCACCAAGGTGATTGAGTTCCACCACCGACATGGCCGCCGCGCAACCGTGACGGCGGTGCGCCCTTCGAGCCGCTTCGGGCAGCTTGCGCTCGACCATGATGGCGGGGTTACCGCCTTCATGGAAAAACCGCAGGACGAGGGCGGCTGGATCAACGGCGGCTTCTTCGTTCTGTCGCGTGAGATCGAGACCTATATCGAGGGCGACGAGACGCTGTGGGAGCGCGAGCCGCTCGAGCGGCTCGCGCGCGAAGGTGAGTTGCGGGCCTACTCCCACCGCGGATTCTGGCAGCCCATGGATACGCTGCGCGACCGCCAGCAGCTCGAGGATCTTTGGGCCAGGCGCGCTGCGCCGTGGCGGGTCTGGAGCTGATCTAGGCGGGGCTGCATGGGGAGGCGCGGGCGGCTTCAAGCCGCCTGTCTCGTGATAGTTGCGTTGTGGCTCAACCAGATAGCACAAGTAGCAAACGTCCACCGTCTCCGCTCGCGCGCTTGCTTGCTGAGGCGGGGCGATGCGGCTAAGCAGCGCTCGCATCCACAATTCAGCTCGACATTTACCATGATTTGAGGGCAATGGGGCTCGCCGTAGCCGTGCAGCGCCGGTTCCGGCTGAGCGGGTTGTGGATAATTTTTAAGAGCTGCTGGCCAAGTATAATCAGATCGCAACGATAGAACCGTCGGGTCTATCTGGAACTCCACCACGATCCATGGCCGCGCCTATTGCCGGAGGCAGGAAATGAAGAAGTCGCTTTTCGAAGATCTGTTTGTTCTCGAACTCGCTAATAACCATTGGGGTAGCCTTGAGCGCGGCCTCAAGATCATCCGGGATTTCAGCCAGGTCGTGCGTTTCAACGACGTGCGCGCCTCGATAAAGCTCCAATTTCGGGACGTGGATAGCTTCATCCACAAAGATTATCGCGATCGCGAAGACATTCGCTACATCAAGAAGACCCTCGATACCCAGATGCCGTGGGATCATCTTCGCAAAATGGTGGAAGCGGTGCGCACCGGCGGCATGGAGACGATGGTCACACCGTTCGATGAGGCTTCAGTCGACAAGTGCGTCGAGTTCGGCGTCGATTTCCTTAAGATCGCCTCCTCCGACATCAAGGACTGGTTCCTGATCGAGAAGATCGCTTCGACTGGGAAGCCGGTGATTGCGTCGTCAGGCGGGTCCAGCCTGGTCGACATCGACAATTTGGTTCGTTTCTTCGCCAAGCGAAATATCCCCTTCGCGCTCAACCACTGCGTGTCGCTCTACCCGAGCGAGGACAGCGACCTCGAGCTCAACCAGATCGATTTCCTGCGCGAACGCTACCCCGATCTCACGATCGGCCTTTCGACCCATGAGCAACGCGACTGGCACGATTCGATCCTTATCGCCTACGCCAAGGGTGCGCGTACCTTCGAACGGCACATCGACATCGATTATCAGGGCGTGCCGGTTAGCCCCTATTGCACCAAGCCCGAGCAGGCGGACATCTGGTTCAAGGCCTTCAAGAAGGCCCAGGAGATGTGCGGCGGCGCCCCAACCCAAAAGCGTATCGCGCCGGAGAAGGAGGTTCGCTATCTCGATGCGCTGGTCCGTGGCGTCTATGCCAGGCGCGACCTGCCGGTCGGTCATCCGCTCAAGGACGAGGATGTCTACCTCGCCGTACCGCTTCTCAAAGGCCAGATCTCCTGCCGCGAATTCATGCGCGGCGAGAAGCTGAAGGCGCCGGTGAAGGCCGATTTTCCGGTCGACTTCCTCGCGCTTGAGAGCCCGTACGGTGAGAATTCCGAGTTGGCGCGGTTGATCTCGGACCGCGGGCTCGATCGCACGCCGCCGGCCAAGGTGGTGACGCAGCTGCCGCGCGCCGCTTCCTGACAACCTTGCCTGACGACATCGGGGCTCCGGGCGTAATCCGCGCCCGGAGCCGTTTCATATGAAGGAAATGGCGTTGGCCCAGCAGATCCGCGTCTCCGACTACATCGCTCAGACGCTCGTCGCGCACGGCGTATCCCACGTATTCATGCTCACCGGCGGCGGGGCGATGCACCTTAACGACGCGTTCGGCCGCACCGAGGGGCTGAATTACGTCTGCTGCCATCACGAACAGGCCTGCGCGATGGCGGCCGAGGCCTATACGCGCCTTTCGGGCAAGCTTGCCGCGGTCAATGTAACGACCGGCCCCGGCGGCATCAACGCGCTGAACGGTGTTCATGGGGCCTATACGGACTCGATCGGAATGATCGTCGTTTCTGGCCAGGTGAAGCGGGAGACCTTGCGCCAGAACACGCCTTACGCGCTCCGCCAGCTCGGCGACCAGGAGGCGGACATCGTCGCCATGGTGAAGCCGATCACCAAGTGGGCTGTGATGATCGAAAATCCGCAGGACGTTCGCTACCTGCTCGAGAAGGCATTGTACCTCGCAATGTCCGGCCGGCCGGGGCCCGTCTGGCTCGACGTGCCAATCGATATCCAAGGAGCTAAAATAGACCCCGCCAGCCTGCGCGGCTTCGATCCCGTCGTGGATGGCTATGGCCGCCCGTTTGCTATCCCTGCGGAGTATGGTGCGCTACGCGGCCAAGCCTTGCGGGAGACGGCGCGGGAGGTAATCGGATCTATCCGCGCCGCCGAGCGACCGGTGATATTGCCCGGGACTGGTGTGAGGATCAGCGGGGCGCATGACCTGTTCCTTGAGGTGATCGATAAGCTCGGCGTGCCGGTCGCGCCCGGGTGGAATGCCCAGGACGTAATCGACGACGGCCACCCGCTTTGTGCCGGCCGCCCCGGCACTGTCGGAGACCGCCCAGGCAACTTCACCGTCCAGAATTCTGACCTGCTTCTGGTACTCGGCTGCCGGCTCAACATCCGGCAGATCAGCTATAATTTTGCTTCGTTCGCGCGCGCGGCGACCAAGATCATGGTCGACGCGGATCTTGCCGAGTTGCACAAGCCGACTCTCGACATCGACGTGCCGATCCATGCCGATCTCGCCGATTTCCTGCCCGTGCTCCTGGAGGAGCTTGACGGCTATGAGCGTCCGGACCGCCATGGCGAATGGCTAGAATGGAGCCAGGAGCGCCGCCGCCGCTATTCGACGATCCTGCCCGAATATTGGGAGGCGAAGGGGGTGGTGAACCCCTATTGCTTTACGCAAGCGCTGTTTGAGCAGCTCGACGAGGAGGAAGTTATCGTCATGGCCGACGCCACTGCGGCGGTGGTGACAGTGCAGGCAGCGAGCCTCAAGAAGGGCATGCGTTTGTTCTCCAATTCGGGCGCGGCCTCGATGGGCTACGACCTGCCCGCGGCGATCGGCGCGTGGCATGGAATGCGCGCGCTGGGACGGGGAAATGGGGACGCGAGACTTATCTGCATGGCCGGCGATGGGTCGATCATGCAGAATATCCAGGAGCTCCAGACGATCGTCGGCCAACGCATCCCGGCCAAGATTTTCCTCTATAATAACAGCGGCTATCACTCGATTCGCCAGAGCCAGCAGGCGCATTTCGCCGGCTTCTCGGTGGGCTGCGGCCCTGATTCGGGCGTGACCTTCCCTGACTTCGCGCGGATTGCCGACGGCTTCGGCCTCGCCTTCACCCGCACCTCGGATCATGGCGATATGGCCCGCGCCATACGGGAGACCCTCGCCGCGCCCGGGGCAGCGATCTGCGAGATCATGACCGACAAGAGCCAGCAATTCGCGCCCAAGCTCTCCTCGAAGAAGCTCGAGGATGGGACGATGGTCACCGCCCCGCTCGAGGATCTTGCCCCCTTTCTCCCGCGGGAGGAACTGCAGGCGAATATGCTCATCCCGTTGATGAACTAAGGCGGGCGGCGCATGCGGCGGGACGTCCTGCTGTTCGATCTCGACGGCACTCTCGTCGACAGCGCAGGCGGCATTGCGGCGGCGCTTTCCGAGGTTCGGGGCGAGCGCGGGGCTGGGCCAATCAACGCCGACACGGTGCGGCCGTGGATCAGCCTCGGGGCCGACGCTCTAGTAGCGCGCGCTCTCGGCGAGCATGCGCGCGACCCGGCTGCCGACCTTGCCCGCTTCCGCGCAATCCTGACCGATCTGCCGACTGATCCACACTGCCTCTATCCCCATGTCGAGGAAACGCTGGAGCAGCTTGCCCGGGCGGGCTTCGCGATGGCGGTCATCACCAACAAGCCCGAGGCGCTGAGCCGAAGCTTGCTCGCCGACCTTGATCTCGCCATGCAGTTCAGGGCGGTGGTGGGCGGCGACAGCACGGCGCACGCCAAGCCGGATCCGGCGCCGGTACGCCACGCCCTCGCGGTGTTGGGTGCTCAGCCACAAAAGGCGATGTTAATCGGTGATAGCGCGATCGATGCCGCGTCGGCTCGGACATTCCCCATGCCGTTCCTGCTGTTCGAGGACGGCTACGGTGCGGCCGAATGCGATCCGTCTGATGTGTCCGGCCGCTTTGCCTCATTCCGGGATCTGCCAGGGCTGATCGAACGCTTCGTCGGCTGACGCGCGGAAGGCGGAGGCGCCTTTCGGGCATTCCGGGGTCAGCGGCGTTCTGCCTCCAGTCGCGTCGCGACCTCATCGACCGCCGACCTTAGATCAAAGGACAGGCCGAGACCGAGCTCAGTGCGCGCTCGGGCGATAGAAGGCACATAGCGATCCACGGCTGGATCTGTGACAGGCGGTACTTCAGCCGGAACCCCGAAGCGTTCCGCGACGACCTTGGCTATCTCGCCCATGGTCATGGCCTCATCGGATCCAACATTGTACGCCCGGGCCTCACAATCGGCAGCGTCGGCTAGCGTCATCAGCCAGCGCACCAGATCATCAGCGTGCATGTAGCTGCGGTAGACTGCCTTGCGCGCTTTGACTTGAATGCAGCGCCGTGCCAGCCCATCCGCCAAGAAATTGCCGATCGCAAAATGCTGATCGCGCGGGAGATGGTAGCCTATGAAGGCGAAGCAGCGCGCGATCGCGGTGCGTACGCCGGAAGCGCCGAGCGCTTCAATACGCGCCTCCGAAAGCCGCTTCGCCTCCGCGTAATCCCGCTTTTGCTCGTCCAGCTCACTGGCATCGCGCAGGCTAAAATTCTCCGAAATCTCCGGCAGGTCGGCCGGCTGCTGCCCATAGACTGCCCCGCTACTTGCGAACACGATACGGCTGGAGCGATGTAGGCGCTCGGCCAGCCGGGCATAATTGTCGATCGCGGCCAGGATGTTGGCGCGCTCGGCCTTGGGATCCTCCTTATAGCGGCGCGCATCCGTGCTGGTGGCCGCGTGAAGCACAAAATCCGCAGGCGGCAGCTCCTCCACCCGCCCTGCGTCAGCATCCAGCAAAGCCGCGCTGGCGCTCACCAGGTCAGGATGCTCTCGTCGCAGTGCGGACGCGCTGCGAGCTACCACCACCACGCTGTCGATTGACCACGGCTTCAACAGGCCGCGGCGATAAGCATCCAAGAATGATTTGCCGAAGAAGCCGGAGCCGCCGATGAGCAGTAGCGACCTACCAGGCACGGGGCCCCTTCCCCTCCCGCAAGATCGGCGGAAACTGGTGCGCCGGAGCGCGATGCTCCCTCACGCGGCCTTTCTTGCCTTTTCTGACCGGAGCTCAAGGAAAGAGCCGATTTGCTGTCGGCTGACCTCCCGCGCATCCTCGCCCGCGCCGACCGCCTTGTGCCAGGCGACGATGCTGTCAATGGCCTGATCGAGGGTCAAAGTTGGCCGCCAGCCGAGCTCGGACCGCGCCTTCGAACAGTCGAGCTTCAAGAGGCCTGCCTCATGCGGAGTTTCGCCTTGCCAGTCGCGCCAGCCGCTCTCGACGCCCCACGCCTTGGCCATGCGGTCGACGATCCACGCCACCGGCTGCGCCTCCTCATCGGCAGGGCCAAAGTTCCAAGCGTCGGCGAAGCGCGCCTCGCCGGCGAGCAGGCGCTCGGCAATGTCGACATAGCCGGCCAAAGCCTCCAGCACGTGCTGCCAAGGCCTCACCGATCCCGGCGAGCGGATCACCGGCGCCTCCCCCGCCTCGAACGCGCGCACCAGGTCGGGGATCAGCCGATCGACCGCCCAATCGCCGCCGCCAATGACGTTGCCGGCGCGCACAGAAGCGAGCGCTGTTCCGTGCTCGGGGAGGCGCGACGGCGGGAAATAGGAAGCGCGGTACGCCGCAGCCACCAGCTCGGCGCACCCCTTGCTGCTGCTGTAAGGATCATGGCCGCCCATCGGATCGGTTTCTCGATAGGGATAGACCCACTCGCGGTTCTCATAGCACTTGTCACTTGTCACGGCGACGACCGCCCTCACCGTGCCAAGCGCGCGCACCGCTTCCAGAACATGAACCGTGCCCATCACGTTGGTGGCATAGGTCTCGACTGGATGGTCGTAGGAGTAGCGCACCAAAGGCTGAGCAGCCAAGTGGAAGACGACGTCCGGCTCCGCCGCGCGTATGGCGTCCAATATCGCTTCATAGTCCCGTACATCGCCAATCGTGCTTCGCATCGTGCCGGCGATCGCGGCGGCCTCGAACAGGCTTGGGTCTGTCGACGGCGGCAGGGCAAAACCGCTTACGCGTGCACCTAAGGCTTCAAGCAGCAGGCAAAGCCAGCTTCCCTTGAATCCGGTGTGGCCCGTGACGAAGACTTTCAGTTCGTTCCAATTCGTCATCGAATGCGCTCAGATGGATATCAAGGGCGGATCGCAAGCCCGTTACGGGTTTGCATCTTGAATCGCTAGCCCAGCCATGTAGTGCCGCACCGGCAGTGGCCAGGGAGGGTTTCGGATGATGAGCGGCGGACCCGCGGCATGGCTTCGGGCCGGTGAGCTTCGCCGGTTCCTCACCTTTCTCGTCATCGGCGGTCTCAACACTCTCGTGGGCTACGGCATATTTGCCGCTCTGATTCTGGCTGGCTTGCCGACCCCTGCGGCGGTCATTCTGGGCACCATCCTCGGTGTGCTGTTCAATTTTCTCTCCACCGGCGGCGTCGTCTTCCGGAACCGCGCCGGACGTCTCCTGCCGCGCTTCCTGGCCGTTTACGCAGTGCAGATGGGTCTCAATGTGGCGGCTCTGACGGCCTTGGAGCGGGCCGGATTGCACCCGCTGATCGCGGGCGCATTGGTTCTTCCACCGCTCGTGGTCTTCACTTATCTTTCGATGCGTCGGTTTGTGTTTAACTGACGGCAACCACCCCGAACTGCTAGCTCCCACCGCGCAATTCAGGAGTGCTTGGGCCGCAGCCGCAACACTGCGCAACGCCTTCCCAAGTCGCTAGCCGACCCCTTCGGCAACTGATTGCCGCGGTTCCTGAGCCGTATCTTTCGGCCAAGCGAGGATGAGAAGGAAGGCAAGCCCTTCCTGCCCCTCAATTCGGCACTCGTAGCCAATGCTGTGCAGATAGTCGACCAGGGGCTCGATCGTGCTGACACCCTCGACAAGGTGGCCCTCGATCAGCAGTCTCGGACGATACTGTTTCAGGAAGCTCCCGCTCGCCGGCACCAAGAACTTTTCTGCGCCTTCAATGTCGATCTTGACGAACTCGACGTGGTCGAGCCCGAACTCCCGAGCGATGCTGTCGAGCGTTCGCGCCTCGACCTTGACCGTCGTGCCGCGATAGCCGCCAACTATCGAAACCAGCGCCGATCCCATCGTTCCTTCGGAGCTCATCTCGAGGACGCCGTCCGTGCCGGCCGCGGCCATCGGCACGAGGATGATGTTGTTGAGCTGGTTGATGCGCGCATGGGTAGTGACATTGTATTGTGCAGCGCTGAAATTGATCGGATCCGGCTCAAGCGCAACTACCTTGCCGTTCGGCCCGACCTCGCGCGAAAAGGCGATGGCGGTCAGACCGGAATAGGTGCCGAGGTCGATGACGTTGTCGCCAGATTTCAGATTGGCGAAACCAAGGTACTGCAGCGTCGTGGAAAATGGTTCCGTCGAACTCGGACAGAGCACGGCGAAATCGTCGAAGCCGGCGACGTGGTGCAGCCTCGGCGAAGAGAAGTCGACCAAATTGTAGACCTCGCCACGATGGCGCGTCGACACCGCATCGGTGGAATTGAAATAGTAGTCGAAAGACTCAACCATGTCGGGCAGGTAAATGGCGTTGCGGGTGTTGATACGGATCATCTGCCGGGCGGAGGGGCGGCTCACCTCAATGAGGCCGCCGTCGCGACGAACTTTGAAGCCCTCGCGCAGCCTGCTCGAAGCTAGATAAAAGAACAACGTCGGCCGATAGCGCGCCACTTGTTTCGCCAGCGCGCGCTTAAACGCGATCTTCACGTCCACTTTCAGTTCCTGCTCAGCCTCTGAAGGCGCAGTACAGAACCTGCGTTTATGTGCAACATGTCCGTACCTTGCACCCGCGACCCGCCGGCGAAGCAGACGGTTCGGGGATAGTGGCTCCCCTCGCGCACTCCGTTGATGAGGTCGAGTTTCCGAGCATGCCGTGACACTCAGCCGGCGCGATGCTAACGCGCCACCTATGACAGAAATGTCCAGCTCTCGCCCTGCAATTCGCCCTTGCCCGGTTTGCGAGGCGAGGCATGTCGCAGTGTTGCACCATCAGCGCTTCACTCTTCCCGACGGTCACATTCTCGGCGACGGCTATGACGTGGTTTGCTGTGAAACCTGTGGCTTCGTTTATGCCGACACGGCGGCCAAGCAGGCCGACTATGACCGCTTCTACGCTGAACTGTCGGGCTATGAGAGCGAGGTGTCGAGCGGAATGGGCCTGGCGCCGCAGGACCGAGCGCGCCTGCAAGCGACAGCCGCTGCCATTGCGGACGCGCTGCCCTCTCGCGACGTTCGCATCCTTGATTTCGGCTGCGCAGGCGGCGGGCTCATCCGTGCGCTGCAAGACCAAGGCTTTAGGAACATCCACGGCATTGATCCGTCGCCTGCCTGCGCGGCTCAGGTCCGGGCCGGAACAGGCGTTTCTGCGGAGACGGGATCGCTATTCGCGATCCCGCGGGGACTGGGACATTTCGACTGCATCGTGCTCACTCATGTGCTCGAACATGTGGAGGACGTGTCGGGTGCGCTGCGCAACCTCGTCTCGTTGCTCACGCCCACTGGGCTGCTCCACCTCGAATTGCCCGACGCGATGCGCTACGCCGACTTCATCGTTGCCCCGTTCCAAGACTTCAACACCGAGCATATCAATCATTTCTCCCTGAAGAGCCTGGATAATGCGTGCGGACGCGTGGGGCTGGAGCTGGTCAGTTCAGGTGAGAAGCTTCTCGAATCTGCCCCCAAGATGCCGTATCCGGCCGTATTTGGCTTCTGGCGTCGCGGAACGACGGCTCGCCAACCGGCTCACGACGCAGAGCTGCGGCCCAGGATCCTCGAGTATATCCAGCGGTCGCGCACGGTGATGGACCGTTTCGAAGGCAGGATCCGCTCACTCATGGATCGTAGCCCCGAACTGATGGTGTGGGGCACGGGCCAGCTCACGATGAAGCTTCTCAATGAGACATCGCTTGGGAAGGCGCGCATCGCAGCCTTCATCGACGGCAATCCCATCAACCAAGGGCGGACCCTGCAAGGCGTCAGAATCGTTGCCCCAAGCGCACTTGACGCCGTCGACAAGCCGATCCTGGTTGCTTCCACGATCCACTTCGAGGCGATCTCCCGCACCATCCGCGAGAAGTTTGGCGACAATGTCGAGGTTGTTGGACTCGAATAGCCTTACGGCCGGCGAGTGGGCTCCGCCTCGCGCTCGCCCAGCGGGAACGGCATCATACCCGGTTCTTCCGGCGCAAGGTCGAAGTTGAGCCGCTCCCTCTCGACCACGTGCGGGCGCTGCCGAACCTGAGTGTGAATGGCGCCGACATATTCACCAATCATTCCAATGAAGAAGAGCTGGACGGACATGAAGAAGAAGAAGCCGATCAGGATCGGCGCAGTACCCATCGCGAACTGACTCCAGAAGAATAGCTTGGCAAACAAATAGCCAAGGGCAATCAGCAGACTCACGGCGGAAAGAAGGAAGCCAGCCATCGTCGCCAGGCGAAGCGGCACCTTCGAATGGTTGGTGACTCCCAGCATCGCGATATCGTAGAGCGTGAAGAAGTTGTTCTTCGTAATTCCCCGCTTGCGCTGAGGCTGTTTGAATGGAATGCGCGCAGCCTCGTAGCCGAGATCTGCGATCATCCCGCGGAAGTAAGGATAGGGATCGTTGATGCGTCGGATGTGATCCATCACGTCTCGATCATACAAGCCAAAGCCCGTGAAGTTGGCCACTAGCTTGATATTCGACATCCGGCCACTGAGGCCGTAATACACCTTGCGAAGGGCGAACATCGCGGCCGATTCCTGGCTCTCCGTCTTGACGCCCATCACTACCTTGTAACCTTCTTCCCACTTGCGGATGAATTCGGGGATCATCTCCGGGGGGTCTTGAAGGTCGGATGCCATGCCGATCACGGCATGTCCCTGCCCTTGGAGCATGGCGTGAAAGGGCGAACGTATATGGCCGAAATTCCGCGTGTTCAGGATAACCTTGGTCTTGTTATCCTCCCTTGCCATTTCCCGGAGGATTTCTGGCGTCCGGTCCGTTGAGGCGTTGTCGATCAGGATGTGTTCGTAATCATAGTCTGGAAGCTCCGCGAACACGGCCCTGATCCGGCTGGAAAGCTCCCGGACGTTTTCTTCTTCGTTGTAGCAAGGGGTCACGACGGAGATCAGCTTCTGCACCATAGCGATCCGAATGGCATCAATGCCGCAGGTTTTGAAGCGCCAAACTGCTCGGAGCCGACAGCAATTAGTCCTGAAGCTGCATGCCTATCGGGGGGCGGCTACAGGCCGTCACGTAAACGTCCACGCCAAAATTCGGTCCACCATAGCGGCGGCAGCGCCAGCGCTTGTCGGCGTCATCAAGATCGAGAGGACGCCCGAGCAGCAAAATGCCGACCTTCTGCTGCCTTGCAACAGGCGTCGATGCCGCAGCAAGCAAGCCCGATCGAAGCTGTTCATCCGTTCCTTGCAGGAGAACACCGTCCGGTACGACAGGTTGGTCGGCCCGATCGAAGTAAAATGTCCCGGTCCGGAACAGTAGAGGCTTATACGCACCCACGACCGACGGATTGTCCCATAGGAAAATCAATCGCTCGACACCCTCCGCTTGCAGGTAGGCGGACGCGTCTTCCCAACTGTAGCCACGCCGAGCCCCGGGCACCGGCTGCCGGAACGAGCCGACAAACTCCACGAGAGCGAAGAACAGCATGAAGCTGATAAGCGCGGCGGGCGCATGGGACCAACGCTTTCTGAAAGAGTCGAATACGAGGGCTAAGCCGAGCAAAAAGCCCGGCATGTACCCGATCAGGTAGCGTGGTGAAAAGCTAGGCTTCAGGTAACCCAGTGTGATGATGAATCCGGTCGCCGCGAGACTGGTACCAACCGCCAGCACATCGCTCCGGCTATAGGGCCAAGGGGCCGAGTTCTTCATCCGCTGGAGTAATTGGCTGAGCAGGATCAGCACAAAAGTCGCCAATGGAATCATTCCAGCCCATCCAAGGCCCACCAGTAGGTGAGCGACGGTCATGGGGATTTGAGCCGGATCGAGAAGATTATGCCAGGCGACTGCGGCAAAGGCAAAGTGGTTGGGCAGGTGAAACCACATAAAGGCGGCCACCGGAACGAATATCAGACCGGCGGGCCAGGTACGGAGCGCAACCGCGCCATAGACGACGAGAAAGGCGATCCCCTGCAGGCCCACCAGCACGAGCGAATGGTAGTGCGTGAGCACCATCAGCGAGGCGAGAGCCGACCAGATCGTCGCTTCTCTCAAGCTCGGCTGCTCAATCAGGCGGCGAAAGCTGATGGTTTGCAGACAGCCGAGCAACAGGAGCAAAGTGTAGCTGCGCGCTTCAGCGGCATAGCTGATGGCGGGGAGCCACAAGATCAATAGGCTGGCCCAGATCCAGCGCGCTATTTTGTCGGGATGGCCACGCCACAGAATGACCAGCGGCGCCGCGACCGCGAACAGGAGGCTTGGCAGCCGCAGCGCGACGTTGCTTGAACCCGCCACTTTTTCCCAGGCCCAGATCAAGCCGTAATAGACCGGCCCCCCCAGTTCGTGGAGGATGTCTTCGATCAGTGCCGGCAGGTCAGGCCGAATGGCAATAGTGCCCGTGAAGATTTCATCCAGCCAAAGCGGTTCGGACCATGAAAGGGCCAGACGGCGGGCGACTCCGACGGCAAGGGACGTCAGCAGCAAAAGTCGCAGAAGCGACGATGGGTCCGCCGCATCCGCAGCGGTTGCCCCGGCTCGGGTGCCCCATTCCCGTCTTGTAAGCACGCTTACTCTCCCCCCGTCCGCCATTTTATTGACGGATCCTGACGGTGACAAGCCGGCGCAGATGCAGGGCGTGTTGAGCTTGCGGCCGAAATCGTGCACCGCACGGCCGAAATATTTCAAGAGAGTTCGACCATGTCCGACGGCCAGCGTTCCGCCATCATCCAGCTCGCGCGCGAATATTTCGATGCGCGACCGCAACCGGCGTTCGTCCCGGGTGAGACCTACATACCGCCTTCAGGCAAGGTCATGGATGCGGACGATTGCGCGCACCTGATTGACGCCTCCCTCGACATGTGGCTGACCGCCGGCCGCTTTGCCGACCAGTTCGAGGAGGAGCTCGCGACCAAGTTCGGTCGGCGTTATTCCAAACTCACGGTTTCCGGCTCGGCCGCCAACCTCCTCGCTTTCGCCTGCCTCACCTCGTGGAAGCTTGGCGAGAAGCGGATTAAGCCCGGCGACGAGGTGATCACGGTTGCCGCCGGATTTCCGACGACCGTCTCACCGATCGTGCAATATGGCTGCATCCCCGTTTTCGTCGACGTCGACTTGGAAACTCACAATGTCGACGTCGACCTTCTGGAAGCCGCGATTACCGAAAAGACGCGGGCGGTGATGATCGCTCATTCGCTGGGGAACCCCTTCGATGTGGCCCGCGTCGCGGCGCTATGCAAGCAGCACAAGCTTTATCTGATCGAAGATTGCTGCGATGCCTTCGGCGCCTATGTCGCGGGCCAGCATGTCGGCACCTTCGGCGATGTCGCCACGCTCAGCTTCTATCCGGCCCATCACATAACCATGGGAGAGGGCGGCGCCGTGCTGATGAACAGCCCCCTGCTCGCGAAGATCGCGGAGTCGTTCCGCGACTGGGGCCGTGACTGTTACTGCAAGCCGGGAATGGACAACACCTGCAACAAGCGCTTCGGCTGGCGGCTCGGCCAGTTGCCGAAGGGGTATGACCATAAATACACCTACAGCCACGTCGGCTACAATCTGAAGGTCAGCGACATGCAGGCGGCGGTCGGCGTCAGCCAGCTGAAGAAGCTGGACCGTTTCGTCGAGCGACGCCGCGAGAATTTTGCGGGGCTCGAGCAACGCCTCCGTGACCGGGGCCTCGACCGCTATTATCACCTTCCCGAGGCCACGCCGGGTACGGATCCCAGCTGGTTCGGCTACCTGCTGACGGTACGCGACGGGAGCGGCATCGATCGGAATGTGCTCACCCGGACCCTCGAAGAGCGAAAGGTCGGAACCCGTATGCTGTTCGCAGGTAATCTGACCAAGCAGCCTGCCTTCCGCGACGTTCAGTATCGGATCCATGGGTCGCTGGAGAATACCGACAAGATCATGAATGACAGCTTCTGGGTCGGCGTTTGGCCAGGGATCGACGCGCAGCGGCTGGACTATATGGCTGATACGCTGCTTGCAGTGACGCGCGAACTTCGTGGCGCAGACGTCAACGAGCCGCAGAAAGCATACATTTAGTCCACGATCCTGAGGCATGGAAGTCTTGTCCCGTCCGCCTTGCCTCCTTCAATCTCCCGCCGAAGCGGCAGCCGTCTTGAAGAATCTGACTAGCGGCTGACTTGCCAAGGCCTTTCCCAGCATATCGCGTTCGGCGGATCCAGGAGCGGTGAGGGATCGGCGGGGCGAATTGCGGCTGGAACCCTCTCCAGGGGCGTAAGATACGTGGCGCTGGTGGTATGAGCGAGCCACACGGCCTGGTTCATTGCGGTGATCATGTTGCACATGATCGGCGGCGGCGGCTTGAACGCGACCGCCCGCCGAAGTTCAAGCAGAGGGGTTACTGCCCCGAGCGCCATGGCCGCGAACAAGGCGGGCAACGCAAGCCGCTGAAGAAGAGCTAGGTTGCCTGATCCCGCCCGTAGCAGAGCATCCGTGACCATGACCGCCAAAATCGCGAGCGCCGGAATTGATGCGCGCATCATGAAGTCGAAGCTCTCACCTATCTGCAGGAAGGGCATCAGCAAGAGGCAAGCTCCCACGGTCATCAATGTGAGCTGCCCCAGCCTCGGCCGCGGGGTCAGGATCAGCACGCCGGCAAGATACGGGATCACCTCCAGGATCGTGAAAATCGAATATTGCACCGGCGCGACTTCATAGACCCTAGCGCCCACGCCCTCGCCGCCTGAAGCCATATAGAGCAGAGACGGAATCGTTAGGATCGTGGCCACCGCAGGGGCCAGGATGTCAGGGAACGCCACTCGCCGCCGAAGCAGATCGGCCGCGCCTGCATAGGCTGCAAAGGGAAGCACACCCATGGCGGCAAGCGGCGACCAGGAAGCGAGGATTGGCACAGCGAGGAGGAGGAGGCCCACCTTGACCAAATCCTGTTTCCACAAGAGGAAAAGGAGAGCACCCGCCCAGCCAGCAAGAGCGTGCTGCGGCACCCAGAAGAGCTGGGTGATGTGGGACGAGTATTGAATGCCAGCCCAGCCTTCGATGTGGTCCAGCGGCGGAAGGCTGTCGCCGCCGTGAAGGAGCAATGTTCCGAGCAGATCGATGCCGCTGAACATTATAAAGATCACCACCGCCAGCACGCGCTGCCGATCAGTTTCGAAAAGGCGTGCGGCGAGCGCGAAAAGTACCGTCAGCAAAGAAGCGTTCTGCACGAGCAGCATGACGTCGGCAGCCCGAGGCCCGAACAGTTTCGCCGTGGCGGCGGGGATCAAATACATCCCCAGAGGCGCCCGCAGCAGCTCTGTTGCTCCGCGTTCTACATAGACAAACGGCCACGAGCCCACGCTGAGGTCGCGAAGTACGGCGTCGCGTATCTGCCAATCGAAATTGCGATAAAAAATGCCTCCTTCACCGCCCAGCAGGAGAAGAAGCGTCGCCAGCGATGCGCACACCAGAAGCAGGCGGTAGCTGACATGAGCTCCTGGCTCGGCCGTCCAGCCCTTGGCAGCAGCCCACCCGATGTAAAGTATGGCGGCAAACCCACTTCCAAACATCAGGATGCTTTCGAAGCCCAGGAAGGACCAAAGAAGAAGGTTCTGCGCAGCCAGCAGGACCAGCATTCCCGCCAAAAGCGCAGAAGGCGGCACTCCGCGCCGCTGCGATTTTTCGAAGCGGTTTGCAGGTAGAGCTCTCGTGTCGGGCTCGGCTGCCGTAACGGCGGTCATGGGCATGGTCTTCCCACGGAAGCGAACTTGAAAATTGCCGCTGCTGGATTGCTGAAGAGTGAAACGAACGCCTCCGACTTTGAGAAGGCCTGGCGAGCGGGATCATCGGCTGGAAGGAACAGAACGACCTGATCGGCAGTGCAATAACGATGCTGTACAAGATGCGGCAGAAGCGCGGCGTCACCGTTCTGCACTGATTTCAGTCGTTCGATCTCCTCCACCTCGGCGAGGAACACGCCAGGTCCGGCCCATTCGAGACCTTGGGCC
>JAESFL010000148.1_pt1 | contig 66262 bp, 59 predicted proteins | sample 9269401 | NCBI WGS metagenome assembly JAESFL01 (sample SAMN14506025, study PRJNA617098) | algae metagenome | isolation source: Gloeocapsa sp. UFS-A4-WI-NPMV-4B04 and co-occurring heterotrophs from desert... | place: USA: Utah | collected 2006-10-01 | reverse complement strand
TTCGGCCGGCAGGCGGATGGTGAAGGTCGCGCCCGCGCCGAACGTGCTCTCGACGCCGATCGAGCCGCCCATCCGCTCGACGAAGGCGCGGGTGATGGCGAGCCCGAGGCCGGTACCGCCGAACTGGCGCGTGGTCGATTCGTCCGCCTGGGAGAAGCGCTCGAACAGCCGGCCGATCTGCTCTTCCGTCAGCCCGATGCCGGTGTCGGAGACCGCAAAGCGCATCCAGTCGGCACCGTCCTGCCGGAAACGCCGCACCGAGAGGACGATCTCGCCGTCTTCCGAGAACTTGGCGGCGTTGCCGATCAGGTTGATCAGCGACTGGCGCAGCTTGAGCTGGTCCTGATGCATCGCGCCGAGGCCGATCATCGGATCGCCCTCGACGTCGAGGCGGAAATGGTTGCGCTTCTTCGTGATGAGCGACTGCGTCGCGGCGGTGACATCCTCGATCAGCGTCGCCACGTCGAAGGTCTCCGCCGCCAGCGTCAACCGTCCAGCCTCGATCTTCGAGATGTCGAGCACATCATTGATGAGGCCCAGCAGGTGGCGGGCCGAAGACTCGATCTTGCGCAGATCCGGCAGCAGCTCGGCCTGACCGAGATCCTCCAGCTCCTCGCCGAGCATCTCGGAATAGCCGATCACCGCCGAGAGCGGTGTGCGCAGCTCGTGGCTCATATTGGCCAGGAACTGGCTCTTGGCGAGGTTGGCGGCCTCCGCCGCGGCGCGGGCTTGCTCGATCGCGGCCTCCGCCTCCTTCCGGGCGGTGATGTCGATGTTGAGCCCGACCCATTCGCGGATGGTGCCGTCCTCGCCGAGCACCGGCACGCCGCGCACCTCCATGTCGCGCCAGACGCCGTCATGGCGGCGCAAGCGGTACTCGACCTCGTAGGTCTTCGCCGCCTCGACGCATTCGGCCCAGACCTCGGCGGCCCGCGCCCGGTCGTCGGGATGGACGGCATCGACCCAGCCCCAGCCCTGGTAGGCTTCCTCGCTCTGCCCGGTATAGGCGGCCCAGCGCGGCTGGGGCGGCAACAGTTCGCCCGTGGCCGTGGTGTTCCAGATCACGGCCGCCGAGGCATCGACCAGCGCCCGGAAGCGCTGCTCGGAATGGCCGAGCGCGTCCTGTGCGAGGCGCGTCTCGGTGACGTCGGTGTTGGTGCCGTACCAACGCACGATGACGCCCTCGGCGTTGCGCACCGGCTCGGCCAGCGACAGGAACCAGAGGTAGCGGCCGTCCTTGCCGCGCAACGGAAAGGTGTCCTGCCACGATTCGCCCGCGGCGATGCAGGCGGAGAAGCGCGCGGCGGCGCGCTCGAGATGGTCGGGATGGTGCAGCTTGCGCCAGCCGTGATCGGCCATCTCGGCCGGTGTGGTGCCGGTGTAGTCGTACCAGCGGCGATTGTACCAGACGAGGTTGCCGTCGGCCTCGGCGATCCAGGCGAGTTGCGGCAGCGCGTCGGCGAGATTGCGGAAATCCGCCATGGTCGGCCCGGTGTCCGGCACCTTCCCGCTCTGTAGGGGCACAGTGATGTCTCCCGTCGTGGCGTTGCCGCCTCGGCGCTGCGGCCTTGGCCTTGCTGTCCCGGCATCGCCCGCAAAAGCTGTGGCCGGCTTTTGCGGGAAAGCACAATCAAAAGTCGGAGCCGCCGCTCAGCGCCGCAGCCGGTTGCCGAGCACGAAACCGAACAGCCCCATCAGCACGATGCCCGCCGCCCCCTGAAGACCGACCAGCAGGTTGGTGACGCGCCCGATCGGCTTCACGCCGATCTCAGGCGGGTTGGCCGTCATCATGTTGAGCGCGCTGTAGCTGACGAGGTCGAGGGGATTGTAGGTCGGGATGTTCTCGCCCTCGTGGAACAGCCCGCCGGTCGCGCCGTAGGCCCCGGCGAACAGGACGATCCCGACGAGAAAGGCGCGGGCGATCCGCGACAGGCTCTCGCCGTAATCGCACAGCCACTCGACGAAGCGGTCGGCGATCCAGCGGTAGCCGTGGCTCAGGGTTCCCCGGATGTCGCGGGCGAAAAAGGCCTCGCGGGCGCGCTGGCCGGCATGGCGGCGGCCCATGCGGCGCCCGCGCTTGTAGGCCCAGCTCGCCCCCTCGGGGCTGCCGATGCTCTGGAGGTTGCGCTCCAGGGCGAGATAGCTCGCCTGCGCCGCCTCGTACTCGCCCGCCTTCTCCTCGCCGACCATGCCCCCGATCTGCTCGACGGAGAGCCGCACGCCCTCCAGCCACGCCCCGGCGAAGCGCGCGTGGTGCAGCCGGCACGCGGTGAGGTCGAGCCGAACGAGGCTGGTGCGGGAGAAGTCGGCTCCCGACAGGTCCGCCCCGTCGAGACGGGCGCCGGAGAAGTTGGCCCCGCGCAGCCGCGAGCCGACGAGCCGCGCCTTTTTAAGGCTCGCGCCCTCGAAGTCGGCGCCGGTCAGGTTGCAGTCGGAGAGGTTGGCCTCGTCGAGCCGGGCCTTGCGGAACACGGAATCGTCGGCATCCGCGCCCGTGAAGTCGGTGCCCCACAGGTCGGCACCCTCGAAGCGGGCGCCGTCGAGGAGAGCCTTGTCGAGCCGGGCGAAGCGCATGGTCGCGCCGGAGAAATCGGCATCCTCGATCATCGCCTCGCGGAAGGAGGCTTGGCCCCCTGCGATTCCGGTAAAGCGCGCGCCGCTGAGGTCGGCGCCGGAAAAATCCGCCTCTTCCACGCAGGCGCCCGCAAAATCGGCCGAGCGCGCGAGCGCACCGGCGAGCGAGACGCGCCGCAGATTGGCGCCCGACAGATCCGTCTCTTCCAGTCGGGCGTCGGCGAGATCGGCTCCGGCCAGATCGAGCCCGCCCGACCCTTCCACCCACCACGGAGGCGGCGCCTGCGGATCGACGCTCGGAGTCAGGGCGTCGCGCCCGAGGGCGAGCCCGGCGAGGTCGTCGCGCCCGCTGATCGAGAACGGCGCCTCACGCTCCGCGAGATGCGCGAGCAGCGCCGTGACGCGCGGATCGCCGTCCTCCGCCCCGCCATCCCGCACCGCGTTCGCCCCGAATGATCCGTCCGTGCGCTCCCCTTAGCCGTGCGGAGCCGAGCGAGACAAGGCAGCGAATATGACAAGGGATAAGGATTGCGTGCAGGCCCATGAGACCGCAACGGGTTTCCGCGCGTTAGGTCGCGGAAAGCGCGTGCAGCGCGAGTGAGGGGTTTCGGCGTGTCGGGTAAAATCCTGCTGGTGGAAGACCACGAGGAGATCTGGGACTTCCTCTCCCGCCGGCTGAAACGCCGCGGCTACGAGGTGGTGCTGGCCCATGACGGCGAGGCGGGCGTGCAGCAGGCCCGCGCCGCCCAACCCGACGTGATCCTGCTCGACATGAACCTGCCGATCCTCGACGGCTGGTCGACCGCCCGCGCCCTCAAGGCCGCGCCCGATACGCGCGCCATCCCGATCATCGCGCTCACGGCCCACGCCATGTCGGGCGACCGCGACAAGGCGATCCAGGCCGGCTGCGACGACTACCACCCGAAGCCGATCGATTTTCCGAAACTGCTGACTCAGATCGGCACGGCGATCGGGTCGGGGGAGTGAGAGGCTGACCCACCCATCCCGGATCTCATCCACCCCCTCATCCTGAGATGCCGCGAAGCGGCCTCTGGACGATTCTTCGAGGCTCGCTAGCGGGGGCACCTCAAGATGCCGGTGAGGATGGGATCGGCCGTGCCTCCCCGAAAGCCAAAGCCCTCTGCTTCTCTCGACACGTGTGAGTACGCCATCATGAGGATGTCATGACCACCGATCCGGTCACCCAGCGGCTCCTGCGCCAGGCGCTGCCGGTCGTGACGACGCTCGCCTCGCTGCTGCTCGTGGTGACGCTCGCGAGCGCGTTGTATTTCGGCCGCGACATCCTCGTGCCGGTAGCGCTCGCGATCCTGCTCAGCTTCGTCCTGGTCCCCGCCGTGCGTGCCCTGCGGCGCATCCGGGTGCCGCGCGCGGCCGCCGTGCTGCTCGTCGTGCTGCTCGCCTTCGGCACCCTCGGCGCGGTGGGCAGCCTGATCGCTCGGGAAGCCGCGCAGCTCGCAGCGGACCTACCGCGCTACTCGCTGACGCTACGCGACAAGATCACGGCGCTGCGCGCTGCCACCGCCGAGCGGGGCGGCCTGTCCGACACCTTCTCCGGCTTCTTCGACATGGCGGAAGAGATCGGCAAGGAGCTGCAGCCGCCCGTCAAGTCCGAGTCCGAGACGAGCGCGGCGCTGGGTACGGCGGCGCGGCCGATGCAGGTCGAGATCCACGCCCCCCGTTCCGGTCTGCTGAAGACGCTGGGCAGCGTGGCGGGCGGGGTGCTGCACCCGCTGGCGACGCTCGGCCTGATCCTGCTGTTCACGATCTTCATCCTGCTCCAGCGCGAGGATCTGCGGAACCGCGCGATCCGGCTCGCGGGGTCGAGCGACCTGCGCCGCACCACCGCGGCGATCGACGACGCCGCCGCCCGGCTCAGCCGCTTCTTCATCGCCCAGCTCATCCTCAATTTCGCCTTCGGCCTCGTGATCGGCGTCGGCCTGTGGTTCATCGGCGTGCCGAGCCCGATCCTGTTCGGGGTCATCGCCGGCATCTCGCGCTTCGTGCCCTATGTCGGCGCGGTGATCTCGGCGGTGCTGCCGCTCGCCATTGCGGTGGCGGTCGATCCCGGCTGGTCGATGGCGATCCAGGTCGCGATCCTATTCGTGATCGTCGAGCCCATCGCCGGCCACGTGGTCGAGCCGCTGCTCTACGGCCACTCCACCGGCATCTCGCCCATGGCGGTGATCCTGGCGGCGACGATCTGGACCTTCCTGTGGGGGCCGATCGGCCTGCTGCTCGCCACCCCGCTCACCGTCTGCCTCGTGGTGCTCGGGCGCCATGTCGAGCGGCTGTGGTTCCTCGACGTGATCCTGGGGGATCGCCCGGCCCTCGGCCCGCAGGAGATCTTCTACCAGCGCATGCTCGCGGGCGACCCCGCCGAGGCGATCGACCAGGGACGGCTGTTCCTCAAGGAGCGGGCGCTCGTGACCTATTACGACGAGGTCGTGCTGCCGGGCCTTCGTATGGCCCAGGAGGATGCGGCGCGCGGCATGCTCGACCGGGAGCGGCAGGGCGAGGTGGGAGCGGGCTTCCGCGCGGTCGTCGAAACGCTGGGGCTGGCGCGCAAGCGCGGCATGCCGCGGCGCTCGCGCAAGCCGAGAGGTGCCGAGGCCGAGGCCGCCTTCGCGGCGGTGGGGCCGGACCGGCGCGCCGCGGGCATCGTGCTCGGCCCGGAAGACCTCGCCCCGGCCTGGCGCGGCGCGGCGCCGGTCCTGTGCGTGCCGAGCGGGGGCGCCTTCGACGAGGCGGCAACCCTGATGCTGGCCCAGACCCTCTCCCGCCACGGCCTTGGCGCGCGGGTGACGACGGTCGACGCGCTGCGCGACGGCCTGCCCGAGGGCGAACGCCCGGCGATGATCTGCTTCTCCTATCTCGACCCGATCAGCCTGTCGCAGATTCGCCTCACCATCCGCCGCGCTCGCAAGGCCGCGCCCGGGGTGACGATCCTCGTCGGCTTCTGGCGCGAGCGCGACCCGGCCTCCCTCGGGCGCCTGCGCCGCGCGACCTCGGCCGACCTGCTCGTGACCTCGCTGAGCGAGGCTCTCGATGCGGCGCTGGAGCGGGCACGGACCGGCACCGCGCCCACCAACACGCCCCGGCTCCGGCAGGCAGCGTAGAGGGCGGGGCAAGGCCCGCTCAGAACAGCGCCACCAGGGCGACGCCCGCGATCATCAGCCCGCCGCCGACGAGGCGCGCGAGGCTCGCGGGATGGGTGGCGAAGCCTTCGAGCCCGAAATGGTCGAGGGTGATCGAGGTGACGACGCCCGCGGTGACGAGGAGGCCGAGGAAACTCGCCGCCCCGATCCGCTGCGCGACGAAGAGCTGGGCCAGGATCACGCCGGCCCCGAGCACCCCGCCACCCCAGGCCCACCAGGGCGTGGCGCCCGCCTGCTCAAGGCTCGGCAGGTGCAGCCGCCCGGTCGCGAGGCCGATGACGAGCACGGTGGCGGTGCCGACCAGCATCGAGACGAGCCCGGCCGCGAAGGGTTCACCGAACGATTTGGCAAGCTGCGTGCTCTGACCGGGCTGCATCGCCGTGGCGATGCCCGCGAGCAGGGCGATGCCGTAGAGAAACATCATCGTCTTTGGATCCCTGCGGCGCGAGCGATACGGGTTGGAGACCGCGTCAGTTCTTCGGCACCTTCTCCTTGCCCTTGCCGGGATTGGAAGTGTTCACGAGATCCGGCGCGGATTGCGCCTTCAGCGTCTGCCGCTGCGCCTCGGTGTCGATGCGCCGCCGGCGCGTGAACGGCTCCAGCGTCACCGGCCCGCCGCTCTCCAGCGCCTTCAGGATGCCCTCGATCACCCGCAGGTCGGCATAGCCCTCCTCGGCATCGGGCTCGGGGTCGGTGCTGTTCAGGATGCAATCCGAGAAGTATTTCAGCTCGCCGCCGAAATGGTCGGTGTTCTTGAAGCTCTCGTGGTTCTTCGTCTCGCCGAGCGTCACCGTGCGCTCCAACGGCTTGCCGTACATGTAGGCCGGATTGACCTCGACGCTGCCCTTGGTGCCGACCACGGCGTAGGTGTCGAGCACGTTGCCGTAATAGGACAGCACGAACTGCGCGAGGCGGTTCTGCGGAAAGCGCAGGGTGACGGCGACGGTGTCGTCGAAATCGCCCAGGCCCGCCTCGGGATGGCGCACGCCGACGGCCGAGACCACCTCGGTCGGCTCGTCGCCGAACAGGTAGCGCACGGCATTGATCGGGTAGGGGCCCATGTCGAAGATCGGCCCCGCCTCGACGCCGCTCGTCGCCCGGTGGTTCTCGGGCGAGACCATCTGCGTGAAGGTCGAGGAGAAGGTCAGGATCTCGCCGAGTTCGCCTGAGCGGATCAGGTCGATCGTGGCCAGCGTCGCCGGCTCGAAATGCAGCCGGTAGGCGACCATCAGCTTGGCCGTGGAGGCCGCCTGCGCCGCCATGATCTCCCGGCATTTTTCGGCTGAGATCTCCAGCGGCTTCTCGACCAGGACGTGGATGCCGGCCTTGAGAGCGGGGATCGCGAACTCGGCGTGGCGCCAATTCGGCGTGGCGAGATAGATCGCGTCGATCGTGCCCGAGGCGAGCAGTGCGCCGAACTGCTCGTAGCCGTAGGTCTCTGTGACGCCGTAGCGCTCGCCGACCCGGCGCGCCTTCTCGGGATCGCCGGTGACGAAGGCCGTGACCTCGGAATTGCCGGTATGCGCCACGCCCGGCAGCATCGCCTCCTGCGCGATGTCGCCGAGCGCCACGACCGCGTAGCGGACCTTCTTGCCCGAGGTCAGGCCAAGGGCGGACAGAACGCTCATGCGGGGATCTCCTGAGAGGCGGGTCGGAACGGCGCGGGGCCGGCTCCGCACGGGTGGGGCGCGTCGAGCGGCCGTCGGCAGGCTTGGAAAGGCCAGGGGAGGGACGAGGGCCAGGCGGTTGCGGGTCGACCGGAGAACCGGGGGAAGCAGGCCCTGTTCCGCCGTGCGGGACCATCAGCCGCGGTTCATCAAGCGTGGCGTAAGAAGGGCGCGAGGCGTGGGGCGGATTCCGGTCCGTCCGGTGCCTCTTTTCGGCCCTCCCGGAGCCCGTCCGTGCCGCCCGCCTCTTCGATCCTCGATACCCTGATCGCCATCCCCGTGCGCAACGAGGCCGAGCGGATCGCCCGCTGCCTGAAGGCGATCGACGGGCAGACCGGGATCGCGCCGGGACGGCTCGGGCTCGTGCTGTTCCTCAACAACTGCACCGACGGGACCGAGCGGATCGTGGCCGACCTCGTGCCGCAGATGTCGATTCCCGTTCGGGTGATCGAGCGTGTCCATGCCGGCGCCCATGCCGGCTGGGCGCGGCGCGCGGCGATGGATGCGGCGGTCGCGTGGCTCGAAGAGACGGGCACGGCCGAAGCGGCGACCCTCCTGACGACGGATGCCGACAGCATCGTGCCGCCGGACTGGGTCGCGGCCAACCTCGCCGCCCTGGCGGCGGGCGCCGACGCGGTCGCCGGCCGGGTCGAGCTGATCCCCGAGGAGGCGGCCCTGCTGCCGCCCTCGCTGCCCGCCCGCGGCCAGCTGGAGGACAGCTACGACGCCCTCATCACCGAGATGGAGGCGCGCATCGATCCCGATCCGCACGATCCCTGGCCCTGCCACCGCACCACCATCGGTGCCTCGCTCGCCGTGCGGCTTCCCGCCTACACGCAAGTCGGCGGCATGCCGGAGATCCCGCTCGGCGAGGACGGCGCCTTCGTCGGCGCCTTGCTGCAGCGGGGTTTTCGCGTGCGCCACGACCGTGCGGTGCTGGTCCTGATCTCGGCCCGTCTCACCGGGCGCGCGGCCGGCGGCGTCGCCGACACGATCCGCTCCCGCTGCGAGAAGCCCGACGCCCTCTGCGACGCCCGGATGGAAGCGGTGCCTCGCGCCCTCCACCGCTACGCCTGGCGGGCGCGGCTGCGACGCCTCTACAACCAGGGCCGGCTCGCCCGCGACCTCGGCTGGGCGCGCCGGCTCGGCATCCCCGAGGCGGAGGCCCGCCGCATCGCCGCCCTGCCGCGAGTCGGCGAGATCGTCGCGGCCGTCGATCGCGCCAGCCCGCGCCTTGCCTACCACCCGCTGATGCCGAGGCAATTACCGGGGCAGATCCGGCTCGCCCGCCTCGTCCTGCCGCTGCTGCGCATAGGCCTGCGTCTGCGCCGGTCGGCGCCTGCCGCCGCGCATCCCGTCGTGCCTGCAGCCACCGCCGACGCGTAAAGTTCCGTGTATCCAAAGGGATCATCCCTTTGGCGGGGTATCGGGGCAGCGCCCGGATCTCCCTTCCACCAGGGCTCCGCCCTGGACCCGCGAAAGGGCTTGCCCTTTCGAAACCCCCGACCTCGGCTACGGCGTCTCGTCGCGCGTCGGGCCGAAGATCGGCTCGAAGGCGGCGCGCAGGGCCATGTCCACCTCGGGCAGGCTGACGATGCGGCCGAGATCGGCCAAGCTCGTGACCCCGTGCTCGCGCACGCCGCAGGGCACGATGCCGGAGAAGTGGGAGAGATCCGGCTCGACGTTGAGGCTGATGCCGTGCAGGCTCACCCAGCGCCGCACGCGGATGCCGATCGCCGCGATCTTGTCCTCGACGCAGACACCGTTCACTTCGCCCTTGTCCGGCCGGCGCACCCACACCCCGACCCGGTCCTCCCGGCGCTCCGCCCGGACGTTGTAGGCATCGAGCGTCGCGATCAGCCACGCCTCCAGGCTCGCCACATAGGCCCGCAGGTCGGGTTTGCGCCGGTTGAGGTCGAGCATCACGTAGGCGATGCGCTGGCCCGGCCCGTGATAGGTGTATTGCCCGCCCCGCCCCGTGCGGTGGACGGGGAAGCGCTCCGGCTCCACGAGGTCGGCGGACTTGGCCGAGGTGCCGGCCGTGTAGAGCGGCGGATGCTCCAGGAGCCAGACCAGTTCGTCCGCCTCGCCCCGTGCGATGGCGGTGGCGCGGGCCTCCATCTCGGCCTCCGCCTCGACGTAGTCGACGAGGCCGTCGGTCACGCGCCAGGCCACCGGCGGCGCGCTCACGCGCGGCAGGAATGTCGCGGGTGCGATCGAAAGCCGGGACGCGGGCGCCGTGAAGGAATTGTTTACCAAGACTTCACCCTTGCATGCGGAAGGTTTTCCGAACGTTGAGAAAGGGAGCATCCGCGCGTGGCGGTCCTGGACGAATTGCAGGTCGATCTCAAGGTCGTGCTGGGGCGCAGCCACATGCCGCTGCACATGCTGCTGCGCATGGGCCGCGGCGCGGTGATCGAGTTGGAAGCCACCGAGACCGACATGGTCGAGATCCTCGCCAACGATCACCCGATCGCCCGCGGGCAGATCGTGGTGACCGGCAACCGCATCTCGGTGGAGGTGACCGAGCTGATCCGCAAGGCCGACGTGGTGCGCACCCCCGGCGTGACGATCGGGGAGGGCGCCGTGCCGATCCTCGACGACGCCGAGGCGGGGTTCTGACGCGTTTTCGAGGCGGCAAAATGCGAAGAAGCGAATCCGGCGCTTGTGCCCGCCCCGGGCATCTGTTATCCGCTGCGCCGCCCACACAAGACACCGGCTGCTGACGAAGCGGCACGGCGGCAAGGGCGGCCATGGCGGAATTGGTAGACGCGCTAGCTTGAGGTGCTAGTCCCGCGAGGGGTGGAGGTTCGAGTCCTCTTGGCCGCACCAAACTTTTTCCTAACGATGGGAAGAGGTTAGGTGGATGATAGAGATGAGGATGACCGCACTCTCACACAGCGGTCTCACACACAGTTCCTCTCAGAGTAGCCAGACCGTGGAAAGACCCAAAGACAGGGGTCTACCCTCTACGGCAACGCACTCCCCGTGACATTCTCCCGAGCTTGAGGGCACAGTCCGTCGCTGCCGGTGGGTAGCTTGCGGATGTCGGTCACGAGCGGCGCCATCGTTCAGCTGTCGCTGTGGACGAAAGAGCCGAATCAAGCGCGTATCTGGCATTCGGTCGCCGATGGGGCCTTGAAGCTCGTCTGGCAGGCTCGGCAGAACGAAGTTGACCGCAGTGCCCCGGCTGACGCTCCGGTGAGGATCGAGGAACCTGTCACGCAGGCTGCCCCGGCCGTAGAGACAGCCCGTGGACCGTCTCCCCCGACATCCATCCCTGCGGCGAACGCGCTGAGTGTCGAGCGAATTACCGTTGGCGATCTGTTCGATCGGTGGGCCGCCTACAGCGCGGACAAGAAGGTCCTCAACACCATCAAGCGGTATCGGGGAAGCTTCCGATCATTCGAAGCCTTCACCAAGGATCGCGACGTGCGAATGCCGACCGCCGACGCCCTTTTCACGTAGGCTGAACACCGGCGTGACGTAGAGGGAGTGACGGCCCGCGCGATCAACAAGAACATATGGTCGCCGTTGGGTCCGTCATGGGTTGGGCCGCCAACCGGCAGGGCGAGACACTTCTGTCGGACAATCCCGGCCGTGGCGTCCGCTTGGATGAGCCGAGCTGGCCGCGCGTCCGATCCAAAACGGGTTGCTACTCCTGGTCCTTCGGCAAGCCCACGGCCGCAACGCCTCCGTAGCTTGCTCAACCCGCGCCGTAACCGCCCTTGGCGTTGTCCTTCGAGAGATCCGGCGATTGCTTCTCACCCTCCACCGAAGCCGGACCGGTCGGTCCCAAATCCGGCTGCTCTTCGGGCTTGCTGCCCTCACCGAGGGGGCGACCGGGCGGCACCGAGCCGGCCGCCTCCCTCTCCGTCTTTGCGTCTGCCATCGTGAACCTCCGGAGCTTCCGATAAGGCAATGCCGGAGGCTCCCCGAAGTTTCGCCGCGGGGGGATGCTCGTTGGCGATATCGGATGCGGAGATGGCCACGCCCTCTCGCTCACCGGCGGATCGGCCTGCCCCATCGGGGGGACCGCCGACCGGTGCCGCTCAGGCGAGGGCAGGCTGCGGCAGGCGTGGCCGATACCGGCGGCAGAGAACGAACAGACAGTAGAACTGGAAGATCGTCGACATCCGGTTGTGTGCCAGAAAGAGGTAGCCGGTCGCGCTGTTGAGGATGAAGGCGATCAGCAGGGCCGAGAGCAGGAAGGCCGTGCGACGCTCGAGGCTCGGATGCGCGAAGATGGATGACGAGGCGAAGAGCAGGACGAGATAGAACGCACCGCCGACGAGACCGAGGCCGACCAGGGTGTCGAGAAAGGTGTTGTGGAAGTCGGGCGTGAAGAAGAACATCTCGCGCTCCCACACGCTCCAGGCCCGTGAGAACGGATCGGTGTTGAAGAAGCTCAGATAGCCGTAGCCGAACACCGGCCGGTCGCGGAAGGCTTCGAGGGCGTAGGGCCAGAAGTTGCTGCGCCCGGTGAAGTCGGGGCTGCGACCGAGCGCGACGGCGATGTCGCCGACGCCGATGAAGGGCAGGATCAGCGAGAGCAGGATCGCGAACCCGGTCACCGTCGCGAAGATGACCCGGCCACAGCCGGGGAGCAGCCGGGCGGCGAGCATCGTCACGCCGGCCACCGCAATGCCGCTGACGGAGGACATCGAGTTCGCCAGGATCAGCCCGAGCGCGAGGATGGCCAGTGCCGGGACCCGTAGTCCCCGGGGACTCGCGCCGGGCAGGAACAGCAGGATCAGGATGGAGCTTGCGGCAAACATGCCGTGCAGGGTTTTGCTGCCGTAGGCCCCGAACAGCTCGCCCGACATCAGGAAGCCCGGCCGGGTGATGTCGGTGCGCACCGCATCGGGCATGACCACCACCATCACCAGGGAGGACGCGACCAGGAAGACGTTGGTCCAGGCAAACAGGCTCAGGAACACCGCCGGATGGACGACGGACGCCAGGGCCGCGGCGATGGCGATGTTCAGGACGAGCATCCCCGCAGGAACCAGCGAGGCCCAGCTATCGGTCGCCCAGCAGGTGGAGAGCAGGATGTAGCCGGCGAGCGGAAGGACGGCGATCAGGCAGAGGTCGATCCCGTTGCGCAGCACGTCGCGCAGCACCACGCAGACGGACAGGGCGTAGAGCGCGAGCCAGAGGCCGACATAGAGCAGGTTGTTCCGGTTCGACGGCATCAGCGTCTTCGTGTTGCCGACGTCGTTGTTGCTGCCGAGGAAGACCACGTAGAACGCGTTCACGCACATCATCACCGCGAAGACGACGAAGGCGAGCCGCCACCGCTGGCCGGAAAACCCGCTCAGGAGCGGCGCGGCGCGCAGCCCGGCGGCCGGATTCGCGGCAGGGAGGCCAGTGGCGGGACGGCTCGTGGCGGTCATGGAACGAGACACGACGAAGGGCTTGGCGCAGGGCGCGGAACGGTGTCCGGGGCCCCTCCCGAAGCGCAGCGTCCGGGACTGGAGAGCGGATCAGGCACGCGCCGCCTCGCCCGATCCGGCCGGGGGCCGCGCGGTGGTCGCCGCCTCGCCGCGCAGGACGCCGAGGGCGACCGCCGCAAGGATGCCGAGCGCGAGGCCGACCAGCGTCCCGATGGCGAGGACGATGGCCTTGCTCAGGTTCGTCGGCGTCTCGGGCGGGGAGGCCGCACCGATCACGCGGATGTTGTTCACGTTGACCTGCGTCTGCTCGATCAGTTCGCGGGAGCGCACGAGGTACTGGGCGAACAGCTTGCGCTGGGCCTCCGCCTCCGCCTCCCGCGCGCGCAGCTCGGCGAGAGCGCGGTCGTCGGCGAGTGAGGTCGTCGACATCGCCTCGACCGTCCTGCGCAGCTCCTCCTCGGTCTGCTTTGCGCGGCGGTAGTCGTTTCGGGCCGCGTCGCCGATCCGCTGCAGCTCCTGGCCGAGCTGATCCTGCAGGGCGTCGATCTCCCGGCCGACCGAGTTCAGCTCCGGGTGGCGCGGCCCCAGCACGTTGGCGAGGTTGGCCCGGCGCCGGCGAGCCTCGGCGATCTGATAGCGCAACTGGATCATCGCCTGGGACTGAACGGCCTCCGACAGGCCGTCGAGCCGGCCGCGCAGGGCGCTCGCCTGCTCCATCCGGACGAGTGCCTCGGCGGACCGGGCCCGGGCGGCGGCAAGCTGGGTATTGAGGTCGCGCAGGCGCCGGTCCCGCGTCAGGGCGCCGTCGGCGCTGACGAGGTCGTGCTCGGTCCTGAAGGTCTCGACCCGATTTTCCGCCGCGCGGACGGCGGCGCGCAGTTCGGCGAGGCGGTCGTCGAGGGAGGCGCCGGAGCGGCGCGCGAGCTCGGCGCGGGTCCGGCTCGCCTGTTCGGTGTAGAGCGTCACGAGATCGTTCGCGATCCGGGCGGACTTGTCGGGATCGCGGGTGGCCACGTGCACCTCGACGACGAAGCTGCGCTCGGCGCGGCGGACGGCGATCTTGCGCTCGAGGGCTTGGAGGGCCGCGCGACGCGGATCGGGCGCGCGGGCCGGCGACAGGCCGACGAGATCGAACAGCGCCGCCTTCGTCCGACGCAGCAGGCCCGGCGGGTCGCCGGCGAATTCGGGATCCGCGTCGAGCCGGTCGCGGGCGATCAGGGCATTGAGGACCGTGCTCGACCGCAGCACGCGCATCTCGTTCTCGACCGAGGCGATTTGTGCGTCGGCGTTGTCGATGCTCGGCGTCACCTCGCGCTCGACGACCCGGAGCGCCCGCGGATCGATGATGACCTGTGCGGTGGCAACGTAATTCGGTTCGGTCCTCGCGATGAAGGCCGTGCTGCCGAGGGCGCCGAGGATCATCGAGAGAGCGATGAGCCGGCGGCGGCGCCTGAGCATCGCCAGGAGCTGCGTCGGTGTGATCGAGGGGGATTGCCCGGCGGAGGCGGCGGGCCAATCGAGAGAGGAGAGCGGGATGGCTCCGCGCACGGCCGGATAGGTCGTCATTGGGTCGTCAAGCCGCAATCGGCCCCTCGCGTTGAGCGCGTACCCTCGGATGCCGGATGGCCCTGAGACACGCCAAGGTCGCTCACACACCGATGCAAGGTCTCGGCCGGTCCCATCGTCCCGTCCAGGGACACGCGGAACCGGTCGGGCGCGCGCCGCCGGGGACGGAGGATCGGGTCGGGAGCGAGGTTCCCTCCGGTCCCACCGCGGACCGTCCCGGTTCGGGATCGTCCGCCACCCCGGTGCCGGTCCGTCCCTGCGCATGGCCGCGCGGGCGTCCCCTTCGAGCGAGACGCCCTCTATATGGATGCCGTCCCTTCCCGCGGAGATGGCTCATGGACCTCGACGTTTCGCTTCATATCGCCGGCCGGTGGCGCTCCGGAAGCGGCGGCGAGACCCTGTCGATCCTCAATCCGGCCACCGGCGAGTCGATCGGCCGGGTCGCGGTCGCCAGCCAAGCCGATCTCGACGAGGCGCTGGAGGCGGTCGCGCGCGGCTTCGCCGCTTGGCGGCGGGTCTCCGCCTTCGACCGGTCCAAGGTTCTGCGCCGGGCCGCCGCCCTGATGCGCGAGCGTGCGGAGGGGATCGCCCGCACCATGACGCTCGAGCAGGGTAAGCCGCTCGCCGAGGCGCGCGCCGAGACGGCGGTCGCCGCCGACATCATCGAGTGGTTCGCCGAAGAGGGGCGGCGCGCCTACGGCCGGGTCATCCCCGCCCGCGCAGAAGGCGTGCTCCAGATCGTCACCCGCGAACCCGTCGGGCCGGTGGCGGCCTTCACACCGTGGAACTTCCCGATCAACCAGGCCGTGCGAAAGCTCTCGGCGGCGCTCTGCACCGGCTGCCCGGTCATCCTCAAGGGCCCCGAGGACACCCCCGCCTCCTGCGCCGAACTGGTGCGTGCCTTCCTCGACGCGGGCGTGCCCGGCGACGCGCTCGCCCTCGTCTACGGCGATCCGGCCGAAATTTCCGGCACCCTCATCCCGCATCCAGCGATCCACAAGATCACCTTCACCGGCTCGACCACGGTCGGCAAGCAACTCGCGGCTTTGGCCGGCCAGCACATGAAGCGGGCGACGATGGAGCTCGGCGGCCACGCCCCGGCGATCGTGTTCGACGACGCCGATATCGATACCGCCGTGCGGGTGCTGTCCGCCAACAAGTACCGCAATGCGGGCCAGGTCTGCGTCGCCCCGACCCGCTTCCTCGTGCAGGAGCGGGTGTACGACCGCTTCATCGACGGATTCGTCGCGGCCTCGAAAGCGCTCAAGGTCGGCGATGGACTCGACCCCGACACGCAGATGGGTCCTCTCGTCCACGGCCGCCGGGTCGAGGCGATGGAGGCCTTCGTGGCCGATGCCGAGGCCAAGGGCGCGCGGCTTCTCACCGGCGGCAGCCGCATCGGCAATCGCGGCCACTTCTTCGAGCCCACCGTCTTCGCCGACGTGCCGCTTGACGCCCGGATCATGAATGAGGAGCCGTTCGGGCCGATCGCGGCGATCCGGCGCTTCTCGGGGGACGAGGAGGCCTTCGCTGAAGCCAACCGCCTGCCTTACGGGCTCGCGGCCTATGCCTATACCCGCTCGGCTGCCCGGGCGAACCGAGCGGGCGAGAGGATCGAAGCCGGCATGATCTCGATCAACCATCACGGCATCGCGCTCCCCGAGACGCCGTTCGGCGGCATCAAGGATTCTGGCTACGGCAGCGAGGGCGGCTCGGAAGCGATCGAGGCCTATCTCGTGACGAAGTTCGTGACGCAGGCCAACGCCTGAAGCCGCATCGTCGAGCAAGACCGCGCGGGTCTGGCGTGAAGTCCAAAGCCGTCATCCAGAGCGGATCGGCCAGTTCGGGCCCGACAAGGCGATCCGCCAAGATGCGATCGCCTTGTCGGGACGGGTCGTTCCGACTGTCGCGCAGGGCCGCCTGAGCGCCCGCGCCGAGCCACGTCGCGGGCATGACCGTTCCAGACGATCGATGGCGGTCGAGGGCTGTGGCCCTACTCCCCTCTGTTCTTGCCGATCCTCAATTTCGGGCAGCGTCGTCAACAGGGGGATCTTGTAAAAACGAAACCTTTTCTCACGTCGGGGAGTTGCACTTTCCACCAACGGAAGAAAAGGACAGCTTGGGTCAAGCGAGCTGCTCCAGGGAAGCGCTCGCATGCTGTACCCTCTTTACGAGGCTGGCCATCTCATGCTCGCACCGATGCGCCTGGCGGCGGAAGCCACGCGGTTGGCCTGCGAGAATCCCTTCAATCCCCTCGCTTATGCCCCCCAGAGCCGCACCGTCGCTGCCGGCTGCGAGATGTTCGAGCGCGCCACCCGCGTCTACGCCAAGCCCGCCTTCGGGCTCGGCGTGCCGGAGCGGATCGTCTGGGAGCGTCCGTTCTGCCGCGTCATCGCCTTCGGCGAGCCGTCCGCCGAACTCGACGCCAAGCCGAAGCTCCTGATCGTCGCGCCGCTGTCGGGCCATTACGCCACGCTGCTGCGCGGCACCGTCGAGGCCTTCCTCGACAGCCATCAGGTCTTCATCACGGATTGGGCCGATGCCCGTCAGGTGCCCGCGAGCGCCGGCCGGTTCGGTCTCGACGACTACATCGATACCTGCATCGCCCTGTTCGCGGCGCTCGGGCCGGATCTCCACGTCGCGGCCGTGTGTCAGCCCTCCGTGCCGGTGCTCGCCGCCATCGCCCGGATGGAGGCGGAGGATCACCCGCTCGTGCCGCGTACGGCCGTGCTGATGGGCGGGCCCGTCGATACCCGCCGCTCGCCCACCGCCGTCAACGCCCTGGCCCAGGAGAAGGGGTTTGCCTGGTTCGAGCGGCACTGCATCCACACCGTGCCGCCGGGCTATCCCGGCCTGGGCCGCGCCGTCTATCCGGGCTTCCTGCAGCTTGCCGGCTTCATGGGGATGAACCTCGAACGTCACCGGGACGCCCACCACGCGATGTTCGACCATCTCGTGCGCGGCGATGGCGATTCCGCCGCCCGCCACCGGGCCTTCTACGACGAGTATCTGGCGGTGATGGATCTGACCGCCGAGTTCTACCTCGAGACGATCGAGCGGGTCTTCATCAGCCACGACCTGCCCCGCGGCACCCTGCGCCATCACGGCGAGCCGGTCGATCTCGGCGCGATCCGTCGCTGCCACCTGATGGCGGTGGAGGGCGAGAAGGACGACATCACCGGGCTTGGCCAGACAAAGGCCGCGCTCGATCTCGCGGTGAACCTGCCCGAGGCGGCCAAGACCTACCACATGCAGCCGGGCGCCGGGCATTACGGCATCTTCAACGGTTCACGCTTCCGCCAGGACATCGTGCCGCTGGTGCGGGGCTTCATGGAGCGCAGCCTGCGGCCTGCCGCCATGCGGCCGGCCCCCGTGGTGCCGGCGCCGGAGCCGCACCCGATCCTGCTGCGCCAGGATCCGATCAAGCGGCCGCCGGAGGCCGCGCCCGCCGATCCGATCGTGTGGCCGGACGCCGCCCTCGAACGGGCGGAGCGGCCCGGCCGGGGCGACGCCATCCCGCAGCGGATCGCCCTGTAATCCCTTTGTCGGAAGCCCCCATCGCACGAAGCGGCCGCCGATCTCCCTCGGCGGCCGCTTCGCCTTTCTGGAAGCCGCGACGCCAGCGCGTTTGACCCATCCCCGTCAGAGAATTATGAATTCAAAAACGCCCAACACTTGGTGAGGCGAGGGGAGGGAGGTTCCACTTGAGCGCGAACTTGGGCGGGAGCTTGGGCGGGAACTTGAGCGCAGGTGCGAAGCCAGACGAGGCAGCCTCCGGCGCACCGGCCCCGAGCGCGCGAGCGCTGGCCCGCAACGCGGCCGGGCTGCCGCGCAAGCTCGCGGAGGTTTTGCAGGGCGAGGCTCGCTTCGACGCCTTCACCCGCGGACGCTACGCCACCGACGCCTCGATCTACCAGATCATGCCGGCCGGCGTCGTCTTCCCCAAGAGCGCCGCCGACATTGCCGCGACCCTGAAAGTGGCGGCTCAGTTCGACCTGCCCGTTATCATGCGCGGCGGCGGCACCTCCCAGAACGGCCAGCCGATCGGCACCGGCCTCGTGGTCGATTGCTCGCGCCACTTCAACGGCGTGCTGGCCTACGACGCGGAAGGCGGCACGGTCACGGTCGAGCCCGGCCACGTGCTGGAGCGCCTCAACGCCCGGCTGAAGGCGGACGGCTGGTTCTTCCCCGTCGAGCCCTCGACCGCGACCCGCTGCACCATCGGCGGCATGGCCGGCAACAATTCCTGCGGCGCCCGCTCGCTGCGCTACGGCAAGATGAGCGACAACGTGCTGGCCCTGGAGGCGCTGTTCCACGACGGCGCCGCCTTCGGCTTCGGGCTCACCGGAAACGCGACGAGCGCGGTCACCGGCGGCGCCCGTGCCGACGATCTGGCGCGCCGGATGCTCGCCCTCGCCGACGCGCACCGCGACGAGATCGAGAAGATGTACCCGCGAGTGCAGCGGCGGGTCGGCGGCTACAATCTCGATTCCCTGATCGAGCCGCGCCCGAACCTCGCCCATCTCCTCGTCGGCTCGGAGGGGACGCTCGCCGCCACCACCTCGGTCACGCTCAAGCTCTCGCGCCTGCCGGCCCATCGCGCCATGGGCGTGTGCCACTTCCCCTCGTTCCGCGCGGCGATGGAGACGACGCAGCACATCGTCGCCCTCGATCCCGTGGCGGTCGAGCTCGTGGACAACAACGTGCTCGTGCTCGGCGCCGACATCCCGCTGTTCCGCACCACGCTCGCCGACATCACCCGGGGGCAGCCGAACTGCCTGCTGCTCGCCGAATTCGCCGGCGACGACCTCGCTGCCCTGAAGCGCGACTTGAAGCGGCTCGACCAGTGCATGGCCGATCACGGCTTTCCCGACGCCGTGGTCGAGGTGGTGGAGCCGAACCGCCAGAAGGCGGTGTGGGAGGTGCGCGAGGCCTGCCTCAACATCATGATGTCGATGAAGGGAGACGCGAAGCCCGTCTCCTTCATCGAGGATTGCGCCGTCCCCCTCGATCATCTGGCCGACTACACCGACGCCGTCACCGAGGTGTTCACGCGGCACGGCACCCGCGGCACGTGGTACGCCCACGCCTCCGTCGGCTGCCTGCACGTGCGCCCGATCCTCGACATGAAGCAGGGCGGCGATGTCCGGAAGATGCGCGCCATCGCCGAAGAGACCGCGGAGCTGGTGCGCCGCCACAAGGGCTCCTATTCGGGCGAGCACGGCGACGGCATCTCGCGCTCCGAGTTCGTCGAGCCGCTGTTCGGCGCCAAGCTCACCCGCGCTTTCGAGACGGTGAAGGACGGGTTCGACCCGGACAACCGCCTGAACCCGAACAAGATCGTCCGCCCGCTGAAGATGGACGACCGCACCCTGATGCGCTTCGGCCCCGACTATGCCGTGAGCGCCCCGCGAGAGACAGCGCTGGACTGGTCGGATTGGGGTGGGTTCGGCCCGGCGGTCGAAATGTGCAACAACAACGGCACCTGCCGGAAGCTCGCCGGGGGCGCGATGTGCCCCTCCTATCGCGCCACCCGCGACGAGCAGCACCTCACCCGCGGCCGCGCCAACTCGCTGCGTCTCGCGATCTCAGGGCAGCTCGGGCCGGATGCCTTCCTCAGCCCTGAGATGAAGCGCACGATGGATCTGTGCGTCTCGTGCAAGGCCTGCCGCCGGGAATGCCCGACTGGCGTCGACATGGCCAAGATGAAGGTCGAGTTCCTGCACCATTACCACGCCCGGCACGGCCTGCCGCTGAAGGAGCGGCTGGTGGCCGAGATGCCGCGCTATGCCGGCGTGGCGGCCGCGCTCGCGCCGCTCTTGAACCTGCGCAACCGCTATCCGGCGCTGGCCCGCTTCGGTGAGAGCTGGGCCGGTTTCTCGGCTCGCCGCTCGCTGCCCGAATGGCGCCGGCCCTGGCGGGAATCCGGCGAGGTCGCCCACCCCGAAGACGTGGCGGGCGACCATCGCGACCTCGTCCTGTTCGGCGACACCTTCAACCGCGCTTTCGAGCGCGAGAATCTTGAGGCCGCCGAACGGGTTTTGACGGCCGCCGGCTACCGCCTGCACCGCGTGGTCGCACACAAAGGGCGCCGCCCGCTCTGCTGCGGCCGCACCTACCTCGCCTCCGGCCAGACCGACCGGGCGCGCGCGGAGGCGCGCCGCACGCTCGACACGCTCCTGCCCTTCGTGCGGGCCGGCGCCCGCGTCATCGGCCTGGAGCCCTCCTGCCTCCTGACCTTCCGCGACGAGTTCCTGTCGCTGCTGCCGCGGGAGGAGGCCAGCGAACTGGCAGGCAAAGCCTTCCTGTTCGAGGAGCTTCTGGCCGCCGACCTCGCCGCCGGCCGCATCACGCTCCCGCTCGCCGACCAGGGCGGCCGGGTCGCCCACCTGCACGGACACTGCCACCAGAAGTCTTTCGGGGCGATGGGTGCGGTGGAGACGGTGTTGCGCGCGGTGCCGGGGCTCGATGTCCGCGTCATCGAATCGAGCTGCTGCGGCATGGCCGGCGCGTTCGGCTATGGGCGGGACACGATCGACGCCTCCTTCGCCATGGCCGAGCTGTCGCTGTTCCCGGCGCTGCGCAACGCGTCAGCCGACGACCTCGTGGTCGCCGACGGCACCAGCTGCCGCCACCAGATCCACGATGGCCTCGGCCGCGACGCGATCCACGTCGCCCGCGTGCTCGACGCGGCCCTCGTGCCGGCGGGCTGACCGCGGCCCAGGGTCGCCGCCACGGAACGGCGGCCCTCGCACCCGGTTGTCGCGGCAATCCCCGAACAGGAGCCGTGATGACCGATCCGCTGACCAAGTACCCGCGCCCGCCCTTCGACACGCAACCGCAGAGCTTCCCCGGCAAGACGCCCAAGATGACCCCCGAGCCGGACCACGGCGAGGAGAGCTACAAGGGTTCGGGCAAGCTCACCGGCAAGGCGGCCCTAGTGACGGGCGGTGACAGCGGCATCGGCCGGGCGGTGGCCATCGCCTATGCCCGCGAGGGCGCCGACGTGGCGATCTCCTACCTGCCCGACGAGCAGAAGGACGCGGAGACCGTCGGCGCGTGGATCGAGCGGGCGGGCCGCCGCGCCCTGCTGCTTCCCGGCGACATCAAGGACGCTTCTTACGCCCGCGACATCGTCGAGCGCACGGCACAAGAATTCGGCCGGCTCGACATTCTGGTGAACAACGCCGCCTTCCAGCAGCCGAACCAAGGTGTTGCCGACATCGACGACGAAGTGTTCGAAAAACACTTCCGGACCAACATCTTCGGCCCGTTCTACGCCACCAAGGCGGCGCTGGCGCATCTCAAGCCCGGTGCCTCGGTGATCTTCACCTCCTCGGTCAATTCCAAGCACCCGGTGCCGACGCTCTTCGCCTACAGCGCCACCAAGGGCGCGCTCAGCAACATGGTGCTCGGCCTCGCGCAGCTTCTCGCGGAAAAGGGCATCCGCGTGAACGGCGTGCTACCCGGCCCGATCTGGACCCCGTTCATCCCCGCCGGGATGAGTGAGGATGCGGTGAAGACCTTCGGCAGCCAAGTGCCGTTCAACCGCCCCGGCCAGCCGGCGGAACTCGCCTCGGCCTATGTCATGCTCGCAGCGGAAGAGAGCAGCTACACCTCCGGCGCGCTCATCACCGTCGCGGGCGGCATGCCGATCTTCTGAACACAGGTTTCGAAAGACAAGTCCTTTCGCGGGTCCAGGGCAGAGCCCCGGCAGAAGGCCGGGGCTCTGCCCCGATCTACAAACCACCTTGCACCCCGCCAAAGGGGTGCCCCCTTTGGGATCCCGGATCTGATCAGCGGTAAGCCGCCATCCAGCCGAGGCCCGCCTCGGTGTTGGCGGCAGGCAGGTATTCGCAGCCGATGAAGCCGTCGTAGCCGAGCCGGTCGAGGGCCGCGAAGGCGGCGGCAAAGTCGATGCCGCCGGTGCCCGGCTCGTGGCGGCCGGGGGCGTCGGCGATCTGGACGTGGGCAATGCGGGCGCGGTGGGCGGTGAGACTGTCCACCAGATCCTCGCCCATCCGCGCCATGTGGTAGAGGTCCGCCTGAATGAAGAGGTTTTCGGAGCCCACCGCCTCGATCACCGCAGCCGCATCGGCGAGGCGGTTCAAGAAGAAGCCCGGCATGTCGCGGTCGTTGATCGGCTCGATCAGCAGGCGGATGCCGGCCTTGCCCAGGGCATCGGCGGCGTAGGCGAGGTTCTCGGTCAGCGTCGCGCGCAGGCGCGCCCGCTCGGCGTCCGGCGGCGCGAGGCCGGCGAGGCAGTTGACCTGCCGGCATCCGAGCGCCCCGGCGTAATCGATCGCTCGCGCGACCCCTTCGCGGAACTCGGACATCCGCTCAGGGAAGATGGCGATGCCGCGCTCGCCCGCCGCCCAATCGCCGGGGGGCAGGTTGTGCAGCACGAGCGGCAGGCCGGCCTCCGTCAGGCGCGGGGCCAGAGCCTCCTTCGGCTCGGCATAGGGAAACTGCATCTCGACGGCCGCGAAGCCCGCCGCACGGGCCTCAGCGAACCGGTCGAGCAGGGGTCGCTCCGCGAACAGCAGGCTCAGATTGGCGGCGAAGCGAGGCATGAACAAGCCGTTGAGTTGCGCGAAATGCATTCAAAAATGACGGGAAATGCGCGCCTCAGGCGCTTTCGCCGTGTACAACATCGCCGAGCGTGGGCGCCGCCGCCTCTTGATCGGCGGCGGCCTTTCGCTTGTTGCGCAGATGGCGGAACAGGATATCGCTGAGTTCCGGCCCGGCCCGGCGGCGAAGGGCGTCGAGGATCTCCTCATGCTCGCGCATCGCCTCGCCCCAGCGGTCGCGGTTGGCGTCGAGATTGGCCGAGTAGCGCGCCCGCCGCAGGCGCCCTGTGAAGCTGGCGTAGGTGGCGCTCAGGGCTGCGTTGTCGGCGGCCTCCACGATGCGGTCGTGGATCGCCTGATTGCAGGCGAAGTAGCCGTGCAGGTCGCGCCGCAGGTAGTGGCCGTACATCTCGTGGTGGAGCCGCTCGATCTCGGCATAGGCCGCGTCCGTGATACGCTCGCAGGCGAGCCGGCCGGCCAGAGCCTCCAGGCCGCCCATCACGTCGAACAACTCGACGATCTCGCGCTCGCCGATCCGGCGCACCCGCGCGCCGCGGTTCGGCAGCAGGTCGATCAGCCCCTCGGAGGCCAGCACCTTCAGCGCCTCCCGCAAGGGCGTGCGCGAGATGCCGAAGCGCTCGCAGAGCAGCCGCTCGGGCACCCGCGCGCCAGGGGCGAGATTGCCCTCGACGATGAAATCGCGCAGCCGTGCCAGCACCTCGTCGTGAAGGGAATGCACGAGGTTTTCCCGAGGCTTGGCGGAAAGCTTGGCCGCGGCCTCGGGCGAGTGCCCGGCGGGGAGGGAGATCGGGCCGTTCGCCTCCTCCGACTCGGCTGCGGCGAATGTCGTGGCGGAAGTCATGGCGAATTCGTAGCAGCGGGCTCAGCCGCCGTCGATGGGAGGATTGAAGGCATGATACTTCTTGTCTCAACTCAAAATGAATGCAAATTGGATCGGATGAAACGACCGGCCGCGACGTGAAGCGCCCGGCATCCGGCCCGACGGGAGGGACCATGACGAGCCGCACCGGACGACACTTCCTGCACATTCCGGGACCGAGCCCGGTGCCGGAGCGCGTGCTGCGCGCCATGGATCGGCAGGTGATCGACCATCGCGGGCCGGAATTCGGCGCGCTCGGCCGCGAGGTGCTGGAGGGCTGCCGCACCATCTTCCGCACCAAGGGGCCGGTGGTGATCTATCCAGGCTCCGGCACGGGGGCTTGGGAGGCGACGATCGTCAACACGCTCTCGTCGGGCGACCGAGTGTTGATGTTCGAGACCGGCCACTTCGCCACCCTGTGGCGGCAGATGGCGGCGCGCTGGGGCATCGAGGTCGAGTTCGTGCCCGGCGACTGGCGCCACGGCGTCGACCCGGCCCTGGTCGAGGCCAAGCTCGCCGAGGACCGTGCTCATGCCTTCAAGGCGGTGATGGTGGTCCATAACGAGACCTCCACCGGCGTCACGAGCCGCATTCCGGCGATTCGCAAGGCGATCGACGCCGCCGGGCACCCGGCGCTTCTTCTCGTCGACACCATCTCCTCGCTCGGCTCGGTCGATTACCGCCACGACGAATGGGGCGTCGATGTCACCGTCAGCGGCTCGCAGAAGGGGCTGATGCTGCCGCCGGGCCTCGGCTTCACCGCGATCTCGGACAAGGCGTGGACGGCCGGACGATCCAACAATCTCCCCCGCTCCTACTGGGACTGGGAGGAGATGCTGAAGCCCAACGCCAACGGCTACTTCCCCTACACACCTGCCACCAACCTGCTCTACGGCCTGCGCGAGGCAGTGGCGATGATGCTGGAGGAAGGCCTCGACAACGTCTTCGCCCGCCACCAGCGGCTCGCCGCCGCGACCCGTGCCGCCGTCGAGGCCTGGGGCCTCGAAGTGCTGTGTCAGAACCCGGACGAGTACTCGCCGGTGCTGACCGCGGTGATGATGCCCGACGGCAAGGGCGCGGACGCCTTCCGCGCCCTGGTGCTCGAAAAGTTCGACATGTCGCTCGGCGCAGGGCTATCGAAGCTCGCCGACAAGATCTTCCGCATCGGCCATCTCGGCGAGACCAACGACCTGACCCTGATGGGCGCCCTGTCCGGCGTCGAGATGGGGCTGGCGGCAGCCGGCGTACCGCACAAGAGCGGCGGCGTGCTCGCCGCCATGGCGAGCCTGCGCTCCGGCCTCGACGGCTGATTCCGTCGATCGCCCCCGCGCTCCGAGGAGCCGCGCGCCAGACGCGGGCTCGGGGCGCGTTCGCCCATAAAATCGGAGGAGATTCCCGATGATCACGATCCCACGCCGCGTGACGGCGCCGGGCATGGTGCTGTTCCTGCTCTGCCTGATGTACTTCATCACCTATGTCGACCGGGTCAACGTCGGCACCGCCGGGCCGGCGATCAAGGGTGAACTCGGCCTCACCAACACCGAACTCGGCCTCGTCTTCTCGGCCTTCGCCTATCCCTACGCGGTGTTCCAGATCATCGGCGGCGCCATGGCCGACAAGTGGGGCGCCCGGCGCACCCTGCTCATCTGCGGCCTGATCTGGGCGGCGGCGACGGTGGCCACCGGCTTCGTCGGCGGCGTGGTCTCGCTGTTCCTCGCCCGCTTCGCGTTGGGCTTCGGCGAGGGCGCCACCTTCCCCACCGCGACGCGGGCCATGCAGTCCTGGGTGGCCAAGGATCAGCGCGGCTTCGCGCAGGGCATCACCCACTCCTTCGCCCGCTTCGGCAACGCGATCACGCCGCCGCTCGTCGTGCTGATGATGGCCTATGTGGGCTGGCGCGGCGCCTTCGTCGTGCTCGGCATCGTCAGCTTCGCCTGGGTGCTGGTCTGGGCGTTCTACTACCGGGACGACCCGCGCGAGCATAAGAGCATCACGAACGAGGATCTGCAGCGGCTCGCGATCCATGACCGGACCGCCAAGCCCGCCGCCAAACCGCCGGTGCCGTGGCGCCGGCTGATCCCGCGCATGGCGCCGGTGACGCTGACCTATTTCTGCTACGGCTGGTCGCTGTGGCTCTACCTCAACTGGCTGCCCTCGTTCTTCAAGGACGGCTACGGCCTCGACATCAAGAACTCGGCCCTGTTCGCCTCGGGCGTGTTCTTCGCCGGCGTCGTCGGCGACACGCTCGGCGGCGTCGTCTCCGACCGCATCCTGAAGAAGACCGGCGACCTGCAGAAGGCGCGCCGCAACGTGATCTGCCTCGGCATGCTCGGCGCCGCCGCCTGCCTCGCGGGGGTGTTCTTCACCAAGGACCTCACCCTGGTGGCGCTGCTGCTCAGCGGTGGCTTCTTCTTCCTCGAGCTGGTGATCGGGCCGATCTGGTCGGTGCCGATGGACATCGCGCCCCAATATGCCGGCACGGCGAGCGGGCTGATGAATTTCGGCTCGGCGTTTGCCGCGATCGTCTCGCCGCTCACCTTCGGCCTGATCGTCGATCTGACCGGCAACTGGATCCTGCCGTTCGCCGGCTCGATCGGCCTGCTGCTGCTGGGTGCGGGGCTGGCCTTCACCATGCATCCCGAGCGCCCGTTCGAGGACGAGCCGGCGCCCCTGACCCCGCGGGCGGTGCCGGCGGAGTAGGAGTCCGCCCCGTTTTCGCTCCGTCGCCGCCGATGCGGCGACGGTTCAGGGCGCGGGGAAGCGGCGCTGGAGGTCGGCCAGGATCTCGACCGCCTCGGCGGAGAGACCCGATTCCCGCACGGCCTTGAGGCTGCGATCCTCGGGTCCCGGCGCGGTCGCCGGCTCGAACTGGCGGCGGTGGGCCTGATCGAGGATGTCAGCGATCCGGTCGCCGACCGCCATGGCAATGGCGGTCGAGTCCGGTCCTTCCGAGCGGTGGGCATGCATGCGCTGGAGCGCATCGGCGATCTGCCGCTCGAAGGCCTGGAACAGCGCGTCGGCGGCCTGCGGGCTCATCCGCATCAGGGCGCCCGCGGCCGCGCAATAGGTCTCCTTCAGCATGTACAGGGTCAGGCGGTCGATGGCCTGCTCGTCTTCGTCCCCCGGCTTCGCCATGCGCTCTCTGTCCCGCATCCTCTGGTCCGAACCCGTGCCCGGCCGAAACGGTGGGGCACGGATTCGTCCCTTCCTTTACAGGATGGGGGATGGGGCCTGCCAAGCCTGATCGCCCGCCGACGTCGCCGGGGCTGTTGCCGGCGGCGCGGCACCGGCAAGATGCGATCGGACGGGACGGGGCCTCAGCCCGAGGGCGGGGTCAGGATGACCTTGCCCTCGAACGGGTTGCTCCGGCTGTTGGCGCCGGTGCAGGCGAAGGTCTTCTCGCCGGCCGAGACCGTACGGAGGCGCAACTGCCCGCGCCCATCCCGCTTGACCGTGTACCCCTTCTCGCTCGCCACGTGGACGAGGTCGCCGTCGGCGTGGAGCACGCGGCCGTTCTCGAACTGGCCCGGCATAGTGATCGTCACCGGCTGATCGGCCCGACTCACCACGTTGAGCGCCACGTTGGTGTCGGCCGGCAGACGCAGTTCCGCCGGCTGGCAGACGGGACGTCCGTCGCGCATCTCGACGGTCAGTTCGACCGGCGGCATCGCGTCGCTGTCCGGCGGCGGCAGCGGTTTCCCCTGGGCCAGGGCGGCGGCCGGCAGGGCGAGGCCGGTCACGGCGGCGAGCAGAACGGACGGGAGGCGGAGACGGGTCGAACGATGGGGCATGCGCGAATCCTTCGCGGTGGGTCCGGGGCGCCCTCCGGCACGGCGGGTGCGGCCGCGCGGGGACGCCGGTTCCTCCGGGCAAGAAGCCATCCCTTGACCCTGTTCCGATCCGCGACGCCCCGCCGCGTGACCGGCCGGCCGCGGCCGAGCACGCGCCGGTTCCGGACGCCCCCGAGACGGCCGTTCGCGCTTTCATCTGCGATCGCGAGGCGAAGCCGAAAGGAAGACGAACCGCGAGCGATCAACGAACCGGTCTGACGGGGGATCCGAGGCCTCGCCTGCCGCCTCGGCGGCTATGGCCGCCCCTCGTCGGAGTGCGGCGGGGGCCGGCGTCCCCGCCGTCCGAACCGGGACGGCGGGGGGTGTCGTTCGCACGACCGAGCCGATACGCAACGTGGCTCCCCCGTAGAATGACCGCGACCGGTTAGCCGACGGTCAATGCCGGAAACGGGCGACGTGCCGGAACGGGACCGTGTCCTACCAAATCCGGGCGATCCCTTCGCGACAGCGGATTTGGCCGTCGCTCAAGAGCCGCATCAGGCCTCCGGCGCGGCGGACGGCGGCATGAGCGGGGGAGGGGGCGCGAAGACGAGGCGCTGGTAGACGAGGCCGATGGCGATCAGGCAGCCGCCGAGCCCGAGGAAGGACAGGGCCCGCAAAGGCCCCTCCAGCCCCGAAAGGTCGAGCAGGAACACCTTGAGCGTCGCCAGCCCAACGAGCACGGCGGAGGCCAGCCGTGCGGTGGCCGAGCCGCGCAGGATACCGTAGCCGAGGGCGATCAGGCCGAGGGCGAGCCACGCCGCCGAGTAGGTGTACCACTCGGCCTGCCCGGTCTCGCGGTCGAGCCCGAGCCGCTCGCCCTGGAAGCCGTGCCGCACGGCGAGGCACAGGGCGAGGAAGCTGAGCGCCAGCCCGAGACCACCCGCCATCCGCACGAACCAGACGGGCCGCACGTCCCGCGCCGCCCGCGCCAGCGCGAAGGAAGCCGCCGCCGGAAGCGCGTAGGCGAGTACGGCGTCGTTCAGGACGAGCCCGCCCGCGACCGGCTCGTCGGTCAGGAGGGGGTTGGCGGCAAGCCCGAGGCCGAGCGCGCCCTGGAGCAGGGCGAGGCAGGCGAAGGCGAGGCCACCGAAGCGGATCACCGGCGAGGGCGAGGGGCCGGAGAACCACGTCAGCACCCCGGAGAAGCCGAGGGCGGTCAGCGTCGTCAGCCCCTGCTCCAGCACGCTCGTGCCGGGGGCGGAGAGGTCGCCGCCATGGAGCGCGTGGCGGATCTCCAGGAAGACGAACAGACCCGAGAGGAGCAGGCTCAGGGCCTGCGCCACCTGTTCCGGAATGTCGGCCGGCCGCCCCGGCCGACGGATCACCCAGGCAGCGAGGCCGAAGCACAGGGCCGGCAGGCCGTAGGCGGTCACGAGCCCGTTCAGGATCGGCGTGCGCGACAGATCCGCCCCGATCAGGGCCGGATCCCAGGCGAGACGCGCGGCGACGAGGGCGGCGAGCCCGGCCACGCACCAGCGCAGCGCCGGGATGTCGAGGCGCCGGGCGATCAGGCCGGTGGCGAGGGCTGCCCCGGCCAGGGCCGGCGTCAGCGAGCCGCCCGACAGGGCGAAGACGAGACCGAGGCACAGGCTCGCCACCGCCGCCGCGGCGAAGGCGCCGAGCCCGAGCGCCAGGGCCGGGGAGGGGGTCTGGTCGCCCTGGCGTCGGCACAGGGCGGCAAGGCTGCAGAACCCCGCGGCCAGGACACCCGCCGCGGCGGCGAAGCCCGGCGCCACCGCCCCGCCCGCGATCCGCAAATAGACGAGCACGAGTGCGGCGAGCGGGGCCGCCGCCGCGCCGGCCGCGAAGGTCAGCGCCGTGGCGTAGGGCAGGCCGCTGCCGCCCAGGAGCCGCAGCGCGCCGATTGCGGCGACCGCGAGCGAACCGGCTACGGCCAGCGCGATCAGCAGGCCGGGATTCGCGGCTCCGTACCAGAGGAGGAAGAAGGGGGTGACCGCGGGGTCTGACGCCTGCGGCCAGAGCATGAGGGCGCCCGCGAGCGTCAGGGCCGCAACGGCGCTGCCGGCGGCGGCGGGCGCGGCCACGAGGCCTGCGAGCGCGGGCAGAACGGTCGCGGCCAGGGCCGCGCCCGCCCAGCCCGGACCGCCGTCGGTGGCCGTCAGGCCGAGCACTGCCAGCGCCACGCCGCCCGCGAGCGCGAGGGCGAGGGCGGCAAAGCGGTCGAGCCGTGCCTGCGCGTCGGGCACCCCGCGGCCCGGCAGGACGGCGAAGACAAGCACCGCCAGCGCCTGCTGCAGCACGAGGTGAGCCTGCACGGCCAGGCTCTGGCCGGGCAGGAGCGTGAGGAACAGGGCCCAGGCCGCGGCACCGAGGCCGGCCGCCACCGCCAGCGCGCGCCAGCCCTTCGCCCACGCGAAGGCGTAGGCACTGCCCGCCACCACCGGCAGGTAGAGGGCGAGGGGCCACAGGCTCGTGCCCCCGCCGCCGACGAGGAGCGGCGTGGCCAGCGCCCCGACGAGACCGATCCCGGCGAGCGCCGGCCCGTGCAGCAGGGCGGCGAACATGGCGGCAAGGCCTGTCACCGCGAGCCCGGCGAAGGCGAGACCCGGCCCGATGAAACCGTAGAGCGCGTGCGCGGCGTAGACCGCTCCGAACAGGCCGACTGTGCCGGCAGCGGTGACCATGGCCGGCACGTCGGGCCAGGCCGGGGGGACCGACGCGGCCCCGCGCAGGCGCCGTCTCAGGACCTCGCCGAGCCCGACGAGGCCGAAGGCGAGGGCGAACCCGCCGACGATCCGCACGCCCGGCCCGAACAGGCCGCGCTCGGCCGAGTAGCGCACCAGCAGAACCGCGCCGAAGGCGAGAGCGAGGCCACCGACCCAAACGGTCCAGCGGGTGCCGAAGCGCTCCTCGATGGACGGGGCCGGGGAGCGGTCAGGGGGCAGGGCAGGGGAGGACGCGGATACCGGTTGCCCCGGCGTCACGGCCGGGACGGCGCTGCGCGGCGTCGCGAGTTCGGGCGGCGGCTCCGGCGGCCGGACATCGCGCGGCTCCGGCGCCGCAGCGGGCGCTGCGGCCGGGATCGGCGCAGGGCCGGCGATCGGACGCGCCTCTACGAGGGCGAGGCGCCGCTCGAGAACCTGAATCCGATGCCGCTGCCGCAGCGCCAGCAGCAGGGCCGCCGGACAGGACAGGGCGAGCGCCAGCGCGATCAGCACCGCACTCAGGAAAAGTCCATCGTCCATCGACCGCCCGCCCGCTTCGAGAGCGGCGAAGCTAGCCTCGTTCCCGAACCGGATGGGTGCGGGGGCTCACACGCTCGTGAATCAGCGCGCCACGCATCCTATAGATCGCGCGGTCTTGCAAATGACGAGCGGCCTGATCGTCAGGCAGTGCCGCTTCAGCGAACGAATGCAAGATAAAGACGGCAGCCTTCGCGCTCGACCACGGCGCAGCGACAATCGATCTTCAGACAGGCAATGGATAAGCGCACGGAATCAGGGACAACAACATCTGCGCCGACCTCGACATCGACGCCATCGGGTGTCTCGTCCCAAACGAGGCATCCAATATCACCACGGCTCTCTGAAGATGAAATCAGTCCTACCTTGAAAGCATCCTGCAGAAATAAGTCACGGTAACCTTCCAACATCGGTTAACTCCGCGATCGCCTCAGATCCGCAGCAAAAGGTTACGGTTAATGCTTCCTAAAATCACGCAGAAAATGACTTCTCACAGTGCAAAAAACCTGTTGCGCGGCGGACAACTTCATGGAAGCCAATTCGGATTGGCTATTCGTTCTTCGGCTAAGTGCCTATCCGCTTAGCCTTTTGGCGCCATTGCAACCGGCGGCCCCGAATCAGCTGAGGCTCTCCGAGCCTACGCTTGGGCTAGGCCTCGCCCCCGCCGGCGCGACACACGGAAAGCAGCCGAGGCCCCGCGCCGTCCACCTCAATCGTCCGGCCGCCGCGCGCGGCGACTTGACCCGCCCCGGCGCGGGCCTCACCATTCAGTCTACGCGCGTAGACTAAGGTACAAGAGGCGTGGCGACAGGCCGGTTGGCGAGCATCCCGTTCTTCAAGGAACCGGGTGTCGATCTCTCCCCATTCGAGACGCGCTGCCATTGGCGGCGCTTCGACGAGAACGAGACGCTCGTCGATTACGACGACATCTCGACCGATGTGTACTTCCTCGCCATGGGCGAGGTGCGCATCCTCAACCGGTCCCAGTCCGGCAAGGAGGTCATCCTCGGCGAGATGCGCACCGGCGCCTTCTTCGGCGAGCTGGCGGCGCTGGACGGCATCGGCCGCTCGGCCAACGTCACCGCGCTCACCCGCGGCGAGGTCTGTGTGGTGCCCGCCCCGGTCTTCCGCCAGATCGTGTTCGCCTCGGAAGCCATCGCCGACCGGCTGTTCCGCCTGCTCGCCAAGCGCGTGCGCGAGCTGAACACCCGCCTGATGGAGCACGCGCTGCTCGACCTGCGCCACCGACTCTACGCCGAGCTGCTGCGCCTCTCGGTGCCGCGGGCGGGCCAGGACGGGGAGCGGGTGGTGACGCCGCCGCCCTACCACCACGTGCTGGCCGCCCGCATCGGCTGCCGTCGGGAGCAGGTGACCCGCGAGTTCACGGTGATGGCGGGCGAAGGCCTGATCGACCGCACCCGCGGCGCCCTCGTCATCCGCCGCCCCGACCTGCTGGAGGCGCGGGTGCAGGAGGCGCTGCGCGAGGACGCGTGAGGCGTCCGGATCACCGTTTTTTGATCATCGCCCTCCGCAACAGACAAGTCGCCGAAATCCCTCGCGACGCCGGTCCGAAGATCCATCTTGCACGCCAGCACCTCCCATCCGGAACAGAGGCTCCGCCTGGAGCGGATCACTAAGCGCTTCGGCCCGCACACGGCGGTCGATGACGTCTCACTCGATCTGGCGGGGGCTGAGTTCTTCTGCCTGCTCGGTCCCTCCGGCTGCGGCAAGAGCACCCTGCTGCGGATGGTGGCCGGATTCGAGACGCCCGATTCCGGCACGATTCGGCTCGGCGAGACCGACCTGACCGCGCTGCCGCCGCATCGGCGGCCGGTCAACATGATGTTCCAGTCCTACGCGCTGTTCCCGCATCTGAGCGTGGCGGCCAACCTCGCCTACGGGCTGAAGGGACTGGGCTTGAGCCGGGCCGAGAGTGCCGAGCGGGTGAAGGCGCTGCTCCGGCTCGTGCGGCTCGAAGGGTTCGAGGCGCGCCGCCCCGACACGCTCTCCGGCGGGCAGCGCCAGCGGGTGGCGCTCGCCCGCGCGCTCGCCCGCGAGCCGCGCCTGCTGCTCCTCGACGAGCCGCTCGGGGCGCTGGACCGGGCCTTGCGCGAGGAGACGCAAGGGGAATTGCGGGCGATCCAGCGGCGGCTCGGGACGAGCTTCGTCGTCGTCACCCACGACGCCGAGGAGGCGATGGCGCTCGCAGACCGGATCGGCGTGATGGAGCGCGGGCGCCTCGTGCAGGTGGGGCCGCCGCGCGAACTCTACGAGCGCCCGGCGAGCCGCTACGTCGCGGGCCTGCTCGGCGACGTGAACCTGATCGACGGCCGCCTCGGGCGGGCGGAATCAGGCGGCGTGCGTCGCGTCGAGACCGCCCTGGGCTTCCTGCGCGCGAGCGGTGAGGGCGAGGCGGGCAACCCGGTCGTGGTCGCGATCCGGCCCGAGCGGCTGGTCGTGAGCGGGCAGGGGGAAGGCATGGCGGAGGGGCTCCCCGGCCGGTTGACCGAGGCGACCTTCCTCGGTGACCGCATCCGCTACCGGGTCGAGATGGCCAACGGTACGACCCTGCGCGCCTCCGCCGCCCTGCCGACCGCCGGCCCGATTCCGGCCGTCGGCGAGACCGTCGCCGTCGCTGTGCCCGCCGACGCCGCGCGGATCCTGCCGGCATGAGCGGCCTGTCGCCACAACAACAACCAACCGGCGATGACCGCGCATCGCCGGTTGACCCCGCGAATGCGGGGCGGCGGGCATCCGCCGAACGCAGGGAGGCCGGCCATCGGTCGGCGTCACTGCAGCGTAAGATCGGCCGGGGCCTCGTCCGGGGCCTGCCGCTGCTGTGGCTGGCTCTGTTCTTCCTCGTGCCCTTCGCGGTGACGCTGAAGATCAGCTTCTCCTCGCCGGCCACCGCCCAGCCGCCCTACCTGCCGGTGCTGGAATGGGATGGCGGCCTGGAGGGCTGGCGTGAGTTCTTCGAGGCGCTCGACTTCCAGAATTACGGGATGATCGCGGCCGACGCGCTCTATCGCGACGCTGCCCTCTCCTCGCTCGGCTACGCTGCGCTCGCCACCGCGATCCTCGTTCTGATCGGCACGCCGACGGCCTACGCCATGGCCCGCGCCTCTTCGCGCTGGCAGCCGATCCTGGTAGCGCTCGTCATCGTGCCGTTCTGGACGAGCTTTCTCATCCGGGTCTACGCCTGGATCGCGATCCTCAAACCCGAGGGATTGCTCAACGCGGGCCTGCTCAAGCTCGGCCTGATCGCCGCGCCGCTGCCGATCCTCGACGGCCCGTTCGGCGTGCTGATTGGGCTGACTTACGCCTACCTGCCCTTCATGGTGCTGCCGCTCTACGCGGTGATGAGCCGGCTCGACCCGGCCCTCACCGAGGCTGCGGCCGATCTCGGCGCGTCGCGGGCGCGGGCCTTCTTCACCGTCACGCTGCCGCTGAGCCTGCCCGGCCTCGCCGCCGGGGCGCTGCTCTGCTTCATCCCAATGGTCGGCGAGTTCATCATCCCCGATCTGCTCGGCGGCTCGGACACGCTGATGCTCGGGCGCGTGCTGTGGAGCGAGTTCTTCTCCAACCGCGACTGGCCGCTCGCTTCCGCCGTGGCGGTGCTGCTGCTGATCCTCGTGGTCGGGCCCGTGGTGCTGTTCCGCGAGGCGGAGCTGCGCCGGGAGGAAGCGGCGGAAGGGGCCAGCCGATGAGCCTCTTCGCCCGCACGGCGCTCGCCCTGGCGCTGATCTTCCTCTACGCGCCGATCCTCGTGCTGATCGTCTACTCGTTCAACGCCTCGAAGCTCGTCACGGTCTGGGGCGGGTTCTCGACCCAGTGGTACGGCGTGCTGTTCCGGGACGGGCCGCTGATCGCCGCCGCCCTCGTCTCACTCAAGGTCGCGGTCCTCTCGGCCAGCATCGCCGGCGTGCTCGGCACCTGCGCCGCGCTCGCGCTCGACCGGCACGGGCGCTTCCTCGGGCGCGGCGCCTATACCGGTCTCCTCTACGCGCCGATGGTGATGCCGGAAGTCATCACCGGGCTGTCGCTGCTGCTGCTCTTCGTCGGCATCGGCCTCGACCGAGGCATCGCGACCCTGGTCATTGCCCACGCGACCTTCGCCACCGGCTTCGTCGCGGTGGTGGTCGGCGCACGCCTGAAAGGTCTCGACCGCTCGCTGGAGGAGGCTGCCGCCGATCTCGGCGCCGGGCCGGCCCGCGTCTTTCTCAGTGTCACCCTGCCGCTGATCGCGCCGTCCGTCGCCGCCGGGTTCCTGCTCGCCTTCACCCTGTCGCTCGACGACCTCGTGATCGCGAGCTTCGTCTCGGGGCCGGGCGCCACCACCCTGCCGATGCGGATCTACAGCCAGGTCCGGCTCGGGGTGAATCCGGAGATCAACGCCGCCTCGACCCTCATGATCGCCATGGTCGGCCTCGTGGTGCTGGCCGCCTCCTGGCTGACGGGACGGAAGGGCGCGGCGGTGTAGCGATGGTCGCGCGCGGCCCTTCACTGTGCTAGCCCCGCCCCATGTCGAGCGATGCGCCGCGGGGCGTCTTCATCACCTTCGAGGGCGGGGAGGGGGCGGGTAAGTCCACCCAGATCGCGCGCCTTGCCGAAGCCCTGAGGCAGGCGAGCGGGCGCGAGGTCGTGACCACCCGCGAGCCCGGCGGCACGAAGCGGGCGGAGGAGCTGCGCGCGGCGCTGCTGCGCGGCGTGGCCAAGCCCTACGGGCCGTTTGCCGAGGCGCTGATGTTCGCCGCCGCCCGCATCGATCATATCGAGGGGCTGATCCGCCCCGCGCTCGCCCGCGGCGCGATCGTGCTGTGCGACCGCTTCTCCGACTCGACCCGCGCCTACCAGGGCGCGGCCGGCGGCCTGGAGCCGGGGCTGATCGCCAGCCTGGAGCGGGTGACGCTGGAGGGCCTGCGCCCCGACCTCACCCTGATCCTCGATCTGCCGCCCGAGGCCGGGCTCGCCCGAGCGCAAAGGCGCGGGGAGGGGCCCCCCGCCGACCGCTTCGAGGCGGAGGGCCTGCACTTCCATGAGCGGCTGCGGGCGGCCTTCCGCGCCATCGCCGAGGCGGAGCCCGAGCGCTGCCGCCTCATCGATGCCGATCTCGGCCCCGACGCGGTCGAGGCCCGGATCCGCGAAGCCGTCTCCGCCTGGCGGCCGGACCTGCTCGCGGCCGCGGGGGAGGGCCACGATCATGCGGCCTAGCTCCGCCCGCGACGCTGCCCGCACCGAGGCCGAGGCGGGCGATCTCGCCAACATTCCGCGCCCGCGCGAACAGACCCGCCTCCTTGGCCATGCCGCGGCGGAGGCCGCCTTCGCCCGCGCTCTGGCCGCGGGCCGGCTCCACCACGCTTGGCTGATCGGCGGCCCTGCGGGCATCGGCAAGGCGACGCTGGCCTACCGCGTCGCGCGCCGGCTCGTCGCCGATCCGCGCTCGCTTCCGGCCCCCGACTCCCTCGACGTGCCGGAGGATCATCCGGCCGCGCGCCAGGTGGCGGCCCTGTCGCATCCGAACCTCGTGGCGCTCCGCCGGGTCCAGGCCCCCGGCGCCAAGACCCTGCCGACCCGCATCTCGGTCGATGCCGCCCGCGAGGCGCTCGCCCTGTTCGGCTCGACCGCGGGCGGGGAGGGGGGCTGGCGCGTCTGCATCGTCGACAGCGCCGAGGATCTCAACGCCAACAGCGCCAACGCCCTCCTCAAGATGATCGAGGAGCCGCCGCCGCGGGCGATCTTCCTCATCGTCTCGCACGCGCCCGGCCGCCTGCTGCCGACGATCCGCTCCCGCTGCCGGGCGCTCTCCCTGCGCGCCCTCCCCGAGGCCGACGTCCGCACGGTGATCGAGGGTTTCCCGCCCCCCTTCGCCCGGCCCGATGCGGCGGCCCTGGGGCGGGCGGCGGCGCTGTGCGAGGGCTCGGTGGCTCGCGCCGTGGCCCTGCTCGATCCGGCCACCGCCGCGGTCGAGGCGGAGGTGTCGGCGCTGCTGGCCGGCCTGCCCGAGCCCGATGGGCGGCGCGTCCTCAAGCTCGCCGAGACGCTGGCCGGCCGCGATGCCGAGGGGCTTCTGGCCACCGCCCTCGACACGATTCAACGCCACGTCGCGGCCGAACTCGACCGGCGCCAGGGCGAGGGTCCGGCGCGCCTGCTCGGGCTCGTCGAGGCGGCCGAGCGCATCGCGTCCTCCGCCCGCGAGGCGGCGATCTACAACCTCGACCGCCGGCCGCTGGTGCTCGCGGCCTTCCGCGAACTGGCCGCCGCCGCACGGGCATGAGCGGAAGCCGAAGTCGCCCTTCCCGAAGGGAGCAGCCGGCTTCAGCCTGAGACGCGTTCAGCGCCCCAGCACGGCCATCCGCCCCTCCATATCGATGGCGAGCACGAGCGGAGCCGGGTCCCCCGCGCAGGCGGCGGTGGGGATCTGCATCAGGAAGCCGATCCGGCCCGGCCGCGTCGAACCGGTCACGGCGGCGAGGTCCTTGCGCCACCGGCGCGGCCGATCGAGGCCGATCAGGCGGCCGGAGCAGTAGACGGCCAGCAGGTAGGTCTGCTTCGGCCGCGCCGGATCGTAGGCGTAGGCCGAGACCACGGTATCGACCGGCGAGGCGGGCTCGATGCCCTCCAGCGCGGCCTGCATCGATGGGGGAAGCGCGAGGCCGCGGCCCTCGATCGTCGCTTTGGCCGCACCGGGGCCGGTCCAGGCCTCAGGGGGCAGGGCGGCCAGCGCCGCGCGCGCCCGCCGCTCGTGCCCGTTGTTGCGGGCGGTCTCGGCGCTGCCCCAGGCGGCACAACCGGCAAACATCAGCAGGTAGGCGGCCAGCCCGCGCTTGAGGGTGGCGGGCGCGGCCGCGTCGATGCGGCGGCGCAGGGCGCGGTAGAGCGCGAGATCGAAGGGCCCGAGCAGCGCAGCGAGCCCGAGCGCGGCCATGACGGCGGTGAGGCCGTAGGCGAAGCCGGACCAGTGGGCGGGCACCGCCCAGGCAGTCAGCACCAGCACCGGGACGTGGATGAGGTAGAGCAGGTAGCTCGCATCCCCGAGGGCGAGCGCCGCCCGCGTCGCGGCGCCCTCACCCCTTGCCTGACGGGCCGAGGCCGCGGCCCCCACGAGCAGCAAAGCCGCGATCCCGCCGAGCCAGCGCGCCGCATCGCGCTCGACGAAGAGGCAGGCGGCGAACAGCGGCAGCGCCAGCAACCCGGCCACGGGTGTCATCCGGCCGGAGGCGATCAGCCGGGGCAGCAGCAGGCCGCCGGCGAAGGGCACGCAGGCGGCCATCAGGGGAAGCAGATAGGCCGGCGGCAGGACCAGATCGCGCGAGGCTGCCGGCAGCAGCAGGAAGGCCGCCGCCAGCAGAGCCAGCCAGAGGACGGCCAGCGGCACGATGCGGCGGGCGAGGCCGGCGCTCGCCAGCAGGAACAGGCCGACATAGAAGCTCGTCTCGAAGACGAGGGTCCACTCGACGTTGAGCGCGTAGCTGCGCGGGCCGGCGGGCGCGAGCGACAGGGAGAGCGGCGCGAGACCGCCGAGGCTCAGGCCGAGGGCGGCGAACACAGCGGCGAACAGCGCCACGACCGCGAGATAGGTCGGGAAGATTCGCGAGATCCGGTGCGCCAGAAACACCAGGGGGCGGTCGCGCACCACGAGACCCGCCATGAGGGAGCCCGAGATCGCGAAGAAGACGGCGACGCCCCACAGCCCCATCATCGCGTCGAAGGTCGGGAACAGACGGTCCGCGCCGCGCAGGAGCTGGGCGTAGACCGCCGCGTGGTGGACGAGCACCACCGCCGCCGCGACTCCGCGCAGGATCTGGATGTTGGCCAGGCCGGCGGTCGCGCGGCGGCCGACCGGGGCGGAGACGGCCTCCGGGGCGACGCTCGGTGCGAGGCCGGTCGACGGATGTGCGGCGACCAGCGGCGCCGTCCGTGCGGGCCTGGACAACCTCCTGGCGAGACGTGCGAGCATGACGATGCGTGGTCCGACCCCAGCGGGCGCGACGGATCCCCGCCGGCTTACGGACCTGACCCGTACCGAAGACTTGGGCGGTTTTGGTGTGACGGCGGCGTTCCTCGGCGCCTGCTGCCGTTCGGCCACAGGCTGCGCGGCAGACCTGCCGTTCGGGGGGATGAGACGCGGAACCGGCCTAGACCGCTGACGTTCCGTCCCGGCCGAACAGGAAGCCGCCATGCTCGATCTCAACACCGCGACCGCCGAGGAACTGGATGAGGTGCCGGCGCTGAAGGGCCACGGCTTCGAGATCGTGCGCTACCGCGAAGAGCGGGGCCGCTTCACCAGCCTGCGCCAACTCGATGAAGTGCCGGGCCTCAGCGGCAAGACGGACGGCATCGCGGGACAGGTCGCGGTTGTGGAGGACTGAGCCGTTCGCGGGGTGATCGGGGGCACCAAAAGTTCCCGGAATTTTGCAGTCTTTCCCCCGATGATTTTCGGACCCAAGCGCCGAGCTTTGCGTTTTTGCAGGACAGGCCGCCGGTTAGGCCACTCCCGCTGCCCACTCTTTCAGACAAACGGAGATATTTTACTATGGCTACCAAGCAGAAAACTTTGCACGACGCGTTCTATGAGACGCTGAAGGATGTTTATTACGCGGAAAAGCAGTCCGTGCGTGCGCTGAAGAAATCGGCCAAGGCGGCCGAGCACGAGGACCTGCGCCAAGCCTTCGAGACCCACGCCGAGGAAAGCGCCAATCAGGTCGAGCGGCTGCAGCAGATCTTCGAGATCATCGGCAAGCCGGCGCGCGCCAAGACCTGCGAGGCGATGCAGGGCCTCACCTCCGAGATGGAGGAGGATCTCGAGGATTTCGAGGACAGCCCGGCGGCCGATGCCGTGCTGGCCGCGTGCGCGCAGGCTGTGGAGCACTACGAGATCGCCCGCTACGGCACGCTGAAGACCTGGGCGAGCCAGCTCGGCTACGCGGACGCCGCCAAGCTGCTCGATGAAACCCTGCAGGAAGAGAAGAAGACCGACCAGTTGCTCACGCAGATCGCCGAGAGCCTCAATGCCGAGGCCTCGGACGGCACCGACGAGGGGGGCGAGGGAGAAGCGAAGGGCAAGAGCCGCCGCAAGGCCGCCTGAAACCGGCCGCTTGAAATAGGTCCTGGACCCACCGAGACGAAGAAGGCGCCGCTAGGCGCCTTTTTTCGTTGTCAGCGATGGGCTGCGAGCCGACGATCCGAGGCGTCGCTCAGATCAAGGCACCGATGAGCGTGGCGGCCCCGATCAGCGCCACGCACGCACCGAGCTGAACGGTGCGAAAGGTTTCGGCCGATAAGCGGCGATTATCGTTGGCAGCTTGGCCGCGCGCGTGCAGCAGGTAGCGCTCAAGGTCCGGCTCTGGAAGCTCGACCCACTGCTCGTCGGTCTCGCGAATTCTGGCGATGGACATGCAGACATTCCCCGAAGACACCGGCGATGACCGCTCGACGCTTCTGAATCACGCTCGAGCCGCACTACTCGGCCGCCCCATTGGCAGCAAGGATTAAACCGAGGCCCGATCCCGTGTCCATGCAAAATAGATCATTTTGCAGATTAATGTGCATCATAATGCAATAATGTCGGGTCTCGCTCCTGCCCAGCCGCGATCCATGCATTCAGCGAATATCTGGCATTTGGTGTCTGGTATACCAAAAGGTGCGCCGCGGTGGCACATACGCTGCAACGCAACACACCGCAGACACACCGGACAGGACGCTTCCCATGATCTCTCTGGCTCTCCTCGCTGCCGTCGCTGCTGGCGCCGTCAACATTGCCCTGGTCACCCTGGTGGCCAACCGCCTCGGCCCGAAGGCCGGCACTGCTTCCGCCGGTGAATTCGCCGCCATCGGTGGTGCGGCGCCCACCGTCCAGCGCGGTGCGGTCAAGGTCGGCAACGAGAACCTCTCCCCCCTCGCCGTCCGGCGCGCCGCCTGAGCGCCCTCCACGGATCCATCACGATCGAGAAAGCCCCGCCGGGTCCCCGGCGGGGCTTTCTTGCGTTTGGAACTAGCCGCGGCGGGAAAGCGGTGTCGTGCCCTCGGGGCGTGGGGTCCGGTTGCGTCGCGGCATGGTTTCGCGCCACAAGGCTCTTCAGTCCGACCGACCCTTCGTATCCGGGACATCCTCTGACGTGAGCGCGAGCGAGAAGGCGAACGAGCCCTTCCTCATCACCACGGCGATCTCCTACCCCAACGGCGCGCCGCATATCGGCCACGCCTACGAGGTGATCGCCACCGACGCCATCGCCCGCTTCCACCGCCTCGACGGGCGCGACGTGCTGTTCACCACCGGCACCGACGAGCACGGCCTCAAGATCCAGCAGACGGCCGCCAAAGCCTGCGTGACACCGCGCGCCTTCGTCGACGACATGGCCGGGCGCTTCAAGGCGGTGGCCGACCGGCTCGACTGCACCTACGACCGCTTCATCCGCACCACGGAAGCCGACCACTACGCCGCCGCGCAGGAGCTGTGGCGGCGCATGGAGGCCAACGGCGACATCTATCTGGCCAAATATGCCGGCTGGTACTCCGTGCGCGACGAGGCCTATTACGACGAGGCCGAGACCGTTCTGGGTCCCGACGGCGGCCGCCGCTCGATCAAGACGGACACGCCCGTCGAGTGGATGGAGGAGGAGAACTACCTCTTCCGTCTCTCGAAGTATCAGGAGCCCCTGCTCAAGCTGTACGCGGAGCAGCCGGACTTCCTCGGTCCCGAGACGCGGATGAACGAGGTCGCGAGCTTCGTGCGCTCCGGCCTCAAGGATCTCTCGGTCAGCCGCACCACCTTCGACTGGGGCGTGCCGGTGCCGGATCATCCCGGCCACGTCATGTATGTCTGGGTCGATGCCCTGACCAACTACCTCACGGTGACGGGCTTTCCCGACGCGGAAGCTCCGAACGCCCGGTTCTGGCCGGCGAGCCTGCATATCATCGGCAAGGACATCGTCCGCTTCCACGCGGTCTACTGGCCGGCCTTCCTGATGTCGGCCGGACTGCCGCTGCCCAAGCGCGTGTTCGGCCACGGTTTCTTCCTGAGCCGCGGCGAGAAGATGTCGAAGTCGCTGGGCAACGTGGTCGATCCGCTCGATCTCGTCGGCACCTACGGCGTCGATCCGGTGCGCTACTTCCTCCTGCGCGAGGCCCCCTTCGGCGGCGACGGCAATTACGACCACGAGGCGATCATCAACCGCATCAACGCGGATCTCGCCAACGATCTGGGCAACCTCGCCCAGCGCTCGCTCTCGATGATTGCGAAGAATTGTGAGGGCACGGTGCCCGATCCCGGCGCCTTCACGGAGGCCGACGAGCGCCTGCTCGCGGCCGCCGCCGCGCTGCCGGACAAGGCGCGGGGGCTGATGCAGAATCTGGCGCTCCACGCGATCCTGGCCGAGATCTGGGCTGTGGTCGGCGAGGCCAACCGCTATTTCGCCTCCGAGGAGCCGTGGAAGCTGCGAAAGAGCGATCCGGCGCGCATGAACACGGTGCTCTACGTCACGGTCGAGACCCTGCGCCGGGTCGGCCTGATGGTGCAGCCCTTCGTGCCGACGGCGGGCTCGGCTCTGCTCGATCTCCTCGCCGTGCCGGTGGATCGACGCAGCTTCGCCTTCACCGGCGAAGAGCACCGCCTGCGGGGCGGCACGCCGCTGCCCGCCCCGGCGCCGATTTTTCCGCGGTTCGAGAAGCCGGAGGCGATGGCCTGAGAGGGCCGTCCTCGCCCGCATCGCGCCCTCCTCCAATAAGATTCATCAAAAGCGACTATGCTGGTCGACAGCCACTGCCATCTCGACTTCCCGGACTTCGCGCAGGACATTCCCGGCGTGATCGCCCGCGCGGCACAGGCCGGCGTGACCCGCCTCCTCACGATCTCGACGCGGATTGCCAAGGCCGACAGCTACCGCGCGCTGGCCGAGGCGCACGCGGCGGTCTGGTACACGGTGGGCACCCACCCGCACGGCGCCGCCGAGGAGCCGGACGTGCCGGCCGAGACGATCGCCGCGCTCGCCGAGGCTCCGCGCTGCGTCGGCATCGGCGAGGCGGGGCTCGACTACCATTATGAGGACGCCGCGCCGGAGGCGGTGCAGGAGCGGGTGCTGCGCGCCCATATCGAGGCCGCGCGCCTCTCCGGGCTGCCGCTGGTGATCCATTCCCGTGATGCCGACGCCCATATGGAGGCGGTGCTCACCGACGAGATGGCGAGGGCGCCGTTCAAGGCGGTGCTGCACTGCTTCTCGTCCGGCGCCCGGCTGGCTGAGGTCGGGGTCGAACTCGGCCTGTCGGTTTCCTTCTCCGGCATCGTCACCTTCCGCCGGTCGGACGCGCTGCGCGACATCGCCCGCAGCGTGCCCCTCGACCGCATCCTGGTCGAGACCGACGCGCCGTTCCTCGCGCCCGAGCCGCACCGGGGCCGGCGCTGCGAGCCGGCCTACACCGCCGACACCGCGCGGGTGCTGGCCAAGGCGCTCGACCTGCCCTTCGAGGATTTTTCCGCGCGTACGACGGCCAACTTCTACCGGCTGTTCTCGAAGGCCGCGGCGATCGAGGGCGTCCGCGCATGATGAAAGGGGAGGGCGCATGCCGGTCTTGAGCCTGCGCATCCTCGGCTGCGGCTCGTCCGGCGGCGTGCCGCGGGTCGGCTACGGCTGGGGCGCCTGCGATCCGGCCGACCCGCGCAACCGCCGCCGCCGCTGCTCGCTGCTGGTCGAGCGGCGCCCAGGAAACGGGCAAGGAAACGAAGGGGAGGGGGCCACCACGGTGCTGGTCGACACCTCGCCGGACCTGCGCGAGCAACTCATCGATGCCGGCGTCACCCGCCTCGACGCCCTGCTCTACACCCATGCGCATGCCGACCACACCCACGGCATCGACGATGTCCGGCCCCTCGTCATCCACATGCACCGGCGCATCCCGGTCCATGCCGATCCCCTCACCCGCGCGATGCTGATCAAGCGCTTCGGCTACGCCTTCGAGACGCCTCCGGGCAGCCTCTACCCGCCGATCCTCGACCTGCACGAGATGCGGGCGGGCGAGCGCCTCGCCATCGAAGGCGCGGGTGGGCCGATCGAGGCGGAGGCCTTCCGCATGGAGCACGGCAACGAGATCGCCCACGGCTTCCGCTTCGGCCCCGCCGCCTACGCGCCGGACGTCAGCGTGATGCCCGAGGCGGCCAAGGCGCGCTTGCACGGTCTCGACCTGCTCATCATCGATGCCCTGCGCGAGACCCCTCACCCGTCGCACTATTCGGTCTCGGATGCACTGGCACTGATCGAGGAGGTGGCCCCGCGCCGGGCCATCCTGACCAACCTCCACACCGATCTCGACTACGCGACCTTGGCGAGGAAGCTGCCGGCGAACGTGGTGCCGGCCCATGACGGGCTGAGCGCGACCGTCGATCTCTGAGGGATCAGGCGCGAACGCCGCGCATCTCGGGCCGGAAGAACAGGCCGGCCTTGAGGCTGTCGCCGATGCGATGCGCCCGCTCGACGATCTCGGTCGCGATCTCCGGCTCGAAAACCTCTCGCGCCGTCTCCTCGAACAGGCCGAGCCAGCGCGCGAAATGCGCCGGCGCAATCCCTTCGATGCCGAGATGGCGGCCGAACGGGTTGCCCTTGTAGCGGCCGGTCTTCAGCAGCACCGAGGACCAGAAATCGCGGATCGTGGCGAGGTGGCGCGGCCAGGCCTCGTCCGGGATTTTTTCCGCGAAGACCGGCCCGATCAGCGGGTCGTGGCGCACCCGCGCGTAGAAGGCATCGAGGAAGGCGGCGAGCGTCGCCTCGGTCAGTTCGGTCTGCTTCATGGGACGGACCGGGAAGGCGGGGAGGGGGCTTTTCAAGCGAAACGACATCCCTGCCCCGGTCGGTTCCGGGGTCAGTTCCGGGCGAGCGAGGGCTGGATCAGGCCCGCACCGACGAGGATCTGGGCGGCGGCCGCCTTGGCGAGCTGGCGGTAGCCGGCATCGGTCATGTGCAGTCCGTCGGGGCCGATCATCTGGGCCGGGGTCATCAGCCCGTGCGTGACCCAGGACTGCATCAGGGCGCGGCGGCGGATCACCGGCACGCCGAGTTCGGCGGCGAGCGCGTGAAGCGCCTCGCCGTAGCGCTCGGCGCCCTCCACGCCCGTGAGCTTCTGGCACCATTGCTGGTCCATCAGCACCACGTCGGCACCCGTCGCCCGGATCGCCAGGATGCCCGCACGGGTCAGTTGGACGAAGCGCTCCAGCGGCACCCCGGCGAGCGGATCGTTGCTGCCGGTTTGCCAGACCACGAGATCCGGACGCTCGGTCAGCACGTCGCGCTCCAGGCGCCGCGCCATCGCCTCGGAGGTGTCGCCGCCCTTGCCGCGGTTGATCACGGTGATCGAGCGCGGGCTCGACGCGCCGATCTGGAGGCGCTCCTCGAGGTCACGCTCGAGCAGGGCAGGGTAGGCCATGGCCGGCGACGAGGCGCCCGCCCCTTCCGTCGATGAGGAGCCGAAGGCCACGATCCGCACCTCGCCGTCCCGTCCGAGCAGCGAAGCGAGCCGGACGAGCTTCGTCGGCAGGCGCTCGGCCGAGGCCGGCATCTGCGAGGCCGGGACCGAAGCGGAGATCGGCGGCGCATCGGGCTGCGCGCAGGCGCCGGACAGGCCGAGCGGGCCGGCGAGGGCGGTGGCGAGGATTAGTCCAGGAAGCGTGCGGAACGACATGGCGAAGCGTCTGACAGCCGGTTCTGTTTCCCGATCCTGCCGCTGGTGCCCGACGATTGTGACGATTGCGAGGGATCGGGTCCGCGTTCGCCGACACCAATCCCAACCGATCGGCATGCGGCCGATCTCATGCGGCCGATCTCATGGTGCGGGCGATATCGGCAGCCAGGGGCGGAAAACCGGGAAAATCCCGGGAAGTTATGGTTAATGGTTGCGGAAAGGCGGCCTGCAGGCGCCCTCAGGTTCCATAATATATCTTATGCGAACAGCTTGTGTAGGCGCAAAATTGAGATGACACCCCCTGGCAAAGTTGAAACGGCACCCCCTCTCCCTCTGATGGATGTGGAGGGTGCGCGCGATGGGGTTGAAGTCCATGAGCGGCAAGGAATTTTCGCGCCTCGATGTTCTGCTCGACGTCGAGGCTGGGCGCCTTGCTATCGATGATGCCTGCGATCTGATGGGGCTGCGGCGGCGGCAGGTTTTTCGCCTGCTCGCGGCATTTCGGAAGCAAGGCGCAGCCGGTCTGATCTCGAAGCGGCGCGGTCGGCCGAGCAACAATCGCCTGCCCGATGAAGTGCGCCAGTTGGCCATGAGCATTGTCCGAGAGCGATATTCGGACTTTGGCCCTACCCTCGCCTGTGAGAAGCTCGCCAACCTACATGATTGTCCAGTCTCTCGTGAGACGTTGCGCAAGTGGATGATGGAAGACGGTCTGTGGTTGGATCGTAGGCGCCGCCTCCCTTCCGTACATCAGCCCCGGCTTCGTCGCGACCGTGTTGGCGAATTGATTCAGATCGATGGCTCGAAGCATTACTGGTTTGAGAATCGTGGGCCGGAATGCACGTTGCTTGCGTTCATCGACGACGCAACGAGTCGGATCATGCACGCTGCCTTTGTGCATTCGGAGTCTGCATTCGACTATCTCCGGGAAACACGGGCTTACCTGATGAAGCATGGGCGCCCTACTGCATTCTATTCCGACAAGCACGCGGTCTTTCGTGTCAGCAAGCGGGATGCCGCTGGCGGGACAGGTATGACCCAATTTGGACGCGCCTTGGACGAACTCAACATCGACATCATGTGCGCAAACACGCCCTCAGCGAAGGGTCGTATTGAGAGAGCATTTGGCACCTTGCAGGATCGTTTGATCAAGGAGATGCGACTTGCAGAAATTTGTTCGATGGAAGATGGCAACAAGTTTTTGGTCGGTTTTATAGCCGATCACAACGCTCGTTTCGGCAAGCCGCCTTTCGATGAGCGAGACGCCCATCGAGCGCTTCAGGGCGATATCATTCTGGACGATGTGTTTGCTTGGAAAGAGGAGAGAACAGTCACGAACAGCCTTACGCTCCAGTACGACAAGGTTACATTCATCTTAGAGCCGACTGCCGTCACGCGCCCCCTCGCTCGTAAGCGTGTGCAGGTGATCGATTATCCGGACGGACGCTTCGCGATCCGACATCAAGGCTTGGATTTGCCGTTTCGCACCTTCGATCGGATACGCCATGTCGATCAGGCGGCGATCGTGGAGAACAAGCGCCTGGGCGCGGTCCTGGCGTTCATTGCCGAGCGGCAGCAGGAGCGGGATCAAAACCGTTCACAGAAGGCGCCTCGTCGGCAAGGGCAGGTAGGCCGGCACATGTTCAAGAGCGGGTGAGGGCACCCGGCCGTGTCGATCTGGATCCGGTGACACCGCAGCTTCGCCACCCCGACCCGCTTCGCTGCGGTGTCCCCTCCCCTCTGAGCCTTCTACGAGGGGTGTCATGTCTACTTTGCGGAAGCGGTGCCATTTCTGATTGGCGTTGACAGCTTGGACGCGGCTGGAGCAGGCGTTTGGCAACCGGATGACCGACGGTCGGCAGCGGCCGGATCGTTTCGTGGAAGCTCACGACGACGCGGAGCCGAATGCCTAGCGCTCGACCGGAAACGGTATGACTTCAGGCTCGCTGGAGGCGCCCTGCCCCGGTCGGCACCGTCCGACGCCGGTCCCGTCAAGCCGCGGCGGGAGCAGGCCCGGTGGCAAAGACGAGACGGACGACCGTGCCGCCCTCGTTGGCGTAGGACAGCGTGCCGTCGAGCTGCGCAGCCAGCCCCTGGACGATCCGGAAGCCGAGGCTGCGGCTCGCCGCCGGGTCGAAGCTCGCGGGAATCCCCGGCCCGTCGTCGGCGATGCTGAGCGCCGCCTGTCCTCCGTCGAGGGTTTCGAGCCGGATGGTGATGGTGCCGCGCCCGCTCCCCTGAAAGGCGTGCTTCAGGGCATTCGTCACCACTTCCACCACGAGCAGCGACAGGGTGGTGAGGCGGGCGAGGTCGAGGCGCACCGGCGGCACGTCGACGAGGCAGACGATGTTGCGCGCACCCGTGGCGCCGAGCAGGTCGGTGCAGAGCTCCTGGAGGTACGTGCCCACGGGCAGGTCGGCCAGGGCCGGGTCGTAGAGGCGGCGATGGATGCGCGCGATCGTCTCCAGCCGGGTCTGCGCCTCGTCGAAGACGCCGACCGCTTCCTGCGGGTTCTCGACGACCTTGCGTCGCTGCAGGGCGAGCAGGGCCGCCACGAACTGCATGTTGTTGGCGACCCGGTGCTGCAGCTCCTGGAACATGGTGCGCTGCTGCTCGTAGAGTTGCGCGCTGACCGCCCGCTCCGCGCTCAGGCGCTCGCCCGCGACACGCATCAGGTGGATGAGGGCGATGTCGACGGCGACGATGAAGGCGTAGAAGCCGAGCGCCAGCCCCGTCTGCGCATCAAGCCGGAAGGTGCCGGCCTCGCCGATGAAGAAGTACCACGCGGCGAGCCCCGAGAGCACCGCGCAGACGATCCCCGGCCGCAGGCCGAAGAAGAACGTCGTCAGGATCACCGCCGGGAAGAAGGTCAGGAACGGGAAGCCCGGCGGCAGCACGTCGTCTAGGGCATGGCGCAGGGCGACCGCGACCCCCGTCGCCCCCAGGGCGGCGGCGTCGCCGAGCCACGAGGGCGCGGGCGGCCGCCCAGCGGCTGGGGCGAGGGGAGACGACATTGCGATGGGAAAGATCCACGACGGTGATTCGAAGGAACTCTAACGGGTTTTGAGGCCCATTCTGTGTCCCGGTCACCGCGGTGCCGGTTTTTCGGTGCCGGTTTCTCCCGCCCGTCCTTGGATCGGCCGGGGATGACATCGCTTCCGGTCGCTTCCTTCGGTCCCGCCTCCCCTGTCACCAGCCCCGCGCGGGACGGGGCCGCGCCCTCACCTTCCCCGAGACCGTCCCTGACTTTGCCCGCCTTCAGCCGGCCCTGGCTCGTGCCGCGCGCCGCCCGGCGATCTCGGCGATGAGGATGCCGCCGAGCACGAGGAGGAGCGCCAGCCCCTCGGCCCCGCCGAAAGGTTCCCCCGCCAGCAGCACGGCGAGCCCGGCGCCGAAGACCGGCACGAGGTTCACGAACAGCCCGGCCCGGTTCGGGCCGATCAGTTCGACGCCGCGAATGAAGGAGAGCTGCGCCAGCAGCGAGGGCCCGAGCGCGACGAAGGCGACGATGGCCCAAGCCGTTGCGGTCGTGGGCCAGATCGCGCGGCCGAGCGCCCATTCGGCGGCCAGCGGCGGCAGCGAGGTGAGGAAGGCGGCGAGCGCCAGCGCGGTGAAGAAGGCGAGGCCCGACACCGGAGGCCGCCCGGTCAGCGCCACGGTGTAGCCGGCATAGACGAGGCTTGCCGCGAGCATCAGCCCGTCGCCGCGATTGAGGCCGAGATGGGCCAGCACCGCGAGATCGCCGTGGGTGGTCGCCACCGCGACGCCCACCAGGGTGACGGCGGCGCCCAACACCTGCCCGGCCCGCACCGGCACGCGGCGCACGGCGAAGTTCAGCGCCATGACGAAGACGGGAACCGCCCCCTGGATCAGCGCGACGTTGACGGCGGTGGTGTAGGTGCCGGCGGCGTAGAACAGGCTCGCGAAGATGGTGAAGCCGAAGGCCCCCATCAGGAACAGGTAGGGCCAGCGCTGCATCAGCCGGTCACGGTCCGCCAGGATGGCCCGGCGCGCCACCACCGCCAGCACCGCGAAGGCGAAGGCCCAGCGCAGGGTGGTGAGCACCTGCGGCGAGACCTCGCCGACCGCCCACTTGCCGGCCACCGTGTTGCCCGCCCAGAGCAGGGTGGTCAGCGTCAGGATCGGGTAGGCCGCGGCGGAGGCGCGGGCGCCGGGAGTGCCTTGGGTCACGCAGGGAATCCGTGCTCGGGGCTCGTACCGGTCCGATGCCATGCCGCGCAGGACGCGGAATAGCCACGGAAGGGCACGGCAGCCATTCGGTGAAGGGATCATCCCTCCCCGCTGCCGGGTTCACCCTAAGGGCCATTGCTCGAAGCCGCTTGAGCGGCTTCGCGGCGCGAAGAGCGCTGCGCGGAGCAGGCCTCGGCTTTGGCCGAGGCGTCGATCGGAGCGAAAGCCTGAGCCCGCGGAGGCGGGCGCCGGTGATTGAGGCCAGCAACAAAAATCCAGGGTGATCGCTTTCAAGCGATCGCCCTGGGTTCACCCTTTCGTCGGCTTGACGTTCCCCCTCGCCTGCCCGACTCCTCCCGCCGCACCGGAGCCGAACCCCTGCCCGATTTCAGACCCTCGCGCCGCCACGCCGATCTCGGACCCGACTTCTTCGACGTCGTGGCGCCCGCCGATTTCCCCTCGGCGATCCTGCGCTACCGCAATCAGTCCTGGGCGCGCCGCGTCGGGCTCGACGCGCTGTCGGACGAGGCCTGGATCGCCCATTTCGCGCGGTTCACCCCCCTGCCCGGCTCGTTCGAGCACCCGCTGGCGCTGCGCTATCACGGCCACCAGTTCCGCTCCTACAATCCCGATCTCGGCGACGGGCGCGGCTTCCTGTTCGCGCAACTCCATGACCTCCATGATCGCCGGCTGCTCGATCTCGGCACCAAGGGCAGCGGAACGACACCCTGGTCGCGCGGGGCGGACGGTCGGCTCACCCTGAAGGGCGGCGTGCGCGAGGTGCTCGCCACCGCCATGCTGGAGGCGCTCGGCGTCGAGACCTCGAAATCCTTCAGCCTGATCGAGACCGGCGAGGCGCTGGAGCGAGGCGACGAGCCCTCTCCCACCCGTTCGGCTGTGCTGGTGCGGCTGTCGCACTCGCACCTGCGCATCGGCACCTTCCAGCGCTTCCTGTTCCTCGAACAGCCGGAGGCCATCGCCCACCTCGTCGATCACGTGGTCGAGACCTACTATCCCGGCATCCAAGAGGCCGAGACGGCCGAGCGCGCGGCCCAGTTCTTCGAGGCGATGGTCGCGCGGGTGGCGCGGATGGGGGCGCAGTGGATGGCCGCGGGCTTCGTCCATGGCGTGCTCAACACCGACAACATCAACGTCACCGGCGAGAGCTTCGATTACGGCCCCTGGCGCTTCGTGCCCGTGCACGATCCGGCTTTCACCGCCGCCTATTTCGACGAGTGGGGCCTCTACAGCTTCGGCCGCCAGCCCGAGGCCCTGTTCTGGAACCTGAGCCGGCTGGCCGATTGCCTGCTCGGCCTCGTCCCCAAGGAGCGGCTGGAGGCGGGACTCAAGAGCTTCGGCCCGGCACTTCAGGACGCCTTCGCCGAGACGATCCTGTTCCGGCTCGGGGTGACGCCCGCGCAGGGGGAGGGCGAGGGGGCGGTCCACCGGCTGGTCGGCGCCTTCTGGGCCTTTCTCGAAAAGAGTCGCGCTCCGTTCGAGCAGGTCTTCTTCGACTGGCGCGGCGGGCTGGCAAGCGAGCCTCGCGCCGCCCGGAGCCCGGCGGGCGAGCACTACGCCGGCGACGCCTTCCGCCCGGTCCATGCCGCGCTCCAGGCGATGCGGCCCTCTGCCAATGCCAACCTCGACCATCCCTATTTCGCCCGCGAAAACCCCTGCACGATGCTGATCGACGAGGTCGAGGCGCTCTGGGCGCCGATCGCGGAGGCCAACGACTGGTCGGCGTTCCACGCCAAGCTGGCCGCGATCGAGACCATGGCCGAGGCCACCGGCACGCGCCCCCTCCCCCCGGAGAGCTGAGAGGCGATGGGACAGCGCTTCGTTCTGCGGGGCCGCACCGCCCTCGTCACGGGAGCGGCGAGCGGGATCGGCGCGGCCTTGAGCCTCGCGCTGGCCGCGCGCGGCTGCGCCCTGGCGCTCGCCGACCGGGACGCAGAAGGCCTCGCCCGGACGGCGCAGGCCGCCCGCGCCGCCGGTGTCGCGGTGAGCGAACACGTGCTCGACCTGACCGACCGCGCGGCGCTGCTGGCCCTGCCGGAGGCGGTCCGGGCCCGTCACGGCGGGCTGCAGCTTCTCGTCAACAATGCCGGGGTGGCGCTCGGCGGGCGGTTCGAGGAGACCGACCCAGCCGATATCGACTGGCTGATGGACGTGAACCTGCACGCGGTGATGCGGCTGACCCATGCCTGCCTGCCGCTGCTGCGAGCCGAGCCCCAGGCGCAGATCGTCAACCTGTCGAGCCTGTTCGGCATCATTGCGCCGGCGGGGCAGGCGGCCTACGCGGCGAGCAAGTTCGCCGTGCGCGGCTTCACCGAGGCCCTGCGCCACGAATGCGAGGGGACCGGGCTCGGCGTTACCCTGGTGCATCCGGGCGGCGTCGCCACTGCCATCGCCCGCAACGCCCGCACGCCCCGCGCCAAGGATCCGCGCGAGGCCGCCGCGGGGCTCGCCGCCTTCGAGCGCCTGCTGATCCTGCGCCCGGAAACCGCGGCCGCGGCGATCCTGCGCGGGATCGAGACGCGGGCGCCCCGCGTGCTGATCGGCTCCGATGCCCGCCGCGCCGTGCTGATCCAGCGCCTGATGCCGGTGCGCTACTGGTCGCTGATCCGCCGCGCCCTTCGAGATACGTGAATTCGAGACGAACGAGTATGGCGAGCCTGCGCGCCCACATCTACGATCTCGCCATCCGCCTCGCGGTGAAGCGGCGGCTCGGCCGGACTCTCGACGTCTACGCGATCCGCCGCGCCTTCGAGGGCGCCCGGTTCCCGGCGCCTGCCGGCGTCGCCTTCACGCCCGGCGTGGTCGGCGGCGTGCCCGGCGAGTGGGCGCAGGCCGAAGCGGCGGGCGGCGAGCGCCCCACCCTGCTCTACCTCCACGGCGGCGGCTTCATCGCCTGCTCGGCGCAGGTCTACCGTCCGGTCACCGGGCATTTCGCCAGGGCCGGCTTCCGGGTGTTCACCCCGGATTACCGGTTGGCGCCGGAGCACCCCTTCCCCGCCGCCGTCGAGGATTGCGCGGCCGTCTGGGCCGCGCTCGCGCCGGCCGGACCGGCAGTCGTGGCCGGGGATTCCGCGGGCGGCACCCTGGCGCTGACCACGATCATCGAGGCGCGCCGCCTCGGCCTGCACCCGCCCGCGGCCGCCGCCCTGTTCTCGCCGGCCACCGACCTGATCGGCCGCAGCGCCTCGTTCCGCACGAATGGACGGCGCGACGCGATGTTCCGCCCGGAATCTCTGATGCGGCTCGTGCCGGCCTACCTCGCCGGGGCCGATCCCGCCGACCCGCGCGCCTCGCCGATCGAGGCCGACTTTTCCGGCTTCCCGCCGCTCCTGATCCATGTCGGCGCCCGCGAGATCCTGCGCGACGATTCCTTGCGGCTCGCCGAGAAGGCGCGGGAAGCGGGCGTGCCGGTCGAACTCACCGTCTTCCCCGTGGTGGCGCATGCTTGGCAACTCGCCGAGAGCTTCCTGCCCGAGGCGCGCCGCTCCCTCGACGGGGCGGCAGCCTTCCTGCACCGTGCCCTCCGGGTGGACGCCCAGTCCGAGAAGGGGTCCGCCGCATGAGCGAGGCGCCCCTCGACTTTGTCATCGTCGGCGCCGGCTTCTCCGGGCTCGCCATGGCGATCCGCGCGCGGCAGGCCGGGTTCGACCGCCTCGTCGTGCTGGAAAAGGCCGCGGGCGTCGGCGGGACGTGGCGGGAGAACACCTATCCGGGGGCGGCCTGCGACGTGCCCTCGCAACTCTACTCCCTTTCCTTTGCCCCGAAATCCGACTGGAGCCGCCTGTTCGCGCCCCAGCCCGAGATTCAGAGCTATCTGGAGGGGCTCGTCGCCGCGCACGGCCTCGCGCCGCTCCTGCGGCTGGAGACCCGCGTCGAGCGCGCCGTCTTCGATGCGGCCGCGGGCCTGTGGCGGGTCGAGACCGACCGGGGCGACGTCTGCGCCCGCGTGCTGGTGGGCGCGATGGGCGCCCTGCACCACCCGGCCCTGCCCCGCCTGCCCGGCCTGGACAGCTTCGCCGGCACCGCCTTCCACTCCGCGGCCTGGGACCATGCCTGCGACCTGCGGGGCAAGCGCGTCGGCGTCATCGGCACGGGGGCGAGCGCGGTGCAGTTCGTGCCGGAAATCGTCGACCAGGTCGCCCACCTCACGCAGTTCCAGCGCTCGGCCCCCTGGATCCTGCCCCGCGGCGACCGCCCGGTCGGAGGCGGGCGCCGACGCCTGATGCGGCTCGCGCCCCTGCGCCGGCTCTACCGCGCCTCGCTGTTCTGGCGCCGGGAGGCCGCGGCGCTTCTCGGCTTCACCCGCGTCTCGACCATCACCGCACTCGCCGAAGCGGGAGCACGCCGGCACCTCGCCGCTTCGATCGCCGACCCGGACCTGCGCGAGCGGCTTACGCCCGATTACCGCCTCGGGTGCAAGCGTGTGCTCCTCTCCGACGACTATTACCCGGCCCTGGCCCGGCCCCATGCGAGCCTTGTCACCGCCCCGATCCGCGCGGTGCTGCCCCACGGCGTCGTCACCGCGGACGGAACCGAGCATCCGCTCGACGTGCTGATCTTCGCCACCGGCTTCTCTCCCGGCGGCAGCCTCCTGCGCACCGAGGTGATCGGGCGCGATGGCCTCAGCCTGCTCCAGGCCTGGAAGGGCGGGGCGGACGCCTTCCACGGGGTTTCGGTCGCGGGCTTTCCGAACCTCTTCCTGCTGCTCGGCCCCAATACCGGGCTCGGGCACAACTCGGTGCTCCTGATGGTCGAGGCCCAGGTCGCCCATGTCCTCGACGCGCTGGAGCGGCTGCGGGACCATCCCGGCGGCGTGCTGGAGGTGCGGCCCGAGGCGCAAGCGCGCTTCCGCGCCGAGGTCGATGCCCGGATGGAGGGCAGCATCTGGACCGAAGGCGGCTGCGGCAGCTGGTATCTCGACCGATCGGGGCGCAACCGCACGCTCTGGCCCGGCACCGTGAGTGATTACGTGCGCGGCACCGAGCGGATGCGGGCGGAGGATTACAGCCTCTTCGATCCACATCGGTCTGCGGATATCGGGCAACGCCCCTCTGCGGCATCAGCCCCAGGCTGAGCGCTTTCCGTCATCGCGAGGCGGAGCCGAAGCGATCCAGGACGCAACCACTCCGGATGAGGCGGCGGCCTGGATCGCTTCGCTGGCGCTCGCGATGACGGTGGCGCGGTGGCAAGCCTTACGCCGCCCGGTCCTGCTTGCGCTCGACCTCAAGCCTTATGCCCCGGCCGGCCAGACGGATCTCAGCGAGAAAGGCCAGGATCGCCAGGATGGTGCAGGCAAGCGCGAGGCCGAAGCAGGCGAGCAGAACCGAGGCCGCGGAGGCGTCCCTGAGCGCGCCGACGAACAGGGTCAGCACGGCCGCCCCCGTCATCACGCCGCCGAGGCTCGCCAGCACCACGGCGCCGTCGAGCAGGAGTGAGCGGCGGCGCAGGTAGGCGAGGCGCAGGGCCAGCGTCGCCCGCGCCTCCGCGTTCGCGCCGGGCAGGCTGGCCGAGAGCGCATCGACCTTGTCGGCGACGCGGCCCAGCCGGGTCGAGAACACGTTGAGCAGGGTCGCCAGCGCCGAGAGCAGGAAGGCGGGGGCGAGCGCCACCTGAATGATGTGGGCGATGCTCTCGGGGTCGGCCGCCTCGAAACCGGTCGGGAACATGCGGTCCGGCCCGTCTCAGCTGTTGCGGGCGCGGCGCCGCTCGCGAAAGATCAGGGCGAGGTTGCGCAGGTAGATGACGGTCGAGAGGCCCTGGCCGATGATGATCACCGGCTCCCGGCGCACGAAGCCGTAGACCAGGGTCATCAGCCCGCCGAGGATCGACAGGAACCAGAACGAGAGCGGCATCACGCTCTTGCCCGCCCGCTCGCTGGCGATCCATTGCAGGATGAAGCGCGAGCCGAACACGAGCTGCGCCCCGATGCCGAACACCAGCCAGAAATCGAAGCGGGTGACGAACACGTCGTAGAAATAGGCCGGGAGGTCCTCGGCGAGCTGGATCAGCATGGGGTCACCGGGTCTCGCTGTGCGGCAGGTCCTCGGGCACATCCTCGGCCCGCGGGGCCGGGCGCCGCCGCCGGATCAGCCACCACACCCCGGCCAGATCGAGGATGCCGACCCAGAGCCGGTCGAACATCCCGTAATTCGAGCGGCCGGTGAAGCGCGGCCGGTCCACCACGTCGCGGTGGACCACCCCGAACCCCTCGCGGGTGACGAGCGCCGGCATGAAGCGGTGGAGCGCGTCGAAATAGGGCAGCGCGAGGTAGACCTCGCGACGGAACACCTTGAGGCCGCAGCCGGTGTCGCGGGTGGCGTCCTTCAGGATCTTTCCGCGCACGCCGTTGGCGATCTTCGACTGGAATTGCTTCCAGGCCCCTTTTCGGCCGATCCGCTGACCCTGGGCGAGGCCGATGCTCGCGCCGCCCTGTTCGAGGGCGGCGAAGAGCACGGGGATGAAGGAGGGGTCGTTCTGGCCATCGCCGTCGAGGGTGGCAATGACGGGCGCACGGGCGCGCAGCACGCCGCTGCGCACCGCCCCGCTCTGGCCGCCGCTGCGGTCGTGGCGCACGACTCGGAGCCAGGGATGCTTGCCCCGCAGCCCCTGGAGCGTGGCCAGGGTCTCGTCCGTTGAGCCGTCATCGACGTAGATGACCTCGAACGGCGCAAGGTTGTGGCAGGCATGGCCGATCTCGGCCACCAGCGCCTCGATGTTGCCGGCCTCGTTCTTCACCGGCACCACCACGCTGAGGCGCGGCTCGGGATCGTTCGTCATGCTCATGGTGTGGCGCCCGGCAGCGCGGCGTAGGCGGAGACCCCGACCGGCTTGCCGCCGTTGATGTTGAAGCCCGTGACCCGGCCGGCGGGGCTCAGCGGGAGCCCGCCTTCCGCGGCGGCGAATTCGGCTGCGAACCGGTCCTCGACCAGCACGAGGCGGCAGCCGCCCTCTCGCAGGAAGGCGGCGGCCTCCGCGCCGGAATTCAGCATGGCCAGATCCGTGCCGATGGTGAAGACGAGGCTCGGCTCGCGGAGCCCCAGGCTCGCCACGCGCGGAGCCTCGCAGGGCAGGGCGTCGCGGATCGCGGCGAGACGCGGCGAGACCTTGAGACTCTGCAGCACCGGTTGGGTCAGGCCGAAGACGGCGGCCGACAGCACCACCGAGGCGGCGATGCCGAGGGCCAGAGCGCCCTCCCCGGCCCGTTGCCCCGCTCTTTGCCGGCCGCCTTGCGCGAAGACGGCCCAGGCGAGCGCCGCCAGGGCGCAGGCGGCGAGGAGCAGCGGCAGGGCGGCGAGCGGCAGCACGTGATCGAGGCGCCATGCGGCGAGGCTCAGGCCCAGCGTCAGCCCAACCGGGATCAGCACGACGAGACCCGCCACCCAGCGCGCGCCCGGACGGCGCGGGTCGAGCGCGCCGCGCGACAGCGCCAGCACGGTGAGGATCGCCACCGCCGGCATCAGCGGCAGGACGTAGTGCGGCAGCTTGGTCGGCACCGCCTCGAAGATCAGCCACATCGGCACGATCCAGGCCAGCAGCAGCGCCACTGCCTCCTCGCCCCGCCGCGCCCAAGCGAAGGGGATCGCCAGGGCGGCGAAGGCCGCGCCCGGCCAGAAGGTGGCGAAGAAGGCGAGTGCGTAGGCGCCAGGCGGGCCCCAATGCTTCTCGGCACCGGAGCCGACCTTGCCGAGCATGTCGCGCCCCACCGCCTCGCCGAAGAAGGCGCCGCCGCTCTTCCAGGCGATCGCCAGGAACCAGGGCGCCACCACGACCAGCGTGATGAGGAGCCCCAGCCGCGGCCGGAGGTCGAGGAGCCAGCGGGCGGAGCCCTCGCGTAAGGAGAGGACGAGGGCGGCGAGGCCGGCAAACAGCGGCACCATCGGCCCCTTCACGAGCACGCCGAGGGCGATCCCGAGCCAGAAGACGAGCGCCGTCCCGAGCGAGGCCGGACCGCGGCGGCGCTCCAGCTGGGCGCGGCCGAGCCAGGCGCGGGCGAGCGCGCCGAAGGCGGCGACCGAACAGGCGGTGAGCAGCGCGTCGGTCTTGGCCAGCCGCGCTTCGGCCGAGAGCATGATGCAGGCGGAAAACAGCGCCGCCGCCAGCAGCGCCCGGCGCCGGTCGAGCAGGGCGAGCGCCGCCCAGTAGGTCAGCAGGGTCGCCGCCAGCGCGCCGAGGAGGGAGGGGATGCGGTAGAGACCGATCTGCGTGCGCGCCCGCGGGACGCCGAGCGCCTCGCCGGCGGCCACAGCGGCGGCCTGTGCCCAGTAGATCCCGACCGGCTTCTTGTGGCGCGCCTCGGCCTGGAAGCGGATATCGACGAGGTCGCCCGTCTCCAGCATCTGCTTGGAGGCCTGGGCGAAGCGCGGCTCATCCCGGTCCATCGGCTGGAGCGAGGCGAAGCCCGGCAGGAAACTCGCGAGCCCGATGAGCAGAAGCAGAAGGCAGGCCCGGAGATGGCTCGCCGCCCCGAAGGACAGTACCCGATCCACGCGGTTCAGGAGGCCGGCCAGCAAGGCGGCCGGCGGCCGGATCCCCTCCGCCCGCGCCGACGCGGCCGGCGCGACGCCGAGATCGATCATGGGCGGCATCCGCCCCATCTCGCGCCCCATCTCGGTGCGGTCCGGCTCGGGTGGGGAGGAACGGGCATCGGCGGCTCGGGCGCGGATGAAAAAGGCCGGAGGACGGCCCGCGCCCCGGCCGGGCGCCGTGTCGATGATCCGCTTCGGATTGTCAAATGCGAGGGCCTGACGCGCCGCGGCGGCGGGCTCGCCCGCGAAAAGCAACGCAACCATGCACCGGGTGGGTAGCCGGACCGGGAGGGCGTCCCTATATCCCACTCATGGCAAACAACAGCGCAAATCCCTACACCCTCGAAATCGAAGCCTGCGAGCGCCCCGCTGGGCACTTCACCTGGGCCATCCGCCGGAACGGCAAGCTGTTTCAGCGCGCCGATCGGGTGCAGACCACGGAAGAGGCTGCCGAGCGCAGCGGGCTCGCCGCCCTGGAGAAGCTCCTCAGCGGCCGGGAGCGTTGATCGGCCCTTTTCGGCCGCTCTCGCCCTCCCCCTCTCGAACCTGATCCGACAAGGCTCCCGGGCATCTGCCCGCGGGGCCTTTTCTCTGTGGTTTCGCCTGTTCTCTGTCGTTTCGCCTGCGCAGCTCGGATAATCTCCTTCGAACAGGGAGGCGAGACCGATGACGCGTGCGACGATCTACGATCGGGATCTCGATCGAAACCCCGCCAATTATCAGCCGCTCACGCCGCTGACCTATCTCGACCGCGCCGCCCGCACCTTCCCGGATCAGGTCGCGGTGATTCACGGATCCCTGCGTCGTCCTTACGCCGAGCTCTACGCCCGCTGCCGCCGCCTCGCCGCGGCCCTGGCGGCACGCGGCATCGGCCGCGGCGACACCGTCGCCGTGCTGCTGGCCAACACGCCGGCGATGATCGAGTGCCACTACGGCGTGCCGATGACGGGGGCGGTGCTCAACACCCTCAACACGCGCCTCGACGCGGCGGCGCTCGCCTTCTGTCTCGACCACGGCGAGGCCAAGGTGTTCATCGTCGATCGCGAATTCGCGCGGATCGGCCGCGAGGCGCTCGACCGGGCCGGGGTCTCGCCCCTCGTCATCGACTACGACGATCCGGAATTCACCGGCGAGGGCGCGCCCCTCGGCGAGACCGGCTACGAGGCGCTCCTGGCCGAGGGCGATCCCGATTACGACTGGGCGATGCCGGGCGACGAGTGGGACGCGATCTCGCTGAATTACACCTCCGGCACCACGGGCGACCCGAAGGGCGTGGTCTATCACCACCGCGGCGCGGCCCTGCTCTCGCTCGGCAACGTCATCACCGCCGGGCTGCCGCAGCACGCGGTCTATCTCTGGACCTTGCCGATGTTTCACTGCAACGGCTGGTGCTTCCCGTGGACGCTCTCGATCGTGGCCGGCACCCATGTCTGCCTGCGCCAGGTGCGGGCGCCCGCGATGTACGCGGCGCTGGCCGAGCACGGCGTCACCCACCTGTCGGGCGCGCCGATCGTGATGTCGACGCTGCTCAACGCCCCCGACGCGCAGAAGCGTCCCCTCCCCCAGCGCGTCCACTTCCTCACCGCCGCCGCGCCGCCGCCCGAGGCGGTCCTCGCCGCCATGGGCGAGGCCGGCTTCGACGTCACCCACCTCTACGGCCTGACCGAGACCTACGGCCCGGCGGTCGTGAATGCGTGGCACGAGGATTGGGACGCGCTGGCCCCCGATGAGCGGGCGAAGAAGAAGGCGCGCCAAGGCGTGCGCTACCCCGTTCTGGAAGGGCTCGACGTGCGCGATCCCGAGACGATGGAGTCGCTGCCCGCCGACGGGACGAGCCTCGGCGAGGTGATGTTCCGCGGCAATGTGGTGATGCGCGGCTATCTGAAGAACCCGGCCTCGACGCAGGCCGCCTTCGCGGGCGGCTGGTTCCGCTCCGGCGATCTCGGGGTGAAGCATCCCGACGGCTACATTCAGTTGAAGGACCGTTCGAAGGACATCATCATCTCCGGCGGCGAGAACATCTCCTCGATCGAGGTCGAGGACGCGCTGTTCAAGCACCCCTCCGTCGCCGCCGCCGCCGTGGTGGCCAAGCCCGACGCGAAGTGGGGCGAGACCCCTTGCGCCTTCATCGAGCTGAAGGAGGGCCGGGAGGCGACCTCCGAGGAGTTGGTCGCGTGGTGCCGCGAGCGGCTCGCGCCCTACAAGTTGCCGCGCCACATCGTGTTCGGCGAGTTGCCGAAGACCTCGACGGGCAAGGTGCAGAAGTTCGTCTTGAGGGAGAAGGCGCGGGAGGAGTGATACGGCGTTCGCTTGATCGCTTCGATGCCGCTTTCCGTCATCCCGGGGCCGCACAGGGGAATCCGGAATCCATAGGAGCCGGCCGGCTTACCCCACCCCCAATTGCTGCGCGGCGCTCATGATCGCCGTCATGCGGTAGGGCTTCATCACCAGCACGCTCTCGCTCACCTGCCGGGGCTGCTCGCTGCTGTAGCCGGTCACGTAGATCACCGGCAGGGCCGGATGGAGCAGGCGGGCGCGTTCGGCGAGGTCCCAGCCGTCGAGTTGGCCCGGCAGGCGGATGTCGGTGAAGAGGAGATCGACCCGCTCGGCCCCCTGGAGCAGGCCATAGGCCTCCTCCGCGGTGCCCGCGCTGAGCACGGCAAAGCCGGCATCCTCGAACTCCATGGTCACGGCGTTGAGCAGCATCTCTTCGTCCTCGACGACGAGCACCGTCCGCTTGTCGATCATCCCTCGCCTCTCCCTCCCTCTCGCTGCCGTGACGGCCACCGCACCCCGTCGCGACGATGCTCTATTCCCTTGTTCGCGCATCGTCTTTTCCCGAAAGCCGGCGGCCACCTTTCGGGACGATGCTACAGCCCCTCGTTCGCGCATCGCCTTTTCCCGAAAACCGGCGGGCGCCTTTCAGGACGATGTTCTAGCCCGCGGCCACCACCGGTGGCATCAGCGGCGCGAAATCGGACTCGGCGCCCGGTGCTGGCCGCGTCGGTGCCGGACGGTTCGCAACCGACCCCTGTGCCGGGAAGGACAGGCGCACCGTCGTGCCGGGCCGGTCGCCGCGCACGAAGGTGGCGTTGCCGCCCGATTGCTGCGCGAAGCCGAACACCTGGCTGAGCCCCAGGCCCGTCCCCTGCCCCACCGGCTTCGTGGTGAAGAACGGCTCGAAGGCGTGGGCCTCGACCTCCGGCGTCATCCCGGTTCCGGTGTCTGACACTTCCACCGCAAGCCCCTCGCCCCCCGGCAGCAGCCGGGTGGCCAGCGTCAGGGTCCCACCCTCCGGCATCGCGTCGCGGGCGTTGACCGCGAGGTTGAGGATCGCGTTCTCGAACTGGTTGGGATCGACGTTCACCCGCGGCAGGTTCGGGGCGAGATCGGTCTCGAGCCGGATCCGCGAGCCGATCGTGCCGCCCAGGAACTCGGCGAAGGAGGCGATCTGGGCGTTGACGTCGGTGCTCACCGGCGAGAGCGGCTGGCGGCGGGCGAAGGCCAGCAGCTTGTGCGTCATCGTCGCCGCCCGCTCGGCGCCCTTCATCGCATCGCCCAGGCGCTTGCGCAGGGGACTCTCCTCGGGCAGGCCGCGCTCGACCCGGTCGAGGTTGAGCAGCACCACGTTGAGCAGGTTGTTGAAGTCGTGGGCCACGCCGCCGGTGAGCTGGCCGATCGCCTCCATCTTCTGGCTCTGGCGCAGCGCTTCCTCGGCGCGCTGGCGCTCGGCATTGGCGGCTTCCAAGGCGGCGAGCGCCGCGTCGCGCTCCCGGATGCGCGCCTCCAGCGCCTCGTTGGCCTGCCGGAGCTGAGTGGGAGACGGCAGCGTCAGCGCCTTCGGCATCAGGACCCAGAGCGCCACCGACGTGCCGATGGAGGCCAAGCCCGTCAGGAGCTTGACCGCAGCCTCCAGCCCGTAATCCGGCACCCAGAGCGTCCAGATTGCCATGAGATGCGTCGCGCCGCAGGCGGTGATGAACACCGCGAACGACCAGAAGATCCAGCCGAACACCACGTCCCGGCGGTGGGACACGAAGTAAGCCAGGCCGACGGGAATCGAGAAATAGGCGAAGGCGATCAGGCTGTCGGAGACGACGTGCGTCCAGATCAGCTCCGGGCGCCAGAGCAGACAGATGCCGTGGGGCGAAAGATTCTCGACCTCCCACAGCCGCCGCAGAAGTTCGAGCATCGCTTCGGCCCCGGCTCACCTGCACGCGATCCTACAGACCGCGCGCTCACATGCTCAACAGGAATCGGGTCCTCCGGCCAAGGCCGCCTCCCTGCCTGCAATTCTCTACGCGAGACGCCCTCGGCCCTCAAACGTTAAGCCTTGCTTAACCCTATTCATTCATCAAACGGGGTGGTTTTCGAGGGCGGGCGCGAGTGTCGGCGCAACGGGCTATCACGCAAGCTGAGGCGTCGCCGCGGGCCTTGCAGGACGCTCTGCAAGGGGCCCTGCAACGCGCCTTGCAGGGCGCTTTGCAAGAGGCCGCGCAAGGGGCCGCGCAGCAGGCTTCGAAGGATGCGTCCGACAGGCCCGCGGGCTTGGCGACGGACGCGGCCCCCGACGAGGCTCCGCCTCGGGTACAGGCCGCCGCGCCGCAGAGGCGTGTCAGCCTCGGCAGCCTGCTGACCGCCACGGCCCGGCGCCATCCCGACCGGATCGCGGTCGTCGATCCTGCCGACAAGCCGGATTGGAGCGACCGGCCTGCCATCACCTGGACCTACGCCGCCGCCGCCGAGATCGTCGAGCGCCTCGCCCGCGGCCTGCGCAGTTGGCGCCTGCCGCCGGGAAGCCGCATCGGCCTGTGCCTGCCGGGCTCGGCCGAGAGCGCGCTGGCGATCCTCGCCGTCGAGGCCGCCGGCCACGTCGCCTGCCTCCTGCCGGTCTCCTGGGACGAGGAGCGCCTGCTCGCCGCGGCGCAGAACGTGGCGCTGAGCGCGGTTCTGACCCAGGCCCGGCTCGGCTCCGCCGCACCCGCGCAACGCCTCTGCAATGTCGCCGCGCGCTATTTCGGCCTGCGCTACCTCGCTGCCTTCGGCCCCGACGTGCCGGACGGGGTGATCAACCTTGACCGGTTCGTTCTCGACGGCCCCGCCGGAGAGCCCACCGGACCGGCGCCCGAATCCGCCGGCCTCATCAGCTTCGTCGGAGGCGATCCCGAGCGGCCGGTCTACCGCAGCGGCGAATCGGTGGTGGCGGCCGCCGCCGCGCATCTCGTGGCGATGCGGGTCGCCCCCGCCGAGCGCATCCTCAGTCTGATCGCCCCGCACGACCTGCGCGGCCTCGCCACCGGGCTCGCCGCCGCCCTCGTGGCGGGCGCGAGCCTGGAAACGCTGCCGCTCTTCGACGGGGCAGCCTTCGCGGCGGCCCTGCGCCGGCCGGGGCCGACCCATCTGGTCGCTCCCGCCTTCCTCGAAAAGAACCTCGCCGGCCGCGACATGCCGGCGGATCTGCGCTCGGTCGCCCTAGTGCACCGGGCACCGACCCGCCTCCCCGGCCGCAGTCGCGCCGTGGGCCTGCCGCAGAGCCTGCGGCTCGACACGGTGGTCGATACGATCGTCTTCGACGAGACGGCACTGCTCTCCGGACGGCGCGGGACGGCGGGCGATCTCTCTCTCGTGCTCGGCAAGCCGGAGCGCCTCGCCCTCCCCGCCACGCTGATGGCGCTGCGGCACGAGCCGGACGGGCGCCTCGCCTTCCGCGGTCAAGCCTGCACCGTGAAGGCGCTGCAACGCGGCAATCCGCCGGACGCGCCGGACGGCGCTTGGCGGGAGACATCCTACGCGCCGGTGCTGTTCGCGGGCCTCGCGACCGCGATCGAGGCGGTCGAGACGTCTGAATCCGCCGATCTACCGGAGAATTTTGCGTCCGCGTAGTCCGGCCCGCCAACTGCGGCGCGCGCGGCATCCACGTCTTTATCGCGGCGAAGAAAAGATCAGCAATATCAACGAATAACCGCGAGAGCCACACACCGCGCCGCGCCTCGTCACGGCCTGTGCAGTGCAGTTCATCAGACCTTCAGCCAGACGATTCCATGTTGAATTGATCTGCATGGCCGGCGAACCAATCGTGGCCGTGCGGGTTATCCGGGGTGCCTCTTCACACGAGGCGCGACATGGGGTAACGCTGAAGCTTATGGGTGCGCTGCAACAAGTGCTCGTCGTAGACGATGGCCGCCGGGCCGTCGATCGCTCTCTTGCCGCCGACCTTGCCGGGCTCGGTTACGCGAGCGTGACCGCTTCGATCGAGGCGGCCGACGATGTTCTCGCCGTGATCGCTCGCCCCGCGGCGATCGTTCTCCAGCTCTCTTCCAGCCCGAACCCGCAGATTGCCGCCCTGGCCAACCGCCTGCGTGAGCAGATGCGCGTCGGCGGAATCCCGGTGATCGAGATGGACGACGCAGGTCCCCGCGCCGGCGCACCCGTCGATTTGAAGAGCCGAATCGGACCCTACGTGCTTAATGAGCCGGAGCTTTAGGGCTTTCCCTTAACGGGACAATGACGGGCGGGCCGAGGGGCCCGCCTTTTTCATTGGCGCGAGGGCGAGCGGGGCCCCGTGTCTCTCACAAAACGCCCGCGGCGCTATCCTCGCCGGAGGGAGAGCGGTCGGTGACCGAGGATCTTGTGAGGGGCCTACGCCGCCGCGACGATCTCGCTCTCACGGACGGCGCGTTCCGCCGAGCCCGAGCGGATCCGGTAGGATGGCTCCCCCGTCGGATCGTCGGGCATCAGACGGACGATCTCGCTGACCGCGGCGAAACCCAGTCGCTCGTCGAGAGGCGAGGATTGAGCGCGGCGAACGCGCTGGCCGAGCTTGAACTTGTGCATCATCGGTATCTCCTCGACGCGAGAGCTTCGCCCTGGATATCGGATCCAGGACCAGGCTCTCGGCCTTTGTTTTTGCACCATCTTTTTCCGAAAGCCGGCGATTCCCTTCCGGGATGATGCTCTTTCCGCCGGAGCGTCGAAGACGGCTTCGGGCGGAGGCGAGCCCCATCGGAGCAACGAACGAGCGCCGATCGTGGCCTGAGGCGGGGATCGAAATCGGCTCCGGCGCCGTGCCGAGGCAGGTTCCGCGCGCCGGACGGGTCCGGCTCGCGGCCACGGCTGCCGACAGGCGGTCAGCGCCGCAGTTTGATCTTGGCTTTGCGGGCGGCGTAGCGGGCGTCCCGCTCCTCTTTCTGCTTGGCCTGAGCGAGACGGGCGCGCTCGGCGGCTGCCTCGATCTCGGCAGCCTTGCGCGCAGCCTCCGCCTCGCGCTCCGCGGCGGCGATGGCGGCCAGCCGCTCGGCTTCGAGGCGCCGCTGCAGCTCACGCTCCTGAACCCGCTCTTCGCGAGCGGCGGCGATCGCGCGGCGCTCGGCGCCGCGCGCCACGACGGCCGGATCGTCCTGGGAGGGGCGGGCGCGAAAGCGGGCGAGCATGGCCTCCCGTGCGGAGGCGGAATCCTGGCGACGGTCGTCGAAGGAGTTTTGTTTGCTGAAGCTCACAGAGTGTCCTTGATCGTGCCGGGCTCGAGGAGCGAACCGCGGCCTAAAAAGCGCAAAGCCGCTCCGGACCGGAGCGGCTTCGACATGTCGGGTTCAGGCGCGGATTACGCGACCTGGAGCTGTCCCGCCGACTGCTTGCCGGAACGGCGGTCGGTTTCCATCTCGTAGGAGACCCGCTGGCCCTCGGTGAGGCCGCGCAGGCCGGCGCGCTCGACGGCGGAGATGTGGACGAAAACGTCCTTCGAGCCGTCCTCAGGCTGGATGAAGCCGAAGCCCTTCTGCTCGTTGAACCACTTGACGGTGCCGGTGCTCATAGAATGTCCTTGTCTCCGCAGGATACAGCTAGCGAGCCTCTGCGCCCTGCGGCACCGAGGCTGTGTCGTTCGACCGATAACGAAGGAAAATGAGAACCGCCCTGCGGAGGCGTTACGGCCCAGAAAATCCGGCCTCGCATCGATGAGAACTTATATGCAATTGGAATGGAGCTTTATCAAGGCGGTATT
>JAESFL010000147.1_pt1 | contig 67174 bp, 71 predicted proteins | sample 9269401 | NCBI WGS metagenome assembly JAESFL01 (sample SAMN14506025, study PRJNA617098) | algae metagenome | isolation source: Gloeocapsa sp. UFS-A4-WI-NPMV-4B04 and co-occurring heterotrophs from desert... | place: USA: Utah | collected 2006-10-01 | reverse complement strand
CCCCAGGCGCCCGCGGCCCAACGCGACGGCGACGCGGCGGCCGTCGCGCCCGTCAGCGCGGCTGTCGTGGAGGACATCGGCGAACTCGAACTCTCGCGGGGTGCCGCGCACGCCACCTGCCCGAGCCGCTCGACGCGGCATCCGACAGGATTGCGGACCCCTCAACCGGGCTGATCGAACCACCGAAAGGTTGCGTTTTAACCAACGGCCCGAAAAGCGCTCCAGGCGCCCCTGTCAGGGCGTGACGCCGCGCCCGTGCCGCGGCGCCCCGACTTTCGCCAGCACCCGTACCGATCCGATCTTCGATCCGGCGCAGGATCAATCTCTCGAGGGATACAGGTCGAACGGCGCGGCTCTCGTGCCCATGACTGGAGCCGCGGACGCCGCAGCGTTTTGGTTCCCTATCAGCGGGTGCGCCACGGCACGGCACGCCGGGCAGGCGCTTCCCATATTCAGTCTATCGAAGACGAGGCGAGCCGTGATGGCCTGGTCCCACTGATATTCAGATCGGAGAAATTGATGAAAAACCGTATCGCTGCTGCTGTTGCCGGACTTGTTCTCGGCGTCGCTCCGCTCACGTCTGCCATGGCCCTCCCGCATGCCCATGCGTACCGGGCTCCGGTGGTGTCCGGCTGGTCGGCTCCGCTCGGCACCTATGACAGCCCGTTCTACGCCGCCTGCCCGATGAATTCGGCAGCTGAAGGCAACGCCAACCAGCAGAACTTCCCGGTCAAGCAGTACGGCCAGACCGCCGGCGGCAATCGCTGCTGATCCCACCGGATCGGGGCCGGTGCCACACCCCCCTTCCCTGACTGGATGCGGACTGCTTCGCCGACCCGACATCCGGTCGGCGACAGGCGCGCGGATCAAACGGATTGAAGGATGATGAAGGCGTTTTCTTACGGAATGATCGGTGCGCTTGTGGTCGGAATCGCGACCGCCGTGTTCGGCACCACGAGCCTGTTGTTCAACCCATGACGCCCGACCCATAGACCGGTCGCAGCAAGGGCCGCCCGCGAGGGCGGCCCAATTTTCGTGCACGGTCCCGATCGAAGCCGAAACCGCCGGGCGGAAGGCCGCCTCACACCTTGCAGGCGAAAAAGCCCTCGCGGATGGCCTCCGGGTCGAGGTTGCGGCCGATGAACACGACGCGAGAGACACGCGGCTCGTCGGCGCCCCACTCCCCCTGGACGTCGCCGTCGAGGATCATGTGCACGCCCTGGAAGACGAAGCGCTTCGGCTCGTCGGGGAAGGCGACGATGCCCTTGCAGCGCAGGATGTCCGGTCCCTGAACCTGGGTCAGGTTCGAGATCCAGGGCATGAACTTCTCCGGATCGACCGGGCCGTCGATCTTGGCGGAGACAGACTGCATCTGCTCGTCGTGGTGATGGTGGTGGCCTTCTTCCAGGAAGTCGGGCTCCACGTCGAGGATGCGCGAGAGGTCGAAGGCGTTGCGGTCGAGCACCTGATCGAGCGGGATCGCGCAACGCTCGGTGCGGTGGATCTTGGCCCACGGGTTGATCGCGCGGATCTGGCCCTCGACCCGGTCGAGGTCTTCGCCCGAGACGAGATCGGACTTGTTGAGCAGGATCACGTCGGCAAACGCGATCTGGTTCTTGGCCTCGGGCGCGTCGGCGAGCCGATCCGTGAGCCATTTGGCGTCGGCCACCGTCACCACCGCGTCGAGCCGGGCGGCCTCGCCGACATCCTGATCGACGAAGAAGGTCTGGGCGACGGGGGCGGGATCGGCGAGCCCGGTGGTCTCGACGATGATCGCGTCGAACTTGCCGCGCCGCTTCACCAGCCCGTCCATGATGCGGATCAGGTCGCCGCGCACGGTGCAGCAGACGCAGCCGTTGTTCATCTCGAACACTTCCTCGTCGGCGCCGACCACGAGATCGTTGTCGATGCCGATCTCGCCGAACTCGTTGACGATCACGGCGTAGCGCTTGCCGTGCTGTTCGGTGAGGATGCGGTTGAGCAGCGTCGTCTTGCCCGCTCCGAGATAGCCGGTGAGCACCGTCACCGGGATCTTCTCGGACGAGGCAGCGAGGGGGGAGGCGTCGGACATGGAGGGCCTGGGCAGCGTGTATGGTGAGGGGATGTCAGGCTGTCATATTGTATCATCCGGGTCGGATGGAAGGTCGCCGGCCTGCCCGCGAAGCGCTTCGACGGCGATACGAAGGCGCGGCAGCCCATCGACCACGACGTTCCAGACAATCCGCTCGGACAGACCGTGATATTCGTGGCGCAGGATGTTGCCGATGGCGCGTACCTGATGCCAGGTGATCTCGGATCGCAGCGCCTTGATGTCGTCCGGGACGGCGCGGCTCGCTTCCGAGATGATCTCGATGCCCCGCTCGACGCCGTGCTTCAGCAGCCAGTTCCGGCAAAAGGCATCGAAGTCCTGTCCCGCCGTCGCTTCGGCGATCCCGTCGAGGGCAGCCAGCATGTCGTCCAGGGCATGCCGATAGTCGCGCCGCGCCATCAGAACACACGCAGCGCCGTGGTCTCGATCCAATCGCGCAGCCGAGGGTGCAGCCCGTCGCGGGTCGTGATGTCGATCACGGTCCCGAGCCGGTCTTCCAAGAGCAGCTTGATGCCGACGAGATCGAAGGCGTTGAAGCGGCTCGCCGGATCGTAATCAATGAAGAGATCGAGATCGCTGTCCGCGCGTGCCTCGCCCCGAGCCGTGGAGCCGAACAGGTAGAGCGATGTGGCGCCCATGGTGCGCACGGCATCGGCGTTGTCGCGAAGCCGGTTGATGGCGTCCATCCTGTTCATCGGTCGCGCGCTCCGTCCTCCGCACCCTATCAACTCTTGCGCGCCGGCTGCAGCCCTTCGCCCAGCGCCGCCAGCGTCCGCTCGAAGCCTTCCGGACCGGCGAGGAAGCGCTCCAGCAGGAGTGCTCCCTCCAGCGCTGCCACGATCAGCCGGGCCTGGGCCTGCGGGTCGAGGCCGGCGCGGACGCTGCCGTCGACCTGCCCCTCCTCGATCACCCCGGCGAGCCAAGCGATGTGCTTGTCGAAGAAGGCGGTGATGGCCCGGCGCAGGGTCTCTGGGAGCGTTTCCAGCTCGACGGCGAGCGCCGCGCATAGGCAGCCGAGCCCCTGCTCGACTCCGCCGAGATAGAGCCGCCCATAGGCCTCGATCCGAGCGACCCCGTCATGGGTCGCGTCCGAGATCGCGTCGAGCGCCGCGTCGTAGCGCGCATCGTAGGCCTCGATCAGCGCCTGAGCGAGCGCTTCCTTGGTGCGGAAATGGTGATGGATGCTGGCCTTGCGGATGCCGACCGCCTCGGCGAGGTCGGCGTAGCTGAAGCCGGAATAGCCCCGGCCGCGCACCAAGATCTCGGCCTCGCTGAGGAGGGACGCGCGCGTGTCTCTCATCGTCCGTCCGTTCGTGTCGGACCGATCACGTGCTCGCGACGGCCCCCTTCGTTTCGCGAGGGTGGCACTTGACGACCGAAAAATCTACCTACTAGATGGTTTGCACTATATCGATAAAATCAGCGGGAGGACGCGGCCGATGTCGGCACGGACGTGCCTGGGTCACGAGTCCGGCGGGGGCGGGCGATGAACGCGGCTGTGGGCTCGTCCCTCACGCGCCGTGCGGCCCTGTTCGGGGGTCTGTGCCTGTGCTGCGTGCCGCGGCCCGGCTTTGCCGCCGACGCGCTGTCCATGGACGAGGTCGCGCCGGGCGTCTTCATCCGCCGGGGCCCGGACGCCGAAGCGACGCCCGAGAACGCCGACGGCATCGCCAATATCGGCTTCATCATCGGACGCGACGGGGTGCTCGTCACCGAATCCGGCGGTAGCCTCGCCGACGGGCAGTGGCTGCGCCGGGAGATCGCCCGGCGCACCGACAAGCCGATCCGTTACGTGATGCTCACCCACGTGCATCCCGACCACGTCTTCGGCGCCGCCGCCTTCCGGGGCGACAACCCGACCTTCGTCGGCCATGCGGGCTTGCGCGGCGCGCTCGATGCCCGCGGTGAATTCTACCGCCAGCGCCTCGCCGAGATCCTCGGGGCGGACAAGGCGGGGGAGGTCGTCTACCCGACGATGGAGGTGCGGGACACGGCGGAGATCGATCTCGGCGACCGCACGCTCCGGCTCACCGCCCACGGCAGCGCGCATACGACGTGCGACCTGTCGATGCTCGACACCGGCAGCGGGCTCCTGTTTCCCGCCGACCTTCTCTTCGTCGGCCGCGTTCCTTCGCTCGATGGCAGCCTGCTCGGCTGGTTCAAGGCGATCGAGCAGCTGAAGGCGGCCGGCGCCACCGACGCCGTGCCGGGCCACGGCCCGACGCGGGTGGCCTTCGCGCCGGCGATGGACGATCTCGCGCGTTATCTCTCGGCGCTGCGCGACGAGACCCGCAAGGCGGTGGCCGGTAGCGTGCCGATCGAGGCTGCGGTGCGGACGGTGGCGCAGGGCGAGCGGGACAACTGGGCCCTGTTCGACACCTATAACGGCCGCAACGTCACGCAGGCCTACCAAGAACTCGAGTGGGAATGACCCGCCGCACGCTCGGGGGCTAGAAGGAGACGACCATGAAACGCCTGATGCTCGCCCTTGGCCTGACGCTCTCCGCGGCGGCACTCGCGCCCGTCCCCGGCATGGCCGGCGCCACCGATACCGACGAGGAGCGTGCCGCCCGCTGGAGCGAGATCAAGGCGTCGATCTTCGGCGATCGGAAGGTCGAGGCCAGCCCGAGCGCGGTCGCCATCGACGCCCCCGCCCGCGCGCTTGATGCCGCCCTGGTGCCGATCGGCCTGACGCTCGCCGACAAGGACAGCGTCAAGGCCCTCTCCTTCGTCATCGATGACAACCCCTCGCCCTACGCGGCAAGCTTCACCTTCGGCCCGGCCGCCGATCCGGGCGAGATCAAGCTCCGGGTGCGGGTGAACAACTACACCAACGTCCACGCCGTGGTGGAGACCAAGGACGGCCGGCTTCTCGAATCCGCCAAGTTCGTCAAGGCGTCGGGTGGTTGCTCGGCGCCGATGGGCATGAGCGACGAGGAGGCGATGAAGGGCATGGGCGAGATGCGCATGAAGTTCGCCGGGGAGCCTCAGGCCGGCAAGCCGATCGAGGCGACGCTGATGGTCCGCCACCCGAATTTCTCGGGCATGCAGATGAACCAGCTCACCCGCGACTACACGCCCGCCCGCTACATCGAGAAGCTCGACGTGACCGCGGGCGACACGCTGGTGTTCCACCTCGCCGGCGACATCTCGATCGCCTCGAACCCGGTCATCAACTTTGCCATGCGGCCCGACATCCGGGGCCCGGTCAAGGTCGTGGCCTCCGACAACCAGGGCGGACGCTGGGAGCAGAGCTTCCCGCTTCCGTCGGCGAGCAACTGATGGCGAGGGAACGGAGCGTGCGAGTCATCGCCAGGGCCGCGGCCATCGGGCCCCTCCTCGTGCTTCTGCTCGGCGCGGCCGGGCCCGCCGACTCGCCGGTCAACGTGCCGGAGCCCGAGGGCCTCTATACCGGGCCACCGCGGGGCTACACCCCGGCGACCCTCAGGGGCGCGACGGTCATCGATCGGAAGGGGCTCGAAGCCTTGCTGCCGGAAGCTCCGGTTCTCATCGACGTGGTGCTCGCCGACCACCGGCCGGCCGGCCTGCCCGCCGACCGGCCCTGGTTGCCGACCCACCGCTCGATTCCCGGCGCGGTCTGGATGCCGGGGGCCGGCGGCGCGCCGCTCAGCCCTGAGAAGGAGGAGGCCTTCCTGCGGCGGGTGGCCGAGCTGACCGGCGGCGATCGGGCCAAGCCGGTGGTGACCTTCTGCCGGCCGGAATGCTGGGGCAGTTGGAATGCCGGCAAGCGGCTGGTCGCGGCCGGCTACAGCCGCGTCCACTGGTTCCCCCTCGGCGTCGAGGGCTGGCAGGACGACCATGACACCGCCGTCGCCAAGCCCGATCCGGCCTGGACGGCGGCCACTGGAGCGCGCGCGGCCGAGCGCTGAGGTCGCGAGGACTGAGGGCCATGGACAAGCGCGATGAGGACGTGCCGATGACGACCCGCCGCCATCTCCTCGCCTTCGCACCCGCGTTCTTGGCCTTCGGCTTGCCCGGTCCCGGTCTCGCAACGGAGCCGGTCGCCTACGACGCGCAGGCCTTCGAGGCGGCCCAGGGCGAGGGGCGGCCGATCCTCGTGCAGATCTCGGCGCCCTGGTGTCCGATCTGTCGAGTGCAGAAGCCGATCCTGGCGGCGCTCTCGGCCGATCCGCGCTTCAAGGCGCTCGCCGTCTTCACGATCGATTTCGACACGCAGCGTGACCTCGTGCGCCGCTTCGGGGCGCAGATGCAGAGCACGCTCATCGTCTACAAGGGCAAGACCGAAGTGGCCCGCTCAGTCGGTGAGACTCAGCCCGAATGGATCGAGCAACTCCTCGAAAAAGCGCTCTGACACATTGTTGCCATCATTTGGCTGGGCCGGTTCACGCGCCTGAATTTCGAGCAATCTCAAGTCTCTTCATGATCAAGCCGCGCCATTGACACCGATCAAGATGTGGCAGAAAAACGGCACGCCCGGAGGTGGTCCGAAGTCTTGGGAGGAAACGCCCGCAAAAGGGCAGACGGGGCGATCGCGTTAAACTTCACATTGTCCGTCGGCCTCTGGTCGGCGGCCGTCGCGTGAGGAACCGGGACGCCCCCGCAGGAGAAGGCCGAGCCCCTCCGGGTGACACTTCTCTTCCGATCCACCGGAACCGGCCCCTCGGCCCCCTGCGAGGCAGCGCGAACGGGCCTATAGAGGCGTTCCGCACCCCGTGCCCGGCCCGCCGGGCACCCCGGGAATGCCAGCCTTCCGGATCACGAGCCATGTCGCAGGTCGTTCAAACCCGTCGTCTCCAGGCGGTCGATCTGATCAAGCGCAAGGCCGAGAGGCGCAAGATCATCGCGCTCACGGCCTACCACGCGCACACCGCCCGCATCGTCGATGCCTATTGCGATTTCGTGCTGGTGGGCGACTCCCTCGGCATGGTCATGCACGGCATGGAATCGACCCTGCCGGTGACCCTTGAGATGATGATTCTCCAGGCCCAGGCGGTGATGCGCGGGACCTCGCGCGCCCTGGTCGTGGTCGACATGCCGTTCGGCTCCTACGAGGCGAGCCGCGAGCAGGCCTTCCTCAACGCCGCCCGCGTGCTCAAGGAGACGGGCGCTGGCGCGGTCAAGCTCGAGGGCGGCGCGCGCTTCGCCGAGACGGTCGCCTTCCTGACCGAGCGGGGGGTGCCGGTGATGGGGCATATCGGCCTCACCCCGCAATCGGTGAACACGATGGGCGGCTTCAAGGTGCAGGGGCACGGGGCCGGCGACGAGGACCGGCTGCGGGCCGATGCCCGCGCGATCAGCGATGCGGGCGCCTTCTCCATCGTCATGGAGGGCATCGTCGAGCCGGTGGCGCGGGCCATCGCCACCGATCCCGCGATCCGCGCGGCAACCATCGGCATCGGCGCGACCGCCGCCTGCGACGGGCAGATCCTCGTGCTCGAGGACATGTTGGGCCTCAGCGACCGGGTGCCGAAATTCGTGAAAAGCTTCGGCTCGCTGCGCACCCATATCGAGGAGGCGGTGCGCGCCTACGCCGACGAGGTGCAGGCGGGCCGCTTCCCGGCCGAAGGGCACACCTACCCGCCGCGGTAGCCGGTGTCGCCGTGCCGACGCCCCTACCGCGTCCGTGACTCGGGTCGGGTTAAGAGTGATTGGTTCGACCTCGTCAGAGGCTTCCGTTGGGCCGGCTCATCGGGGATTGCGACCCTCACGATGGCTTATTGCCCCCCGAATTTCCGTAAGAGGCGCGCATCCATCTTGATCAGCGCATCGTGGAAGGAACGCAGTTCCGGTCCGTTATCGTTGCGTGTCACCTGATGCGCGTGGCAGCCGGGTACGGACTCTGCGAATGAGAGCAGCGCCTCTTCCAGCTCCACGTCGTGCCGGGTCGGCGGAGGGGTTCGTAGCCCCATAGACATCAAGCGATTGTCAAACGGGATCTGTATCAGCGTCACTTCGCGGCTCTGCGCATCGACAGCGAGAATGTCGCGCAATAGGAGAGCCGGCTGGCCCAGTTTTCGGACCGCCTCGACCTTATCGAGAACTACGAATCCGCGTTGACGCAGAAATGCTTCGGCCTGCTTGTCGATGTTTGTAGAGTCCGGGTCATCGCAGGCCACATGGAAGGCCAGGTCGGGTCTAATCGACTGACTGCCGAGGCCGCTCGCCCAGTAGATCAAGATTGCACCGATGCCGAGACCGACCAAGCACAGGAGGCCGAAGAGGCCGAGAAGCGCACCGCGGATCGTCCGGCCTGCGAGGGAGGAAGCGGTCACCGGTTGTGATTTCTGGCCTGATTCGACGAATGCGATCATCCTTTTGATCATGGCTCAGTCGTCAATGGGCGCACAGCGCTTCAGGACGACAACCGTACGGTTTCGCCGCCCGACTGCGGTCATGTCGGTGCGAGACGGAGCCACTTAGCATGTGACCGCGCCGTTTCGTTCTTGCGGCTTGACGAAATGGCCCCCATCGGGCATTGACCGCGCCGGAATTCGGCCGGGGCTTCCCGGCCTTTTGCGTTTCGCCCGCGCTGGCGCGCCACCAGCGAATCGCCCCTCGACCCGCTTTAGGAGCGCCCCGCCATGGCCAAGGCCGTTACCGTCAAGATCCGCCTCGTCTCGACCGCCGATACGGGCTACTTCTACGTCACGAAGAAGAACTCCCGCACGCAGACCGAGAAGATGGTCATGAAGAAGTATGACCCGGTCGCGCGCAAGCACGTCGAGTTCAAGGAAGCCAAGATCAAGTAAGCGTCCCGCTTCCATCCCTTCGCGGATGTGACAAGGCCGTCCCGGCAACGGGGCGGCCTTTCGCGTTTGGGGCACGGCGTGGGGCGGGCTCGCGGAATTTTGTCGGCACGCCGAGGCGGCGGCATCATCCCCGCGCAAGCCAAATCGTGTAGAGCCAGAGGTATGAACGCCTCTGCCTCGCATCTTGTTCCCGCCGGCATCGCGCTGACGATCGCTTCCGCCGCTACGGTCCTCGAACGGGCCGGATACGCGCATTCGGCCGAGACGACCATCGGCGCAGCGCTCGCGGCCACCGCGGTGATGGTGCTGATGCGCGCCGCGCCCGCGTGGTTCCGGGTCGGCTGATCCCGAAGCGTCGGGGCACCGGACCGGCTTTCGTCAGGCGCGGTCGAGGCGGGCCGACAGCATCCGCACCTTGAGCCGGGGCGAGAAGGGCAGGCCCGCGAGCAGTCGCTCGCGCCGAACCACGTCGCCCGGTCGCGGACCCCGTGCACCGACGACGCTTTCCCCCCGTGCGGCGATCCGAGCCGGCAGGGCCGCGTGCGCGCGGCGCATCCGGCCGAGCGCCATGTCCGGACGGGCCGTGCCGACGAAGCGGTCGAGGCTGCGGATCCAGCCCTCCGCCGGGATGTCGCCCGGCTCCAGGCAGAGCAGCCACTCGCGCCGCGCCGCCCGCGCGCCCGCGCCCCAGGGATTGGCGCCGGGCGGGCGCACCACCAGGGTGGCGCCGCTGCCTTCGGCCATCGTCTCGAGGGCCGAGCAGCTCTCCGCCGTGACGATTACCGCATCGCCCACGAGGCCGGCCGCCACGCCCGCGACGAGCGCGCTCAGCGTATCGGCGAGGCACTCGATCGCGACCGGGTCGGAGGATCGTGCCACGTGGATGAGGCCGGAGATCATGCCGCGCGAATAACCGATTTTACGCCCTCGCAAAGCCTTCCTCGCGCAGCCGATCCCGTGGACGCCCCCGAATGAGGGGGAAAGTCTGCTGGTGCATGAAACTTGTGCATTCGGACTTTCAATGTTCTTGATATGTTCCTAAGCCGACAGTCGATAGGGCGGCGGGGATGCGATGGGCGTCGGAGTGGGTGACAGGCGAAAGCCAATGCGAGGCGGGCCGGGTGGACGCCGCTGCGAGACGTCCCAGATCGCGCCCGAGGCCCGCCGCGGACGCGGGGCGACCGCGAACCCGGACGGACGCTTCGAAGCGACCCGGCGCGAGAGCTTCGACGACGGCTGGCCGGACGAAGCGGAGCGGTCCCGGCGCACCGAGGTGACGGCGGAGCGCGCCCGCCACATCATCACCCGCAACGCCTCGCCGGACATCCCCTTCGATCGCTCGATCAACCCGTACCGCGGCTGCGAGCACGGCTGCATCTACTGCTTCGCCCGGCCGAACCACGGCTATGTCGGTCTGTCGCCGGGCCTCGATTTCGAGACGCGGCTGTTCTCCAAGCCCGATGCCGCGGCGCTTCTGGAGCGGGAATTGTCGGCGCCGGGCTATCGTCCGCGGACCATCGCGCTCGGTACCGCGACCGATCCCTACCAGCCGATCGAGCGCACGCACGGCCTCACCCGCGCCGTGCTGGAGGTGCTCGCGCGCTTCCGCCACCCGGTCGGGATCGTCACCAAGTCGAACCTGATCCTGCGCGACCGCGACCTGTTGGCCGAGATAGCGGCGCAGGGGCTCGTGAAGGTGGCGATCTCGGTCACCACCCTCGATCCCGATCTGGCCCGGCGCCTGGAGCCGCGCGCGCCGCATCCCCGCAAGCGCCTGGAGGCGATCCGGGCTTTGAGCGAGGCGGGGGTACCGGTGATGGTGATCGCCGCCCCCGTCATTCCCTCGCTCAACGACCACGAAATCGAGGCCATCCTCGAAGCCGCCCGTTCGGCCGGCGCGCGGGAGGCGAACTACGTGCTGCTGCGCCTGCCGCACGAACTCGACGACCTCGTCGGCGACTGGTTCACGGAGCATTATCCGGGGCGCAAGGCGCACGTGTTTTCCCTGCTGAGCGCGGCCCGCGGCGGCAAGACCTACGATGCCGCCTTCGGCACCCGCATGATCGGCCAGGGCCCCTACGCCGACCTGATCCGCCGCCGCTTCGCGCTCGCCAAGCGCCGCCTCGGCTTTCCGGAGGAGCCGGTCCGCCAGACGACGGAGCTTTTCCGCGTGCCGCCGCGCGCCGGGGATCAACTCGCGTTGTTCTGAGGGGGGCGTACGGAGAGCGCATCCCTCGCTTCGTCTGCGGGAGAAGGCGACTCAACGGCGCCCGCCGCGATCGAGCCGGCAGCACCGCGTCATGTCCCTGAGACGGCGCCCGCGGCCTCGAACCGCCCCGTAAAGCTCACCCGGTGATGCGGGGAGCGCCCCTGCGCCAGCAGCCCGGCGAGGTGGGCAGCGGTGCCGTAGCCGGCGTTGCGCTCCCAAGCATAGGCCGGGTGGCGCAGCGCGAGCCGGCGCATGATCTCGTCGCGAAAGGTCTTGGCGACGATGGAGGCGGCGGCGATCTGCGGCACGAGGCGGTCGCCGCCGACCACCGCGCGGCAGGCTTGCGTCAGGCCGGGGATCGCGTCGCGCCCGTCCACCAGCACGGTCGCATCGAGCCTCAGGCCGGCGACCGCCCGGCGCATGGCGTCGAGGGTCGCCCCGCGCACGTTCACCCGGTCTACCAGCGCCCGCGAGCCGCCCGCGAGCGAGACCCGCGCATGCGCCCGGATCAGCGGCGTCAGGGCCTCGCGCGTCGCGCGGTCGAGGCGCTTGCTGTCGTCGAGGCGGGCCAGGATCTCGGGGGGAAAGGCGAGGGGATCGAACCAGACGGCGGCCACCATCACCGGCCCGCACAGCGCGCCGCGCCCGACCTCGTCACAGCCGATCACCGCCGGATAGGTCGCGGCGAGGGCAGGGTCGAAGGGGCGCGCGGCTTTGGCGGGTTTCGAGCGGGGGGGCATGGCGCCGACCCTCGCATTCCCGCGCGCCTCCGTCATCCCGAGGCCGGCGAAAGCCCTGCGGACAAGGCGCCCGATGATCGTAAAATCAGCCGGGGCGGGGCAGCGCGGCCGCGCTCGGACGGCGGTCGGGGCGCTGCATCGGCCCGAGCGCGTGCGCGGTCGCGATGTTGTAGTAGAACTGACGCGCGCTCTCGGCCCAGGTGTAGCGGAGGGCCTCCGCCCGGCAGCGCTCCCGCGGGATCGTGAGTGCGGCGAGCGCGGCGGTGCGCAGATCGGCATCGAGGACGCCTGCATCGGTGCCGCCGATGACGTCGAGGGGGCCGGTGACGGGGAAGGCCGCCACCGGCAGGCCGGAGGCCAGGGCTTCGAGCAGCACGATGCCGAAGGTGTCGGTCACGCTCGGGAAGACGAAGACGTCGGCGCCGGCATAGACCCGCGCCAGCGCCTCGCCGGTCAGCGCGCCGAGGAAATGCGCGTCGGGCGCCAGGGCCTGGAGCCGGGCCCGGTCCGGCCCGTCGCCGACCACCACCTTGGAGCCCGGCAGGTCGAGGGCGAGGAAGGCGGCAAGGTTTTTCTCGACCGCAAGCCGCCCGACCGAGAGAAAGATCGGGTGCGGCAGATCGGGGAAGGCGTCGAGGTCGCGAGGCCGAAACAGCTCGGTATCGACGCCCCGCGTCCAGCGCATCAGGTGGGTGAAGCCGCGCCCCGAAAGCTCGCGCTCCAGCGAGGGCGTGCTGACCATGGTGCCGCTCGCCGCCGCGTGGAAGCGGCGCAGCCACGCGTAGCTCCAGGCTTCCGGCACCGGCGCGCGGGCGGCGAGATATTCGGGGAAGCGGGTGTGGTAGCTCGTGGTGAAGGGCTGGTTCAGCGACAGGCAGGCGGCGCGCACCGCGTGGCCGATCGGCCCCTCAGTCGCGATGTGGACGTGGCTCGGCGCCAGCCGCTTCCAGCGCGCGAGCACCCGCCCACGGGTGACCAGCGAGAGCCGGATCTCGGAATAGCCCGGCATCGGCAGCGAGGCGAAATCGGCCGGGGTCAGCATCAGCGGCTCGACGCCGAGCCCGGCACCGGCCTCGGCCATGCGCTCGACGGAGCGCACCACGCCGTTGACCTGCGGGTGCCACGCATCGGTGGCGAGCAGCAGCCTCATGCCGGCCTCACGAAAGATTGCATGGCTCAGGCGACGGCGCGGCGGATCTCGGGTTCGAAGCTTTCCGCGGCGCGGCGTTCGCGCAGCATGGTCGGGTAGTGCAGCACCTCCATGCGACCGTCGTAGTGCTCGACGATGCCGGTGCAGGATTCCACCCAGTCGCCGGTGTTGAGGTAGGTCAGCCCCTCGACCTCGCGGTGGGCTGCGTGATGGATATGGCCGCAGATCACCCCGTCCGCCCCCTGGCGCCGGGCCTCGCTCGCCAGGAAGGTCTCGAACTGGCCGATGAAGTTGACCGCGTTCTTCACCTTCAGCTTGGCCCAGGCCGAGAGCGACCAGTAGGCCAGCCCGAGACGGCGGCGCACACGGTTGACCACGGTGTTGACGGTCAGCGCCGTGGTGTAGGCCCAGTCGCCGAGATGGGCGAGCCATTTGGAATGGCGCACCACCATGTCGAACTGGTCGCCGTGAATGACGAGGTAGCGCTTGCCGTCCGCCGCGACGTGGACCCGGCTGTCGGCGATCTCGACGCCGCCGAAGGTCATGCCGATATAGTCGCGCAGGAACTCGTCGTGGTTGCCGGGCACGTAGACGACGTGGGCGCCTTTTCGCACCTTGCGCAGGAGCTTCTGCACCACGTCGTTGTGCGCCTGCGGCCAGTACCACCCCGAGCGGAGCTGCCAGCCGTCGACGATGTCGCCGACGAGGTAGATCGTATCGGCATCGACGTCGCGCAGGAAGTCGAGCAGCAGGGCCGCTTGGCAGCCCTTGGTGCCGAGATGAAGATCGGACAGAAACAGCGTCCGAACGCGGATGGTCGATTCCGGATCTTGGGACACGGGCGCCTCCGGCCTCTCACAACCGCATCGCGACGGGAGAGAGCCAAATCGCATTCCGATCTCAGTTTGATGACGGCAGCGCGCATCATCATGCCGCGCTTCGAGCGGCTGACGTTTCCTCCGCCGGTTCGGCTGCGGCCCGCCGCAGACCCCGCCCGCGGCCCGTGCATGCGAAAATCTTTTTGTTTTTCGGTTGAGTTTTTTCCGTTTTCCATTCCCTGGCAGGGGAGGCATAACGGCAGCCAAGGTCATCCGCCGCGCGTGTTTCGATCCGCGTGGGAAACGCCCCTTGAGTGGTGAGGGACTGGCTGGGACGGATGGGAGCGCTGGACAATCAGCAGGAGCGCGCTGGAGTGTTTCTCGCAAAACTCCTGCTGCGTCGTCCTGACAGGAGTGGGAAGGGCGGTGCCCGGGAGCTTTGCGAGCACTCTGGATGCGGCGCTGGGCTGACGCATCGAGGGTTCGGTCCTTTGGAGGCGACCGGCGTGGCTGCACGCGCCGCGACGCGGGCGGCATGACGGCCGTTTCGCCGCTCCGGGACGATCAACGATCCGCTATCGCAGTGATGGGGTTCCGGCCCGCGCGAGGCTTCTCGCGCGCCGCTCCGCGGCGGGACTGAACGACGTTTCACGGCGGGCGCCTGCCCGCCATCAGGATCGGGCGGATCACGGTCGCAAAAGGCCGGCCCGCCCAGAACGACTTAAATTGGAGGAAACTTTCATGGCGGCAACGAGACGTCCGGGACGCAACCACCTGTTCGTTCCCGGCCCGACCAACATCCCGGACCGGGTGATGCGCGCCATGATGGTGCAGTCCGAGGATCACCGCTCGGTCGATTTCCCGTCCCTGACGAAGCCGCTCTTCGAGGACACCAAGAAGGTGTTCGGCTCGACCGAGGGCACGATCTTCCTGTTCCCGGCCTCCGGCACCGGCATCTGGGAATCGGCGCTGACCAACACGCTCGCCCGCGGCGACAAGGTGCTGACCTCGCGCTACGGCCAGTTCAGCCACCTCTGGATCGACATGGCCCAGCGCCTCGGCCTGGACGTGATCGTCCAGGAGGAGGAGTGGGGCACCGGCGCCAAGCCCGAGAAGATCGAGGAGGCCCTGCGCGCCGACAAGGATCATCAGATCAAGGCCGTCATGGTGGTCCATAACGAGACCGCAACCGGCGTGACCTCGAACATCGGCGCCGTGCGCAAGGCGATCGACGCTGCCGGCCATCCGGCCATGCTGTTCGTCGACGGCGTGTCCTCGATCGGCTCGCTGCCGTTCTACGCCGACGAGTGGAAGGTCGATTGCGCCATCGCCGGCTCCCAGAAGGGCCTGATGCTGCCGGCCGGCCTCGGCGTGATCTGCGTCAGCCAGAAGGCGCTCAAGGCGGCCGAGGGCCAATCCGGCCGCAACGACCGGCTTGCCCGCGTCTACTTCGACTGGGAAGACCACAAGAAGCAGAACCCGGCCGGCTACTTCCCCTACACCCCGCCGCTGCCGCTGCTCTACGGCCTGCGCGAGGCGCTCGCCTGCCTGTTCGAGGAAGGCCTGGAGAACGTCTACCACCGCCACGCCGTGCTCGGTGAGGCGACCCGCCAGGCCGTCGCGGCCTGGGGCCTGAAGACCTGCGCCAAGTCGCCGGAGTGGAACTCCGACACCGTCACCGCCATCCTGGCGCCCGAGGGTGTGGACGCGGCCAAGATCATCAAGCACGCCTATGTGCGCTACAACCTCGCGCTGGGCGCCGGCCTGTCCCAGGTTGCGGGCAAGGTGTTCCGCATCGGCCACGTGGGTGATCTCAACGAGCTGTCCCTGCTCGGCGCGATCGCCGGTGCCGAGATGTCGCTCCTCGACAACGGCGTGAAGGTGACGCCGGGCTCGGGTGTGGCTGCGGCCTCCAGCTACCTGCGCGAGAACCCCCTCTCGAAGTCCTGATTTTTGGTGAGCGGCGCCGGTTCCAACGGCGCCGCTTCCGCTAAGTAGAGAAAGGCGCCCCGCCAAACGTCCGGCCTGCTGGCCGCTTCGCGGGAGACGCTTCGAGACAGGTGAGGAAACGGGGCCGGCGTTACACCCGCCGGTCGATCCGGAAGGGGTCCAGAATGACAAAGAAAGTCGTCTTCCTCGATCGCGAGTCGCTCGACGCGACCGTGCGCGAATTCAACTTCCCGCACGAGTACAAGGAATACGAGTCGACCTGGACGCCGGAAGAGATCGTCGAGCGCCTTCAGGGCGCCGAGATCGCGCTGATCAACAAGGTGCCGATGCGTGCCGACACGCTGAAACAGCTTCCCGACCTGAAGCTGATCGCGGTGGCTGCCACGGGCACGGACGTCGTCGACAAGGCCGCAGCGAAGGCGCAAGGGATCACGGTCGTCAACATCCGCAACTACGCCTTCAACACGGTCCCCGAGCACGTCGTGGGCCTGATGTTCGCCCTGCGCCGGGCGATCGTTCCTTACGCCAACTCCGTGCGCCGGGGCGATTGGAACAAGTCGAAGCAGTTCTGCTACTTCGACTACCCGATCTACGACATCGCCGGCTCGACCCTCGGCATCATCGGTTACGGCGCGCTCGGCAAGTCGATCGCCAAGCGGGCCGAGGCGCTGGGCATGAAGGTGCTGGCCTACGACGTGTTCCCGCAGGACGGGCTCGTGGATCTCGAAACGATCCTGACCCAGTCCGACGTCATCACGCTGCACGTGCCGCTGACCCCCGACACCCGGAACATGATCGGGGCCGAGCAGCTCAAGAAGATGAAGAAGTCCGCGATCCTCATCAACACGGCCCGCGGCGGGCTCGTGGACGAGGCGGCCCTGCTCCAGGCGCTCAAGGACGGCACCATCGGCGGCGCCGGCTTCGACGTGGTGGCCCAGGAGCCCCCGAAGGACGGCAACATCCTGTGCGACGCCGACCTGCCGAACCTGATCGTCACGCCCCACGTGGCCTGGGCGAGCAAGGAAGCGATGCAGATCCTCGCCGACCAGCTCGTGGACAACGTCGAGGCCTACGTCGCGGGCAAACCGCAGAACGTCGTCGAGGCGTAAGACCTCCAGGTTTCCCATCCGATCCCCTCATCCTGAGGTGCCGCGCAGCGGCCTCGAAGGATCTTCCAGGGATCGCTCGGGATCTGGAGCACCCTTCGAGGCCTACGCTTCGCTCCGGCACCTCAGGATGAGGGCGAGAGTGGGAGAGGCCGTCTAACGAACGTTCGCGGTGAGAGCCTCGATGCGGTGCTCGGCACCGGACCGTCATTCATGAAAGTACCGTGCGCTCGTCAGCACGGCCAGCAAACAGCCAGAGGCACCATGTCCAAGAAGCTGCTCTTCCAGTTCGACACCGATGCCACCCCGAGCGTGTTCGACGTCGTCGTCGGCTACGATGGCGGTGCCGACCACATCACCGGCTACGGCAACGTCACGCCCGAGAACGTCGGCGCCTATGTCGACGGCACGATCTACACCCGCGGCGGCAAGGAGAAGCAGTCGACGGCGATCTTCGTCGGCGGCGGCGACATGGCGGCCGGCGAGCGCGTCTTCGCGGCGGTGAAGAAGCGCTTCTTCGGCCCGTTCCGCGTCTCCTGCATGCTTGATTCGAACGGCTCCAACACGACCGCCGCGGCGGGCGTGGCGCTCGTCGTCAAGGCGGCGGGCGGCTCGGTGAAGGGCAAGAAGGCCGTGGTGCTCGCGGGCACCGGCCCGGTCGGCATGCGCTCCGCGGCTTTGCTCGCCGGCGAGGGCGCCGAGGTCGTGCTGTGCGGGCGCAAGCTCGACAAGGCGCAGGCCGCGGCCGATTCCGTGAATAAGCGCTTCAAGGTCAACGTCACCGCGGCCGAGACTCCGGACGACGCCTCGCGCTCGGAAGTGATCAAGGGCGCCCATCTCGTCTTCACCGCCGGTGCGATCGGCCTCGAATTGCTGCCGCAGGCGTCCTGGCAGAACGAGGCCTCGATCGAGATCGTGGCCGACTACAACGCCCAGCCGCCGCTCGGAATCGGCGGGATCGAGGCGACCGACAAGGGCAAGGAGTATGGCGGCAAGCGCGCCTTCGGGGCGCTCGGCATCGGCGGCCTGAAGCTCAAGCTGCACCGCGCCTGCATCGCCAAGCTGTTCGAGTCGAGCGAGGGCGTGTTCGACGCCGAGGAGATCTACAAGCTGGCCAAGGAAATGGCCTGACGCTCCACGGACGATCCGGGTGGCGCTGGTCTCGGGCCGGCGCCGCCCCATGAAATCAACAAGAACCGACAGGGCAGGGAAGCCATGGCCGCGAACGAGACGATCGAAACCTTCCTCGACGGTCTGGCCAGCTCGGCCCCGACCCCCGGCGGCGGCGGGGCCGCCGCGATCTCCGGTGCCATGGGCGCGGCGCTGGTCTCGATGGTCTGCAACCTCACCATCGGCAAGAAGAAGTACGTCGAGGTCGAGGCCGACCTGAAGCAGGTGCTGGAGAAGTCGGAAGGCCTGCGCCGCACGCTGACCGGCATGATCGCCGACGACGTCGAGGCCTTCGACGCGGTGATGGGCGCCTACGGGCTGCCGAAGACCACCGACGAGGAGAAGGCCGCCCGCGCCGCCAAGATCCAGGAAGCCCTCAAGACCGCGACCGACGTGCCGCTCGCCTGCTGCCGCGTCTGCCGCGAGGTGATCGATCTGGCCGAGATCGTCGCCGAGAAGGGCAATCTCAACGTCATTTCCGATGCCGGCGTCGCGGTGCTCTCGGCCTATGCCGGCCTGCGCTCGGCCGCGCTCAACGTCTACGTCAACGCCAAGGGCCTCGACGACCGCGCCTTCGCCGAGGAGCGGCTGAAGGAGCTGGAAGGTCTGCTGGCCGAGGCAGGCGCGATCAACGAGCGGGTCTACGAGGTCGTGAAGGCCAAGGTGAACTGAGGCGGTTCGCGTCCCCTGCCGTCATCGCGAGCGGATGCGAAGCGATCCAGGGGCGCGACGTTTCCGGAGCAGGCGGAGTCCTGGATTGCTTCGGCTTTGCCGCGCAATGACGGGGGCGCAAAGACCGAGAGCGGATGTCCGCCGCCTTAAACCTGTCCCTCATCCTGAGGTGCCGCGAAGCGGCCTCGAAGGATGCTCCAGGTCCCGCGCGATTCCTGGAACACTCTTCGAGGCCTCCTCTGCGCTCCGGCGCCTCCGGATGAGGGCGAGGGTTGGGCGAGCATCGCCGTGATCCGTGCCCTGCCCTGCATCTTCCTCAGTTTAGAAGCCCGCTAAGTCTCTGCCGGGCAAGCAAACTAAAGCCGAAAACAAGAAAAAATTGAGAGCCGACCCGCTTCCCGAAAAGTAATTTTTCCGCGAAGGTTGGCCCAACAAAAACGACGGAAACGCGAAGGAGGTCTCGATGGACGTTCACGAGTACCAAGCCAAGGAGCTGCTCGCGAGCTTCGGGGTCGCCGTCCCGAAGGGCGCCGTGGCCTTCAGCCCGGATCAGGCGGTCTACGCCGCGACCGAGCTCGGCGGCTCGTTCTGGGCGGTGAAGGCCCAGATCCATGCCGGCGCCCGCGGCAAGGCAGGCGGAATCAAGCTCTGCCGCACCTACAACGAGGTACGCGACGCCGCCCGCGATCTGCTGGGCAAGCGCCTCGTCACCCTCCAGACCGGCCCCGAGGGTAAGCCGGTTCAGCGGGTCTACATCGAGACCGCCGACCCGTTCGAGCGTGAACTCTATCTCGGCTACGTCCTCGACCGGAAGGCCGAGCGCGTCCGCGTCATCGCCTCTCAGCGCGGCGGCATGGACATCGAGGAGATCGCCGCCAAGGAGCCGGAGGCCTTGATTCAGGTCGTGGTCGAGCCGGCGGTGGGCCTGCAGCAGTTCCAGGCCCGTGAGATCGCGTTCAAGCTGGGCCTCAACATCAAGCAGGTCTCGGCCGCGGTGAAGACCATCATGAACGCCTACCGAGCGTTCCGCGACTGCGACGGCACCATGCTGGAGATCAACCCGCTCGTCGTCACCAAGGACGACCGGGTGCTGGCGCTCGACGCCAAGATGTCCTTCGACGACAACGCTCTGTTCCGCCGCCGCAACATCGCGGACATGCACGACCCGTCCCAGGGCGATCCCCGCGAGGCGCAGGCCGCCGAGCATAACCTCAGCTATATCGGCCTCGACGGCGAGATCGGCTGCATCGTCAACGGCGCGGGTCTGGCCATGGCGACCATGGACATGATCAAGCACGCGGGCGGTGAGCCGGCGAACTTCTTGGATGTGGGCGGCGGCGCCTCGCCCGACCGCGTCGCCACGGCCTTCCGGCTGGTGCTCTCGGACCGCAACGTGAAGGCGATCCTCGTCAACATCTTCGCCGGCATCAACCGCTGCGACTGGGTCGCGGAGGGCGTGGTGAAGGCCGCGCGCGAGGTGAAGATCGACGTGCCGCTCGTGGTGCGGCTCGCCGGCACGAATGTCGAGGAGGGCAAGAAGATCCTCGCCGAGAGCGGGCTCGACCTCATCACCGCCGACACCCTCACGGAAGCCGCGCGCAAGGCCGTCGAAGCCTGCCACGGCTCCAAGCACTGACGAGAGAGGGAGGAATCACGCCATGAGCATTCTCATCGACGAGAAGACCCCGATCCTCGTCCAGGGCATCACGGGTGACAAGGGCACCTTCCACGCCAAGGAAATGATCGCCTACGGTTCCAACGTCGTTGGCGGCGTCACCCCCGGCAAAGGCGGCAAGACCCATTGCGGCGTGCCGGTGTTCAACACCGTCAAGGAGGCCGTGGAGGCCACCGGCGCCACCACCTCGATCACCTTCGTGGCACCCCCCTTCGCGGCGGACGCGATCATGGAGGCGGCCGATGCGGGTCTGCGGCTCGTTTGCTCGATCACCGATGGCATTCCGGCCCAGGACATGATGCGGGTGAAGCGCTACCTGCGCCGTTACCCGAAAGAGAAGCGCACCATGGTGGTGGGCCCGAACTGCGCCGGCATCATCTCGCCGGGCAAGTCGATGCTCGGCATCATGCCCGGCCACATCTACCTGCCGGGTAAGGTCGGCGTCATCTCGCGCTCCGGCACGCTGGGCTACGAGGCCGCCGCGCAGATGAAGGAACTCGGCATCGGCATCTCGACCTCGGTCGGCATCGGCGGCGACCCGATCAACGGCTCCTCCTTCCTCGACCACCTCGCCCTGTTCGAGCAGGATCCGGAGACCGAGGCCGTGCTGATGATCGGCGAGATCGGCGGTCCGCAGGAGGCCGAGGCTTCGGCCTGGATCAAGGAGAATTTTTCGAAGCCGGTGATCGGCTTCGTGGCCGGCCTGACGGCCCCGAAGGGCCGCCGCATGGGGCATGCCGGCGCGATCATCTCGGCCACCGGCGACAGCGCCGCGGAGAAGGCCGAGATCATGAAGTCCTACGGCCTCACGGTCGCGCCCGATCCGGGCTCGTTCGGACAGACCGTGGCCGACGTGCTCGCCCGCGCGGCGTGAACCTTCCATTCCCTTCCCTCTGAGCGGGGAGGGGAATCTTCCGTGGATCGGAGTGATCCACCGTCCCGCAGGCCTGCCCACGGGAGTCCGAAAAGAGAACCTCGCCAGGGGGGATCCCATGACCAAGACGCTGCACGCCCGGCCGTCAGCCGCGACCGACTCGACCTTCGCGCCGCCGGTCATCACCGGTACGGCCACCGAAGACGCCCTCGACATCTTGTTCCACGCGCTCCTCGACGTGGCCCGCCGCCACGATCCCGAGCTGGAGGACGTGCTGCACGGCCGCGCCGATATCTCGTCCTACACGCCGGAGATGCTGGCGCGCGCGCTTCAGGTGCAGGGCATCTGGTTCCAGCTCGTTTCGATCGCCGAACAGAACGCGGCCATGCGCCGCCGCCGCCATGTCGAGCGCGACCAGGGCCGCGAGGCGCTGAACGGCTCGTTTGCCAAGGTTCTGGCGGAAGCCTCCGCCCGTGGTATCGGCGCGTCGCAGATCCACACGCTGCTCAAAGACCTGCGCATCCGCCCGACCATCACCGCGCACCCCACCGAGGGCAAGCGCGTGACGGTGCTGGAGAAGCTGCGCCGCATCTATCTCGTGCTGCGTGAGCTGGAATTGCCGCGCTGGACCGAGCGCGAGCGCAACGGCCTGATGAACGAGCTGCGCGACCAGATCGAGCTGATCTGGATGACCGGCGAGCTGCATCTGGAGAAGGCCACCGTCGAGCGCGAGGTGGCGTGGGGCCTGCACTTCTTCGACGAAACCTTGTTCGAGATGCTGCCCGAGATGCTGCTCTCACTCGAAGAGAGCCTCGCGCAGTACTATCCCGACGAGACCTTTGAGGTGCCGCCCTTCTTCCAGTTCGGAAGCTGGATCGGTGGTGACCGCGACGGCAATCCCTACGTCACCGCCAGCGTGACCCGCGAGACGCTCCAACGCAACGCGCTGGCCTCGCTCCGCCGCTACCGCGACCGCATCACCCATCTCGGGCGGGTGCTCTCGATCACCGAGCGCTCCCTGCCGGTGCCGGAGACCTTCCGCAGCGAACTCGCCCACATGCTGGCCGAATCCGGCGATGCGCGGGCGATCGCCAACCGCAATCCCGGCGAGGCCTACCGCCAGTTCCTCTCCTGCGTCCTGCGCAAGCTCGAGGCGACGATCGCCCGCAACAAGGGTGCCCGCTCGGTCGGGCCCGATTATCCGAGCGCGGACGGGCTCATCAACGATCTGCGGACGCTGGAAAAGGGGCTGGCCGACGCCAAGTGCGGCGCGCTCGCCACCGACATCGTGCGCCCCGTGCGGCGGATGGTCGAGATCTTCCGCTTCTCCACCGTGCGGCTCGACCTGCGCGAGAACTCGACCCGCACCACCAAGACGCTGCACGCCCTGTGGAAGCTGCGCAACGGCGACCGCGAGCCGCCGGAGCTGGATTCGCCGGCCTGGAAGGAGTGGCTGCTCACCGAACTCGCCCGGCCGCGCAATCCTGAGACCTCGTTCGAGGACTTCGCTGACCGTCTGCCCGACGACGCGCGCGAGACGCTCGCCACCTTCGCGCTGGTGGGTGAGATGCGCGACACCCTCGACCGCGAGGCCTTCGGCGCCTTCATCTTGTCGATGACGCGCTCGACCGTCGATGTGCTCGGCGCCTACCTGCTGGCCAAGGAAGCCGGCATCTTCCTCGACGCGACGGGCACCGAGATCTGCCCGCTGCCGATCGTGCCGCTGTTCGAGACCATCGACGACCTGCGCGCCGCGCCCGCCATCATGAAGGAGCTGCTCAGCATCCCCGTCGTGCGCCGCTCCACCCGCTGGCAGGGCGGCGTGCAGGAGGTGATGATCGGCTATTCCGATTCGAACAAGGACGGCGGCTTCATCGCCTCGAACTGGGAGCTCTACAAGGCGCAGGTGCGGCTCACCGTGCTCGGCAAGCATCTCGGCGTGCCGATCGCCTTCTTCCACGGCCGGGGCGGCTCGGTCAGCCGCGGCGGCGTGCCGACCCATCGCGGCATCGCGGCCCAGCCGCCGGGCTCGATCAACGGGCGCTTCCGCATCACCGAGCAGGGCGAGGTCGTCTCGTTCAAATACGCCAACCGCGGCACGGCGGCCTACCAGATGGAACTGCTGGCGGCCTCCGTCTTCGAGCACGCCCTGCTCTCGGAAGGCAACGGCAACGGTTCGCGCGCCGAACTCGACGATGCGCTGGAGGCGCTCTCGGGCGCCTCGCGGGCGGCCTATGTCAACCTGCTTCAGGCCGAGGGTCTGGTCGACTACTTCCAGGCGGCAAGCCCGCTCGACGAGATCGCGCTGCTCAATATCGGCTCGCGGCCCGCGCGCCGCTTCGGTGCCAAGTCGCTCTCGGATCTGCGCGCGATTCCCTGGGTGTTCGCGTGGTCGCAGAACCGGCACGTCATCACCGGTTGGTACGGCGTCGGCTCGGGGCTGAAGAGCTTCATCGACATCCGCGGTGAACAGGGCGAGGCCCTGCTCCGGCGCATGTTCCGGGATTGCCGGGTGTTCCGCCTCGTCCTCGACGAGGTCGAGAAGACGCTGATGATGGTCGATCTGGAGATCGCCCGCGACTATGCCGGCCTGGTCGAGGACGAGACCGTCCGTGCCCGCATCTTCGGCATGATCGAGCAGGAATACGCGCTGACTCGCGAGATGGTGCTGCGGGTCTCCGGCGACCGCGAACTCGCCCAGCGCTTCCCGCAATTCCGCGAGCGCCTGCAGGGGCGCCTGCCGACCATCAACCAGGTCAGCCGCGAGCAGGTCGAGCTGCTGCGCCGCTTCCGCAGCGAGCCCGACGAGGACAAGCGCGAGGCGGTGAAGTCCGCGCTGCTGCTCTCCATCAATTGCATTGCCGTCGGCTTCGGCGCGACTGGATAATGCATACAATCTCGGCCACGTGTCCCGGGGCAGGCTGGACGGCCGGCTCGGGCGCGCGAGATAGAAGCGCGGCATGCGAGTAAGCGGGTGACCGCGCCCACGACACGACGGTCTCAAAGAACGGAGGACTCCCGATGAGCTTCACCCTGATCCAGCAGGCGACGCCCCGCCTGCACCGCTCGGAACTCGCGGTTCCCGGCTCCAACCCGACCTTCATGGAGAAGTCGGCCGCCTCGAACGCCGACGTGATCTTCCTCGACCTCGAGGACGCGGTGGCGCCCGACGACAAGGAGAAGGCGCGCACCAACATCATCCAGGCGCTGAACGACCTGGATTGGGGCAACAAGACCATGATGATCCGCATCAACGGTCTCGACACCCACTACATGTACCGCGACGTCGTCGACATCGTGGAGGCCTGCCCGCGCCTCGACATGATCCTGATTCCCAAGGTCGGCGTGCCGGCCGACGTCTACGCCATCGACGTGCTGACGACGCAGATCGAGCAAGCTAAGAAGCGCGAGAAGAAGATTGGCTTCGAGGTGCTGATCGAGACCGCGCTCGGCATGGCGAACGTCGAGGCGATCGCCACCTCCTCCAAGCGCCTCGAGGCGATGTCCTTCGGTGTCGCCGACTACGCCGCCTCGACCCGCGCCCGCTCCACCGTGATCGGCGGCGTGAACCCCGACTACTCGGTGCTCACCGACAAGGACGAGGCCGGCAACCGCCAGACCCACTGGCAGGATCCGTGGCTGTTCGCCCAGAACCGCATGCTGGTGGCCTGCCGCGCCTATGGCCTGCGCCCGATCGACGGCCCGTTCGGCGACTTCTCCGATCCGGACGGTTACAAGTCGGCGGCCCGTCGCTGCGCCGCGCTCGGCTTCGAGGGCAAGTGGGCGATCCACCCCTCGCAGATCGATCTCGCCAACGAGGTGTTCACCCCCTCCGAGGCCGAGGTCACCAAGGCCCGCCGCATTCTGGAAGCCATGGAAGAGGCCGCCAAAGCCGGCCGCGGCGCCGTCTCGCTCGACGGCCGCCTGATCGACATCGCCTCGATCCGCATGGCCGAGGCGCTGATCCAGAAGGCCGACGCGATGGGCGGGAAGTAAGCTTTTTCTCGCATTAAAGGCGGAAGATGGCCGGGTTCGCCCGGCCATTTTTTTGTCGGATCTAACGTTCGGACAAATGGTCGGGCGCCACACGGAGTACGAACTTTTGATGCAGGTAAATTCGGACGTGCGCGTCAATTGATAACGAGCCAAGGCTGTGTACCGAGGGGGCTTAGCCTTGGAAGGGCATCAAAAATTGTTGGATACAAGAGTTCTCATCGTTGAAGATGAGTATCTCATCATGGATGAGATCAGGCGCATTGTCGAAGCCGCTGGCGGCATCGTAGTGGGTGCGCACGGTAACCTCGATGATGATGTCTTTGAGCGTTCTGCGATAAGCTCAGACATCGCCATGCTCGACATCAACATCCGAGGAAAGATGAGCTATCCGCTTGCTGATGTTCTGTGGGCACGCGGCGTTCCCTTTATGTTCGCAACCGGCTATGATTTCGATGGTATACCGGAGAAGTTCTCATCCGTGCCAAGGCTTTTAAAGCCGTTTGATGCACATGAGCTTGTGAACGCCCTGGCCGACACTCGCGTAAGGGCATCACGTGCCGGATGAGCCGCAATCGGTCCTCGGCTTCTGAGGACTTCTTCTTTGCGATCTGCTTCAACGCTGCGTCGAAATCGGCCTCTCTCTCGCCAGCCTCATGCGCCGCCTCAATGAAGCGGCGCCTCTGCTCCTCGCGCGTCAGCTTGACGCTTGCCCGAGTTCTCTCAAAAGCCGGTTCCGGTCGGCGACATGCGTGGCCTGTGTCGCCTCGAAGGTGTGCAGCAACTCTCGCGCAAGCGTAGCGTCGCGGCCGACCGCTTCCGTCTCCGCAACGATCTCTCGCTGCCGGCTTAGGTGACGCGCGCCTTCGACAACGTGCCGTTCGGCCAAGGCGGAGTACTCAAGCAGAACCGCGCGTTCCATGCTCATGGTTAACGCGGACCAGCATTGCTGTCTCCTCCGACGGATCTACAGGCGCGAACGATATAGCCGACTTTCTTTTAGCGCGCGGGCAGTCAGGCGCGGCCGTTCCGCTCGATCTCATCGAGGACGGCATCGGGCGCCACGTCCTGGCTGAGTTCGCCGACCTCCGGATCGGCCTTCGTCTCGATCCCCATCCGATCGGTGATGGCCGAGACCATCGCGACGAGCTTCGTTACCTCGTGCTCGGCCAGAAGGCCGATATGGAGATCGAGGTCTGCCCGCTTGTCGGCCGCCGCGGCCATCCGGTTCTGGCTGATCAGCACGAAGGTCGACAGGAAGATCGCCTCGACGGAGGCTGAAGTGCCGAGGATCACGAAGGACTCGTCCCATTTCGGCAGGATCGGCAGCAGACCCGTGTTCACGAGTGTCCAGAAGCCGAAGAGCACGACGTGCAGCGCCACGAATGCCATGCTGCCGGTGAACCGCGTGATCGTCTCCGCCACGCGATCCTGCAGCGAGGCCTCGCGCTCCGCCGCGTTCCGGCGCTCCTGCAGCGCTCGGATGTTGCGCACGAGCGCAGGCGCCAGTCCGTCGGGCTGAGGCGGCAGGAAAGTCGTCCGTGCGGCGGAGGTGTTCCGCTCGTCTTGGCTTGGCATCTTCACGGGTCTCAGGAGGAGCCTGAGCGAGCAACCGGCCGGGACCCTGGCATGATCCCACATCAGGCCGGGATGCCGCCCGAACGGCCCGTTGAGTTCGGAAGCCGACGCATCGAGCGCCTGGCTCGGCGAAAACCGGCAACGCTCCGGCGCCACCGTCGCCATTCGCCGATGCGCCCCTATTTCTGCCGCCGGGCGCTGGCCTACCCGACCGACACATTCTTCGAGAGGCGCGCATGACTGCATTCGATGCCGACTTTCGCAGCCTCGCGGCTCGGACGACACTCTCCCGCCGTACCGTGATTGCCACGAGCCTTGCCGGCGGCTTCGCGCTCGCGGTGCAGCCCGTCGCGGCGCAGACCACGATCACCACGGACACGAACGGGCTGACCGCAGGCGAGGTGAAGATCCCGACCCAGGACGGCGAGATCCCGGCTTACCGGGCGATGCCCACCGAGGGCGGTCCCTTCCCGACCGTGCTCGTTATCCAGGAGATCTTCGGCGTTCACGAGCACATCAAGGATGTGTGCCGCCGGCTGGCCAAGCTCGGCTACTTCGCCCTGGCGCCCGAGCTCTACGCCCGGCAGGGCGACGTCTCGCGGCTGACGAACATCCAGCAGATCGTCAGCGAGGTCGTCTCCAAGGTGCCCGACGCGCAGGTGATGCGCGACCTCGACGCGGCGGTCGCCTATGCCAAGGGAACGGGCAAGGCCGACACGGCCCGGCTGGGCCTCACCGGCTTCTGCTGGGGCGGGCGCATCACTTGGCTCTACGCCGCCCACAATCCGAACGTGAAGGCGGGCGTCGCGTGGTACGGGCGCCTCGTCGGCGATGCCTCGGACCTGATGCCGAAGCATCCGGTCGATGTCGCCGCGGACCTCAAGGCGCCGGTGCTCGGCCTCTATGGAGGGGCCGATCAGGGCATCCCCGTCGCCACGATCGACCGGATGAAGGAGGCCTGCCGGGCCGCGGGCAAGACCTGCGAGTTCGTGGTCTACCCGGACGCGCCGCACGCGTTCCACGCCGATTACCGCCCGAGTTACCGCGCCGAGCCGGCTCAGGACGGCTGGCGGCGGTTGCAGGACTGGTTCCGGCAGCACGGCGTGGCCTGACCCTGCGTCCGGCGGATCGCTTCGGGCTTCGCCTCACGCCGTCATCGCGAGCGGCAGCGAAGCGATCCAGAAGCGCGCCCTCTCCGGACAAGCCGCGCCCTGGATTGCCACGGATTCTCCGCGCAATGACGGCGGCGGTTATCCGTGCCCGCTTTAGAGTGCCTCACAAAACTCCCGATCACCGGCCGTTCTCGCTCTGTAGACGACTGAGCAGAGAGAGTTTTGTGAGAGACACTTACTTCTCGTACTTGATATAGGCGAAGCGCGGATCGGCCGGCGTGCCCTCCAGGGCGCCGCCCTCGGCGCCCGGCTGCCAAGCCACCACCTCCTCGATCTTCTTCGCCAGCGCAAAATCCTTCTCGGTGATGCCCTTGGCGGCGTGGTTCATCAGCCGCACCTCGACCCAGGCGTAGGAGGCGGTGAGGTCCGGGTGGTGCCACGCGGCTTCGGCCAGATGGCCCACCGTGTTGATGACCATCAGCGTGCTCTTCCACGAGGCGGTCTTGTAGGTCCGCCGGATCCAGCCGTCCTCCAGCCGCCATTCCGGCAGCTCGTCCTTGAGCCGGCGTTCCACCGTCGCGTCGTCGAGGACGCCTTCGCGCGCTTGAGTCATCGTCACACTCCCATCGGATACGGCGAAAACGTGCTTCGGGACCGGCGGCGGCGCAAGCGGCGACCGTGAAGCGCGAAAGCCCGCATGTCGCAGCGGAAACGCTCGGGCGCGCTGTGGACGAGGCGGGAGCGAGTCCCTATTAAAAAATTCAACAGAAACTCCCGCCTTCGCAGGGCCGGGACGCTCTGACCGACAATTCATGAGGACGCCCATGCTGTCACGGCGCGGAATGCTCGCGACGGCGGCTCTGTCGCTCGCGGCGGCGCTGCCGATGGCTCGCCGCGCGCGGGCGGCGGGCGAGACGTTCCGGCTCGGCGTGCTGCCCTTCGGCACCGCCTCGTGGGAGGCGGCCGTCATCAAGGCGCGCGGCTTCGACGCGGCCAACGGATTCACCCTCGACATCGTCAAGCTCGCCGGCAACGACGCCGCCCGCATCGCCTTCCTCGGCGGCCAAGTGGACGCGATCGTCGGTGACCTGATCTTCGCCGCCCGCCTCGGCAACGAGGGGCGCGGCGTGCGCTTCTCGCCCTACTCGACCACGGAAGGGGCGCTGATGGTCCCGGCCGGCAGCCCGATCACCGATCTGAAGAGCCTGTCGGGCCGGCGGCTCGGTGTGGCGGGCGGGGCGCTCGACAAGAACTGGATCCTGCTGAAGGCGCAGGCGCAGGAGACGGCGGGGCTCGACCTCGCCAGCGCCGCGCAGATCGCCTACGGCGCTCCGCCGCTCCTGGCGCAGAAGCTGGAGAGCGGCGAACTCGACTCGGCCCTGCTCTACTGGCAGTTCTGCGCCCGCCTCGAAGCCAAGGGTTTCAAGCGGCTGATCTCGGCCGACGACATGATGCGCGCCTTCGGCGCCAAGGGCGCCGTCTCGCTGATCGGTTATCTCTTCGAGGGACAGACCGTGGCCGACCGGGGCGAGGTGGTGCGGGGATTCGCCCGCGCCTCGGCCGCCGCCAAGGACGCGCTGGCCAACGAGCCGGACCTTTGGGAAACGGTCCGCCCGCTGATGGCGGCCGAGGATGACGCCACCTTCACCGCGCTCAAGCGCGACTTCCTCGCCGGCATCCCGCGCCGGCCGATCGCCGCCGAGCGCGCGGACGGCGAGCGCATCTACGCGGCCCTGGACCGGCTCGCGGGAGCGCAACTCCTCGGCGTCGGCAAGACGCTGCCGCCGAACCTCTATCTCGATGCCGCGGGCAACGGCTGACGTCTTGGCGATCATCTCGGCGATCATGGCTCCGGCCCCGGTCCATTGACCCTGCGCATGGCCCTGCTCGCGCGCCTCCTCTCCCTCGGTGTCCTCCTCGCCCTCTGGCAAGGCGTCTCCGTCTACGCCGACACGCGGACCCTGCCGGCGCCGAGCGCGGTGCTGGCTTTCGTCCTGCGGGAGGCGGAGACCGGAAGCCTTCTCTTCAATGTCGGGGTCACGCTCGCCCGCGTGGCCGTCTCCTTCGTCATTGCCATGAGTCTCGGCGTGCTGCTCGGGATCGCGCTCGGCCGCTCGCGGCTGGCCGACCGGCTGCTCGATACGCCGCTCCTCGTCGTCCTCAACACCCCGGCCCTCGTCATCACGGTGCTGGCCTATGTCTGGCTCGGGCTCACCGAGACCGCGGCCATCGTCGCGGTGGCACTCAACAAGCTGCCCAATGTCGCGGTCATCATGCGCGAGGGCGCCCGCGGCCTCGATCCGGGCCTGGAGGAGATGGCGGCGACCTATCGCTTCGACCGGCGCACCTGGATCGCCCACGTGCTGCTGCCGCAGCTCCAGCCCTTCATGGTGGCGGCGGCGCGCTCCGGCATCTCGCTCGCCTGGAAGATCGTGCTGGTGGTCGAGCTGCTCGGGCGCCCGAACGGCGTCGGCTTTGCCATCAACTACTACTTCACCCTCTTCGACGTCACAGCGGTGATCGGCTACAGCCTCGTCTTCATGAGCGTGATGCTCGCCATCGACGCCCTTCTCCTCCAGCCCCTCGACGCCCATGTCCGCCGCTGGCGCTGAGGCGATGGGCGCGACCGGCGGCGGGCCCGCGCCGCTCCTGACGGTACGGGTGGATCGCAAGGTCTACCGTAAGGCCCGCACCGAGGCCGTGGAGGCGGTGCGCGGCCTCGCCTTCGAGCTTCATGCTGGCGAGATCACCTGCCTCATCGGTCCCTCCGGGGCAGGCAAGACCACCACCCTACGCATCCTGCTCGGCCTCGACCGCGACTTCGAGGGCAGCGTCAGCCCCGAGCCGTCCCAGGCCGGCATCGCCATGGTGTTTCAGGACCCGCGGCTGCTGCCCTGGCGCACCATCGAGCAGAATGTCCGGCTCGGCCTGCCCCGTGAGCGCCGGGCGCTCGGCCTCGACGATCTGTTCGAATCGCTCGGGCTCACGCCCTGGCGCGCCCATTATCCCGGCGCGCTGTCGCTCGGAATGCAGCGCCGGGTGGCGCTGGCGCGGGCGCTGGCGCTCGAGCCGCGCATCCTCGTTCTCGACGAGCCCTTCGTCTCGCTCGACGACGCGGCCGCCTCGTCCCTGCGCGGCCTGGTGGTCGCCGCGGTGGGCCGCTCCGGCACGAGCGTCTTGATGGTCACGCACAACGTCGCCGAGGCGATCGAGATCGCGGACCGGCTCCTGCTGGTCTCACCGCGGCCGGCCCACCTCCTGGCGAGCCTGCCTCTCGACCGACCGCGCCCGGAGCGGGACCGGGCCTGGGCCGATGAAACCCGTCGCGGCATGGCCGCCCGCTTCCCCGGCATCGTTGCATCCTAAGACTGGGGCCGAGGCGAAGACGCGTCGGCGATCCGACTCGTCCTGACCCTTGAGCCTCCGTGCGCTCCCAATGCCCTGGCTCTCCGCGACCGGGGCTGCTGTCTCTTAAGGATAAGCGGCACCGTCTGGTGCAAAATTTTCCCGGCTGCCGCTCCGGTCTCGGGCGGTCGAAACAGACCATCCGGACCGCTTTCGTCCGCGAACGATTTTGCGGTGCGGCATCGATCGCCGCGCAGGATGAGCGCCTCGACAGGAATTAAAGTGCTTTGTTCGCATGCCGAATGGGAAAAGATCGCTAGCCCATGCGCCGTGCGCATTCCGAGGGCTAATTCGGATCTATGTAATGTCAAAGCAAAGTTGAAGCCTGTGCGCTGCATATCAAATTTTGCACCGCAAAAAGCGCGCTTTGTCGAGAAAATTTCCTGATAAAGGCTGTGTCTGCTGCGACATTCGACGCGCGAAATCGAGTTGACGGCGCCGGAACTTTTCTTAGAGTTCGTTCAAGCTTCGGTTCGAGGGGACCGCTAAGGGATGCGGAACCAGCCGCGTAAGCTGCCGGGAAAACAGGATTATCCTGAATACCAAGTGGCCGTCGCGAGCTGCCGGAGCGAATACCATCCCTGTCGCAAACAGCAGGTCAATCCAGGGTGAGCAGCGGGCTGCTGTTCGTCGGCCGATAAGACCTGTCGGAGGAATCCATGAGAGCGGTACATCTTCTCGCCCTCGGTGCGGGTCTCGCTGCTGCGAGCCCGGCCCTGGCCAACGAAAGCGTCATGAAGGGCATCGCCAACCCGGCGGAGCAGGTTCTTCAGACCGTCGACTACGCCAACACCCGCTATTCCAAGCTCGACCAGATCAACGCCAACAACGTCAAGAACCTCCAGGTTGCCTGGACCTTCTCGACCGGCGTGCTGCGCGGCCACGAGGGCTCCCCGCTCGTCGTCGGCAACATCATGTACGTCCACACGCCCTTCCCGAACATCGTCTACGCGCTGGACCTCGACCAGGGCGCCAAGATCGTGTGGAAGTATGAGCCCAAGCAGGATCCGTCCGTGATCCCGGTGATGTGCTGCGACACGGTCAACCGTGGTCTGGCCTATGCCGACGGCGCCATCCTCCTGCACCAGGCCGACACCACGCTCGTGTCGCTCGACGCCAAGACCGGCAAGGTCAACTGGTCGGTCAAGAACGGCGACCCGTCCAAGGGTGAGACCAACACCGCCACCGTCCTCCCCGTGAAGGACAAGGTCATCGTCGGTATCTCCGGCGGCGAGTTCGGCGTGAACTGCCACGTCACCGCCTACGACCTGAAGTCGGGCAAGAAGGTGTGGCGCGGCCACTCCTCGGGCCCCGACGCCGACCTGATCATGGATCCCGAGAAGACGACCCACCTCGGCAAGCCGGTCGGCAAGGACTCCTCGCTGAAGACCTGGGAAGGCGATCAGTGGAAGACCGGCGGCGGCTGCACCTGGGGCTGGTTCTCCTACGATCCCAAGCTCGACCTCTTCTACTACGGCTCGGGCAACCCCTCGACCTGGAACCCGAAGCAGCGTCCGGGCGACAACAAGTGGTCCATGACGATCTGGGCGCGTAACCCGGACACCGGCATGACCAAGTGGGTCTACCAGATGACCCCGCACGACGAGTGGGACTACGACGGCATCAACGAGATGATCCTCACGGATCAGAAGATCGACGGCAAGGAGCGCCCGCTCCTGACGCACTTCGACCGTAACGGCTTCGGCTACACGCTCGATCGCGCCACCGGCGAACTGCTCGTCGCCGAGAAGTTCGACCCGGTCGTGAACTGGGCCACCAAGGTCGACATGGACAAGGGTTCCAAGACCTACGGCCGTCCGCTGGTCGTGTCGAAGTACTCGACCGAGCAGAACGGCGAGGACGTGAACTCGAAGGGCATCTGCCCGGCGGCGCTCGGCACCAAGGACCAGCAGCCGGCGGCCTACTCGCCGAAGACGCAGCTCTTCTACGTGCCGACCAACCACGTCTGCATGGACTACGAGCCGTTCCGGGTGACCTACACTCCGGGCCAGCCCTATGTCGGTGCGACGCTGTCGATGTACCCGGCTCCCGGCTCGCACGGCGGCATGGGCAACTTCATCGCCTGGGACAACATCCAGGGTAAGATCAAGTGGTCCAACCCCGAGCAGTTCTCGGCTTGGGGCGGCGCGCTCGCCACGGCCGGCGACGTGGTCTTCTACGGCACGCTGGAAGGCTACCTGAAGGCCGTCGACTCGAAGACGGGTAAGGAACTCTACAAGTTCAAGACCCCGTCGGGCATCATCGGCAACGTGATGACCTACGAGCACAAGGGCAAGCAGCACATCGCCGTGCTCTCGGGCGTCGGCGGCTGGGCTGGCATCGGCCTCGCGGCCGGCCTGACCGACCCGAACGCCGGCCTCGGCGCGGTGGGCGGCTACGCGGCCCTGTCGAGCTACACCAACCTCGGTGGCCAGCTCACGGTCTTCGCTCTGCCGAACAACTAAGTCGCTTGCGACACTGAGCCTAAGGATGCCGGCGCGGGAAATCGCGCCGGCATCTTTATGATTATATCATTATGCTGTAGGCCCTGCTTGGTAGCCGCACAGTTACGTTGCGGTGCAACATGATGGTCTCGGGAGAAACGTCGTTGTCTTCGATGAAAAGAACCGCTCTTCTTGGTCTCGTCGGTGCAGCCTTGCTCGGAGCGGTTCCGGCCGCCACCGTCGCCCTCGCCCAGGACGCCAAGTCCGACCTCGCCAACAAGCTCGATCCGAACGCCAAGGAGATCGATGAGCCGGTCCTCAAGGCCGCCGCGGCGGTGAAGGAAGAGGATGGCAAGTACCTCGACAAGGACGGGCACCCGACCTTCCACATCACCAACGATGGCAAGAAGGTCGATTGGTACACCTATTCCGGGTACCGCCGGTATCATGCCGAGTGCCACGTCTGCCACGGTCCGGACGGCATGGGCTCGACCTACGCCCCCGCTCTGAAGGATTCGCTGAAGCGCCTCTCCTACGAGGAGTTCTACGGCATCCTCGCCGGCGGCCGTCAGAACCACACGGCGGGCAACGAGAGCGTGATGCCGGCCTTCGGCGATAACAAGAACGTCATGTGCTACGCCAACGACCTCTACGTGTACCTGCGCGCCCGCGCTTCCGGTGCCTGGGGCCGCGCGCGTCCGGGCGAGAAGGAAGACAAGCCCGAGAGCGCCAAGACGGCCGAGAAGGAGTGCCTCGGCGGTTGATGACCCGCTCGAGCCCCCTCGTTTCGATCGCGGCCGCCGCGCTCCTGCTCTCGGCAGGGGCGCGGCCCGCCCATGCACAGCACCTTCCGGATCTGGTCACGCAGGATGTCCTGCGCGTCTGCAGCGACCCCGGCAACATGCCCTTCTCCGAGCGCAAGGGCGGCGGCTTCGAGAACAAGATCGCCCAGATCGTCGCCGACGAACTGAAGGTGAAGCTGCGCTACTACTGGCTGACCCAGGGGCCCGGCTTCGTCCGCAACACCCTCGGTAGCGGCCTGTGCGACCTGATCATCGGCACGTCGGGCGGGGAGATCGTTCAGGCGACCAATCCCTACTACCGATCCGCCTATGTCCTAGTCGCGCGCCGGGGTGAATTGCCTGATATCAAGAGCCTCGACGATCCCCGGCTGAAGGACCAGCAGATCGGCATCATTGCCGGCACGCCGCCTTCCAATCACCTGAGCGAACTGAAACTCGTCGGCGAGCGGATCCATGCCTACCCGCCCTACGCCTTCGGGGCCGAGCGCAAGCATCAGACGGTCGCGGCGGAGGTGATCGCCGATCTCGCCGAGAAGAAGCTCGATGTGGCGATCCTTTGGGGACCGGCCGCGGGCTGGCTGGCCAAGCAGAGCGGGGTGCCGATGGACGTCGTGCCGCTGCTCAACGAGCCGGGACGGCCGCCGCTGACCTTCCGCGTCTCGATGGGCGTGCGCCACAGCGAGAACGACTGGAAGCGCAGCCTCAACACCGTCCTGCGCAAGCGCAAGGCCGATATCGAGAAGGTCCTGCGAGAATACGACGTGCCGCTGCTGGCCGAGGAGGAGAACAAGCCTCTCGGTGCGGCGGAGGAGTGATCCGGCGTTCGGCACATGGCTTCGCTCGCGATGGCGGAGACTGGCAGGATCCGAGGCGATCAGCCGGAAACGCGATCAAGGCCCGAACCGCGGTTCGGGCCTTTCTTAGTGTCTCTCACAAAACGCCCGTTGCGCTGTCCTCGCCAGAGCGAGAACGGTCGGTGACCGGGAGTTATGTGAGGCACTCTTACTCGGCCCTCTCGATGCCCGTCCGGTCGAGCTTGGCCAGCGCCTGCGCCACCGTCTCGCCGCCGATGACGAGGTCTGGTGCGATCTCGGCGAGCGGCACCAGCACGAAGGCCCGCTCGCGCACGAAACGGTGCGGCAGAACCAAACGCTCGTCGGAGACCTGCGCGCCCTCATAGGCCAGCACGTCGATATCGATTACCCGCGGGCCCCAGCGCCGCTCGCGGACGCGCCCGAGCGCCGCCTCGATCGACAGGCAGACCTCCAGCAGCCCGTGCGGGGTCAGATCGGTGTCGATGGCGACCGCCGCGTTGAGGAACCAGTCCTGGTCGGTGTCGCCCCAGGGCGGGGTGCGGTAATCGGCCGAGCGCGCCGTGACCCGGATGCCAGGCGCCGCGGCGAGGCGCTCGACGGCCTGAGCCAGCATCGCTGCCTTGTCGCCGATATTGCTGCCGAGCCCGAGATAGGCGCGCGTCATCTTTCCTCCCGCGTCGGGCGGCCCCGCACGATCTCGATCGCCGCGTAGTCGAGCACGGCCGGAATCGGCGCGCTCGGCTTGTCGATCCGCACCGCGATCGTCTCGATCCGGGGGAAGCGCGCGAGGCAGCTCTCGGCGATCGCCTCGGCCAGGGCCTCGATCAGGGCGAAGCGCCGGTTCGTGGCGATGTCGAGGGCGATCTCGGCGAGATCGGCGTAGCTCACGGTGGCGGCGACATCGTCGCTGCGCCCGGCCGGCGCGAGGTCGAGGCGGCATTCGAGCGAGATGTAGAAGCGCTGGCCGAGCCGCTCCTCCTCCGGCAGCACGCCGTGGCGCGCGAAGACCGCGAGGCGGTGGACGAGGATGCGGTCAGCCATGAACGATCCCAGCCGCCGTCGTCGGACGCATCACGGCATCGAGCACCCGCAGCGCCTCGACATGCGGCGCCACGTCGTGAACGCGCACGATGTCGGCGCCGAGTGAGCCGGCGAGCACATGCGCGGCGAGCGACCCGACGAGGCGGTCGCGCGGGGCCGTCTCGCGGTCGTGCAGGCGCCCGAGCAGGCTCTTGCGCGAGACGCCGACGAGGAGGGGAAACCCCAGCGCCCGGATTTCGGGAAGGCGGCGCAGGGCTTCGAGATGCTGCTCCCAGCTCTTGCCGAAACCGATGCCGGGATCGAGCACGATGTCGCCGTCGGGAATGCCGGCGCGGCGGGCAATGTCCAGGGAGCGCTCGAAGAAGCGCAGCATGTCGGCGACGATGTCGAGCGCGCCGTCGATCGTCTCGCGATTGTGCATGACGATGACCGGTGCGCCGTGCTCAGCGGCGACGCGGGCGATGTCCGGCTCGCGCTGCAGGCCCCAGACATCGTTGACGAGGGTAGCGCCCGCCTTCAGAGCGGCCTCCGCGGTGGAGGCCTTATAGGTGTCGATCGAGATCGGAACGGAGAGGCCGGGCGCCACCGCCTCGATCACCGGCAGGACGCGGGCCTGCTCTTCCGCCGCCGACACCGGCGTGTGGCCGGGTCGGGTCGACTCGCCGCCGATATCGAGAATGTCGGCGCCGGCTTCCGTCAGTGCGGCAGCCTGGGCGCGCGCGGCTTCGACCCCCACGAAGCGGCCGCCGTCCGAGAACGAGTCCGGCGTGACGTTGAGGATGCCCATGACCAGCGTGCGCCGGCCGAGTTCGGGCAGCAGGGTCTGCAGGCGCGTCGGAGGAGGAGAGGAGGGCGGCATCGGGTGTCGTGACTCGTCGGGCCAAGCCTGCGGAACCAAGCCTTGCGGGCCTAGCCCCTCGCCTCCCGTTTAGCCAGAGACCTGAAGTGTTTTCGAGGGGGTCGCCGCGCGGCGGCTCAGGAGGCGCCGCGATAGCAGCGGATCTCCGCCTCGGCTTGGGCCCGGCGCAGGTCGGCGACCTTGTCGTCGAACATCTTGGTCGACTTGAAGGCCGTGGTGCGCTGGCCGATGCCCTGGCGCATGGAGAGGATAGTGCTCGCCTGCACGTACTTGTCGTAGGGCAGGATCGAGGCAAGCGCGTCGAGAGAGCAGGAGCACTTCTCCAGCGCCGCGCGGGTCTGGCCGTTGGCCGCCATGCAGCCGAACACGTAATCGGCCCGCGCGTCGGTCGGATAGTCGTTCTCGTCGGCGCGCGCGGGCGCGGCGAGGAGGACGGCCGCAAACGCTGCGGCCAGCGCGACCTCAGGAATCCTTCTGGTCATAATCGAGCCTCTCCTCAAGGAGTTCGCCGCCATCGGGCTTCAGGGTTCGCGCTTCGAGGGAGACGATCTCGCCCGGCACCTCCGGCGCGACCACGAAGGTATAGGTCGTGGCCTCGAATCCGCGCATCCGCTCGGTCAAGGGGTCGCCCTCGAAGGGTTTCATCACGACGCGCCAGCCCTCGACCTTGCGGCCCTTGAAATCGACCTGGACCGGCGTGACCGTCGCCTTCTCGCGCAGACCCTTGCGGATCGCGTTCTTGATGTAACGCGGGTTGGCCTCGAGCAGACCGGCGAGACCCTTCAGGTGGTTTTCCAGGAACAGGCTCAGCACGGGGTTGCCGGCCATGTCGATGAACGGACCCGCCGGAACGCGATAGCCGCCGGAGAACATCTGCACGCGGATATCGCGGCTCTCGGCGCTCTTGCCGGGCTCGACCGTGAGCTTGATCGCGTCGTTGAGCGGCGGACCGTAGGGCCCTTTCACGATTCCGCTGCGGCGCAGGTAATCGTAGGTCAGCGTGCTGCCGGGCGTGGTGTTCTTCATCTGCGGCTGCTCGAAGAGCAGGTCGCCGGCATTCGGCGCCGCACTCTGGGCAGCCTCCTGACTTGCCGGTCCGGTGTCGGAGGCCGCCCAGGCGAGGGGCGCGGTTGCGAGAAGCGTCGTCGAGAGAGCCGCCGCAACGGCAACTGGCAGCATCGTCCGTCTCAAAGGGGTGCCTTTTCGCTCAAGGGGTTTTGCACATTCGTCCCGATGCTGCGGTATATATAATCGGGCGGGTTCTCGGCAGCCTCTTCCTTGGCAAGATCCCGCATTTTCGCGTGAAGCGGCGAAAGGGAGCAGGCCGGATCGGTGTTGGCGGCATCGCCCGTGAGCGCCAGCGCCTGGCAACGGCAACCGCCCCAATCCTTCTCGCGCCGGTCGCAGGAGCGGCAGGGCTCCTTCATCCAACTCGTGCCGCGATAGGCGGCAAACGCCGGCGATTGCGTCCAGATGTCGCCGAGCGAGTGGTCGCCGACGTACCAGAATTCGAGGCCGGGGATGGTCTCGGCGGCATGGCAGGGCAGGACCTTGCCCTGCGGCGTCACGTTCATCAGCTTGCGGCCCCAGCCGCCGGCGCAGGCTTTGGGGTACTTGGCGTAGTAGTCCGGCACCACGAGATCGATGACGAGCTGACCCTTGAGGCGCTCGCGCGCCGCCTCGACGATGCGGATCGACGCATCGACCTGGGCCTTGTCCGGCATTAGGGCAGCGCGGTTGACGTAGGCCCAGCCGTAATACTGGGTGTGGGCCACCTCCAGCCGCTTGGCCCCGAGCTTGACCGCGAGATCGATGAAGCCCGGCACCTCGTGGATGTTGCCGCGGTGGATCACCGAGTTCAGCGTCAGCGGCAGGCCGAGTTCGGTGACGCGGGCGGCGAACTGCATCTTTTGGGGTTGCGCGTTTTTCAGGCCGCCGATCTTCTCGGCGTTCGCAGCATCGACGCCTTGAACGGACAATTGCACGTGGTCGAGGCCAGCGTCGTAGAGGGCGTCGAGCTTGGCGAGTGCGCCGCCGACGCCGGATGTGATCAGGTTCGAGTAGAGGCCGAGTTCGGCGCACTTGGCCGTGATCTCGACGATGTCCGGGCGCGCCGTCGGCTCGCCGCCGGACAGGTGGACGTGCAGCACGCCCAAGCCCGCCGCCTCCGTCAGCACCCGCAGCCACGTTGCCGTGTCGAGCTCGGCCGAGCGCCGGTCGAGCTCCAGCGGGTTCGAGCAGTAGGGGCAGCGCAGCGGGCAGCGGTGGGTCAACTCGGCGAGCAGACCCACAGGTGCCGGAATGACGTCCGCGGGGGAGGGGGCGGGGGTCGGTGCATTCATCGCTCCAGAACCCTTTTCTGTGCGAGACCGGCCAGCATCGGGAGGATGTCGGCCTCAATGACGGCCGGATCGGCATCGTAGGTTTGGCCCAGGATCTGGGCGATCTGCGAGACCGAGGTCTTGCCGTCGACGAGCTTGAGAACCGCGACGGCGTTGTCGTCGAGGTCGAAGGTGCGCTCGGGCGCGAGCAGCACGTGCTTGTTGCGGACTTCATCGAAGCGCAGGCGCACGCCGCGGGGCAGGCGCGGCACGTCGCTGCCCGAGAAGGCCGCGGGCTGGGCCGGCGTCGCGGCGGGGCTGGCCTCGGTGGAAGTATCCTCGGTCACGAGGCCCTCGCCCGGCTGCCATGCATCCGGCGGCACCATGCCGGGGGCGACATAGGCAAAGTAGAGCGCGTCGAGCTGCGTCCAGAGCACGTTGCACTTGAAGGTCAGCGCATCCATTGCCGCCCGCTGCATCTCGGGCGTCGTGGCGTGCCGCTTGACGTAGTCGAGGGCGAAATCGGCGTCGCGCGGTGCCTGGGTCAGGCGCTTGTCGAAATAGGCCAGCGTCTCCTTGGTGATGAAGTCGTAGTTCTTCAGCATCCCGGCGACGCGCTCGGAGATGATCGTCGGCGAGAACATCTCGGTGAGCGAGGAGGCGATGGCCTCCAAGAGCGTCCGCTCGGAGACGAAATGGACATAGGCATCGACCGAGAAGCGGGTCGCCGACAGGATGCCTTTGGTCGAGAGCACGTAGTCGCGTGAGAAGCCGACGCCCTCGGCGAGCTTGAGCCAGCGCTCGATGCCGCCGTCGCCCTCATGGTCGCCGTCGTGATCGACGATGCGCTGGCGCCAGATCCGGCGAAGCTGCGCGTCCGGCAGGCGGGCGAGCAGCGCCGCATCCTTCACCGGGATCATCGCCTGATAATAGTAGCGGTTGAGCGCCCAGGCCCGGACCTGATCCTTCGAGAGTTTGCCGTCGTGCAGCAGGCGGTGGAACGGGTGGAGGTTGTGATAGCGCCGCGCGCCGATGTCGCGGAGCGCCGCCTCAAGCTCCTCGTGGCTCAGCAGGCGCTGCTCGGATTCCGGGACGGGCGGCGGAAATTGAGCGGTCATGGCGTTCGGTCTCCCCAGGCTTCGAGCCGCATTTCGGGTGGTGCTCGTTCGAGCTTTTTAGATGGCGCCCCGCACCGGGAAGGGCAGGGCGACCGACGCGCGATTGGATCGTGCAAAATATATTCGGTCCGGCACTAAATTTCCAGGCCGGCCTTTCGCGCGTCTCGTGCTCGATCAGAGATCGAGGATCAGGCCGTCATGGGCGACGGTCCAGCCGCGCGCCTCGACGCTGGCGCGCTCGGGCGAGTCCTCGACCAGGATCGGGTTGGTGTTGTTGATGTGGATCAAAACCCGCCGGCCGATCTCGACATCGGCGAAGGAGGCGATCGAGCCGGTCTCGCCGTTGATCTGGATATGGCCCATGCGCCAGCCGGTCTTGGTGCCGACGCCGGCCCGGATCATATCGTCGTCCTCCAGCACCGTGCCGTCGAAGAGGAGCGCGTCGGCGCCCGCGACGCGGGCTTTCAGCTCCTCCGTCACGCGGGCGCAGCCGGGGATGTAGGCGAGGCGCTTGCCCCCCGCCTCGATCATCGTACCGACGGTGGTTTCGGTCTCGGCCCCGATCTGCATCGAGGCGTCCTCCAGCCAGAGCGGCACCTTGCCGGGCACGGAGAACAGCGTCACCGAGAGTCCGGGCACCGGCTCGAAGGTCTGGTTGAGGGAAATCGTCTGCCGCTTCACCACATCGGCGGCCATCACGTCGAAGACGCGGTTGTCGGAGACCGAAGCCAGGATGCCGGGCGTGGCGTAGAGCGTGAAGGGCTGGCCCTCGCGCAAGGTCAGCAGGCCCGCGACGTGATCGACGTCGCCATTGGTCAGCAGCACCGCGTGGATCGGCGAGTGGCGCAGACCCTCCCGCGGATGCATCGGTGGGTTGGCCTGGATCTGCTGGCGGATGTCGGGGGAGGCGTTCAGCAGAAGCCAGCGTTCCCCGTCCGGAGAGACCGCGATGCTCGACTGCGTGCGTGGTTTGACTCTGGGATCACCGGCCCAGGCCAGGGAGCAGATGGAGCAGCGGCAGTTCCACTGAGGAACGCCGCCGCCCGCCGCCGAGCCGAGGATCACGACATGCATGGTGAGAACCCGCTGATGCCCGCAACCCTAACCCGGCTCAAATCACCTTAGTTGAAGGTGTCGATCTCGGCCGACTCGTAGCTCGTGACTTCCATGCCGACGCAGATCTCGGAAACGATGGGGGCGGCCCACTTCATGGTGTTTCTCCTCGACTTTATGGAACGCCCGAATCCTCGACCCAACTTGCTTAAGAGGATCGTAAGATACTGGCGACGCACTCGTTTTCGCACGCAGGAGGTATATCGCCAATTCCGGCTCCGCCTGCAAGAGCCGGCTTGCCGTTTCTTCCCATGTTCGCACCGGGACGGTCCCAACTTCCCGTGAAACACAGGTTAGACTTTGGTGGGGGGAACGAAATGCCGCGGGGCCTCAGTGGCGGAAATCCTGGCCGCGCAGGTCGAGCATGAAGCCCTTGCCGCGCACGGTGACGATGACCGGGCCGCCCAGCCGCACGAAATCCGAGAGCTTCGAGCGCAGGTAACCGACATAGACATCGACCACGTTGAGGGAGAGGCCGCCCTGGCCGGCCCAGAGGCGGTCGAAGATCTCGCCGCGCGAGATCGGCCGGTTGACCTCCTGCATAAGGAGGGCGAGTAGTTCCGCCTCCCGCGGGGTGAGACGGGCCGAAGCCTCGCCGAAGCTGACTTGGCGGATGTTGACGTCGAGCGTGAGGCGGCCGGCGGTGAAGACGGTGCGCGGCGTGTCGGCCTCGCGGCGCCGCAGCAGGTGGACCTGGAGCCGGGCCAACAGCTCGTCGAACACGAACGGCTTGACGATATAGTCGTCGGCGCCGAGCGCCAGGCCTTCGGCCCGGTCGCGCACCTCGTCGCGGGCGCTCAGGAAGAGGATCGCGCCGGGATAGCCGCCCTCGCGCAGGGAGCGGCAGACATCGTGGCCGGAGCCGTCCGGCAGTGTGATGTCGAGAACGACCGCCTCCGGGGCATCGTCGCGGGCGGCGCTGAGCGCGTCCTCGACCCGGCCGGCGACGCCGACGGAGAAGCCTTCCGCCTCCAAGCCGCGAGCGAGGATGCCGCGGATGTCGATGTCATCCTCAACGATCAATACGCGCGTCGTCATGCGGCGCCGATCCTCTCGTGTCCTGCCCCGTACGATTTTGGTGCGGCGCCCTCGTCGAGCGCGGGCAGGTCGATGACCACCCGGGCGCCGCCGCGTTCGGCTCTGCCGAGGCTGATCGCGCCATCATGGCGTTCAACGACCCATCGCGCCAGAGCTAAACCGATGCCGAATCCCGCTTCTCCCGATCGGGCCTCGCGGCGAAAGCGCTCGAACAAGCCCTCGCCCTGTTCGGGAAAACCGGGCCCATCGTCGTCGATGGTGATGAGCGCCCGGCTTCCCTGCGGACCCTCGCCCCCGTTCAGGGAGACGGTGACGCGGGTCAGGCCGTTGGCATGGCGCAGGGCATTGTCGATCAGGCTCTCGACAACCTGGCGGAGCCATTCCGGATCGGCGCTGATCTCGATATCGCGGTCGCCCGGCTCCAGCACCAGTCCGACCCGGCGGCGGGCGGCCTCCGAGCCGGCGCTGTCGATGGCGTCGGTCAGCACTTCGACGGCGCTGACGGCGCGCCGGTCGAGTTCGATCTGGCCGGATTCCGAGCGGGCGACGCGCAGGAGGTCCTCCACCCGGCGCTTGAGCCGCTGCGCGCGCTTGCGGATGGTGGCGAAGACCGGCCCGTGATCGACAGGCTTGCCGGCGGCGCGCTCGACCTTGCGCTGGGCGAGGTCGCACTCGCCCAGGATCACCGTGAGCGGGGTGCGCAACTCGTGGCTGACATCGGCGAAGAAGCGGCGCCGGGAGCGGTCCACCATCTCCAGCCGCGCATTGGCCGCACGCAGATCGGCGGTGCGGGCCTCCACCGTGTCCTCCAGGGCGGCCCGGTCGGCGGCGAGCCGACCCTCGCGGCGGGCGAGCCGGGCGGCCATGCGGTTGAAGTTCGCGACGAGCAGACCGAGCTCGTCGCGGGTCTCGACCGAGAGCCGGGTATCGAGCGCGCCGCTGCCGACGGCGCCGGCCGCCCGGCGGATCTCCTCGATCCGTGCCAGCGTCGGCCGCGTGACTGAACGATAGAGCACCCCGACGAAGGCCAGCGCCAGCGCCACCGCCGTGAGCGCAGCGATGGTCAGGCGGTTCGACAGGGTGGCAGCGGCCTCCGTCCCCGCATTCATGCTGCGCCGCTCGGCCTCGACCAGCAGCGAGAGCGGCGGTCCCGTCATCGCCCCGAAGGCGTTCAACGTCCCCTGCATCGCGGTCTTGCGCCGGTCGGGATCGCTCTCTCGCCGTACCAGGGTGACCTGCCGGTCGAGCATGGCGCGGGCCGCGCGCACATTGGCCAGCGGCCGGGTCCGCGCGACATACTGGATCCGGTCCTCGAGGTTGGTGCTCGTCGCCATGCCGTTGCCGAGGGCGTCGTCGACGCGGTTGAGCGCCTCATCGACCCGGTCGCGGGTCACCGACAAGGCCTCCGGCGGCGCGTCCGGGTTGCCGATGCTCTCGATGGCAGCGAAGCCGTACTGCGCCAGCCGCCCGGAGAGTTCGGCGAGAAGCTCCAGCCGGTGCTGGGCGGCGAGCGTGCGATCGATGACGTTCTCGGTCAGCCGGATCGACCACAGCACGCCGACCGCCGCCAGCAGGGCGATCAGCGCCATGCCGCCGAGCAGCAGGGCAAACCGGACTTTCAGCGAACGCATGGTCTCCCTCTCCGCCGCGGCGGCGGCGGGCGGACCATGTCACCGCCGGGGCAGGGTCTCAAGCCGGCTCGCATTGCCGGCTTGTCCCGCTCGCCTAAGAGTGCCTCACAAAACTCCCGGTCTCTGATCGTCTTCACTCTGGCAATGACGGCGCGGCGGGAGTTTTGTGAGAGACACTAAAGGTCGTTCGGCAGGCTGCCCTTGGGCGCGCAGCGCCAGCTCTTCACGTGGTAGCCGGGATGCTCCTCCTGCCACGCCGCCAGGGTGCTCTGCGAATTGCGCAGGCAGATGAAGGTGTTCGGGCTGTCGTAGGAGAGGTTGATCCGCTCCTCGTGGCACTTCGCCGGCTCGGCGATCAGGCAGACGGACAGGAGCAGGAACATGCGCGCGGCCTCGGGCAGGAGGAGGGCGCGGGCGGCACGACCGGATCGGTGCCCCACGCCTTTCGTGCGAGGCAAAGTGGGAGAATCCGGCAGGCCAGCAAGTCATTTTTCTGCGACTTGCCGGCGGCTTTCGGAAAAATCGTGCGGGATCAGGCCGTCACGAACAACTCGCCCTTGCCGAGCGTCGCGAGGTCGCCCGAGTAGCGCCGCAGCGTTCCGCCGAGCAGGCCGGCCTGCGCCGCGTCGAGGCGCTTGAGGCTCTGGGCCAACAGGCGGACGAAGACCAGATCCGGCGTGCCGGTCTCGACGAAGGTCGGCAGCAAAGCGCCGTGGCTGCCGGCGATCAGCGTGCCGCGGCGCATGCCGTAGCCCGGATGGTCGCCGAGCGCGCCGGAGACGACGATGGTGCCGGCGATCATCCGCGAGCCGGCGAAGGCCCCGGCCGATCCGGCCAGGATCAGGCCCCGCCGCATGCGGTCGCCGAGATGATCGCCCGCCGCGCCCTTGATGACGAGCGTCGCGCCGTCGAGCCCGGCCTTGGCAGCGTAGACCGCGCCGCCGGCGTGATCCCCGGCATCGCCTTCGATCGTGATCGTACCGCCGGTGGCACCGGTGGCGGCATAGGGGCCGGCCGAGCCCGTGACGGTCAGCGCGCCCGCCGCCATGGCCTCGCCGAGGCGCTGGCCGACATCGCCCTCGACGCGGATCGAGCCTTGCGAGAGCGCGGCACCCACCCGGTCGAGCCGGGACGAGCCGCCCTCGATCACGAGGCTGTCGGAGCCGTCGAGGCGGATCTCGAACGCGTCGCCGAGCGTCAGGCCGCGCCGGCTGGTGCCGATCGCGAGCCGGCCCGCTTCCGCCTCGGACAACCCGCTCAAGGCGAGCGGGGTGATGTTGAGGAGATCGACCCGCTCCGGCAGATCCCCGCGCAGTCTCAGCGTGCTCATCGTTGAGTCCTCATGCGGCGGGTTTCTCCAGCAGGTCGCGGAGGTGGTAGTGGTGCCGGCCGAGATTGCCGCCGTAATTGCCGGCGGTGACCGCGACCAGGCCGTACTTGGCGCCGATCTCGGTGGCGGCGTGGAGCGCCGCGCGCATCGACTCGGCGACGCCTTGCGAGGTTAGGGCGTCGATGACGATTTCGAGCACCACGCCGCATTCGGGCGGCAGCGCCGAGCCGGCTCGGCCCTTCAGGGTCGGACAATAGGCGTCGTTGGTGGAGGCCATCATGCCCTTGGTGCGTCCGCCGACCTTCGAGCCCGAGCGGACGATGCCGCCGGGGAAGGGCAGGATCGCGCCGGGGACCGCCTTGGCGGCCTCGACCGCGATCTCGGCGACGATGAGGGTGTCCGCGTGCTTGCGCCCGAGGAACAAGAGGTTGCCGCCGCCGACCGCGCCGTCGACGGCGCGGGTTGAATCCTCGCACAGAAACTCGCCGTCCATGACGGGGATGCGCCAGTAGCGGCGCATCTTGCCCTGCGCATCGGGCAGCCGCTTGGCGACGGCGAAACCGTCACCGAAATAGCGGATCGCCCCGCCGAGCTTGATCTTGTGCGGTCCCTCGACGCCGGCAAAGCAGGCGGTGCCGGGGCAGGTGAGGATGCACTGGCCGACGCGCTTGAGGAGTTGCTCCTTCAGCCCGTTCGGCTCGAAGCCGAACAGCAGGATGCGCACGCCGGGGCGCCCGTCCGGCGTCTCGTCGGGCGAGAGCTCGGCGTCGACGCCGGCCTCGGCGCCGCAGCCGATCACCGAGGTGGCGAAGCCCGTCATCACCGTGGCCGCGATCATCGCCCATTTCGGCGTGTCGTTGGTCACGATGATCGCGGTGCCCGCGACGTCGAAGGCTTCGGCGAAGGTGTCCTCGACCTTGATGCCGTTGAGGATGAGGTCGCTCATCGATTTCGTCCCATCACCCTCGCCCATCACGCCCGGCACGCCACGTCTTCGAACGTCCCGGTCTTCTCCGGGAAGGCGGCGTCCGGCACCGCGAAGGTGTCGAGCCCGGCGCCGAAGCGGTCCTGCAGGTAGGTCTCGGCGCGCTTCTCCATGCCGGCATCGGCCCCGACATCGAGTGAGAGCGTTTTTCCGGAGAACCACGCCACGACCTCGCCGTCCTCGACGATGGGCTGGCCGTCCTTCAGCACCAGCTTGGCGCGGGAGAACATCGCTGTGCGGTCCCGTTCGTCGCGGTAGATCGCGACGTCGGCCTTGGCGCCCTCGCGCAGATGGCCGCGGTCGGTCAGGCCGAGCAGCTTGGCCGGGCCCGAACGGGTGAGCTGGGCGATCTCGCTGAACGTGTACTCGCGCTCGATCTTGGGCAGGCCGGAGCGCTCGCCGACCACCGCCGGCAGCGTCGCGATTTCCTTCGCGCGCTCCTCGGCATCCATCAGCAGATGGATGATGCGCGGATACTCAGTGAAGACGCCGCCATTCGGGTGGTCGGTCGTCAGGATGGTGCGCTCGGGGTTCGAGGAGAGCAGCATCAGTTCCAGGCCGATCGCCCATTGCAGCGACGAGACCGGGCCGCGCGGCCGGTAGAGGAACGGCACCACGCCACCGCCCTCGGCATCGCCGGCCGTGAGCACCCACTTCTTCGGCTTGGCCCCTTTCCGGCCGCCGAACTGGCGCAGGATGTCGAGGGAGATCGTCACCGTCTGGCCGAACACCACCTGACCCACGTCGTAGGTCGCGTTGGGATGGGCCTCCATCGCCGCGTTGATCCGCTCGGCCGCCGAGCGGAAGCCGCCGGTCATCGGGTTCTCCGGATCAACCACGCCGTAGGCGTAGAACTGGGCGTGGGCGAAGTGGATGCGCCGGCCCTCCGCCGCCTCGAGCGTGGCGACGAGGGAGTCGTCGGCGCCGGGCAGGCCGAGATTGTTGCAGTGGACGTGCAGCGGGTGCGGCACGCCGATCTCCTCGACCGCGTCGAGCAGGGCCGACATGATCGTGCGGGTCGAGAGCCCGTAGCAGGGGATCTCGTCGTCGAGGCTGAGCTTCAAGACGCCGTCCTTGAAGGCCGAGGCGCCGCCCGCATTGATGCACTTGACGCCCAGACCCCGCGAATGGGCCAGCGTCTGCTGCACGAGATCGCGTACCGCGTTCTTGCCCTCGCCATCGCGCAGAAGTTGAAGCAGGTGGTCGTCGTTGCCGAGCACGGCCAGGCCGCCACGGTCGAGCAGCGGGATGTCGGCGAGTTCGAGATGGGTCGCGAGCGCGTTCGAGGGCGGCAGGGCCGGCTCGACCGCGGTGGTGTAGCCCATCCGCGCGTAATTGGCGCCGATCCAGCTGCCCGAGCCGCCGGCATGGGCGAAGGGATGGCCGTTGGGCGCGGATTCGCTGACGTAGAGGTCGGGCAGGAGCAGGCGGCTCATCACCACGTTGCCGCCGGCGATGTGCGAGTGGACCTCGACGCCGCCGGCCATCACCACGCAGCCCGTGGCATCGATGGTGCGGTCGGGCGCGCGCTCGGAGGGGGCGACGACGCGGCCATCCTCGATCCAGACGTCGCCGACGGCGTCGCGCCCGGCTGTCGGATCGACCACCCGTCCGCCGTGGATACGGGTCAGCATGAGACACCCTTCTCGATGAGGCGGTCGCGGATGCGGGCGAGCACGTCGGCGGCCGTTTGTGCTTCGGCAGCCGCTTTCGGCTCGGCATAGGCGATGACGCCGCGCCGCTCGTTCCAGAGCGCGCCGCCGACGCTGTGGCCGGGCACGCCCACGGTGATGACGATCTCTGCGGTTTCGCCCGCGGCTTCGGGCGAGCCCTCACCGACGATGGCGACGGTGGGCAGGCTGCCGAGCCAAGCCGGGCGCGGCGCGGGGAGCGAGGCGAGCCACAGGGCAGCGTCGGCCTCTCCCGACGCGATCTGGCGGGCGCTATCGAAGCGCCAGGGATCGTGCTCGGGCTGATGCCGGCCGAAGCCGACCCGGGGCGCCTGCCCCGTGGTCCAGGCGGAGAGCTGCACCGCGGCGCGGCCCTGGAACGGGTCGGCCAGCGTGAGCGCGAAGAAGCGGGTGGATTCGTTGAGGTCGCGGATCAGGCCCTGGAGCATCTCCACGCCGAGTTCACCGACCTCTTCAGCGTCGTAGATCACGACGCCGTACTGCGCGGAAAACAGGCGGCGGGCGAGGTCGGCGAAGGCCGCTTCCCCAGCGAGATGCCCCTTGGCGAAGGCGCGCAGGTGGCCCAGCGAGAGTGCGAGCCCGCCCGCGTCGGAGGCGTAGGCGACGTGACGGATCGCACCGTTCTGCGGACCGCCCAGCGACAGCAGAGCGCGCTCGGCGCCCGCCGCCCGTCCGCGGCTCGGGGCCGCGGCGGCGATCTCGCCGATCAATTCGCCGTCCCAGGGGCGGTTGCCGAGGATCAGCACGACGTCCGCTCGGCCGATGGTCTCGGCGCGAGTCGTGGTCATGACGCCGCCCGCGCTCAGCGCGCCGAGTTCGGCGTAAACGCTAGGGCCGGAGACGGGATCGAGCGAGGCGCCCAGCGTCTCGGCCAGCCGGTAGGCGGCGCGTAGCGCCGAGACTTCGGCGCTCAGACCCGCCAGCACCGGCACGCGCGACGCGGCCAGCAGGTCGGCCGCGGCTTCGACCGCCGCGTCCACATCCGCCGCGCCTCCCTTCACCCAGGCTGCCATGCTTCCTCACCGTCGTTTCTTCGGGCATCCCCGCATCGAGGCGGGGCGAAAGACGGTCATGTCCGAAGGGCGCCCTGGGCGCCCCTGGTGGAGACTCGATGCCCTCGAATTCCCGGCTCGGGTTCAAGGACAGGGGCTCGGACCGGCTCCGCGAGTGGGAGCGGGCTGGTTTTGCCTTCCTGAGCCGGAGCCTGCAAGCCCCCGGCGAAGTTTGCATCGGAGATTTCCTGCATCGACCCGCACCGGGTCAGCGATGATCCGGCGCCTTAACGGGGCTGTCCGCGTCTTCGAGAATGTATTGAGCGAGGTTGCCTCGGGCGAGGTTGTCGGCGCCGCCGCAGCGTGGGAGAAGCCGCCCGCATCGCCGGGCGCGTGTGTGCGGGCCGCGCCGGCAGCTTTAGCGGGAGGGAATGAGAGCGTGGCCGAGGTCCCGGACCAGACGGGTGAGATCCTGAGCGCGCCGCGCTCCGCCGGCCCTGCCGTGAATGCCGTGCGGGTCCGCGCCCCCGCGCGCCTCCATTTCGGCTTCCTCGACCTCAATGGCGGCCTCGGGCGCCGCTTCGGCAGCATTGGTCTCGCCCTCGACGCGCCGGCCGTGCAGCTCGTGGCCCGCCCGGCCAAGCGCGTCTCCGCGACCGGTCCGGAGGCCGAGCGGGTGCGCGCCAACCTGCTCGCGGCAGCCTCCTATCTCGAGGTGCCGGAGACCGTCGCGGTCGAGGTCGAGGAAGCCATTCCCGCCCATGCCGGCTTCGGCTCGGGCACGCAGGTCGCGCTCGCGGTCGCCGCCGCGGTGGCGCGCCTCAACGGACGCCCCTTCCAGCCTGCCGACTTCGCCGACGTGCTCGACCGTGGCAACCGCTCCGGCGTCGGGCTCGCCGCCTTCACCGAGGGCGGCCTGATCGTCGATGGCGGGCGCGACGGGTCCGGTGCGCCGCCGCCGGTCATTGCTCGGCTGCCCTATCCGGAAAACTGGCGGGTCGTGCTGATCCTCGATGAAGCCATGACCGGTGTGCATGGCTCCCGTGAGACGGAAGCGTTCCGCGATCTGCCGCCGTTCGATCCGGCCCAGGCTGCGGAAATCTGCCGGATCGTGCTGATGCAGGTTCTGCCGGCTGCCGCGACCGCCGAGCCCGACGGCTTCGGTGCCGGCATCACGCAGATCCAGAAGCGGATCGGCGACCATTTCGCGCCTCACCAGGGCGGTCGCTTCGCCAGCCCCGCGGTGGCCGAGGCGCTCGCCGCCGTGGCGGCAGCCGGGGTGCCCGGCTACGGCCAGAGTTCCTGGGGTCCGACCGGCTTCGCGCTGATGCCCTCGCAGCGGGAGGCCGAGGCGCTAGTCGCGGGGCTGGCGCGGCCCGGCCGTCTCCGCTTCCTCATCGCGCGCGGGCGAAACGTCGGCGCCTCGGTTTCCGAAGTTTAGAGCTTTTTCTTTTCCGCGCTTCAAAGAAACCTGCGCTTGACCAGCGCCGGTCGTTCCGGTTTTGCACCTGAAGCGCCTCGCAAAGGCGCGGTCACGAGAGGACGAACACCATGGCCCGCTCGATCCTGCACATGCTGACGCCGCTCAAGCACATGAGCCCGTTCGACGTGAACATGGCGATCGATGCCGGTTTCGAGACGCTGATCCCCTATACGGGCGTCGATCTCACCGATGTCGTCTCGCTGACCCAGGACTCGATCTTCTCCCGCGCGCCGCAGGACGGCGTGCGCACCGGCATCTTCATCGGCGGCAAGAACGCGGAACTCGCCCTCGACATGGTGGACCGGGCGAAGAAGGCCTTCGTGCCCCCCTTCGTCAACCATGTCTTCGCCGACCCGGCCGGCTCGTTCACCACCGGCGCAGCAATGGTCGCCGAGGTGAACCGGGCGCTCAAGGCGAAGTTCTCGACCGATCTCAAGGGCAAGCGCATCGTCATCTTCGGTGGTGCCGGTGTGGTCGCCTACGTCGCGGCTGTGATCGGCGCGCTGGAAGGCGCGCAGACCGTGCTCGTCGGCCATGACGGCGAGGAGCGCGTCTCGAAGATCGCCTTCACCATGAAGTGGCGCTTCGGCATCGAGGTCGGCGCCGTCGACGGCACGGCGCCCGAGGCGCGGCGCGCGGCCATCACGGATGCCGACGTCATCCTCTCGGCCGGCCCCGCCGGCGTTTCGATCCTGACGGCGGAGGATCTCGAATCCGCGCCCAAGCTCCTGGTGGCCTCCGATGTCAACGCGGTGCCGCCCGCCGGCATCGCCGGCATCGACGTCAATGCCGTCGACGTGCCCCTGCCGGTCGGCAAGGGGGTCGGCATCGGCGCGCTCGCGGTGGGCAACGTCAAGTACCAGACCCAGTGCCGCCTGTTCCGCAAGATGCTCGAGGCGCAGGAGCCGCTCTGCCTCGATTTCCGTGACGCCTACAAGCTCGCCGTCGAGATCGCCGGCTGAGCGCGGCCCTGATCCCGTCGCCGACCCCATCGCGTCCTCGTGATAGCGGCGCAATCCTGATCGCCGCCCAGTCCGGCCGGGCGCTGGCGCAGGCCGCGCGGCGGGCAGGTCTGCGGCCGTTCGTGCTCGACCTGTTCGGCGACGAGGACACCCTGGCGCTCGCCGAGGCTCACCGCCCGCTGCCCGGCCGCTTCGGTGCCGGAACCCGCGACCGCGCGAGCGTGCTGGCGGGGCTCGATGCGCTGTCGGAGCAGGCGGGCGGCGCTCTCGGGGTCGTCCTCGGCAGCGGCTTCGAGGGCGCGCCGGATCTCATCGCGGCGATCGCCGCCCGCCATCGCCTGCTCGGCGCGGGCGCGGAGACGGTCGCCGCGCTCAAGGACCCCTTCGGCTTCGCCGCGCTGTGCCAGCGCCTCGCGATTCCGCATCCGGCGGTCAGCGCCGGCCCGGTCGCTGACCGGGGCGCGTGGCTCCTCAAGCGGGCGGGCGGCTGCGGCGGCTCGCATATCCGCGCGAGTGCGGCCGGCGCCCTCCCGCCGAGCCATTACTTCCAGGCCCGGATGCCCGGCCGCGCCGTCGCCCTGAACTTCCTCTCCGATGGCCGCCGCATCGAGCCCCTGGCACTGACCGAGCAGTGGCAGGCGCCCTCGCCGCTGCGGCCGTTCCGCTATGCCGGAGCGCTCGCCTGCGGCCGCGACGAGGCGGAGCCGGTCCCGGCCCGGATGGCCGCGGAGATCGCCGAGGCTGCGCTTCGGCTCGCCCGCGCCACCGGCCTCACCGGCCTCGCCAGCGCCGACTGCCTTGTCCATGGCGAGAGCTGGTGGCTGCTCGAGATCAATCCGCGCCCCGGCGCCACGCTCGATGTGCTCGACCGCCGCCCGACGCCGCTCCTGATCCAGCATTTCGAGGCGGCGCTCGGCCGCATGCCTGCCATCGAGGCAAAGCCGGCGGATGCGACGGGCGCCGAGATCTGTTACGCGGCCCGGACCTGCGCGGCGGTGCCGTCCGTCGACTGGCCGGCGCACGTGTATGACCGGCCGCGGGCCGGCAGCCTCGTGGCGCGCGACGCGCCGCTCTGCACGGTGACGGCCTCCGGGCCGGACGCCGCGGCGGTCAAACAAGAATTGCGGGCGAGGGCCGGGCAGGTCCGCGCACTGCTGGAGGAAACGGAGAACAGTCATGAGTTCCAACACGAGCGCGCCGAGCCTCAACGCCCTGGCCGGGCCGCTGGTCGAGAGCCTCGTCGCTGACGCGGCCAAGCTCCGTCTCGTCGTCGCCCAGGAGAACGGCGCGCGCACGGTCGATGCCGGCGCCAACGCCCGCGGCTCGATCGAGGCCGGCCGCCGCATCGCCGAGATCTGCCTCGGCGGCCTCGGCACGGTGACGATCGCCCCGACCGGCCCGGTCGCCTCCTGGCCCTATACCGTGGTGGTCCACTCCGCCGATCCGGTCCTGGCCTGTCTCGGCTCGCAATATGCCGGCTGGAGCCTTGCCGACGAGGAGGGCGATTCCGGCTTCTTCGCCCTCGGCTCGGGCCCCGGTCGTGCGGTCGCCGTCGTGGAGGAGCTCTACAAGGAGCTCGGCTACCGCGACAACGCGACGACGACCGCGCTCGTCCTCGAATCCGCCAGCGCCCCGCCGGCCTCCGTGGTGAACAAGGTCGCGCGCGAAACCGGCCTCGCCCCGGAGAACGTGACCTTCATCTACGCCCCGACGCAGAGCCTCGCCGGTTCGACTCAGGTCGTCGCCCGCGTGCTGGAGGTGGCCCTGCACAAGGCGCACACCGTCGGCTTCGACCTGCACAAGATCCTCGACGGCATCGGCTCGGCCCCGCTCTCGCCGCCGCATCCGGACTTCATCCAGGCGATGGGCCGCACCAACGACGCCATCATCTATGGCGGTCGGGTCCAGCTCTACGTCGATGCCGACGACGCGGAGGCCAAGCAGCTCGCCGAGCAGATTCCCTCCACCACCTCGGCCGATCACGGTGCGCCCTTCGCCGAGATCTTCTCGCGGGTGAACGGCGACTTCTACAAGATCGACGGCGCGCTGTTCTCCCCAGCCGAGGCGATCGTCACTTCGGTGAAGACCGGCAAGTCGTTCCGCGGCGGCCGGCTGGAGCCGCAGCTCGTGGACGCGTCCTTCGCGTGAGGCGCTGACAACAAACCCTCTCCCCTCTGCGGGAGAGGGTGGCCCCTGCGTCAGCAGGGGTCGGGAGAGGGGAGCGCCGGTTCCGGAAGCTGAGCCAACCCCTCACCCGCCTGCTCCGCAGGCACCCTCTCCCGCGGAGGGGAGAGGGGAAAAGGAATCGGAAAAAGAGCGAATGCGCATAGGGCTCGCGGCCGACAACGGCAATTGGCACAAGGCGCGGCTGCGGGAGGCGCTGCGGGGCCTCGGCGTCGAGCCGGTGCTGTTCTCCCTCGCCGACGTCGCTGTGATGACCGGCGGCGGCGAGCCCTTGCGCGTCCCCGGCTTTGCGGACGGGCTGCCGGACGGCGTCCTGCTGCGCACCATCGCCGGCGGCACCTTCGAGGCCACCACGATGCGGCTCGGCGTGCTCCACGCGCTGGCCGCCTCCGGCGTCACGGTCTGGAACAGCCCCACCGCCATCGAGCGCTCGGTCGACAAGGCGGCGACCTCGCTGCTGATCGCCCGCGCGGGGCTCCCCACGCCCGACACCTTCGTCGTCTCGAAGCGTGAGGCGGCGGCCGAGATCGTCGCCCGCGAAGCGCGGCCCGGCAGGCCGATCGTGCTGAAACCCCTGTTCGGCTCGCAGGGCGAGGGGCTGATGCTCCTCGAAAATCCCGATGATTTGCCGGCGCAAGAAGCGGTCAGCGGCGTCTACTACCTCCAGCGCTACGTGCCGCGGGCCGATGGGCTGTGGCGCGACTACCGCGTCTTCGTCTGCGAGGGCCGGGCTGTCGCCGGGATGATCCGCGAGGGCGACGGCTGGATCACCAACGTCCACCGCGGTGGAAGGCCCTTCGCCTGGGACGTGCCCGCCCGCGCCGCCGAACTCGCCGAGGCGGCGGCGGCGGCGGTCGGTGTCGACTACACCGGCATCGATCTGGTCGAGGACGGGGACAGCGGCTTCCTTGTCCTGGAGGTGAATTCCATGCCGGCCTGGTCCGGCCTGCAGCAGGTCACCGATGTCGACATCGCCGGGGCGGTCGCCCGCGGCTTCCTCAACGCGGTGCGCGCCGCCCGCCCGCCGCGTCTGGTCTCGGCGCTCGGATGAGCGGGCCGCCGCAGGACGGCCTGCCCGCGGCGGTGGTGGCCGACCTGTATCGGGCCGCCTGCCTCGCCGAGCTCGACGCACTGAAACCCGGCAACGTTCACGGCTACGCCCCCGGTCACCGCATGGTCGTGGCCGATTTCGTCACCAGCGCCGACGTCTCCGCGCCGGCCCTGGCCGAGCCGGGCGCGCGGGTGGGCCGCCGGGTGCGCGGCGGGGTCGAGGCCACCTTCGCCGCGGTGGGGCAGAACACCAATCTCGGCATCCTGCTGCTCTGCGCACCGCTGGCCCGTGCCGCGGAACGGCCCGGCCCCCTGGGCGAGGCCCTGAACACCGCGCTGGCGACGTTCGACGCGTCGGACGCCCGCGACGTCTTCGCGGCGATCCGCCGGGCCAATCCCGGCGGCCTCGGTCGGGCCGAGCGTCACGACGTCGGCGAAGATCCCGGCGCGGAGGGGACGGTCCCGCCGCTTCTCGCGGCGATGGCCGAGGCCGCTCCGCGCGACCGCATCGCCCGCGCCTATACCGACGGTTTCCGCGATCTTTTCGTCATCGGCCTGCCCGCATTGAGCGAGGCGCGGGCGCGGGGCCTTGCACCGCCCTGGACCACCACGGCTGTCCACCTCGCCTATCTGACGGCAGTGCCGGACAGCCATATCGCCCGCAAGCACAGCTCTGACAGGGCCGAGGCGGTGCGGGCGGAGGCGCAAGCACGGCTCGCCGGCATAGACCTCGCCGCCGAGCCGATCGAGCCACTTCTTGCCTACGATCGGGTGCTGAAGGAGGCCGGCCTCAACCCCGGGACGAGCGCCGACTTCACCGTCGCGACGCTGTTTCTCGATGCGCTTTTCGCCGCCCGAGGCGAGGCCGTCTGACCCTACGCCCGCGAGGGGATGAATCTTCGCGCGTCAAGGCCCCCAACGACCCAAAAAATCGCCGATTTCAGGGTCTTGCGCGGGTTGTTCGGCGGAAAGGCCCGCTGTAGGGTCCGCCCCGCTATCCGGGCAAACCGGCTCGGCTCTCAGCCGGGCGCCGCAAACAAGGATGGCTTCCAGGCCACGCCTTCTCTCAGGGCGGGCCTTTTTTCAGGAATCCAGGGAGAGACCCCGAATGGCAAAGATCACCAAGGTTCAGGTCGGCGAAGCCCTCGTCGGCGACGGCAACGAGGTCGCCCACATCGACCTCATCATCGGACCGCGCGGTTCGCCGGCCGAGACGGCCTTCTGCAACGGCCTCGTGAACAACAAGCACGGCTTCACCAGCCTGCTCGCCGTGATCGCGCCGAACCTGCCGTGCAAGCCGAACACGCTGATGTTCAACAAGGTCACCATCAACGACGCCCGTCAGGCCGTCCAGATGTTCGGCCCGGCTCAGCATGGCGTCGCCATGGCCGTGCAGGACGCGGTTGCCGAGGGCATCATCCCGGCGGACGAGGCCGACGACCTGTACGTGCTGGTCGGCGTGTTCATCCACTGGGAAGCGGCCGACGACGCCAAGATCCAGAAGTACAACTACGAGGCCACCAAGCTCTCGATCCAGCGCGCCGTCAACGGCGAGCCGAAGGCTTCGGCCGTGACCGAGCAGCGCAAGTCGGCGACCCACCCCTTCGCCGCCAACGCTTAGATCGGAGGCAGTCCTGGGCAGAGCGAGCCTCCGCCCGCACCGCGGGGTCTGCTCCAGCGACTGGCTTCGATCTTCCTTGGACGTTGATGGATTGGGACGGCTTCGGCCGTCCCTTTCTTTTTGGGCGAAGGTCTTTCAGCGCAGGCGCCCGTCATGGATCGCCGAGGCCACGAGCGCCCCCTTCGCGCCGGCCTGCGCGAGAGCCGCCACATCCTCCGGTCCCCGCACGCCGCCGGCCGCGTAGATCCGCCGGTGCTGGCCGAGCGCGACCGCTCGTGAAATCCCGAAGAGATCGGGCCCCGTGCCGGTGCCGACGCGCGCCAGCGTCATCACGATCACGTCCTCGGGCCACGCCTCCGCCTCCTCGTGCAGGGCGTCCGGACCGAGCCGCTCCGCGCCGCGGCTGTCAAGGGAGAGCACGGTTCGGTTGCCGAGGGCGCGCACGAGTCCGGCATCGCGCTGGCTCTCGCTGCCGATTACGGGACGGCCGAGGCCGAGCCGGGTGAAGCGCTCCACTGCGGAAAAATCGGAAAAGCCGGCATCGACCCACAGCCTCACGCCGGGGCAGGCGCTCGCCACCGCCTCCAGGCTGGCACGGTCGGGCTCGACGCCGTCCATGATCGCATCGAGGTCAGCGACGTAGAGGTGATCCGTTCCGACGGCGTCGAGCAGGGCGCGGGCGATGTCGGCGGGCCGCGAACCTCTGGCCAAGGGGGTGTCGATCGGGGCATAGGCGTCCCGCTCGCCCGCGCGGGCGCGCACCACCTGCCCCCGGCGCAGGTCGATCACCGGGATCAGCCGAAACGGCGGGGCCCCTTCAGAACCGTGAGACATCGTGTGAACCGGACGAACAACAGGGTCATCGGGTGGGATCTCGGCGGGGTGCATGTCAAGGCGGCCCTCGTCGAAGAGGGCCGCGTGGTCGATGCGGTGCAGGCGCCCTGCCGGCTCTGGCGCGGCGTCCCCGCCCTCGATGAGACCTTCGCGCAATTGCCGGATTGGGTGCGCGGCGAGGCCCATCACGCCGTCACCATGACCGGCGAACTGACTGACTGCTTCGCCGACCGGGCGGACGGGGTTCACCAGCTCTCCGCCTGGGCGGCCGCGACGCTGACGGGCGCGGTGAGGATCTATGCCGGCCGCGCCGGCTTCGTGTCGGCCGAGGAGGCTCGCACGCATGCCGCCGACATCGCCTCGGCCAACTGGCACGCCACCGCGGCGCTGATCGGCCGGCACACGGGCCACGCGCTCTTGGTCGATATCGGCTCGACCACCGCTGACCTGATCCCGATCGTGCAGGGCGCACCGGCCGCGGAGGGCTATAGCGACGCGGAGCGCCTGGAGACGGGGGAACTCGTCTATACCGGCGTCGTACGCACGCCGCTCCTCGCCTTTGCCACCCACGCCCCCTGGCGAGGCCGGCGCACGCGGCTGATGGCCGAGACCTTTGCCAGCACCGCTGACATCTACCGCCTCACCGGCGACCTACCCGAAGGGGCCGACCAGCAATACAGCGCCGACCTCAAGGGCAAGTCGATCCCCGAGACCGAGATCCGGCTCGCCCGCATGGTCGGACGCGACCGGGGGGAGGGGAGCGAGGCGGAGTGGCGGGCGCTGGCCGCGTGGTTCGCCGAGGCGCAGTTGCGCCCCCTGCACGATGCCGCCGCGGTTCTGCTGTCGCGCGCCGACCTGCCGGAGGATGCGCCGCTCGTCGTCTGCGGCGCCGGGCGCTTCCTGGCCGAGCGGCTCGCCACACGTCTCGGGCGCCGCTCGGTGCCGCTGACCGAGACCATCGCCGGGCATCTGCGCGGAGAGGCCGCCTGGGTCTCGACCTGCGGGCCGGCGGTCGCCGTCGGCCTGATCGCGTGAGGAACCGGGCGGCCGCCGCGCGTTGTCGGGGATACGTCACGAGGAGATGCGAATGACCGCAGGAAACAAGCTCGCCCGCATCCTGGCCACCCGCACCGGCGAGGCGATCGAGCTGGCCTTCGTCACCGAGGACGGCCGCACCACACGGGTGCTCGCGAGCGACGACCAGATCGACCGCCTCGTGGACGAACTGGAAGACATCCTCAACTCGCCCGCCGAGACGGGGTCCGGCGAACCGCCTGCGGCCGCCTGAGCCGCTATCGCAAAAAGTCTCCGAAGGCGCGTGGCCCGTCGCCGGTCGCGACCGTCCCGGTGACGGTAAGGCTATTCGGGTCGATCAGGCTCAGGGCATTGTCGCCCCAATTGGCGACGACGATGGTCTTCCCGTCCCGCGTGGCGGCGATCCCCTCGGGATGGTCGCCGACATCGATCACGGTGAGCGTCTTCAGGGTCGCGGGATCGAACACCGTCACGGTGTTGGAATACTGGTCGGTCACGAACCCTTTGCCGGCGGCGAACGCGATCACGTAGGGCCGCTGGCCGGTGGCGACCCGGCCCGTCTCGCGGCCGGCCGCGATATCGATGGCCGAGACATCGTTCGAGACCACGTTGGCGGTGTAGGCTCGGGTCCCGTTCGCCGAGAGGGTGAGGCCGAACGGGTGCTGGCCGACCGCGACGCGCCGCGCCTCCCGGCGCGTGCCCACATCAATGATCGAGACCGAGTCGGATTCGCGGTTGGCCACCAGCAGCGTGGCGCCGTCCGGCGTGACGGCGATGCCGGACGGAGATTTGCCGGTGGCGATCTCGCCCTCCAGTGTCAGGCCCTCCGCCTTCGGGCGCAGCACGAAGACGCGGGTGCCGTACCAGTCGGCGACGTAGACCTCGCCGGATTTCGGATTGACGCCGATGCCGAGCGGGCCGCCGGGCAGGCCGAGGCTCGCCGTGACCTTGCGCGCGTCGAGGTCGATCACCGAGACGCCGTGCCCCTCGGGGCGGGTGACGTAGGCGATCTTCCGGTCGGGCGAGAGGGCGATGCCGGCCGGTGACCCCGGCACGGGGATCGATTGCAGGATCTTCTTCGACGCGAGGTCGACGATCTCGACGGCGTTGCCGAGTTGCGCCGTGACGAGGGCTTCCTGGGCCAGGGCGGGGACGGAGAGCGAGGCTATTCCGAGGAGGCCCCAGATCCAGGCTCTCCCCCCGCGGCCGGAGGGAGCGTTGGATGGCCGGCGCGCCCGCCGATCGGATCGAAGCATGCCGGCCATCCGCATCATCGAAGCCTTACGAGCCCTTCTCGGCCTTGGCCTTCACGTTCTCCAGGCCCGCCTTGTAGAGGCCGAGCACGGCCTTCTTCGAGGCCTCGTCGTTCAGCTCGGGCGGGGGATCGTTGTTCATGTAGCCGCGGTAGAACGCGCCGCGCCACGTCATCTTCGATTTCGCACCGTCACCCTCGATCTCGATCGTCGAGGAATAGTCGTTCACCGGCAAGGTCTTCACGTCGACCTTGGTGATCCGGTACATCAGGGTCTTCTTCTCGGCGTCGTACTTGGCGAGCTCTTCCTCGACCGTGGCGCCGCCCTTCAGCGTCAGCGTGCGGGTCGCCTTGACCTCGTTGCCGCCCTTGCCCTCGGTCTTCTCGACCACGGGGATCCAGCTTCCGTCCTGGAAGTTGCCGACGATCGCCCAGACCTTGTCGGCGGGGGCGTTGATCTCGATCGACTCCGACACCTTCTGCCGGGTCGGGCCGTGCGCCTGCGCGGCAAACGTCACCGTGGCGAGCGCCGCCACGGCGGCGAGCGTCCTGAACTTCATGTGTTTTCTCCTCCCGTTGAGGCCGCCGAGCATGGCAGCCTCACCCTTCGTTCGAGCGACTTGTGTCAGGAGCCGCTCTTCTCAAGCCTGGCCTTGAGGTTCTCAAGGCTGGCATGAACCCAGGCCCGCACGCGCTTCTCCGAACTCTCATCGTTGAGTTCGGGCGGCGGGTCGTTGTTCGGATGGCCGCGGTAGAACGCGGCCCGCCACTCGACCCGCGCCTGCGCGCCCTCGGGCTGCACCGAGATCGTAGCCGAGTAATCTTTGGCCGGCAGGTCGGCGACCTCGTTCTCGAGGATGTAGTAGGCGAAGCTTTTGCGCTCGGGATCGAGCTTGCGGGCCTCCTCGACGATGACGTGGCCGTTCTTCAGCGTCAGGCGAAAGACCGGCTTGTCGGCGCTCCCCTGCCGCTCAGCCCGCGCCACGTTCTCGATCCAGCCCGCATCGGCCGGGTTGCCGACCACCGACCAGACCTTGTCGGGAGAGGCGTCGATGGTGATGCTCTCGACGATCTTGCGCCGCGTCGGCGCGTGCTGGGCCTCTGCAGCGATGGTGGTCACGGCGAGCGCCGCGGCGGCGAGCAGTGCGATCCGCTTCAAACCAGCAATCTCCTTGGGGATGTCTTGAAACCTCGCCTCACTGGGGGCGGCTCGTCCCGTCGAGGACGCGGCCGGTGCGCCCGAGGGCCCCCGCGACCTTGTCCTCGATCCACTCCCAGGCCTCGCGTTCAGTAGGGCCGGCGGTCTTGGCGATGGCTATGGCATGATAGGCCATCTCCGTCAGGATCTTTTCCGGCTCCAGCATGTGGAGCCGCGTGGACAGGATCGCCGCCTCGATCACCGCCGCTTGCGCCCGGTTGTAGCCGATGAACGGCACATGGCTCACCGCATGCACCATCCGCCCGCGATAGCGCGGCCGCTGGGGATCGTCCTCGATCGCCGCCACTTCGAACTCGGCATGGCCGAAGCACTCGGCCAGCCGCTTGCCGGGGATGCGGTCGCAATCCACCACCGGCCAATCGCGCCGCCCCGTCACGACGCCGGCGATCACCCGCACATCGCTGGGTGCCGAGGCCGTAAAGTAGGGGCGCTGCGCGAGGTTCTCGATCGTCGGCGAGGGCCGGAACGGGGCGAGCACGAACTCCTCGCCCTCGCGGATCAGGCCGAACGGCACGAGATGCAGCGCGCCCGTCGCCGACAGGGTCGTGACGACGGTTTCCAGGATCAGCGGCATCTCAGCTTCGGCCCTCGTCCGTCACCAGGCGGCCGCAGACGATGCGACCGCTTTTCGGCTCGGCCAGTCGGTCGGGCTCGGCCAGTTGGTCGGGCTCGGCCTCCTGGCCGCGTCCCGTTTCGGTCTCGGGTGCGCTCGCGCCCTGCTCCGGTTCGGCCGCGGCGGCGCGCTCGGCGGCGGGCGCCTCGGGGCCGCTATGCTTGGTGTGGGCGGCTTTCGTCGGCCCGGCCGTCTTGAAGGCGGTGGTGTCCTCCTGGGTTCGGTCGGCGGCGCAGCCCCAGTCGAGCGGCTCGTCCTGCACGTAGCGCTTGCCGAGCCGGAACGCGGTCTCGGCCTTGGTCAGCTCACCCCCGAGATAGAAGGCGTGCGCGCCGTCGCTTTCCACGCTCAGTTCGGGGAAGAAGGCCATCGCGTCGGTGCCGGTGGTGTGACGGTCGCGGTTGTAGACGTGGATGCCGTCCTCGGCCACGACGATGCGGTAATTGGGATCGCGCACCTCCGCGGCGAGGGCCGCGATTTCGTCCGGGGTCTGCACGAACGGGCGCTTGTCGTGAAGCGCCAGAAGGTCGCGGCCGTAGCCTTTGGGCAGGGCGGCGTCTTCCTTGGCCGCGTACATCACCCGGCGGGCGGCGTCGTGCTCCTCCACCGTGCGGCGGGTGTGGTTCGAGACCTGCACGATGAGCACGTTGCGGATGGCAAGTTCCGAGCACATGCCGACGAGGAGCGCGGTGACGCCGAGGCTGTCGGCCTCGGTCAGCTCGGTCAGGTTGCCGGTGCCCATCATCATCTCGATGTTCGGCCAGCGCGCGCGAATCTCGCGGTAGCGGACGATCGAATCGACGAAGCCGAAATGGATCGGCTCCAGGATCGGGTCGGCCATGTAGGGACGGCCCGCCCGCTCCATCCGCTCGATGGCCCGATCCAGCGAGGGCAGGTCGTCGGGCCGCATCGGCACGAGGATCGGCACCGCGTCGGTCTCGAAAGCGAGGTCGAGCGTCTCCTCATTGAGGCTCAGCAGATAGTCGGCGCCGGCGCGCGCGCCGCGGGTCAATTCGTCGAGCGAGAAGGAATCGACGCTGACCTTCAGCCCGGCGCCCTTCAGTGCCCGCACGCTGTCCTCGAGATGCGGAAAAGCCGTGTCCGGCAAGCCGCCGAGATCGATCACGTCGGCACCGCGGCGCGCAAGGTCGAGGCCCTTGGCCAGGATCTGGTCCGGCGTCATCTTCGAGGCGTCGACGATCTCGGAGAAAATGCGCAGGTCGTGGCGCGACAGGTCGACCTTGCGCCCGGTCAGGCCGAGGTAAGCCGGCAAATCGACGATTTCGTCGGGACCTCGCTCGACCGGTAGGCCGAAATGCTGAGCCAGGGCGTCCGGGTTGGCGCGGCAGCGGCCGGGCAGGACGATGCGGGTCGCGCCGTCGGGCATCTGCACCCGGCGCTTGATGATCTCTTCGGTCATCAGCGCGGCGACCTTCACCCCGGCATCGGCAATGCTCCAGGTGAAGCGCTCGGCCGGCAGCGTGGCGGCGACCTTCTCGAGGCGGGCATGGGCCAGCTTGCCGGTGATGAAGACGAGGTGTTCGGGCGCGCTCATGCGGCGGGCCTTTTGCAGGAAGAGTCGGGGCCTCGGATCACGATCGCCCCGGTATAGCCGGCGGCAAAGCGCGGGAAGGCGGCATCGACGAGGCCGCCCTGCGCGAGCGAAGCCGGATCAGTTCGCGCCGGGATATTGGCCGACTTAACCAGAATGCAGCGTTCCGCGCCGAGCATACCCGCGAGCCAGAGGGCGAGGCTGTCGGAGGTAACCGCCCAGCTCTCGGCGATGTCGGGATGGCCGGCTTTGAGCGCAACCGGGTCCCAGATCACCGAGCGGTCCTGAGCGAGGGCCTCGGCCACGGCTTCCGAGCTTACGGCAACGGCGAGCCGCGGTTCGATTGCGAAGAACACCTCGGCCATGCGGCTCATGGCGTCGAGGGCGAGGCGGTGGGCGAGCCCGTCATCGAAGCCGAGCGCGGCCTGCGCCGTCCGCACCGCGTCGGCGAAGGGGCCGCCGCCGGGGACGACCGCCACAGAGGCTTGGTCCGCGCAATCGGCAAGGATGGTGCGAAGCCGGGCCCCATCGGAGACGAGGCTGCCGCCGATCTTGATGACGGTGCCGCCTGAATCCCCCCTTCTGCCGGCGAGAGGGGTTGGCGTTGAACTTGTCATAGCTGTCACGCCGCGTCGGCCTGCGGGCCGACGCGCATCGCCGTCACCGCCCGCGCGACACGCGTGCCGTCGAGCGCCTTCCGCCGGTTGCCGTCGTGGCAGAGGCCGCCGCGGAAGCCGAGATAATCGGGGTTGAGCCTCGCCAGCGCCGGGATGTCGGCAAGCCCGAGCGAACCGGCAAGCCCGCTCATCAGGCCGTGCGCGCGGCAACCGGCGACGAAGGCGGCGAGCCGCGGCCCGGATATGAGGGCGGGAAGCGCCGTTCCGGTTTTGCCGCGTGTGTCGATCATGGCTCCGACGAAACCTGCTGCAACCAGACGCGCGGGCAACCCGTCCCCGTCGAGGCCGTCCTCGGCGAACAGCACGCCGATCACCCGGCCCGGCGCCTGCGCGGCGGCCTCGGCCAGGGCAGCGTCATTCGCGGTGCCGACCGCGATCTTGATGAAATCCACCCCCGTCACGGCCATCGCTGCGATGGCGGCGGCGATCGCGGTGCCCGTGCCGTCACCGGCCACCGCGCTGGTGACCGCCCGCCCGCCGATACCGTCGACGATGGCGCGGACGGTCTCGGGCGGGAGGGCGCCCAGCGCCCCGCGCTCGGGATCCTTGGCATCGATCAGGTCGGCCCCGGCCCGGAGCGCGATCAGGGCTTCGTCGGGCCCGCGCACGCTGACGAGCAGGCGGGGACGCGCGGAGGAAATCGGTTGGATGTCGGACACGGGGAACGTTCTTGCTCAGCCTTGCGCGCCCGCACAAGCCCCGCTTCAGGAACGGCCGGGCAGCGGCTCGGCCAGCAGGCGGTTCTTCACGATCCAGCGCGCGGCGTGGGACCAGTCGTCGTCGGTGTTGGCTCTTATCACGGCTTGGCCCTGGCGCACGACCTTGCCGCTCTCGGCTTCAGTGATGGTGACGACGAGGCTGAACAACTGGTTGGCGCCCTTGTCGGCGAAGGTGGTCACGGCAAGCTCCGCCCCGAGCGCCTTGGCGATCGGCGCGGTGCAGCCGTTGCACTTGTAGAGCGGGCTCTCCTTGCGGATTTCTTCCGCCTGAGGGCCGAGATCGACGCTCTGAAGGCCGCCCTTCTCGGCGAGCTGCTTGCGCAGCACCTCGGTGACGAGATCGAGGCGCTTCTGGTCGGCCGGCAGCGGCTTGCGGCCATAGGCCAGGGTCGGGTCGTTCACCTCCGCCGGGAAGATCGCCGCCTTGCGCGCCGACTCTTCTGCCGAGGCCGCCCCGCAGATCGCGAACAGGAGAGCGAGAGCGGGGGAGAGGGCGCGAAGTCGCATGGGATGTGTGCCTGGATCGGGCGCGGTGCCGCGCGGACCGACTGTAACTTGGCTTGCCGGATCATTTGGCAACGGTCGGCGCAATCGTCCCAGAGCGTATCGGCGGGGGCGGCGATGGATGCGAGCCAGGTCGCGATCGCGCCGTCCAGGGAATGCGGGCTCGTAATCTTATGAAAATCTTATGCTTCCGTCGTTGAGGCCGGTGGCAAGATGTTGCTAGCCTGCCGGGCAATGCGTTCGTCCGTCTCGACTCTCCTCGCCGTCGGCCTCGCGACCAGCCTGGCCGCGGCCCTGACCGTTCCCCTGCACGCCCAGGAGCCGAAGGCCGCCACCGGCGAGCCGCCGGCGGGCTCGCCGACCGCCGGGGCGGCCGCACCGGTTCCCAGCTCCGAGACGCGCGTCGCCGTGCTCTATCGCCCGGTGCCGGCGCCGTCCTCCTACGATGCGGAGGCCGATCCCGAGGATCTCGGCGTCGCCGGCGCGCGGATGGCGGTGAAGGACAACAACACCACCGGCCGCTTCACCAAGCAGACGTTTGCCCTCGACGAAGTCGCCCTCGAAGCCGAGCAGAATCCGGTCGAGGCCGCCAAGGCGTTGGCGGACAAAGGCGTGAGATTCTTCGTGCTGACCCTGCCGGCTGCCGAGGTGCTGGCGGTGGCCAACGCCCTGAAGGATACGGGGGCCGTCATCCTCAATGCCGGCGCGCCGGACGACCGGCTGCGCGGGGCCGATTGCCGCGCCAACCTGTTCCATGTGCTGCCGAGCCGCGCCATGCGGACGGATGCCCTGGCGCAGTACCTGACGCTGATGCGCTGGCGGAAGATCTTTCTGATCGTCGGTCCGAGCGAGCGCGACAAGGCTTACGCGGAGGCGATGAAGAACTCCGCCCGCAAGTTCGGGCTGAAGATCACCGCGGAAAAGCCCTGGACCTTCGGGCCCCTGGCCAAGGCCCGCGGCGACACGCCGACCCGGGCCGAGGCGATGGTCTTCACCCGCGGGCTCGACTACGACATGGCCGTGGTCGCCGACGAGGAGGGCGATTGGGGCGATTACGTCCCGTTCCGCACCGTCGATCCGCGCCCCGTGGCCGGAACACAGGGGCTGATCGCCACCACTTGGCACCCGACGCTGGAGACCTGGGGTGCGGCCCAGGCGCAGAACCGCTTCCGCCGGCTCGCCGGCCGCCTGATGCGGCCGCTCGATTATCAGGTCTGGGCGGCGGTGCGCACCGTCGGCGAGGCGGCGACGCAGATGCGGGGCACCGATCCGGCCAAGCTCGCCGCCCACTTCGTCACGCCCGACTTCTCGCTGCCGGCCTACAAAGGCGTCTCTCTGACCTACCGGCCCTGGGACCATCAGTTGCGCCAGCCGATCATCGTGGTGCAGCCCAAGGCGATGGTCTCGGTGGCGCCCGAGCCCGGCTTCATCCACCAGCGCACGCCGCTCGACACGCTCGGCACCGACGAGCCGGAGACGGCGTGCAAATTCCGGTGACGAGCGTTCCGGGCCGCTCTGAGGCGAAACAGCGACCGATGCGGCAATCGACCACCCGGCCAGCGACCGCACGCCGCCCGTTTTTCCTTTGAGCACCGGCCGGCGAGGGCCATGTCGCTGCAACAGTTTTCAACGCGGGCGCGCAACGACGCGCCGGAGACGACAGGGAGGACGCCGATGGTCGCTCGCGTGAGGGCGGGGTTGGGTTGCGCGGTGCTCGCAGGGAGTTGGTTCGGTCTCGCGGGGGCATGGCTCGGCACGATCGGAACTGCGCAGGCCTTCACTGCCTACGTCACCAACGAGAAGGCCAACACCGTCTCGGTGATCGACACCGCGACCATGGCGGTGACCGCGACGTGGAAGGTCGGGCGGCGTCCCCGCGGCGTGACGCTCTCCAAGGACGACAAGGAACTGTTCGTCTGCGCCAGCGACGACGACCGCATCGACGTGCTCGACACGGCGACCGGCAAGGTGGTGCGCTCGCTGCGCTCGGGGCCGGATCCGGAGCAGTTCATCCTC
>JAESFL010000146.1_pt1 | contig 67966 bp, 64 predicted proteins | sample 9269401 | NCBI WGS metagenome assembly JAESFL01 (sample SAMN14506025, study PRJNA617098) | algae metagenome | isolation source: Gloeocapsa sp. UFS-A4-WI-NPMV-4B04 and co-occurring heterotrophs from desert... | place: USA: Utah | collected 2006-10-01 | reverse complement strand
ATCTTCAGACGCTCGCCGGTCGAGGGCGCGGCGAAGCCGTCGCAGGTGCGGGCAAGCTTGAGGTGCAGGCTCGGGCGACCGCGCGTGACGCGGGAGAAGTGGCCGCGGTGATCGCGAACGGCCTCCTCGCGCATGAGGCCGGTCTCGACCGTGATCCCGGCGGCGCGCAAGCCCGCATGGCCGCGCCCGGCCACCCGCGGATCGGGATCCTCGACGGCGGTGACCACCCGGGCGATTCCGGCGGCAATCGTCGCGTCGGTGCAGGGCGGCGTGCGGCCGTGATGCGAGCAGGGCTCCAAGGTGACGTAGAGCGTGGCGCCGCGGGCCGCCGCGCCGGCCATGGCGAGCGCCAGCGGCTCCGCGTGCGGGCGCCCGCCCGGTGCGGTCACCGCCTGCCCGACGATGCGGCCATCGGCGACCACGACGGCGCCGACGCTGGGATTCGGCCACGTCCGGCCGAGATTGCGCCGCCCCAGCGCCAGGGCGAGGCGCATGGCGCGCCGATCGAGAGCTTGCTGTTGGCAGGCGTCCACGGCTCGCCCCGTTACGCGGATTTTCGGGGAGGCCGGCGGCGGCGCGGGGCGGCCGTCTCCGCGTCGGGCTGCACGGGCACCGCCGGCGCGTCCTCGGACACCGCAGCCTCACCCTCCAGCCGGCCACCGAGCGTCCCGAGCAGATCCTGAAAATCCTGCGCCTCGCGGAAATTCTTGTAGACCGAGGCGAACCGGACATAGGCGACGTCGTCGAGCCCCTTCAGGCCCTCCATGACGGCCTCGCCGATGGCCTCGCTGGTGACCTCGCCCTCGCCGCCGCTCTCCAGGCGCCGGGTGATGCCGCTGACGAGGCGCTCCACCCGCTCGGGATCAACCGTGCGCTTGCGCAGGGCGACATCGATCGAGCGCTGCAGCTTGTCGCGGTCGAAGGGCACGCGCTTGCCCGAGCGCTTGAGCACGGTGAGTTCGCGCAACTGCACCCGCTCGAAGGTCGTGAAGCGTCCGCCGCAATCCGGGCAGACGCGGCGGCGGCGGATCGCCGAGGAATCCTCGCTCGGCCGCGAATCCTTCACCTGCGTGTCGGGACCTCCGCAGAACGGACACCGCATCGCGCGCTCACCACCTCATCCCGGACGCTCTCAAAAGCCGGCCCTCTCTGCCCCACCCGCCGCTCAATTGCCAGAACCGGGCTCGGTGGGTTCGGTGGGATCGGGGGCAGTCGTCACCACCCGCGCTTCCGGTTCGGCACGGAAGAGGGCGTGGAGCGCCGACGCCGTCGGCCCGGCCGCCACATCGGCCAGGGTGAGCCGGTCGAGTTCGAGGAAGAAGGCCTGCTCCGCCGCGTCGAAGGCCCATTTGAGCCGGCAGCGGCCGATGAGCGGGCAGGGGTCACGCCGGCAATCGACCACCGTGCCGACGCCTTCCAGGTCCGCCACGAGCCGGCCGAGCCGGATCTCTCGCGGGTCGCGGGCGAGGCGCACGCCGCCGGAGCGGCCCTGCCGCGCCTCGACGACGCCGGACCGGACCAGGGCTTGGGCGATCTTCTGGAGGTGATGCACCGAGATGCCGAAGCGCTGCGCGACGGTCGGAGTCGCAATCCAGGCGCCCGGTTGGGTCAGCGTCAGGTGCATCAGCAGACGCAGGCCGTAATCGGTGTGAAGCGAGAGATGCAGGGTCGCCCTCCCGAGCGGAACAGCACAACCTTCAGATGAAGGCGCGCTCGACTGCATCATCCCAAGGATCGAATGACGTGTACACTCCTTGGAAAAACAAACCTTGCGTAGATTAACTCTGAGGTTGCTCGCAAACGGCAGCAGCCGCGGATCGGCAGATCCGCGGCTGCATGGTCCGGCTTGAGGCCGGACACATCTCGATAAGGTTGAGCGCCTCTCACAGAACGCCCGCCGCACGTTCCTCGCCGGAGCGAGAAGGTCGGGAGCCGGGCGTTCCGTGGGGTGCTCTTAGCTGTAGATCGGGAAGCGATCGGTCAGCGCGTGGACCTTCTCCTTCACCGCGGCCTCGACCGCGGAATCGCCGCCCTCGCCCTTCTCGGCGAGGCCATCGAGCACCTCGACGATGAGCGAACCGACCTGCTTGAACTCTGCGACGCCGAAGCCGCGGGTCGTGCTGGCGGGGGTGCCGAGGCGGATGCCGGAGGTGATGGTCGGCTTCTGCGGGTCGAACGGCACGCCGTTCTTGTTGCAGGTGATGTCGGCCCGCGACAGCGCCGCCTCGGCCGCCTTGCCGGTCAGGCCCTTCTTCTGAAGGTCGACCAGCATCAGGTGGTTGTCGGTGCCGCCAGAGGTGATGTCGTAGCCGCCAGAGATAATGGTGTCGGCCAGCGCTCGCGCGTTGTCGATCACCTGCTTGGCGTAGATCTTGAACTCGGGCTTCAGCGCCTCGCCGAAGGCCACCGCCTTCGCGGCGATGACGTGCATCAACGGACCGCCCTGGAGGCCGGGGAAGATCGCCGAGTTGAACTTCTTGGCCAGCGCCTCGTCGTTCGTCAGGATCATGCCGCCGCGCGGGCCACGCAGGGTCTTGTGGGTCGTCGTGGTGGCCACATGCGCGTGCGGGAACGGCGAGGGATGCAAGCCCGCGGCGACGAGGCCGGCGAAGTGGGCCATGTCCACGAAGAAGTAGGCGCCGACCGAATCGGCGATCTCACGGAACTTCGCAAAGTCCCAGTGACGCGGGTAGCCCGAGCCGCCGGCGATGATCACCTTCGGCTTGTGCTCCTGGGCGAGGCGCTCGACCTGCTCCATGTCGATGCGCTGGTCCTCACGGCGCACGGTGTAGGAGACCGGCTTGAACCACTTGCCCGAGACGTTCGGCGGCGCGCCGTGGGTGAGGTGGCCACCCGCGGCGAGGTCGAGGCCGAGGAAGGTGTCGCCGGGCTGCATCAGGGCCATGAACACGCCCTGGTTCGCCTGGGAGCCGGAATTCGGCTGCACGTTGGCGAAGCCGCAGCCGAACAGGCGCTTGGCGCGGTCGATGGCCAGCTCCTCGGCGATATCGACGAACTGACAGCCGCCATAGTAGCGCCGGCCGGGATAGCCCTCGGCGTACTTGTTCGTCAGCACGGAGCCCTGGGCCTCGAGCACGGCGCGCGAGACGATGTTCTCGGAGGCGATCAGCTCGATCTCATGCTGCTGCCGACCGAGTTCCTGCGAGATGGCCTTTGCGATCTCGGGATCGGTCTCGGCAAGATGAGCCGAGAAGAAGGTGTCGAGGGCGGTGGTGTCGGACGCAGTTCCGGCGCTCATGAGCGTAGCCTCTTTTCGTTGTTTACGGGCTTAACTCACCCGTTCTCCCGCTGGCGTTTGCGGGGGTGAATTTCGGCACTATTCGTACACGTCGAGGAACGACAGGCCAAGCACAGGTGATTTTACGCCTGTCTTTAAAATTTTTCACGGGAGCAGCCCGAGTCTGCGGCACCGCAGCGCATCAGCCCGGCTCCACACACGACAACACCCGGCAGGGCCGGGTGTCGCGGGACCGATCGGGTCTCGGAGGATTCGTCCGCGAGTGCCGTCGCAACCGTAGCGGCTCGGAACACCGCCACTTGCCGATTTGCGCCAAGTCCTTGCGGAAACCCGGCAGACACCGCACGGACCGGAGGTATCGGCTCAGGCCTGCAGGCGGCTCTTCACGTCGCCGAGGCTGGCGCGGACGAGATCCTGCGCAGCCGCACCTTGAAGCCGCTCGCGCAGCAGGGTTTCCGACACTTTCACCGCCGCGTCCGCGGCAGCAGCGCGGACCTGGGCGGAGGCCTGGGCCTCAGCCTGGGCAATCTTCGCCTCGGCCGCCTTCGTCCGGCGGGCGACGAAGTCGTTGAGGCGGGCGTGGCCCTCGGCGGCGATGCGCTCGGCATCCTCGCGAGCGGATGCGACGATCGCCTCGGCCTCACGCTCGGCCTCGGTACGGCGGCGCTTGTAGTCGGCGAGCACGGCCGCGGCCTCTTCGCGCAGGCGGCGGGCCTCGTCGAGCTCGTGGCGCACGCGCTTGGCGCGGCTGTCGAGCCCGCTCGTCATCATCGAGAAGCCGCCGACCCGCCAGACGATGACCAGGAACGCCACGAAGGCGACGGCGACCCAGAATTCCGCGGTCAACAGCATGTCGGTCTCAAACCCTTGGTCGGCCTTCCGCCCGGCCAGGCCGGAGCGGGGTCGGTTCGGATGGGGGAGGGGCCGGCGCGACGCCGGCCCTCAGGTCAGTGGACGGCGGGCGTCGCGTCGAGGGCGCGGTTCAGACTGGCCTGGTCGGGCGCCTGGCCGGTCAGCCGCTCGACGATGGCCGAGGCGGTCTCGCCGGCGATGGTGCGGACGTTGCCCATGGCTTCGGTGGTGCGCGCCCGGATGGTCGCCTCTGAGGCGGCCAGTCGCTGGTTCAGCTCGGCCTCGAGGGTCTTGCGCTTGGCATCGGCTTCGGCCGAGAGGCCGTTGCGGGTCTCCTGGGCGATGGCCTGCGCCTTCGCCTGGGCCTCGCGCAGAGACTTCTCGTAGGCGGCGCCGGCGGCGTCGGCCTCGGCCTTCATCCGCTGCGCCTCGTTCAGATCGGACGAGAGCCGACCGGAGCGGTCATTGAGGATCGCCTCGATGCGCGGCAGCGCGACCTTGGACATCAGGTAGTAGAGCAGGCCGAACGCCAGCGCGAGCCAGATCAACTGCGAGAGGAAGGTGTGGCTCTCGAAGGGCGGGAAGGCGCCGCCATGGCCGCCGGAGGGCTGCTCGGTATGGGTATGGGGGCTCCCGGGCGGAACGATCTGCGTGTCCGCATTCGGGGAGGGGGTCGTGAGGGGATTCTTCTGCTCGGCCATGGCCCTGTCCGGTGACGTCGGAAGGCCGGCTCCGCGGGCGGAGCGGCCGGATCAACGAGCGAGGGCGTGCGAGGCGGGCTTGAAGCCGGCTCGCACGCCCTCGAAAGGCACGTCAGACGGCGAAGAGCAGCAGCAGCGCGACGAGCAGCGAGAAGATGCCGAGCGCCTCGGTGAGCGCGAAGCCCAGGAGGAGGTTGGTGCGCTGGCTGTCGGCGGCCGACGGGTTGCGAAGCGCGCCCGAGTAGAACTGGCCGAACAGGTTGCCGAGGCCGATGCTGGCGCCCGCCATGCCGAGGCAGGCGAGGCCGGCGCCGATGTACTTCGCAGCGACGGGATCCATGAAACACTCCTGAAGTTCGAACGGGGTTCGTTGTGGGCGGAAGGGTCCGGCCGGTTGGGATCAGTGGCCGGGGTGGAGGGCGTCGGCGAGATAGACCGCCGTCAGCGTCGCGAAAACGTAAGCCTGAAGGGCCGCGACGAGGAACTCGAGAGCCGTGAGCGCAATGGTGAGCGCGAGCGGCAGGGGCGAGAGCACGCCCCAGGCACCGGCGACCAGAAGCTGCACCACGAAGAAGGCGAAGATCTTCAGGGCGATGTGGCCGGCCAGGATGTTGGCGAAGAGACGGACCGAGAGGCTGATCGGCCGCGACAGGAACGACACGATCTCGATCGGCACCATGATGAGGAGCAGCGGCTTCGGCACGCCCGACGGCACAAACACGCCGAGGAAGTGGGTGCCGTGCTTGGCCACGCCGTAGATCACCACGGTCAGGATCACCACGAGCGCGAGGCCGAAGGTGACGATGAGGTGGCTGGTCACCGCGAAGGCGTAGGGGATCATCCCGAGGAGGTTCAGGATGAGCACGAACATGAACAGCGAGAAGACGAGCGGCAGGAAGCGCTTGCCGTCCGCGCCGGTCGCTTGGTGCACCGTGTCGGCGATGAACTCGTAGAGCGTCTCGGCCAGCGCCTGGAGACGGCCCGGGACGACCGAGCGCCCGGAGGTCGCCACGATGGTCAGCAGCGCGATGATGCCCACCGCCGCGAACATGTAGAGAGCCGATTGCGTAAACGCGAGCTGCTGGTTGCCGATGTGACCCAGCGAGACGAGCGGCTGCAGCTCGAACTGGTGGATCGGGTCGATACTGACCGCCATGTGCCCGCTTCCGCCCCTTTGTGTGTCGCGCGAGGAAGCCTTCGCGGCTCCCGTTCGTCGCGCGTCGCCCTTACACGATGCCGGGCGAGTCTCAAGACCCCTGAGGCGTCTCGGCGACCCTTACCGACGAACTTTCTCAGTTTTTCTTGCCGCTGAAGCCGCTGACCCGCATGACGTTGTAGATCCCCGTCACGAAGCCCAGCATCAGCAGCACGATCATCCCCCACGGCTTGGTACCGAAGAGATGATCGACGATGTATCCGAGGATCCCACCGGCGATCACGCCCGCGATGAACTCGGTCGAGAGCCGCATGGCCTGACCGAGTTGAGCCGAGCCGCCGGACGCGCTGTTGCGCGCACGCTCGGATGAAGCGACCTTCGGCCGCTTCCCCTCGAGCTGCGTCTCGAGACGTTTGAGCCTCGCGGAGAGATCGCCGTCGGCGGGAGCCTTTTCCGGCCCGCTCCCCTCGCCTGAAGGATCACCGCTCACGGGCGACCCCACATGTCGTCGGGAGCGGAAGGAACCGGCCTGTCCCCTCGGCGCGGCGCACCATAGTTTCGCCAACCTTGAGTGTCAAGGCGACCGGAGGGGTCATCAAGCTGTTGATAAAACAACATAATCTTTGTTTTTCCACGGCCTTCCGGGAGCTGGCTTACGCCCCCAGGATCGGCTTGATGATCTTCTCCAGCTCCTCGATCGAGAGGGCGCCGGCGCGCTTCTCGCCGTTGATGAAGAAGGTCGGCGTCGATTCGACCTTGAGGGTTTCGAGCCCGCGGGTCTTGACCGCGTTGATGGCCGAGTAGGTCTTCTGATCCTTCAGGCAGGCCTCGAACTTCTCCTTCGAGAAGCCGGCCTGACGCAGGAGCTGCTCCATGGCATCGACCGGCGATTGCGGCTTGCGCACGAAGGCCCAGTTCTGCTGCTGGTCGAACAGCAGGTCGGTGATCGGATAGTATTTCGCCTCGCCGTCGCAGCGCGCCAGCATGAAGGCGGCGGTGGCGAGCGGATCGAGAGGGAACTCGCGCAGGGTGAAGCGCACCTTGCCTGTATCGATGTAGCGCTCCTTCAGCACCGGCCACGTCGTCGCGTGGAAATGGGCGCAGTGCGAGCAGGTCATCGAAGCGTATTCGATGATTGTCACCTTGGCATCCGGCGGCCCGAGCCAGACGTCGCCGAGGGGCCCAGGCTGCATCAAGGCGGCCGTATCGGCCGATTGCGCCAGAGCCTCAAGGGACAGGGACGGCAGCAGGGCGGCAGTGCCGATGGCAAGGCCGGTCAGTTTCAGGGCGTCGCGCCGGGTGATCATGGCAGGGCGGGCTCCGTTCGCGGGCCGCATTCGGCCCGATACCGCGCTATAGGACGGATCGGCTCCATCCGGCCGAGGGGCGCGTCGCCGCACGGCCTTTGTCGCAGCCGCTTATCACGCTGCGCCGCCGCCCGCACGCCCCACGATCCCACCCTTCGTTGTTCCTATCGCCGCGCCACCACGGCGATGCCGAGCCGATCGAGAGCGTCGCGCAGGCGTTCCTCCTCAATGCGCGCCACCGCCAGCGCCACCTCTCCGCGCCGCGCCGGGTCGAGCATTTTTTGCGGGGCGCGGCGGGCGGGCCGCTGCAACCGGTCCTGACGCAACACGATCTTGCCGATGCACGCCCAGCCGTAATGCGCGTTGACGCGCTGGATCACGACCGGCGCAAGGTGCTGCAGGTCGAGGGCAAAGGCGCCTTCCACGCGCACCACCAGCGTGCCGGGCTCCGGCCGGCCCTCGGCGTCGCGGCGGGCGCGGCGCGGCCATTCGAGTTTGACCGGCTGGCAGGCCCCGGCGAGCCGGGCTCCGACGATGTCCGGCCACGCGGCCAGGATGTCGGACGAGGCGAAGCCCTGCGCGGCAAAGGCGGGGCCGATGCAGCCCTCGATCAGTTCGCTCAGCGGTTTGACGCGCGCCATCGGCTTTCCGGAACACTAGGGCGGGGTGACGGGCACGCCGCAGCCGTGATCCTACCCGAATTGCGCCCCCCGCGGGAGTCGGCACCGGCGCGGGACGGAGCGGCGGCACGGCGGCGTCACTTTTCGGCAATCGCTCCGAGGGCGACCCGAAGCCGCTTTTTCCGCACCCGCGCTCCCGCTATGGACGGGACATGCCCGCCGCCTCGGCCGCCGACCTCCTCGCCTGGTACGACCGTCATCGCCGGGCGCTGCCCTGGCGCGCGCTTCCGGGCGAGACCCCCGCCCCCTACCGGGTCTGGCTCTCCGAGGTCATGCTGCAGCAGACCACCGTCACGGCGGTGAAGCCGTACTTCGAAAAGTTTCTGGCCTTGTTTCCAAGCGTGGCGGCGCTCGCCGCCGCGCCGGAAGAGGCGGTGATGTCGGCCTGGGCCGGGCTCGGCTATTACTCCCGCGCGCGCAACCTGCATGCCTGCGCCAAGGCCGTCGCCGCCACAGGGTGCTTTCCCGACACGGAAGAAGGCCTGCGCAAGCTGCCCGGCATTGGCGCCTACACGGCCGGCGCCATCGCCGCGATCGCCTTCGACCGGCCGGCGGCGGCCGTCGACGGCAATGTCGAGCGGGTCATGAGCCGCCTGCACGCCATCGAGACGCCGCTTCCCGCCGCCCGCGCGCAGATCCGCCTGTTCACGCAGGCGCTGGTGCCGGAGCGGCGGCCGGGCGATTTCGCGCAGGCGCTGATGGATCTCGGCGCGACGCTGTGCACCCCGAAGCGGCCGGCCTGCGCCCTCTGCCCCTGGATGCGGCCCTGCCGCGCCCGGGCCGAGGGTTTGCAGGAGACGTTTCCGCGTAAAGTGAAGAAGGAGAAGGGGATCTTGCGAAAGGGCGCGGCCTTCGTCGCGCTGCGGGCCGGCGACGAGGCGGTCCTGCTGCGCACGCGGCCGCCGGAAGGCCTGCTCGGCGCCATGGCCGAACCGCCAACAAGCGATTGGCTGCCCGATTACGATCCGGCCAAGGGCCTGCTCGACGCGCCGCTCGATGCCCGCTGGAAGCGCCTGCCCGGCGTGGTGAAGCACGGCTTCACCCATTTTCCGCTCGAACTGACGGTGTTTCTCGCCCGCGTCGCGGCGGACACGAAGCCGCCGGAGGGCATGCGCTTCACCCCCCGCGACGCGCTGGACGCCGAACCGCTGCCCGGCGCGATGAAGAAGGTGCTCGCCCACGCGCTCAGCGGGCCGGTGCCGCTCGCCGCGCCTGTGGCGAAGCCGCCGCCCGAGCCTGATCTCGCCACGCTGCCCGAGCCCGAGCCGCCGCCGCGGCGCGGGCCGATCCCGAAGCCCGCCTCGTCGCGGCCCTCGGATCTGGCGCGGATCGTGAAGAAGGCGCCCAAGCCCGTTCGGACACGATAAGAAGAAGATGCAGGGCTCTGCCCTGCACCCGCGAAAGGACTTGTCCTTTCGAAACCGAGACGAGCGCTAAGCCCCGGCTTGGCCCCGCATCTCAGTCCGAAAATCGTCGATGCAGACGAGTTTTCCGCCGCGCTCGGCGTGCCAGAATGTCCATCCGTTGCAGGCGGGCAGGCCCTGCACCAGAGCGCCGACCTTGTGGATCGACCCCATCGCCGGCCCGACGCTGAGCTGGCCGTCCGGCCGCACCGTCGCCCGGAAGCGGCGGCGCTCGTCGGTCAGCGTCTCGCCGGCCCGAACATGGCCGGCCTCGACCACGCTCAGGAACGGGATGCGCGGCTCGGCCCGCTTCGGGGTGGCGAGCGCCAGTGAGGCAGACGACAGAGTCTCGATGCTCTCGATCCGGGCGCGTGCCGCGGCGGCGTAGGTCGGGTCGCGCTCGCAGCCGATGAAGTGACGCCCGAGCCGCTTCGCCACGGCGCCGGTCGTGCCGGTGCCGAAGAACGGGTCGAGCACCACGTCGCCGGGATTGGTCGCCGCCAGCAGCGTGCGGGCAAGCAGGGCCTCCGGCTTCTGGGTCGGGTGGACCTTGCGGCCGGCCGCGTCCTTCAGCCGCTCCTCGCCCGTGCAGAGCGGAATGAACCAGTCAGAGCGCATCTGAAGGTCTTCGTTGCCGGCCTTCAGGGCGTCGTAGTGAAATGTGTACCTCGCTTGCGGCGAGCGCGAGGCCCAGATCAGGGTCTCGTGCGCGTTGGTGAAGCGCTTGCCGCGGAAATTCGGCATCGGGTTGGCCTTGCGCCAGACGATGTCGTTCAGAATCCAGTAACCGAGATCCTGCAACGCGCTGCCGACCCGGAAGATGTTGTGGTACGAACCGATGACCCACAGGGTTGCGTTCGGCTTCATCACGCGGCGCGCGGACTTGAGCCAGGCGCGGGTGAACGCGTCGTAGGCTTCGAAGCTGGAAAACTTGTCCCAGTCGTCGTCGACGGCATCGACCACGCTCTGATCGGGACGGGTCAGGCCCGCCTCGCCGAGCTGGAGGTTGTAGGGCGGGTCGGCGAAGACGCAGTCGACGCTTTCCGCCGGGAGACGATCCATGGCGGCGATACAGTCGCCGATCAGGATTTCGTCGAGGGGTAGGGTGTTGGGGAGACGCTGAACGGAGGGTGCGAGACCCATCCGCGGCGCCGACGCGATCCGCCCGGTACGCGAGACCTGATTCCGGGCGGTGACGCCGACGACCGCGGTACGCGGGGAAGCCATGGCAAACACCGGTTACGCGACTGACACCGGGACCATGCCGCGATCACGGTAAAGGTCGGGTTTGCCGTCGTCGTACGGTTGCGTCTCGTTATGGGGCGGCAGTTTTTGCCGCCCTCTCCCATGCAACAAATGCAAGGGTCTGCTGTCCGAGGGGCAGACGACAGCGACGGCTCGCCCCAGGCTTTCGCGACGCGCCGATGCACGCCGCCGAATGCTTGTTGCGCCAGTTTTGATATCCTGGAGACAAGACGCACCGGGATCGCACCAAGTAATCAATTCTTTCAGCGGCGGGGTGGACGAGAGCGGCGACGGATAGTCTTAACAGTCACCTAACGCCGGGAACAAAATCCCTGTCTTATTTTGGCCGAGATCGGGCTCATTTTCCGCGGTGCTCAACGCACATCGCAAATAACAAGGGAATGCGATTTTCGATGAAGGTTTCCAACCGGACCGCTGCCGCCTGCCTCGTGACCGTCATCGGCGCCTTCGCGACGCTGCCTGCCCAGGCCCAGAGCGGCCAGGCCTCCTGGTACGGAAGCGGCCGGAAGACAGCGAACGGCGAGCGTTTCAACCCCAACGGATACACCGCCGCCCACCGCAGCCTGCCCTTCGGCACGCGCGTTCGCGTCACGAACCGCTCCAACGGCCGCTCCGTCGTCGTTCGCATCAACGATCGCGGCCCGTTCGTCGGCGGCCGGGTGATCGATCTCGCCCGCGGCTCGGCCCGTGCCATCGGCATGTCGGGCACCAGCTACGTCTCGCTCAACGTGGTGCGCTGACGGCGCGAGGCCACCCGAGCGCCGCCGCAACCGGCGCCGACGCGCCGAGCGTTGCCGGGGAACCGACCCGTTCCCATAATTGTCTCTTGAGATGACGTGAGGCCCGGATCATCGATCCGGGCCCACGCTTTGAGGAGAGGAGAAGGGTCGAGATGGCGAAGCCGATGGTGGTCGAGATTCCGCACGAACTCGGCCGCGACGAGGCCCGGCGGCGCATCGACGAGGGCACCACCCGCGTGCGCGAGGCGCTCGGCAAGAGCGGCATCGCCATCAACACGCTGAACTGGACCGGCGACCGGCTCGACTACTCGGTGACGGCCCTGGCGCAGACCGTGGACGGCCAGATCGACGTCGGCCAGGACGTGGTGCGCGTCGAGGTGCGCATGCCGCTGCTCTTGTCGATGTTTGCACAGAAGATCCAGAAGATCGTCGGCAAGGAAGGCAACAAGCTCCTCCTGACCAAGAAGTAGCGGAACCCGCCCGCCCGCTCTCCGTTGGCCCGGACGGCGGCGCGATGGACGCATCGTCAGCGAGGCGCTCAACGATGGCTAATCCCGGATCGATCCCGGAAACCCCCACACCCGGCCCCGAGATCCCGAGCCCGGGACCGGAGACGCCCGGCCCCGCCACGCCCGACACGCCGCAGATCCCCGAACCGGGTCCCGGCCCCGAGATCCCCGGCGGAATGCCCGCGGAGGCGCCCGGCAACGTGCCGACCGAGATACCGGTCGAGAGCCCCGGCCTCCCCGATTCGACCCCCACGGGGCCGGCCAACCCGACCGCCTGAGGCGTCCGTTGTTCCGGGCTGCGGCTGCTGCCATAAGCCCGGCATGGCCGCTCCCCCGCTTCTCACCCTTCAGGATGTCGCGCTCACCTTCGGCGGCACGCCGCTGATCGAGCGGGCCGAGCTGACGATCGCATCCGGCGACCGCACCTGCCTCGTCGGCCGCAACGGTTCGGGCAAGTCGACCCTGATGCGCATCGCCGCGGGGCTGGTCGAGCCGGACCGGGCCGTGCGCTTCGTCCAGCCCGGCACCACGATCCGCTACCTCGCGCAGGAGCCGGATTTCTCCGGCTTCGAGACGACCCTGGCTTTCGCGGAATCCGGTCTTGCGCCGGGCGACGACGCCCACCGCGCCCGCTACCTTCTGGAGAGCCTGGGACTCGACGGCAGCGAGGATCCGCGCCGATTGTCGGGCGGCGAGGCACGCCGGACGGCGCTGGCCCAGGCGCTCGCGCCCGAGCCCGACATCCTGCTTCTCGACGAGCCGACCAACCACCTCGACCTGCCGGCCATCGAGTGGCTGGAAAACGAGCTGAAGCGCACCCGCTCGGCCCTCGTCCTCATCAGCCACGACCGCCGCTTCCTCTCGTCCCTGTCGCGCGCCACCGTCTGGCTCGACCGCGGCGTGACGCGGCGGATCGAGCAGGGCTTTTCGAGCTTCGAGGCATGGCGCGACGCCTTCTTCGAGGAGGAGGAGCGCGACAAGCACAAGCTCGACCGAAAGATCGCCGACGAGGAGCACTGGCTGCGATACGGCGTCACCGCCCGGCGCAAGCGCAACGTGCGCCGGCTCGCCGATCTGCAGAACCTGCGCAAGCAGAGCCGCGAGCACCGCCGACCTGTGGGTCAGGCGGTGCTGACCGCGAGCGAGGGCGAGGCCTCGGGCACGCTGATCGCCGAAGCCAAGCACGTCTCGAAATCCTACGGCGAGCGCCGGATCGTCCACGACCTGACGCTGCGGGTGCTGCGCGGCGACCGACTCGGCATCGTCGGCCCCAACGGGGCGGGCAAGACCACGCTGATCAATCTGCTGACCGGCGCCCTCACGCCCGATTCGGGCGAGATGCGCCTCGGCACCGGCCTCAACATGGTCCATCTCGATCAGGCCCGCGCCGTCCTGGAACCCACCGCCACGGTCACGGAGGTTCTGACCGGGGGGCGCGGCGACAGCGTCACGGTGGGTGGGCGCAGCCGCCACGTGATCGGCTATCTCAAGGACTTCCTCTTCAGCCCGGAACAGGCGCGCACGCCGGTGAGCGTGCTCTCGGGCGGCGAGCGCAACCGGCTGCTGATCGCCCGGGCGCTGGCCCAACCCTCCAACCTGCTCGTGCTCGACGAGCCCACCAACGACCTCGACCTCGAGACCCTCGACCTGCTGCAGGAGATGCTCGGCGACTATGCCGGCACCCTGATTCTGGTCAGCCACGACCGCGACTTCCTCGATCGCGTCGCCGGCAATGTCCTGGTCAGCGAGGGGGAGGGGCGCTGGGTCGAATATGCCGGCGGCTACACCGACATGCTCGGCCAGCGCGGACGCGGCGTGGAGGCCCGCAGCGACGGGCGGGACAAGGCTGCCCGCGACCGCCCCGAGCCGCGGGAAAAGGCGCCGCGGGCTGAATCTCCTCAGACGCGGACCAAGCTCGGTTTCAAGGAGCAGCACGAGTTGAAGACGCTGCCGACGCGCATGGCCGAACTGGAGGCGGGAATCGCCAAGCTGCGCGAGGTCCTGGCCGATCCAGGCCTGTATGGTCGCGATCCCGGACGCTTTCAGAAGGCGACAGCGATGCTCGGTGCCGCGGAGACCGAACTCGCCGCCGCCGAGGAACGCTGGCTCACCCTGGAGATGCAGCGCGAGGCGCAGGGCGGCTGACCGCCTCCGCTCCGCTCATCAGTCTCACCGCGCCGGGGCCGAGATCATCCTCCGCCTCACCTTGTAAGCGGGGAAAACTTTTCGTTTCGACAGGGATTAAGTTGCGGGGCTGCAACAGACGGCAGCGAAGCCACTTTGTGACACCTCCAAGACTGTTATGCCTGTTGCCCGTACGGCAACGCTCGACCATGGTGCCGCTGCGAACGGGATAACCCCGCTGCGGCTTGGCCAACACCCGAGTGGGAAGGCCCAAGCTCCAAGGGAAACAAGGACTGGCCGGGTCGCTCTCAGCGATGGGATCCCGACCAAAACAGAAGTCCGATCCCGTGGGTCTCGAAACTTCTGGAGGGTTTACCATGAAGCTCGTGAAGAGCCTTCTCCTTGGATCGGCAGCGGGGCTGACCATCGTGGGTGGGGCTCAGGCCGCCGACCTGCCGGTGAAGAAGGCCGCTCCGATTGAGTACGTCCGGGTCTGCACCGCCTACGGCGCCGGCTTCTTCTACATCCCGGGAACCGACACCTGCCTTCGCATCTCCGGCCGCGCCCGCGCCGAGTATGGCTACATCGGCAGCGATAACCGCCGTGTCGTCGGCGGCGGCGATCTCTCGGGCTTCGTCGGCCTTGCCCGCTTCGCCTTCGACACCCGCACCCAGACCGGCTACGGCACCCTGCGCGCCTTCCTTCGCGTCGACATGGCGAGCCGCACCGGCCACACCAAGCTCTCCTCCGGCACGAACCTGCGCGGCGGCTACGCCTTCTCCGGCACCGGCCAGGATGCCTTCGGCCGCATCCAGAACTTCGTCAACGTCGACAAGGCGTTCATTCAGTTCGCCGGCCTGACCGCCGGTCGCGCCTCCTCGTTCTACGACTTCTACGCCGCCGACTACGAGATCATCGGCTCCTCGCTCGGCTCCAACATGCCGTCGACCAACCTGCTCGCCTACACGCAGAAGTTCGGCGACGGCTGGACCGCCACGATCTCGATGGAAGATCCGAACTACCGCAAGAACCCGATCTACTCCGACGCCGTCCCGGCGGCGGCGGCGGGCGCGGGCACGGGTGCCCTCTCGCAGGTCCTCACCACCGCTCCGACCCCGATCATCCTCGGCACCAACGCCGCCGGCGATGCCACCGCGGTCGCCTTCATCGACGCCGTTCAGCGCTCGCGCCTGCCCGACTTCGTCGGCTCGCTGCGCTACGACGCTCCGTGGGGTTCGGCTCAGCTCTCCGCCGCCGTGCGCGAGATCAACACCGGCGGCTACCTCTCCGTGCTCGGCGTTCCCGGCACCGGCGCGGTGCAGACCGCCAACACCCAGAACCTGCTCGCGGCTCGCGGCCTCGGCGGCGGCGTCGGTCAGACCGAGTACGGCTGGGCGGTCCAGGCGGGTGCGAAGTTCAACCTGCCCTTCATCGCCCCCGGCGACGGCTTCTATCTCCAGGGCTCGTACGGCGAGGGTGCCTCGTTCTACACCGGCATCAACCGCTTCACCGCCGGCTACCTGAGCAGCGCCTCGGTCTATGCCGGCAACCCGTTCAACCAGTTCCTCTCCGACGCGGTGGTCAACCCGCTGACCGGCCGGACCGAGCTGTCCACCAGCTTCACGGTGGTGGGCTCGTACCTCCACTACTGGTCGCCCGAGTGGCGTTCGGCCTTCTACGCCAGCTACGGTGAGATGTGGTTCCCGACGGGCGCCCGCCAAGCCATGAGCCAAGCCAACTCGATCGTCGGCAGCCCCTCGACCGTCGCACCGCCGTCCTACATCACGAACAACCTCGGCTATAACCTCAGCCAGTCGCTCCGTGACACCTACCAGGTCGTCACCGGCGCGAGCCTGATCTGGTCGCCGGTGAAGGATCTCGATATCGGCGTCGAGGGCCAGTACATCAAGACGGGCGTCAAGAACGGCCGCGTCTCCGACGGCGACAAGGGCGGCTTCGTGGCGAACGTCCCGACCCGCACCGTCAGCAGCGAGGACGTGTTCCAGGCCCGCTTCCGCGTGCAGCGCGACTTCTAAGTCGAACCTGCGGCAGGCCACGCGCCTGCCGCTCGCAATCATCGGTCTCCCGCTTGCTCGGGAGCCGAAAACGACGAAAATCCTCCAGACCCCGGCTTCGCGGCCGGGGTTTTTTCTTGATCATACGTGAGCCGGATCGGTTGCGCCGGTCCACGATGGCGGGCAGGGCGCCCGGCCTTCAAAGCGCCCCGATGCGCGTGTCTCCTGATCATCATCGCCGGCCGTCGAGGAGGTCGAGCCCATGTCCGCGCCTTCGCTTCCGCCGTCATCACCGCCGCACGGCGCGCCGTCACGCTCACGCCTGGTCCGCGCCGGCTGGCTCGTCGGTGTTCCCATCCTCCTGCTGATCGCCGTGGCGGCTTCCTCGCTCGGCCTGTCGCGCGTCAGCGCCCGCCTGGAGCGGCAGGCCTCCGCGATCGCCGCCGGCACCGGGGACGGGCAGCCCGAGCCGTGGCTGCGGGTCTCGGTGACCGGCCGCGACCTGACCGCATCGGGCGAGGCGCCGGAAGCTTCGCAGCGCGAGGCGGTCGTCGGCCGGCTCGCCGCGATCGAGGGCGTCCGCCGCCTCACCGACCGGACCGGCGTGATCGAGGAAGTGTCCCCCTTCGTCTGGTCGGTGGAGCGGCCCGCGGTCGACAGGGTCGAGGTCAACGGCAGCCGCCCGGCCGAGGTCGGCGCCTTCGAGTTGGCGCAGCGGTTGAAGCCGGCCCTGCCGCGCGACGCCACCTTGAGCGATCACGCACGGGCCGCACGGGGTGCCCCGCGCGACTTCCCCGACGCGGCGGCCTTTGCCGTGGAGCGGCTTCAGGATCTCACCACCGGCGCCGTCGCCACGCTCAACGACACCGTCCTCTCGATACGCGGCGAGGCCGCCAGTCTCGCCGCCTACGACGCCCTGCGTACGGCGCTGGCCACGCCACCGCAGGGCTACACCCTCGGCACGGTCGAGATCACGCCGCCGGTCGTCGCGGATTTCCGCTTCGGCGTCACCCGTCGGCCGGATGGCAGCCTCGAACTCAACGGCCATGTCGCCTCCGAGGGAGCACGCGAAGAGATCCGTGCCGCCGCCGCTCAGGCCGCCGAGGGAGCCGCGGTCGATGACCGGCTTCACGATGCCCGAGGCCTGCCGCAGGGCGTCGATGGAGCGGCACTGGCCCGCTTCGTCTTCAAGCTCGCCGGGCTGCTGCACGAGGGACGCGTCGGCTTCGAGGGCGCGGTCATCTCGGTCGAGGGCAACGCCCTGGATCAAGCGGCGATCGCCGAGGCGGAAGGGCTGATGCGCGAGGCTCGCCCGGCCGGTGTCAGTGCGGGCCGGGTGGCGCTCACCGCCCGCCCCATCGTCCCCTACGTCCTGCGCATCCGCCGCGGCGCCGACAGCGTCACGGTGAGCGGCCATCTGCCCGATCAGGCGAGTCGCGAGGCGCTGCTGGCCCGGCTCAATCCTCGCTTCTTCCGCGAATCAATCGACGACCGCACACGCCTGGCTGCGGGCGCCCCGGCCGGCCTGGCGGCAGCGCTGGCCGCGGCGGTCGATCCGCTCTCGACGCTGGCCGGTGGTGAGTTGACGATCACCGGCACCGATCTGCGCCTCACCGGAACGAGCCTCTACCCGGAGAGCGCCGCCCGCCTCGGCCGGACGCTGCCGCAGGCGCTGCCGGCCGGCTGGAGCGCGACCGTCACGATCGCATCCGACGACAAGCCGGCGGTCACGGCCGAGCCGGGCGCCTGCGGGCAGCGTCTGGCCGAGCGCACCGCCGGCCATCCCCTGCGCTTCGCTCCGGGCAGCACGGCGCTCGCACCGGAGTTCTACCCGGTTCTCGACGCGGTGGCGGCCTTGGCCCGCGCCTGTCCGGGCGGGCGGATCGAGGTCGTGGGCCATCTCGATCCGGCCGGGGCGAAACCCGAGGCGCAGGCCGATCCGGTCGCCGACGAGGCAGCGAAGGAGACGACTCCCAAACCCGCCAAGGCGAGCGCGAAGCCGGACCCGAAGAAGGACGCGAAGTCCAGGGCCGGCAAGGCGGAGCCGAAAGAAGCGGCCAAGGAGGCAGCCAAGTCTGAAGCGAAGCCCGAGCCCAAGCCCGAGAGGACCGAGGTCGAGCGGGCGGAGGCCGGCGCCGACCTCGCGCGGGCGCGAGCGCTCGCAGTGGTGGACTATCTCCAGAAGGCCGGCGTGCCGCTGGAGCGCGCCGCAGCGCCGACGGGGATGGCACCGCTCTCCGACCGGCAGGGCATCGGCCTCAGCCTGCGCTCATGATCCTCGTCTTCTTGTCGCTCTGGCCGGCGCTGGCGGCGGCGCTGGGGCTCGGCCTCGTCATCGGCGCGCTCACCGGCCTTCCGCGAGGCGGTCTCGCTATGGCGGCCGCCGGGCTTCTGCTCACGGGCCTTGCGATTCTGACAGGTCTGGCGGCGCTGCGAACGATGCCCGGTGCGCCCGGCCTCTGGATCGAATCGGGCGCGCTACTGCTAGGCGCTTACCTCGCGGGCTGCGTCCTGGGCGGGTTCGGGCGCTCCGTCTCCGGCCGTCCGCTCTGACGGGACGGCTGCCTCCGCCGACAGCCCCCAGATCCGCTGCTTGCGCCCGACGCCGCGCAGGGCGAATTCACCGACCGCGACGAGGGGGGTGGAGCAGCGCCGGGCGAAGGCATCCGAGAGGAGCAGCGGGTGCCCCAACTCATCGCAGAGCCGCTCGATCCGGCTCGCCTCGTTGATCGCGCGCCCGATCACCGTGAAATCGAGGCGCCGGTCGGTGCCGACATTGCCGGACACGACCCGCCCGTAATGGAGCACCATGTCCGCCTCCAGGGGCGGCAGGCCGTCCCGGCGGCGAGAGGCGTTCAGCCCGGCATTGCGCGTCAGCGCCTCCCGCGCCGCGTCGAGCGCACCGGCGCAGGCCGGGCAGGCGAGGGCGTCCGGCTCTGACACGGGGAAGACGGCGAGGAAGCCGTCGCCGAGAAACTTCGAAATCTCGCCGCCGTGGCGCTGCACCGGCTCGCCCAGCGCATCGAAATGCTCGTCAAGCCAGCCCACCACCTTCAGCGGATCGTCGCGATCCGCCACCGCCGTGAAGCCGCGCAGATCCGCGAGCAGGATCGCGGCGTGGACGACCGTGCTCTGCCCGCGCCGCATCTCGCCGGCGAGCACCCGCGCGCCCGTGGCCGGCCCGAGATAGGTGCCGAGCATCTCGCGCATGGTGTGCGACAGGCTCAGCTTGGCCGTGACCAGGGCAATCACCGGCACCAGCCCGGCGACCACCGCCTGCTCCACCTCGGTGAATCCGCCGGGACGGTCGGTGGCAAACGAGATGCCGACGCCTTCCATGGCGCTGCCGGGCGCGAAGGCGACAGCATGGAGTAGGTAATCGGTGGCACCCGCCTGCCTGAGCTCGCCGAGGAGCGGCAGATCGGGACACCCGTTCGATCGGTCGAGCCGCCAGCGCACGAAGGCGAGGTCGTTGGCCCGCAGCCAGCCGACGGGGCTGCGGGAGAACGTGTCCTCTCCCTCCGGCCCGTGCACGGTGGGAAAGAGCGCCATGCCCTGTCCGCGCCGCCACGCAAGGCTCACCCCACGAAAGACAGGATCGATCACCGGTACCGCGAGGCTGAGGCGCCAGAGCGGAAGCCCGGCGGCGATCAGCGCTTCGCAGAACTCGGCAATGATGGCGTCCGCATCGTCCGAGCCCGTTGCCCGCGCAATCAGGCGGGCCTCGACGCCGCGGAGGGCAGACTCGCAGATCGGATCCGTGGTGGCCATGGCGGGCCCATTCTATCGATGCTCGTGCCGCGATCCGAAAGCGTCAGGCGGCCATGCCTGTGGGAAATCGATTGCGCGGCTGCCTTGCCCGGGTGTCCCGAACCCTTCAACGGTGCAGCGGAACGCCAGGAACACCGACATGGACGACGTGACCGACCACACCTCTACCCTCGCGCGCCGGTTCGCCTTCCTGGCCGAGATCGACGGGCTCAAGGCGGTGCTCCGCCAGAACCGGACCGTCGGCGAGCGGCGGCGCGAGAATTCGGCCGAGCATTCCTGGCACCTGGCGATGTTCGCCCTCGTCCTCGGCGATCTCGCCCCCGGCCTCGATCTCGGCCGCGTCGTCGCGATGCTGCTCGTGCACGACATCGTCGAGGTCGATGCCGGCGACGTGCCGATCCACGGCGCCTACGACGCCGCCGCCCTGGCCCTAGTCGAGGCGGCGGCCGCCGAGCGGATTTTCGGGCTGCTCCCCGAGGCGCAACGCGACCTTTTCCGGGGCCTGTGGCGGGAGTTCGAGGCCGTGGAGACGGCGGAGGCCCGCTTCGCCAAGGCGCTCGACCGGCTGCAGCCGCTGCTGCTCAACACGCTGACCGAGGGCGGCACCTGGGCCGAGAACGGCCTCACCGAGGCGCAGGTGCTGGCGCGCTACCGACCGGTGATCGAGCGCGGCATCCCCGGCCTCTGGCCGTTCGTGGAGGCGATGGTTCGCCGCCACTACCAGGGCGGAAGCGCTACGGCGTGACCGGCTGCGCCTCGGCGCTCACGGCGGTGCGGGCGCCGCGGGCGAGATCGCGCTCGATCAGCAGGGCGCTCTTGCCGTCGAGACGGTTGCGGTAGACCTGCAGGTTCTCCATGACCCGCTGCACGTAGTTGCGCGTCTCGGTGAAAGGAATGCGCTCGACCCAGTCGATCGCGTCGACATCGGGCCGGCGCGGATCGCCGTAGGCGTCGATCCATTTCTTCACGTTGCCGCCGCCCGCGTTGTAGGAGGCGAAAGCGAGGATGTAGGAGCCCTTCCAGTCCTCCATCAGCTCCCCGAGATGCGCCTGTCCCAGTCGGGCGTTGTAGGCCGGATCGCTGGTGAGGCGGTCGGTCTCGTAGGAGGTCGAGACGCGCTTGGCCGTGCGCTGGGCGGTGGCCGGCATCATCTGCATCAGGCCGCGCGCACCGACACCGGACTGGGCGCGGGGATCGAACTGGCTTTCCTGCCGGGCGATGGCGAAGACCATGGCCCGCTCGACCTGCGGCACCGCTGTGAAGGTTTCGTAGTCCGGAATGCCGATGGTCGGGTAGGCGTGGGTGTCGAGCGCCAGTCCGCGTTGGGTGGCGAGCTTGCCGATGGCGACCAGCGCGCGGGCGTCACGCGCCTGCACCGCAGCCTCGCCCAGCGCGTTGACCTGCGCTTCCTCGGTCAGGGAGCGGGCGGCATCGATGTAGAGCGGCAGCGCCAGCTCCTTCATCTGGGCGGCGGCGAGGAGCTTCAGGCCGCGCATGAACAGCCGGTCGTCGAACGCGGCGCGGGCCGTCGGGCTCAACTCGGCGGCGCGGCGGAGCGGCAGGCTGTGCTGGCCGAGCCGGGCGCGGGCGAGCTGCCCGTAATAGGCGATCGGCTGGAGCGCGGCGCGCTCGTAGAACGCCTTGGCCTCGGCCGACTTGCCCGCAGCCTCCGCCGCGCGGCCCTGCCAGTAGGCGGCACGCGCCAGCGAAATCGGCGTCTCGGCGACGCTCGCGGCCTGCGCGAAGTGTTGCTCGGCCGCCGCCGGGTCGGTCATGAAGCGCAGCGCGATCCAGCCGGCATGGAACTCGGCCTCGATCCGCTTCTCGGAGGTGCGAGCGGAGTGGGCCGCGACCACGGCGTAGGCAGTCTTGGCATCGCCCGCATCCATCAGCTTGCGCGCGACGATGCGGCGCTCGACCCACCACGTGTCGCCGTCGGCGATGACGTCCGGGTTGGTGGGGGCGGAGAGCAGCACCTTGGCCGCCTCCGCCGCCTTGTCGGCGCGGCGGAAATACTGGGCCCGCGAGAGCAGGTAGGACGAATCGTTGCGAAGCGACGGCGGCACCGAGGCGAGGGCGGGGGCCGCCCCGGTCTTGCCCTGCACCGCCCGGCGGGCGCGCACGAGGCTGGCATAGGAGCCGCCGGCATACTCCGCCGCGCGGGCGGCCGTGGCCCAATCCTCCTTCAGGAGGGCGCGCTCCATCCGGTAGCGGTGGTCGATCACGGTCAGAACGCCGGGGAAGGCGTCGGTGACCTTACTCTCAAGGCTGCGTCCAAAGCTCTCCTCGCGCCAGAGGTCGTGGACGAGGTCGGCGGCATCCGCGTCGAGCCCGTCGGCGCGCAGCGCCAGCGCCAGCGCGAACTTACCCGGCGCGCTGGTCGGCCTCGCGGTGGCGAAGAACGCGCGCACCAAGCTTGAGCTCTTCTTCTCGGTGAGCAGCCGCTCCTCGGCGCGGCGGCGCAGCAAGGGGCCTGCCGGCCAATCGGGATTGGTGCGGGTGAAGGCGACGACGCGCTCGAAGCTGACACCGGCCCCGGCACGAATCGCCACCCATTCGAGCAGCGCCCGCGCCGCCGGATCGGTGAAGCCGGCGGCGAGCCGGTCGCCGTCGGTGACCTTGCCCTTGCGGTAGAGGTCGATCGCCTCGCGGAGCTGACCGAGATCGGTCTCGCCCGACGCGATCGGCCGGGCCGGGTCCGGCACCTCGGGGGAGGGGGCGGCGGGCGAGACGGCCGCGTCGGGCAACGGGAAGGCGACCGGGCCGTCCGATTCGGTGGAGGCGTAGGCCGAGGCCGCGGCGGGCAACGGCTTGTCGGAAGCGGCCTCGCCCGCACTCGGATCGAGCCGCAGCGCGTCGGCCGCGACCGGATCGGCGGCGGGGCCCCCGCCATCGCTGACTTGGCCTGCAGGCGCGGTGGCGTCGCTCGCCGGGGCGGCGGGCGCCGAGGCCGGTTGCGGATTGCGCAGCTCAACCGCCGTGCCGCGTTGCGGAAGCACGAGGGTGCCGGACAGGACGAGCCCGAGCAGCAGGGGCAGGGAGCGGGCGGGGAACGCCAAGGTCATCAGACACCCCGACACGGAGGCCAAGCCTTAAGCTGGGCTCCGGTCCGTTAAGATGGCATTAACTGCGCAAGCGAAGCGTTTGCGCGCGGGCTGGGGAGGGCCTATGTCTCGCGCGACCCGTGCGCGGCCGAAGCCGCCGGGATATGCCAGACAGGCAAGAAGAACGGCCGGGAACGCCAGGATGACCGATACCCACGCCCGCCTTCGCGGCTCGATGACCGCGCTCGCGACCCCCTTCCGCGATGGCGAGTTCGACGAGTCGGCCTTCCGCAAATTCGTGAACTGGCAGATCGAGCAAGGCACCCACGCCCTGGTGCCGACGGGCACCACCGGCGAGAGCCCGACGCTGAGCCATTCCGAGCACGACCGCGTGGTCGAGATCTGCGTCGCCGAGGCCGCTGGCCGGGTGCCCGTGATCGCGGGCGCCGGCTCGAACTCGACGCGGGAGGCGGTGGCGCGGGCCCGTCATGCGGAAAGCGTCGGCGCGGATGCGGTGCTCACCGTCACGCCCTACTACAACAAGCCGACGCAGGAAGGGATGTACGCCCACTTCAAGGCGGTGAACGACGCCGTCGGCATCCCGATCATCATCTACAACATCCCCGGCCGGTCCGTGGTCGATATGAGCGTCGACACCATGAAGCGGCTGTTCGAGTTGAAGAACATTGCCGGCGTGAAGGATGCCACGGCCAAGATCGACCGTGTCAGCCTCCAGCGGCAGGCGATGGGAGAAGACTTCATCCAGCTTTCTGGCGAAGATGCGACGGCGCTCGGATTCAATGCCCATGGCGGCCACGGCTGCATCTCCGTGGTCTCGAATGTCGCGCCCCGGCTCTGCGCCGATCTCCAGGAAGCAACGCTCGCAGGCGATTACGCCAAGGCCCTGAAAATTCAGGACCGGCTGATGCCGCTGCACGTGCAGATGTTCTACGAATCGAACCCGGTGCCGGCGAAATACGCGCTCTCGCGACTCGGACTGATGTCGGAGGAGGTGCGCCTGCCGCTGGTGCCGGCCACCGAGGGCTGTCGTCGGGCGGTCGATGCCGCGCTGGCTCATGCCGGACTGATCTGACGATTTTCGTCTGATCCGAGACAATCCGGCGGGACGCCTCGCCGGACAAGGCGGCGGTCCCCATATCGGTGAACCGTCGCCGCCCGATCGCGAACCTGAAGAAGAATGGCACCCAAACCCGATCCCGGCCGGCGCGTCGTCGCCGACAATCGCTCCGCCCGCTTCCACTACGCGATCGAGGACACCTTCGAGGCCGGCATCGCGCTGACCGGCACCGAGGTGAAATCCCTGCGCGGCGGGAAGGCGACGATCGGCGAATCCTATGCCGGGCCGTCGGGCAACGACCTGATGCTGTTCAACGCCTATATCCCGGAATACCTGGAGGCGAACCGCTTCAACCACGACACCAAGCGGCCCCGCCGCCTGCTGCTGCACCGCCGCCAGATCAACAAGCTGATCGGCGCGACGCAGCGCCAGGGCTACACGGTGATCCCGCTGAAGATCTACTTCAACGACAAGGGTCGGGCGAAGGTCGAGCTGGGACTGGGCAAGGGCAAGCAGCTCCACGACAAGCGCGAGAGCGTCAAGCAGCGCGACTGGCAGCGCGACAAGGCCCGCCTGATGCGTGACAAGGGCTGAGGCCGTTCTGGGTTTGGTCGGAGGCTTGAGCCGGCCCCACCGTCATCGCGAGCACATGCGAAGCGATCCAGCGGCGCGACCTTTCCGGATGAGGCGGCGCCCTGGATTGCCACGGCTTCGCCTCGCGATGACGGTGAGGGTCGTGCTCCCGTCATCGCGATCGGGGCCGCGCTGTCCCGCTCAGCCCTCCGCATCCTCTTCGGACGGGCCGGGACGGATGCCGTAGCGGCTCTCCAGCCCCGGATTGGCGCGGGGCGCGCGCTCAGCGAAGTCGCGGCGAGGACCGTCGCCGGGCGCGCGGGCGGGGCGCTCGCTCGGGTCACGGCCGATCCGGTTGGCGAGATGGGCGAGATCGACGAACTCGTCCGCCTGACGGCGCAGATCGTCGGCAATCATCGCCGGCTGGGTCTGGATCGTCGAGACGACGGACACGCGGACACCGCGGCGCTGGATCGCTTCCACCAGCGAGCGGAAATCGCCGTCGCCGGAAAACAGCACCATGTGGTCGATGTGAGGAGCGAGTTCGAGCGCGTCGATCGCGAGCTCGATGTCCATATTGCCCTTGATCTTACGGCGGCCGGCCGAGTCCGTGAACTCCTTCACCGGCTTCGTCACGACGCGGTAGCCGTTGTAATCGAGCCAATCGATCAGAGGACGAATCGAGGAATACTCCTGATCCTCGATCATCGCAGTATAGTAGAACGCCCGGATGAGATTGTCGCGGGTCTGAAAATCCTTGAGCAGCCGCTTGTAGTCAATGTCGAACCCAAGCGCTTTCGTGGTCGCATACAGATTTGCGCCATCAATGAAAATTGCGGTACGTTGCTTATCACTCATTGATCGACCCGTGTGCTGGAGATGAAAGTCATTTTATTGCAAATTCCGGCATGAAAGCAGTACAGAAAACGCGAGCTCGACACACAATCAAGTTCGGGATTCTCACATTCTTGACGGGCGATCGCCTCCGAGTGCCGATACAGGCCGCCGATCGAACAAGCCGCCGCCCGGTCGGACAATCACATTGGCGAAGGATGGCAGCGCTCGCGATGGCGCGAACAGTACCAGCCTCGAGCCATCACCGTGGTGGCCGAGGGGGTAAGCTCTGTCAAGCACCAGGAAGAGTTAACCGCGCCTGCGCGCGCCGTTTGCGAAGAAATGACCTCACAACCAACGACCCGCGCCGAAAATCATTCTCATACTGTCAATTGCAAGGCGAGATGCGCAACGGATCAGACGGAAACCATACATACTTGAAGTTGCCGGGACACTCGGGTCGACATGGGCTCATTTGAGTGGAATCTTGAACGGCCCTCGCGGCTCGCAAGGAATGTCGGCCGCGCAGCACGGCGTCAGGGCGCCGGGATGGCCCGGCTGCCCGGCTTGACCGCGGGGAGGGCGGCGAGCTCCGGCGGAAGGGCGTCGGGGGAATAGGTCGGGATATCGAGGGTCACGAGAGAGACGAACGGCAATCCGATCTCGCCGCGTCCACCGGACCGGTCGATCAAGCAGGCTGCGCCGACCACCTCTCCGGCCTCGTCCTTCAGGGAGGCGAGGCATTCGCGAGCCGAGAGCCCGGTCGTCACGATATCTTCGACGATCACGGCGCGGGTTCCCGCGGGGATCGAGAAGCCGCGGCGCAGGGTGAAGGGACCACCCGGATCACGCTCCACGAAGATCGCCCTGGCGCCGAGATGGCGGGCGGTCTCGTAGCCGGGGATGATGCCGCCGATGGCCGGCGAGACCACGATGTCGATCCGGCCGAACCGCCGCGTGATCACCTCCGCCAGCGCCCGGCACAGCCGCTCGGTGCGCGCGGGATCGGAGAAGATCGTCATCTTCTGCAGGAAGGTCGGCGAGCGCAGTCCGGAGCTGAGGATGAAGTGCCCCTGCATCAGGGCGCCCGCGGAACGGAATTCTTCGAGGACTTCTTCCGGTGTCATGCTCATCCGCTCGCCAAGACGCGTTCCGCCGCTTGTTGCAGCGACACGCACGGGGCGCAAGCCGAAGGCGAATTGCCGGGCTCAAGGCTCTCGATCGATTGTCGCGCGCGCTCGCGACGAACCGGTCATCGGTTCATCGGAAAGCGTTCTAACCGTTCACCCGCTCGACCCGGCTCACCGAGCGCTTGCCGCGCAGATCCGCGACGATGGCGGTGAGGTGTTTCAGGTCCGGCACCGAGAGATCGATCGCGATATCGGTGAAGTCCTGCGTGCGCCGCTTCATCGAGACGTTGTCGATGTTGCCGTCGTGCTCGGCGATGACCTGGGCGATCTGCGCCAGGGTGCCCGGCTCGTTGATCGATTCGAGCGCGAGCTTGGCGGGAAAGCGCTCCTGCGAGCCCTCGACGTCCCAGCGCACGTCGAGCCAGCGCTCGGGCTCGTTGTCGAAGGCAGCGAGCGCCGCCGACTGGATCGGGTAGATCGTCACGCCGACGCCGGGGGTGAGGATGCCGACGATGCGGTCCCCCGGCAGGGCGCCGCCGTTCGGGGCGAAGCTCACCGGCAGGTCGCCGGCGAGGCCGCGGATCGGGATGCTGCCCGGTGCTGCGGCACCGTCGGCTTCGCCCGAGAAGGTCAGCCGCATGGTCTGATCCTTGGAGCGGGTGAGGCGCCCTGCCGCGCCGCTGGCCGCGGGACCGCCACTCGCGCCGGGCCGGCGCTCGTCCTTGAAGTCGGGATAGACCGCCTTCACCACGTCGCCTGAAAACATTTCTCCGCGCCCAACGGCGGCGAACACGTCCTCGGTCGAGGCACGGGCGAGTCGGGGCAGGGCGCCGCGCAGCTTCTCCTCGGAGAAGCTCTTGCCCGCTCGCTCGAAGGCGCGGTCGAGGATCTGGCGGCCGAGGCCGGCGTATTGCCGCCGGACGGCGGCGCGGGTCGCCCGGCGGATCGCGGCGCGAGCCTTGCCGGTGACGACGAGCGATTCCCAGGCCGCCGGCGGCGAGGCGCCGTCGGAGCGGGCGATCTCGACCTCGTCGCCGTTGGCGAGTTCGTGCAGCAGGGGCGCGAGTCGCCCGTTGATCTTGGCGCCGACCGCCGTGTTGCCGACATCCGTATGCACCGCATAGGCGAAGTCGATCGGCGTGGCGCCCCGCGGCAGGGCGATGAGACGGCCCTTCGGCGTGAAACAGAACACTTGGTCCTGGAACAGCTCGAGCTTGGTGTGTTCCAGGAACTCTTCCGGCGAATCGCCCTCGGCCAGGAGTTCGATCGTGCGGCGCAGCCACTGATAGGCGCCGCTCTCGGTGGCGAGGCGGGGGTGGACCTCGCCCTCCGCACCCTCCTTGCCCGCCTCCTTGTAGTGCGCGTGGGCGGCGATGCCGTACTCGGCAATCTCGTCCATCTCGGCGGTGCGGATCTGAAGTTCGACGCGCTGGCGCTTCGGTCCGATCACCGTGGTGTGGATCGAGCGGTAGTCGTTCTGCTTCGGGGTCGAGACGTAGTCCTTGTAGCGGCCCGGCACCATCGGCCAGCTCGTATGCACGACGCCGAGCGCGGCGTAGCAATCCGCCACCGTGCCGACGATCACGCGGAAGCCGACGATGTCGGAGAGCTGCTCGAAGGCGACCGACTTGCGCTCCATCTTCGACCAGATCGAGAACGGCTTTTTCAGCCGCCCCTTCACCGCAGCGGTAATGCCGCGGGCGCCAAGCCGGGCGGTGAGGTCGTGCTCGATGCTCTCGATGACGCTGCCGGATTTGGCCGAGAGGTCTTCGAGCCGCTTGGTGATGGTGGCGTAGACCTCCGGCTTGAGCGTGCGGAACGAGAGATCCTCCAGTTCGTCGCGCAGCTCCTGCATACCCATGCGGCCGGCCAGCGGCGCGTAGATGTCCAGCGTCTCCTCGGCGATCCGCGCCCGCTTGTCGTCGCGCATGAAATGAAGCGTGCGCATGTTGTGCAGGCGGTCGGCGAGCTTGACCAGCAGCACCCGCACATCCTCGGCGACCGCCAGCAACAGCTTGCGGAAGTTCTCGCCCTGCACCGCGCGCTTCGAGACCAGATCGAGCCGCTTGAGCTTGGTCAGCCCGTCCACCAGTGCACCGATCTCGGGACCGAAGATCTCGCGGATCTCGTCGAGGGTGGCGGCGGTGTCCTCCACCGTGTCGTGTAGCACCGCCGCGACGATGGTCGCGTCGTCCAGGCGCAGGTCGGTGAGGATCGCGGCGACTTCGAGGGGGTGGGCGAAGAACGGATCGCCCGAGGCGCGCTTCTGCGTGCCGTGCGCGCGCATGGCATAGACGTAGGCGCGGTTCAGAAGCGCCTCGTTCGCGGCCGGGTTGTAGCGCTTGACCCGCTCCACGAGTTCGTACTGGCGCATCATCCGCCGAAGGATCCTGCTCTCGATGTGTCGGAAGCCCGGCCGGGACCGGCCATCGTCGTCGTGCAACAGCTTCCTGCATCGACGCCTTTTGCGCCAGACCCAAGGCGTCGCAGACGCAGCGTCACTGTTTATCCTGCCCTGCACCGGCCGCAGGACGGGCGGGTCGAGACGAGAACGCCCGCCGCTCGGGATCGAGGGCGGGCGCGAAACGTGGACTCGGCTTGCGAGGAAGGACTTACTCGCCCTCGTCGTCGGTCTCGGTCGGCGGCGCCAGATTCTCCAGGCCGCGCAGAAGGTCGTCCTCGCTCATGCGATCGAACTGCACGTCCTTGTCGTCGGAGGACGACTGGGGCGCGACGGCCGCGGCAGCGGGCGAGCTCGACAGGAGCGGCACGGTCTCGGCCTCGGGCTCGTCCACCTCGACGTATTTCTGCATCGAGTGGATGAGCTGCTCCTTGAGATCCTCGGCCGTGATGGTCTCGTCGCCGATCTCGCGCAGGGCCACGACCGGGTTCTTGTCGCGGTCGCGCTCGACGGTCAGAGGGGCGCCGGCGGCGAGCAGGCGCGCGCGGTGGCTGGCGAGCAGGACCAGCTCGAAGCGGTTCTCGACCTTCTCGATGCAGTCTTCGACGGTGACGCGAGCCATGCGAGGCGGCTCCTTCCTCAGGCGCGGATACGAACGATATGCGTGATGAACGGGCTTCCTACACCGGATGCCGCTGCGCAACAAGTCGCCGGGCAGGTTGAGAATCCGCTCCTCCCGGTCCACATGGAAAGCGGCGCCGGCTGATCCCGGCGCCGCTCCCGGCCGGCCTTGAACCGGCGCCAGCGGACCCGAGGATTTCCACATGTTCATCCAGACTGAAGCCACGCCGAACCCCGCCACGCTGAAGTTCCTGCCCGGACGCGTGGTGCTGCCCGAGGGCACCTTCGAGGCGCGCGACGCCGCCGGGGCCGAGCGCTCGCCGCTCGCCACCGCCCTGTTCGCGGTGCCAGGCGTGAGCGGCGTCTATTTCGGGCACGATTTCATATCGGTCACCAAGGCCGACGGTGTGAACGAGTGGCCGCAGGTCAAGCCGGCCGTGCTCGGGGCGATCATGGATCACTTCCAGTCCGGCCGCCCGGTGCTGGCCGAGGGCACGGCGCTGGCCGAGGACGAGACGGAAGAATTCTACGACGAGGCCGACCACGACACGGTCGTCACCATCAAGGACCTGCTCGAGACCCGCGTGCGCCCGGCAGTGGCGGGCGACGGCGGCGACATCACCTTCCGCGGCTACCGCGACGGCATCGTCTATCTCGAGATGAAGGGCGCCTGCTCGGGCTGCCCGTCCTCAACTGCGACCCTGCGCCAGGGCGTGCAGAACCTGTTCCGCCACTTCCTCCCCTCCGTGCGGGAAGTGCAGGCGATCTGAACGCCCGGCACACGGGCATGGGTGCAACACCGCCGCGCTTCCTTAAGGAGACCGGCGCCCGATGCCCTGACGGGAGCGGTCATTTCGTCCTAAACTGATGCCGATGGCGGGCGCCTGTGGCCCGCCGCCGGATGGAATCGACGTTTGCGGATCCTTGCCATCGATACGGCGCTCGAAGCCTGCGCGGCTTGCGTGGCCACCGACGACAGCGACGACCTGCTCGCCGAGGAGTCGATGCCGCTCGTGCGCGGCCATGCCGAGGCGTTGCTACCGCTGATCGAGCGGGTCATGGCCCGGGTCGAGGGCGGCTTCAAGGGGCTCGACCGGGTCGCGGTCACGGTCGGACCGGGCAGCTATACGGGGCTACGCGTCGGCCTCTCCGCCGCCCGCGCCATCGGGCTTGCCGCGGGCATCCCTGTCGTCGGGGTGACGACCCTCTCGGCCCTGCTGGCGCCGCAGCTCGCCCTCAACGGCGAGGATACGGTCGTCGCCGCGATCGATGCGCGCCACGGCGCCGTCTACCTCCAGGCCATGAGCGTCGGGCAAGGGACGGTGATTCCGCCCCGGCACGTCGCCCTCGAGGAGGCGGTGAGCCTGCTGAACGGCAGGCGGGCGATCCTCACCGGCTCCGGCGCGCCCGCCCTCGCGGCAGCGGCGGGTGCGGCCGGCCTCTCCGTCGAACTCGCCGAGACCGGGGCACCGCAGATCGCCTGGGTCGCATCGCTCGGGCTCGTGGCCGATCCGGATCAGGCGCTGCCGCGCCCCCTCTACCTGCGCGGGCCGGACGCCCAGCCGCAGGACCATGCGAGGCTCGCAAGGGCATGACGCGCACCGTCTCTCCGTTCTGGCCGCTCGACTGGTGGTCCGCGTGGTGGGATGCCTGGGGCTCCGTGCCCTACGTCGCGCCCCTGCGGGATGCGGGCGAGGCGGGCGATCTGGAGAAGCTCCACGCCACCGCCTTCGCCCGCCCGTGGGCCGCCCACGAATTCGAGCGGTTGCTGTGCGAGCGCTCGACCGAGGCGCATGCCCTGCGCCGGAGCAACGCGCTGCTCGGCTTCGTGCTGTCGCGCAAGGCCGTGGACGAGGCGGAGATCCTCACCATCGTGCTGGCGCCCTCCGCGCGCGGCGGCGGGCACAGCCGACGGCTGCTGAGCGAGCACCTGACGGCGCTCGCCTTCTCCGGCATCCGCACGGTTCACCTCGAAGTCGATGAGGGCAACACACCGGCCCTGAAGCTTTATGCCCGCCACGGCTTCCTCAAGGTCGGCGAGCGCAAGGGCTACTACCCCCTGCCCAATGGCACCCGGGCCACGGCGCTGACCATGAGCGCGTCGCTGTCGTGACGCCTCGCGCGAGCGCAGCCGGCCGATGACCCGCGCCGGCATTGGCCTCCGCCTGCTCGTCCAGGCGCTGGCCTTCCTGATCGTGATCGGGCCGCACTGGCTCAGCCTGCGCTTCGGACGCGGGCGGCTCGCCGCGCATATTCCGGTGCTGTTCCACCGGCTGTTCCTGCGCCTGTTCTCGGTGCGGGTGACACAGACGGGCACGCCGCCGCCGCCGGGCGAGCCGGCGCTGGTGCTCGCCAACCACGTCTCCTGGCTCGACATCGTCGCGCTGGGTTCGCTGCGCCCGCTCTCCTTCGTGGCGAAGTCGGAGATCGAGGGCTGGCCGCTGATCGGCCCGCTGGCCAAGCTCCAGCGCACCGTCTTCATCGAGCGGGCCAAGCGCGCGGCGACTGCCAGCGTCAACGCCACGGTCGGAGAGCGTCTCGTGAACGGCGACCTGATCGTGCTGTTCGCCGAGGGCACCACCGGCGACGGTTTGCGTCTGCTGCCGTTCCGCTCTTCGCTCGTCGGCGCCGCCCGCGCCGCGCTCGCCGCCGAGGCCGGCGGGCTTGCCCGCATCCGGCTCCAGCCGCTCGCCCTGGCCTATCCGCGCCGCAACGGCCTGCCCGTGACCCGCGCCGAGCGCCCGGAAATCGCGTGGTACGGCGACATGGACCTCGTGCCCCATCTCGGCCTGTTCGCGGGCCGCGGCCCGATCGACGTCCACGTGGATTGGGGGGCGCCGATCGCTTTCGATGCCGCCACCGACCGCAAGGTGGCCACCGCCCAGGCCGAGGCCGCCGTGCGCCGGAGCCTGCGCGAGATCCGCCTCGGCGGCTTGCCCCCCCGCCCGGCGCCGGCAGCGCCCGAGATGGCGGGGGAAGGCGCCGACGTCTCGGCGCCCGGCATCGCCGCGGTCTGATACGGTCTCCGCTTGATCAGAGCGGGGAGCGGATCAGCCAGCCCGCGCGGCCCTTGAGGAGGGCACCCCTCGCGCCGGCGCGATGGGATCCCGCCACGGCCAGCTCCGCCATCCCGAAGGGATCAACCGGATTTGGGATGAGCCCTCAGGCGGTGAGCGGAAACGTCGCCGCCTGCCCGCGCACGGTCCCGTCCTCATCGATGAGCTGCCAGACGATGCCCTCGGTGACGGGAAAGCGCCGTCCGTCCTTGGCGACGCGGATGCCGGCATAGTCCGAGACGAAGCCGTCACGGGCGACCGCGTCGAGCAGGCGTTGCCGCTCGGCCCGCTCCGGCGCCTCCGCCGAGAGCCGCGAGGGCATGCCGACGAACTCCTCCCAGGTGTAGCCGAAGGCTCGCTGCGCCGCCCGGTTGGCGTAGACGAAGAGCGGGTCGGCGCTCGTGTCGTGGGACAGCACCGCGAAGGATGCCTGGGCGTAGAGCCAGTCCGGCCCGAGATCCGGCTCGGGGATGAGCGAGCGGCCGACGAGGCGCCGGAAGCTGCCGGTCAGCAGGGCGAAGAATGTGGGATCGTCGGCAAGGCTCATGCGCGGCTTCTACAGGATTCGGAACGGAATCGTGTCGGCGTTCGATCCATGGTAAGGGGCCCCGAACCGAACATTCCCAAAAAGACGCCGCCCGTCGGCGGCAGGGTTGCGAACTTGAAGAAAGCCTACGTCAAGTCCTACGGCTGCCAGATGAACGCCTACGACGCCGGCCGCATGGCCGACGTGCTGGCGGCCGAGGGCTACAGCGCGACGGACTCGGTCGAGGAGGCCGATGTCGTCGTCCTCAACACCTGCCACATCCGCGAGAAGGCCGCGGAAAAAGTTTATTCCGAACTCGGGCGCCTGCGCGTGCTCAAGGGCGAGCGTGCCGAGAGCGGGCAGGACACCCGCATCGTGGTGGCGGGCTGCGTCGCGCAAGCCGAAGGCCGCGAGATCCTTTCGCGCGCGCCGGCCGTCGACGTCGTCGTCGGCCCTCAGAGTTATCACCGCCTGCCGGACCTGCTGCGCCAGTCGCGCGAGAGCCGCGTCGTCGACACCGAATTCCCGCTCGAGGACAAGTTCGATCACCTGCCGGCCCGGCGCAACCGCGGCGTCACCGGCTTCCTCACGGTGCAGGAGGGTTGCGACAAGTTCTGCGCCTTCTGCGTCGTGCCCTATACCCGCGGCGCCGAGGTCTCGCGTTCCGTGGCGGCGGTGGTGGAAGAAGCGCGCCGCCTCGTCGAGGGCGGGGTGCGCGAGATCACGCTGATCGGTCAGAACGTCAACGCCTATCATGGCGACGGGCCGGACGGCGCGCCCGCGACGCTCGGGCACCTGATGGACGCGTTGGCCTCCGTGCCGGGCCTCCTGCGCCTGCGCTACACTACGAGCCATCCCAACGACTTCGCGGATGATCTCATCGTTGCGCACCAAAAAAATCCGCTGGTGATGCCTTACCTGCACCTGCCGGTGCAGTCGGGCTCGGACCGCATCCTCCACGCGATGAACCGACGTCATACCGGCGATGCCTACCGCCGGCTGATCGAGCGGATCCGGACCGCGCGGCCCGACATCGGACTGTCCTCGGATTTCATCGTCGGCTTCCCCGGCGAGTCGGATGCCGACTTCGCCGAGACCATGCGGCTCGTCGCCGATATCGGCTTCGCGGCGGCCTTCTCGTTCAAGTACAGCCCGCGAGCCGGCACGCCCGCGGCGGAGCGCGAGGACGCTGTGCCGGAGACGGTGAAGACCGAGCGGCTCGCCGCCCTGCAGCAGCTCCTCGATGCACAGCGCCACGCCTTCAACGCGGCCTCGGTCGGCACCACCACCGAGATCCTGGTCGAGAAGACCGGCCGCCATCCGGGGCAGGTCGCGGGCAAGACGCCGCATCTCCAGGCCGTGCAGTTCGATGCGCCGGCTTCCACAATCGGCACCCTGGTGCCGGTGCGGATCACGCGGGCGGGCTCGAACAGCCTGTTCGGCGAGGTGCTGGAGGGTGCGGCGGCCGCCGCATGACCTATATGAGGCATATCACCATGCCGGATCTCTCGCGTGCCGATTGACGTTGCGTCCGCCCGTGGCCCCGCCGGCCGCAACAGCCGCCCCGCGCCGGGGCGCCCCGGACTGTCCGAGACTGTCGAGGTCTCGCTGACCTTCGACGACAACCGGCTCGCCAGCCTCGTCTTCGGGCAATACGACCAGAACGTCGCCCATATCGAGCGACGCCTCAGCATCACCGGCACGGCGCTCGGAAACCATCTCGTGGTCAAGGGCACGCCCGAGGCCGCCGAGAAGGCGCGGCGCGTCTTCGAGCGGCTCTACGCGCGGGTGCAGAAGGGCGGCACGACGCTCACCCTCGGCGACCTGGACGGGGTGATCCAAGAGGTCACGGTACAGGGCAACCTGTTCCCCTCCGCCGAGATCGCGACGGAGAACGGCCGCGAGCAATTCGATCAGATCGCCACCCGCAAGCGCGGCGCCGTGCGCGCCCGCAACGCGGCGCAGAGCGACTACATCAAGCTGCTGCGGGCCAACGAACTCGTCTTCGCCGAAGGCCCCGCCGGCACCGGCAAGACCTGGCTCGCCGTCGGCCACGCTGTCTCGCTGCTGGAGCAGGGCCATGCCGAGCGCCTGATCCTGTCGCGCCCCGCGGTCGAGGCCGGCGAGCGGCTCGGCTTCCTGCCCGGCGACATGCGCGAGAAGGTCGATCCGTATCTCCGCCCGATCTACGACGCGCTCTACGACTTCATGGAGGCGCGCCACGTCGATCGCGGCCTCCAGACCGGCATCATCGAGATCGCCCCGCTGGCCTTCATGCGCGGGCGCACGCTGACCAACGCCGTGGTGCTGCTCGATGAGGCGCAGAACACCACCTCGATGCAGATGAAGATGTTCCTGACGCGGCTCGGCGAGAACTCGCGCATGATCATCACCGGCGACCCGAGCCAGATCGACCTGCCGCCGGGCCAGAAGTCGGGCCTCGTCGAGGCGGTCAACGTGCTCGACGGCGTCGAGGGCATCGGCCGCGTGCGCTTCCGCGACGTGGACGTGGTCCGCCACGATCTCGTGCGCCGCATCGTCACCGCCTACGAGTCCGCCGCCCACGGCGAGGCCGAGGCCGATCGCAACCCCAATCCGCGGCGCCGGCCGCTGGCCTGACGCATCCCACGATCGATATGAGCGACCACGAGATCGACATCGCCGTCGAGGATGCGCGCTGGGAACAGGCCGTCCCCGACCTGGAGGCGTTCACGCTGCGCGCCGTTGAGGCCGGCTTGGCAATTCTGCCCGATTCGGCCTCCGAACCGGTCGAAGTGAGCATCCTGCTCGCGGACGATGCCACCGTTCAGACCCTGAACCGGACGTGGCGAAACAAGGATAAGCCCACCAACGTGCTGTCGTTTCCGGCGGCCGACGGCCCGCTTCAGCCCGGCATGGCGCGGCCCTTGGGCGACGTGGTTCTTGCGTATGACACGCTCGTGCGCGAGAGTACGGAGCAGTCGAAGCCGTTCGAGCACCATTTCGCCCACCTCCTCGTCCATGGCACCCTTCACCTTCTCGGACAGGACCATGAGACCGGCGAGGCAGAGGCCGACGCCATGGAGGCGCTCGAGGTCGCCGCGCTCCGGACTCTCGGCATTCCGAATCCCTACGAAGACTGAGGCGCTCTCCGCCGAAGCGGATGCCGGTTCGGCGAAAGAGAGCGCGTCACCCAACACACTCGCCTTCTTCCGGCACTCCCGCCGCATCCTACCTAGAGACCCATGACCAACGACCGAAGTCGCGGCGCGGCCCTGGCCGCGCCAGCCGCGGACGCCGAACCCCCTCAACGCGAGGCGTGGTACGATCGTCTGTTGAACGTCTTCCACCTGCGTCCGCGCGACTCCCTGCGCACCGACATCGAGGAGGCCCTGGCCGAGCCCGACACGGGCGAGGACGCCTTCTCCCCGCTCGAACGGGCCATGCTCAAGAACGTGCTCGGCCTGCACAAGGTGCGGGTCGACGATGTCATGCTGCCCCGCGCCGACATCGTGGCGGTGGCCAGCGACACCAGCCTCGGCGATCTCCTGAAGCTGTTCCGCACCGCCGGTCATTCGCGCCTGCCGGTCTACGGCGAGACCCTCGACGACCCCCGCGGCATGGTCCACATCCGCGACTTCGTCGAGTATCTCGCGACCCAGGCGGAAGCCGCACCGCGCCGCACTACGCCGCAGGCGGTGGCCGATGGCGAGGCCAAGCCGACACCGCGCCCGCGCCGCACGGCCGCGGCCCGCGGGGCTCTCCGCAGCCTCGATCTCGGCAAGGTGGATCTCACCGCGACGCTGGCCTCCACCCGCATCCAGCGCCCGGTCCTGTTCGTGCCGCCCTCCATGCCGGCCATCGACCTGTTGGTGCGGATGCAGGCGACCCGCACCCACATGGCGCTGGTCATCGACGAGTATGGCGGCACCGACGGCCTGATCTCGATCGAGGATCTGATCGAGATGGTGGTCGGCGATATTGAGGACGAGCACGACGTGGCCGAGGGCCAGCTCGTCAACCGCATGGAGGGCGAGACGGAGGCGTATATCGCCGACGCCCGCGCCGGCCTCGCCGAGGTCTCGGAGGCCACCGGCCTCGATCTCGTTGCCGCCTTCGGGGAACTCGCCGCCGAGATCGACACGATCGGCGGCCTGATTGTGACGCTGGCCGGCCGCGTGCCGGCGCGCGGCGAGCGGATCGCCGGCCCCGAGGACATCGAGTTCGAGGTGCTCGACGCTGATCCCCGGCGGGTGAAGGGGATCAAGCTCCAGCGCGCCCCGGCCAAGATCGGCACTGTGGTACCCCTCGCCCTGCCGCCACCGCGCCCAGCGCCGCACGCGCCCGAGGCGGAGACGACCGTGGCGGACACGACCCCGATCGCCGAGTCGGGCCGGTAAGCAGGGCGAGACGAGGCGAACAGGCATGACCGCTCCGCTCGGCCGCGCGCCCGGCGCCGGAATGCGCCCGGCCGCGGCGCGGATCGGCCTCCTTGAAGCCCTCGCGCATCGCATCATCCTGAGCCACGGTTGGGTAGGGCTCGCCATCGCCGTCGCGGCCGGTGCCTGCGGCGCGCTGGCCATGCCGCCCTTCGGCCTGTTCCCGGCCCTCGTCGTCTCGCTGTGCGTCGCCGTCTGGCTGATCGACGGCGCGGCGGTGGGCGGCTCGGGCCGTCGCACAGTCTGGGCCTGCGCCGGGATCGGCTGGGCCTGGGGCTTCGGCTACTTCACCGCCGGGCTGTGGTGGCTCGGCGCCGCCTTCCTCGTGGAGGCGGATCAGTTCGCCTGGGCGCTGCCGCTCGGCGTGCTCGGCCTGCCCGCCGTGCTCGCCCTGTTCTTTGCCGCCGGCTTCGCCGCCGCGCGTCTCGTCTGGTCACGGGGGGCCGGCCGCATCGCGGCGCTCGCCTTCGGGCTCACCGCCGCCGAGTGGCTGCGCGGGCACGTGCTGACAGGCTTTCCCTGGAACACGCTGGGCATGGCGCTCGGGGGCAACCTCTGGACGATGCAGGCGGCCTCCCTCGTCGGCCTCTACGGCCTGACCCTACTCGCCGTGCTGATCGCCGCCGCGCCCGCCACGCTCGCCACCGGCACGACCCCGAAGGCACGGATCGCACCGACGCTGGCGGCGCTCATCGCCCTCGCCGGGCTGGCCGCCTACGGGGCAGGGCGCGTGCCGGCCGCACCGGACCCGACGGTGGCGGGCGTGCGCCTGCGGCTCATCCAGCCCAACATCCCGCAGGACGACCGATTCGGCTCGGCCAATCGAGAGCGGATCGTCAGCAAATATCTTGAACTCAGCGACCGTGCGCTCTCGCCCGAACGGACCGGCATCGCCGACGTCACCCACCTGATCTGGCCGGAATCGGCCTTTCCCTTCCTGATCCAGCGCGATCCTGAGGCGCTCGGGCGGATCGGCGCGGCTCTGCCCGAAGGCAAGCAACTCATCACCGGCGCCGCGCGGATGCGCGAATTGCCCAACGGCGAGCGGCCGACCCGCGAGAACGCGGTCTTCTTCAACGCGATCCTGACGATCGGCGCGGGCGGGCGCTTCGGCGACATCTACGACAAGGTTCACCTCGTCCCCTTCGGCGAGTACCTGCCGGGTCCCCTCGACGCGGTGTTGCGGGCCGCCGGCCTGCGCCAATTCATCGCCGTTCCAGGCGGCTTCACCGCGGGCGACCGCGCCGGCCAGCGCATCCTCAACGTGCCGGGCCTGCCGCCGGTCGCCGCCACGATCTGCTACGAGGCGATTTTCCCTGGCGCGATCCTGCCGCCCGATCCCACCGACGGCGCGCCGGCGGTGCCGGGGCTGATCCTCAACCTCACCAACGATGCGTGGTTCGGCGACACGCCGGGGCCGCGCCAGCACCTCGCCCAGGCCCGCCTGCGGGCGGTTGAAGAGGGGCTGCCGCTGGTGCGCGACGCCAATTCCGGCATCTCCGCGGTGGTCGATGCCCATGGCCGGATCACCGCGAGCCTTCCGCTCGGCGTCGAGGGCGTGCTCGATGCCGACCTGCCCGCCCGGCTGCCCGGCCGCACCCTCTACGCCGCCTTCGGCGACGGGCCGTTCGCCCTCGGAGTGATCGCCTGCCTCCTGATTGCGGTCGCGGCCCGACGCCGCCGGGCATAGAGCATCGTCATTTTCCGAAAGCCGGCCACCTCCTTTCGAGCTCGCGCCGGGTCGCGAAACTTCGGCTTCGAGCGTTGACCGAAGAAGAGCCGCGACAAGAGCGCACCGCTCGGCCAATCTTGGCCTTAGGATCAACCCTCATCTCACGGCGTTCTGAGAGTAAGGCCCCGTTCTGTCGACTGAACCGGTGCGGGCGATTCTCACGGTCTTCTGAGGGATTGACGATGAAACAGATATTGATGGCCTCGGCCGTTCTCGCGGGCGCCCTGGCCTTCATTCCGGCTAGCGCCGAGGCGCAGCGGGTCGGCGGCTCCGGCGGCCTCGGCGGCGGCAATTTCCGCAGCGCGCTTGGAGCGGGCGGCGTGACCGGCTTCGGCAATCCCGGCTTCCGGGGCGGCGGCCTGGGCGGGGGCGGCATCCGGCCCGGCGGCGGCGCCATCGGCGGCGGATTCGCCGGTCGTCCGGGTGGTGGTGTCGGCATCGGTGGCGGTGGCTTCGCCGGGCGCCCTGGCTTCGGTGGCGTCCGACCAAGCTTCGGTGGCGTCCGACCGGGCTTCGGCGGCGGCTATGCCGGCGTCCGGCCCGGCTTCGGCCATCACGGCTGGCACGGTGGCAACCGCTGGCGGAACGCCGGCTACTATCGTCGCGGCTACGGCTATGGCGGGATCGGTCTCGGACTGGGGCTCGGCCTCGCGGCCGGCAGCCTCTACGGCGCCTACGGCTACCCGGGCTACGGGTACGGCTACGACAGCGGCTACTACGCACAGCCGGGCTACTACGCGCCGGCCGGCTATTACGGCACCGAGACCGTCGCGGTAGGCGCGACGCAGGGCGATGACGATCTGGTCGCCGAGTGCGCTCGCCGCTTCAAGACCTACGACCCGCAGACCCAGACCTACATCGCCAAGCGCGGCGTGCGCCGCTCCTGCCCGTAACGGCGGAAGCGGAGGCGCCGGAGCTGGCACCTCCGCTCTCAAAAAGAAACCCCGCCCGACCATCAGGTCGGGCGGGGCTTTTTAGATCAGCGGATCGCCAGCCTTATTCGGCGGCGACCTTCTGCGGGGCGTTGCCACCCTCGGTATAGGTCTCAGCCTGGAGGCGCTTGTGCGGGGCGGCGCGGCCCGGCAGCGGCGGCAGAGCCTTGGCCTTCTCCAGATCGATCCCGGCGCCCTCGGCAACGCGGCGGCCGTAATCCTCGTCGGCGTGCCAGAAGTGCCAGACCATCCGAAGCTGGATCGGCTCGGGGCACTGCTTCATGTCGGCCACAAGGTTGGCGATCAGGTCGTCACGCTCCCAGTCCTGGAACGAGCGGTAGCGCACACCGGCCTGAGTGTAGTCGTCCTCGGTGCGCGAGGTCTGGTAGCGGCCGAGATTGCCGCTCACCGGCTGGTGATACTCCTTGCGCTTGGGCGCCTCGGCCAGCCCCTCGCCTAGCGTCGAGGGCTCGTAATTGATGTGCTTGTTCGCGCCCGTGCCGTCGACGCTGTAGGTCATCTGGCCGTCGCGCTGGTTCGAGTAGACCTTCACGCCGGGCTGCGGCGCGTTGATCGGCAGTTGCAGGTAGTTCGGGCCGACGCGGTAGCGCTGCGTGTCCGAGTAGGACAGGGTGCGGCCCTGCAGCATCTTGTCGTCCGAGAAGTCGATGCCGTCCACCAGCACGCCGGTGCCGAAGGCGGACTGCTCGACCTCGGCGAAGAAGTTGTCCGGCACGCGGTCGAGCACCATGCGGCCGACGGGGAGGAGGGGGAAATCCTCGACCGGCCACAGCTTGGTGTCGTCGAGCGGATCGAACGACAGGTGGTCGTTCGGGCCGTCGGGCATGATCTGCACGCAGAACTCCCACTCGGGGAAGTTGCCGGCCTGGATGTTGTCGTAGAGGTCACGCGTGGCGTGGCCGACATCCTTTGCCTGGATCTCGGAGGCCTGCTGCGAGGTTAGGTTGCGCACGCCGAGCTTGGGCTCGAAGTGGAACTTGCACAGCACCGCCTCGCCCTGGTCGTTGATCAGCTTGTAGGTGTTGACGCCCGAACCTTCCATCTCGCGGTAGTTGGCCGGGATGCCCCAGGGCGACTTCAGATGCGTCACCATGTGGATCGACTCGGGATGCTGCGCCACGAAGTCGAAGAAGCGCCACGCCTCCTGGCGGTTCGTCACCGGGTCGGGCTTGAACGCGTGGATCATGTCCGGGAACTTGATCGCGTCGCGGATGAAGAAGACCTTGAGGTTATTGCCCACGAGGTCCCAGTTGCCCTCGACGGTCTTGAACTTCACCGCGAAGCCGCGCGGATCGCGCTCGGTCTCGGGCGATTCCTTGGCGCCGGCCACAGTCGAGAAGCGCACGAAGACCGGTGTCTTCACGCCGGTCTCGTTGAGCACGCGGGCACGGGTGTACTTGGAAGCCGGCTCATTGCCGATCTTGCCGTAGGCTTCGAAATAGCCGTGTGCCCCGGCGCCGCGAGCGTGGACGACACGCTCCGGAATGCGCTCACGGTCGAAATGGGTGATTTTCTCGATGAACTGATAGTTCTCGAGCGTCGCCGGTCCCCGCTCGCCGACCGTGCGCAGGCTCTGGTTGTCGCGGACCGGATGGCCCTGGCGGGTCGTCAGAATCGGACGGTTCTCGCTCATGCGTCACTCTCTCCTTGGGAGGCAGGGGGCTTCAGGTGGGGTTGCTCGGCACGTCCGCACAGCCTGGAACCATTCTGTTTCGACGGTATGACCCAGGCATGACCTATTGGCAAATGCATCGTCACAAAGATTGTGATAGATACAGCCTATGAATCTCTCTGGTTTGTCGCTGCGCGATCTCGAATACGTCGTGGCTGTCGCCGACGAGGGGCATTTCGGCCGGGCTGCCGAGCGCTGCAACGTGAGCCAACCGACGCTCTCCGTGCAGGTCCGTAAACTGGAGAACGCGCTCGGGCTGACCTTGTTCGAACGATACAACCGGCGCGTGTTGTTGACCATGGCTGGGCAGGGCATCGTCCGGCAGGCGCGCGTGGTGCTCGGCGAGGCGCAGCGCCTGCTGGCGCTCGCCGTCGAGGGGCGCGGCTCGCCGCTGACCGGCCGGCTGGTACTGGCCGCGATCCAGACGCTCGGCCCCTACTATTTCCCGCTCGTGCTCCGCCTGCTGCGCCAAGAATTTCCGCTGCTGACGCTGGCGCTCAGCGAGGCGCGCACCGCCGAGATCCTCGATGGCCTGCGCGACGGGCGCATCGACGCGGCCCTGGTCTCGCTCCCGGTCGCGGCCTCGGGGCTGACGGTTTCGCCGCTCTTCGTCGAGCCGTTCCGGCTCGCCTGCCCGGCCGATCATGCCTTCGCTCAAGGGGCTGCCCCGCGGGCGGAAAATCTGAGCGGGCCGGATCTGCTGCTGCTCGACGAAGGCAACTGCCTGCGCGACCAGACCATCGCCGCCTGTGGCACGCTCAGGGGCGCCGGCCGCCACGCGACCAGTCTGGAGACCCTGCGCTCGATGGTGGCGGCGGGCGCGGGCTACACGCTGATCCCGGCACTGGCCGTGCCCACCGGCCCCGATCCGAGCGGCCTGACCGTGGTGCGCCACTTCGAGGGGGAGGGGCCCGGCCGCACCCTGGCCCTGGCCTGGCGCTCCAGCGATCCGCGGGCGGCCGGGCTGGCGCATCTGGCCGCCTTCTTCCGGGCGCACGCCCCGGCAGGCACCGCCGCCTGCCGAGAGGACGAAGAGTATCGCGCCTGATCACCGAGAGGATAGGGCAGGCCGGGACCGCGCCCGCTGGGCGACGCGCCGCGTCGCGGGCTCACCGTGACAGTTCGGGCGAGAGCGTGTAGCGCGGGCCTCGCGCGGAACTTGTCCCGCACCATCCTCGCATCCACGCCCGTGCCCGAGACCCGCATCCTCCTGCGCTGGACAGCGCTCGTCGCCGTCTCGGCCGCTCTCGCCTATGGCCTGAGCCGCGCGCATTTTCCCGCCGCCCTTCTCATCGGGCCGATGCTGGCCGCGATCACCTTCGGCGTGCGCGGGGCCGGTCTCGCGCTGCCGCGCCCGCTGTTCCTGGGCGCCCAGGCGGTGATCGGCTGCCTCGTCGCGCACTCCGCCACGACCGAGATCGCCGCCACCTTGCGCGAGGACGGCCTCATCATCTTCGCGGTCGTCGGCGTGACGGTGGTGGCCGGCGCCCTGACCGGCTTGGCCCTGACACGGCTGCGGGTGCTGCCCGGCACCACCGCCGCCTGGGGCTCCTCGCCGGGCGGCGCCGCCGCCATGGTGGCGATGGCCGAGGATTACGGCGCCGATCCGCGCCTCGTGGCGTTCATGCAATATGTGCGCGTCGCCGCCGTGGTGCTCTCGGCCTCGCTCGCCGCGCGGCTCCTTGCCGACGCGACCGGCTCCGGCGCGGCGAGCGCTCCGGGCGAGACGTGGAGCTGGGCCGGATTCGCGGCCACGGTGGCGGTCGCCGCCGTCGGGTACGGCCTCGCGAGCCTGCTGCGGCTGCCCTCCGCGCCGCTGATCGGGCCGATGCTGCTCGGCGCCGTCCTGCACGCCACCGGTCTCCTCGACATCGTCCTGCCAGGGCCGGTTCTCGATGCCGCCTACGCGGCGATCGGCTGGTATGTCGGGCTGCGCTTCAACCGGCGGACCCTGGACGAGACGCTCCACGCTCTGCCGGGCGTGCTGACCGCGACGGGCGCGATCATCGGGCTCTGCGGAATCTGGGCCTGGGCTCTGACCTACTGGCTGCCGATCGACTTTCTCACCGCCTTCCTGGCCACCAGTCCCGGCGGTCTCGATTCGGTGGCGATCATCGCCGTGGGCTCGAAGGCCGACGTGTCCTTCGTGCTCGCGGTGCAGACGCTGCGCCTGTTCGTGGTGCTGGCGACCGGCCCGATCCTCGCCAAGTGGATCGCCCGAGCGGTCCCGGGAGACGCCCGGTGACCGCGCTTTACCTCGCCTTCCTGAATTCCTGGCGCGGTCTCGTCCATGGCGGGCGCACGGAGCGGGCGATCCGGCTCGAACTCGTCCTGCTCGCGCTCGGCCTCCCCGTGGCGCTCGTGCTCGGCAGTAGCCTGTGGGTGCGGGTGGCACTCGTCGCCAGCCTGCTCTTGATGCTCGGGGCAGAACTCCTCAACACCGCCGTCGAGAAGCTGTGCGACCACCTTCATCCCGGCCGGCATGAGCGGATCGGCATCGTCAAGGATCTCGCCTCGGCGGGCGCATTCATGACCCAGGTCATCGCCGCCCTGATCTGGGGTGCGGCCGTGATCGACCGGTTCTGACCCAGGCGTTCCGGGGGCGGCGGACGATGGTGCCGCGCTCAGCGGTCGTCCTGCTCGCTCCAGACGACCCATCCGCCACCGAACAGCGTGACCGCGATGACGATCCACAGGCCGGTCCGGCCGACCAGATCGACCAACCACGTATGCACCGCCGAGAAACTGACGGTCAGAAGGCAGTCCACCACACCGAGATAGAGAGCGAGTCCCAGAAACGCGACGGCCAGAGGGCGGCTCATCGATCCTCCGTCTCCTTCCACAGGGCCCAGGCCCCGGCGAACACCATGGCTCCGATCAGCAGCCGCATCCCCGTGTGACCGATCTGTTCGAGCAGCCATGCATGGGCGGCGGACAGGCTCAAGTCCAGCATCCACCCCCAGGCCGACACGATCACGGCAAGGGCGACGACAACGAGAATTTTCGTCGAGACCGACATGGCCGCCGCGCTAGCACGTTTGGGCAGGGGCACAGAGCGACTCGAGTGACACTTCGCCACGAGTCCTCGGAAAAATGATGCAACGCCCGAACCATCCGCTGCGACAAGCGATCCCTTCGCGCCCGCACGGTCGGTCGATCGGCATCATTGTACCTTATGTTGCGACCGGCCGCAGGATTGACGGCTTGCGCTGCGTTGAGACGGGGCGTCGGGCGGTCTGCCCGCCGCGATCCTCGACTTGTCTCACATCAACGTGAAGAAGGCATGGCGACCTACTTTACTGCCGACACGCATTTCGGCGACGCCCGCCTCGTCGAGCGCAGACGGTGCGGCTTCGGCTCGGTCGAGGCGCATGACGCGGCCCTGATCGCCCGCTGGAATGCGCGCGTGGGCGCGGCGGACGAGATCTGGCATCTGGGCGACTTCGCCGCCCATGCGAGCCGCGAGCATTGCGCCGCCGTGTTCGCCCAGCTCAACGGCATCAAGCGACTCGTGCGCGGCAACCACGACAGCAACCGGGTGCTCGATCTGCCCTGGTTCGAGCCGCCGGTGGAAAGCGCCCGGATCTCGGTGACGGACGCGGCGGGCCGGACCTGGCGGCTCTACCTGGCGCATTACGCCCATCGCGCCTGGCCGGGCCTGTGGCGCGAGACCCGGCACCTCTACGGCCACACCCACGCGACGCTGCCCGACACCATCCGCTCCTGCGACGTCGGGGCCGATGCCTGGGATTTCTCGCCGGCGGACATCGGCGAGATCGTCGCCCGGCAGGATGCGGCGACGCTGGTGCCGGAGGAACTGGCGCCGCGGGTATCGCGGTGAAGGTTCGCCTCCTGCCAAATCCGGTCGATCCCTTCGGGACAGCGGATTTGGGCGTCGCTCAAGCGCTGCGCGAGCTTGCCGATACGGTCTCCGCTTGCATTGAGCGGGGGCCGTATCAACTCACCGTCAGCGGCATCGCCTCGATCATCGTCTCGAACAGGCCCCGCCGCTCTAGCGAGCGGCCGAGCGCCGGGGTCAGCCCAGCCCCGCCCGTGAACACCGCCCGCGCGGGCGGGGCATCGGAGACCTCAGCGGGCATCTCGCCGAGAAGCTGGATCACCCGGCGGGCGATGGCCGGGGCCGGGTCGATCCACGTCACCGGCCAGGGGGAGAGCCGCTCGAAGCGGGGCAGGAGCAGCGGGTAGTGCGTGCAGGAGAGGCAGACCACATCGGTGCGCCTTCCGTCCGCCCCCTCCACGAAGCAGGGCTCGATCTCGGCCAGGATCGCCGCGTCCGAGACCGGTTCGCCGGCCATCTCGGCCTCGGCGTAGCCCGCGAGGTTCTTCGCGCCCACCAGCGTCACGGCGCAATGCGCCGCGAAATTCCGGACGAGGTCATGAGTATAGGGCCGCGCCACGGTGCCCGGCGTCGCGAGCAGGGAGACGAGGCGCGTGCGCGTCAGCGCGGCGGCCGGCTTGATCGGCGGCACCACGCCGACGAAGGGCGTGACGAAGCGCTGGCGCAGGGCGGGCAGCACCAGGGTCGAGGCGGTGTTGCAGGCGATCACCACGAGGTCGGGGGCGTGGCGCGCCAGCAGCCGCTCCATCACCGCGATCACCCGCGCCACCAGCCGCTCCTCGCTCAGCGCGCCGTAGGGGAAGGCCGCGTCGTCCGCGGCGTAGACGTAGGACGCATCCGGCCGGGCGCGGCGCACCTGCTCCAGCACGGTCAGGCCGCCGAGGCCGGAATCGAACACGAGGATGACCGGTTGCGCGTTCTGCGCCGGCCACGCCGCCGAAAGGGTCGCCCCTGCCATCAGATCGATCCGCATCACCGCCGCCTCAGGCTCGCGCATCCTTGGAAACATCGGGGCGGCGAGTGTCCGGCAGCCACGGTTAAGGACACCTCACTGCGGCTGCAAAAAGGCCGCGCTTCCCCCTGGTACGAGCGGGGTGCGACACGGGGTGCGACGAACAGCTTGGCGGGCCTCGGCGTTGTCATACGGCAATCGGCGTCTATTTCCGCCGCTCAACGGAGGAAGAGATTCCAACCATGGCAGCCGTCGCAGCACATCTCACCCATACTGAGAGCGGCGCGGTCTTCCCGCCGCCCCCGCTCGACGCCCGCCCGATCGACCGCGATGCCTGGATTGCGGCCTTCCGCACCGTCCGCGACGAGACCGAGCGGCGCGCCGCCCCGCTCTCGCCGGAGGACCAGCAGATCCAGTCGATGGAGGATGCGAGCCCGACCAAGTGGCACCGGGCGCACACGACGTGGTTTTTCGAGCAGTTCCTGCTGCGCGAGCACCTGCCGGGCTACGCCATCTACGACGAGCGCCTGCACTACCTGTTCAATTCCTACTACGTGCAGGCGGGCCCCCGGCAGCCGCGCTTCATGCGTGGAATGATCACCCGGCCGACCGCGACGGAGACCGCCGCCTACCGCGCCCATGTCGATCGCGCGGTCACGGTGTGGCTGCGCGAGACCTCCGACACGGCGCTGGAGCGAGCGCTGCCGATCTTGGAGATCGGCCTCTACCACGAGCAGCAGCATCAGGAGCTGATGTTCACCGACATCCTGCACGCGTTCGCGCAGAACCCGCTCGATCCGGTCTACGACGCGGCCTGGTCGATGCCCAAGGCGCAGGCAGGCGCTGGCAAGGCTGCCCTGGAAAGAGGCATTACCCAGATCGGCCATGATGGTGACGGCTTCGCCTTCGACAACGAGAGCCCGCGTCACGACGTCTTGATGCTCGGCACCACCATCGACCGCGGCCTCGTGACGAACCGCGATTGGCTCGCCTTCATGGAGGATGGCGGCTACGCGCGGCCGGAGCTTTGGCTCAACGAGGGCTGGCTCTGCCTGCAGCGGGAAGGCTGGGACGCGCCGGGCTACTGGCGTCGCGAGTCTGAGGGCTGGTCGATGATGTCGCTCGCCGGCCGCCGGGCCGTCGATCCGGCGGCGCCGGTCACTCATGTCAGCTACTTCGAGGCCGACGCCTATGCCCGCTGGGCCGGGCGCGACCTGCCGACGGAAGCCGAGTGGGAAGTCGCCGCCCGCGACGGCCTGATCGACGACGCCTTCGGCCTCGTCTGGCAATGGACCCGCAGCGCCTACGGTCCCTATCCCGGCTACCGGCCGGTGGCCGGCGCGCTCGGCGAGTACAACGGCAAGTTCATGTCGAGCCAGTACGTGCTGCGCGGCTCCTCGGCCGCCACGCCGGACGGACATGCGCGGGCCGGCTACCGCAACTTCTTCTACCCGCATCAGCGCTGGCAGTTCACCGGCCTGCGGCTCGCCGACGCGCGAGGCTGATCACCCGCCTCGCCCAACCTCCCGCGGTCCCGGAGACAGCCTTTGACGATCGATCCCCGCCTCACCGCCGCCAGCCCCGCCGCTCCCCTCTCCGAGAACGGCCTGTTCCTGGCCGATGTCTGGGACGGGCTCGGCGCGAGCCCGAAGGTGCTGCCGGCCAAGTATTTCTACGACGCGGCCGGCTCCGCCCTTTTCGAGCAGATCACCGTCCTGCCGGAATACTACCCGACCCGGACCGAACTCGGCATCCTCGACGCGCGCGGCCCCGAGATCGCCGCGCTGCTTCCGGAGGGCGCGGCGCTCGTCGAGTTCGGCAGCGGCTCGACCGCCAAGCTGCGGCGCCTGCTGCGGCACCTGCCGGGGCTCTCGGCCTATCTCCCCGTCGATGTCTCGGGGGAGTTCCTGCGCGAGCAAGCCGGCCTGCTGCGCGGCGACTTTCCCGACCTCGCCGTGGAGCCGGTGGTCGCCGACTTTACCCGACCCTTCGCCCTGCCGGAGGGCGTCGAGAACCGGGCACTGGCCGGTTTCTTCCCCGGCTCCACCATCGGCAATTTCGAGCCCGGTGAGGCGGCCCGCCTGCTCGACGTGTTCGGGCGCATTCTTGGGCCGGGGGCGACGCTGGTGCTCGGCGTCGATCTCGTGAAGGACCGCTCGGTGCTGGAGGCGGCCTACGACGACGCGGCCGGCGTCACCGCCGCATTCAATCTCAATCTCCTCCACCGCATCAACCGCGAACTCGACGGCGAGATCGACCCGGACGCTTTCGCGCACCGGGCCTTCTTCAACGAAGCGGCCTCGCGCATCGAGATGCATCTGGTCAGCCGGCGGGCGCAGAGCGTGCGCGTCGCCGGGCGCGGCTTCGCCTTCGCGGAGGGCGAGTCGATCCACACCGAGAACAGCTACAAGTACACCCTCGACAGCTTACGGGCCCTCGCCGCCCGCGCCGGCTGGGCGTCGGTCGAAGCCTGGACCGATCGGGAAGAGTTGTTCTCGGTCCACGCCCTTCGGCGGCAGGGCTAGAGCATCGTCCCGAAAGGTGGCCGCCGGCTTTCAGGAAAAGACGATGCAAAAACAATGATCTAGAGCCTCGTCCCGGATCCGATTGCCGGGACGGGCGCGGGGCCGTCTTATACCGTTTCCGGTTGATCGCTTCGGTTTCTGCCCGACGCCGTCATCGCGAGGCGAAGCCGAAGCGATCCGGGGCGCGACATCTCCGGAAAGTGCCGAGCCCTGGATTGCCACGGCTTCGCCTCGCAAAGACGAAGAGACACCGAAGCGATCCAGCGGAGACCGTCTTACAGGCGGCAGGCTCCCGAAAGCGCCTCGTTCTCCGCGCTCGTGAACAGCCGCGAGCGGATGTGGAAGCGCTTCTCGCGGCCGTTCTCGAGCGAGAACATGCCGCCGCGTCCGGGCACCACGTCGAGCATGATGTGAGTGTGCTTCCAGACCTCGAACTGCGAGTGCGAGATGAAGAAATCCGCGCCGCCGACCCGGCCGAGATGCACGTCGCCATCGCCGGTGATGAAGTCGCCGACGGGGTAGCACATCGGCGACGAGCCGTCGCAGCAGCCGCCGGATTGATGGAACATCACCGGGCCGTACTCCGCCTTGAGCTCCTCGATCAGTTCCAGCGCCGCCGGCGTCGCGGTCACCCGCAGGGGCGTGCCGGAATTGTCCGCCCGCTCGGCGGTGACGGGTTCGACGCGCTCGGCGGCAGGGCTCGCGGACTCGCTCATGGCTTCCTCTCTCTGATCGTTCTCTCGTGGTTATCTGAGGCCGAACCGGCGGATGTCCAAGCGACCGGTTCTCCAGCCGCCAGCCCCGTCGAGGATAGCAGACGAACTTTGCCGGCCTCCTCCGAAGCGGCTTGGCCTTTCGACTACCCTCAGGTGGTGTGAAGGCGAGCGGCCCGACTTTTGCGACCCCTCGGCGAAACGTCCCTGCGACGAAAAATCCGCCGAGGATACCCGATGTCTCAGCCTGCCTCCGACCGGACCGCGCCCGCCGTGAAGACGACCTGCCCCTATTGCGGCGTCGGCTGCGGCGTGCTCGCGACGCCGGACGGCCAGGGCGGTGTGGCGATCGCCGGCGATCCCGACCATCCGGCGAATTTCGGCCGCCTCTGCTCGAAGGGCTCGGCACTCGGCGAGACCGTCGATCTCGGCGACCGGCTGCTCGAACCGCTCGTGGACGGCCGAACCGCGACCTGGGAGGGCGCGCTCGGCACCGTGGCCGGCGGCTTGAGGCGGATCGCCGAGCAGCACGGGCCGGACGCAATCGCCTTCTACCTGTCGGGCCAGATCCTGACGGAGGATTACTACGTCGCCAACAAGCTGGCGAAGGGCTTTCTGGGCACGCCCCACGTCGACACCAATTCGCGGCTCTGCATGTCGAGCGCCGTCGCCGCCCACCGCCGCGCCTTCGGCTCGGACACGGTGCCTGGCTGCTACGAGGATCTCGACGAGGCCGACCTGATCGTGCTCGTCGGCTCCAACGCCGCGTGGTGCCACCCGATCCTGTTCCGGCGGATGATGGATGCCCGCAAGAACCGCGGCACGAAGATCGTCACCGTCGATCCCCGCCGAACGCAGACCGGTGAGGAGGCCGACCTCCATCTCGGCCTTCAGCCGGGCACCGATACCGCGCTCTTCTCCGGCCTGCTGGTGCATCTGGCCGGCATGGGCAAATTGGACCTGCGCTTCATCGAGGCGCACACCGCCGGCTTCGAGGGCGCCCTCGAGCGCGCCCGGCAGATCGCGCCGGACGTGGCCGCCACCGCCTGCGCCACGGGTCTCGCGGAAGCGGACGTGCAGGCCTTCTTCGAGCTGTTCGCCCGGACGAAGCGCGTCGTCACCGGCTTCAGCCAGGGGGCGAACCAGTCGGCGCAGGGCACCGACAAGGGCAACGCCATCATCAACTGCCACCTCGCCACCGGCCGGATCGGCCAGCCCGGCATGGGGCCGCTCTCGCTCACCGGCCAGCCCAACGCCATGGGCGGGCGCGAGGTCGGCGGCTTGGCCAACATGCTCGCCGCCCACATGCACTTCGCGCCGGAAGAGGTGGACCGGGTCCGCCGCTTCTGGAAGGCGCCCAACATCATCACCGGCGAGGGCATGAAGGCGGTCGCGCTGTTCGAGGCGATCGAACGCGGAAAGATCAAGGCGCTGTGGGTGATCGGCACCAACCCGCTCGTCTCGATGCCGCGCGCCGACCGGATCCGCGACGCGATCAAGGGGCTCGACCTCTACGTCGTCTCGGAGGCGGTCGCGAACAGCGACAGCGCCCGCGCCGTGGGGAAGAAGACCGTGCTGCTGCCGGCGCTCGCCTGGGGCGAGAAGGACGGCACGGTGACCAATTCCGAGCGCCGGATCTCGCGCCAGCGCGCCTTCCTGAAGGCGCCGGGGCAGGCGCGGGCGGATTGGGCGATCCTGTGCGACGTCGCCCGCCGCCTCGGCCACGGCGACGCCTTCGCCTACAAGTCCGCCGCCGAGATTTTTCGCGAACACGCCGCGCTCTCGGCGTTCGAGAACGAGGGCAGCCGCGACTTCGACCTCGGCGGCCTCGCCGAGATGAGCGCGCGTGCCTACGACACGCACCTGCCGATGCAGTGGCCGGTGCCGAAGCGCGGGCCGGAGGCGAAAAAGGGCCGCGCCCGGCTCTTCGCCGACGGACGCTTCTACACCTTCGACCGGCGCGCCCGCTTCGTCGCGGTGCAGCCGCCGGCCCTGGCGCAGCCGGTCACCGCCGCGCACCCGCTGGTGCTCAACACCGGCCGGATCCGCGACCACTGGCACACCATGACCCGCACGGGCAAAAGCCAGCGCCTTTCTTCCCACCGCGCCGTGCCCTTCGTCGAGGTCCACCCCGACGACGCGGCCCGCTACCGCCTGAGCGACGGGGGATTTGCCCGCGTCGCGACCGAGCTCGGCAGCGCGATCCTCGAAGTGATGGTGACGGACGCCGTTCTGCCGGGCTCGATCTTCGTGCCGATGCACTGGTCCGACATGACCGCCTCCGACGGGCGCGCGGCGGCGCTCGCCCGCGGCATCACCGATCCGGTCTCGGGCCAGCCGGAACTGAAGGCGACGCCCGCTTCCGTCGAGGCCGTGGCCTACCGTTCCCGCGGCTTCCTGCTGACGCGGGACAGCCAAGCGGCGCCCGCCGGCTGGTGGTGGGCGCGGGCGACCGTGCAGGGCGGCTCGGGCCTCATCTTCGCCACCCAGGAGAGTTCGCGCGAAATGGCCCTGTCCGTGCGCGGCCTGTTCCCCGGCCACGAATGGGCCGAGTACGTCGATCACGCCCGCGGCCTCTACCGCTGCGCCGTCTATCGCGACGACCAGCTCGTCGCGGCACTCAGCGTCGCACCGGGCGACCGGCGGCCGGACTGGGAACTCGCCAAGGCGGTCTTCGCCAGCCCCGACATCGAGGCAATCGACCGGCGCGCCCTGCTCACGGGCCGGGCGGCCACGGTCTCGGCCGGGCCGGTGGTCTGCGCCTGCCACGGCGTCGGGCTCGATGTCATCACCGCGGCGATCGCGGCCGGGGCCGACACGGTCGAGGCGGTGGGCGCGGCCTGCAAGGCGGGAACGAATTGCGGCTCCTGCATCCCCGAGATCCGCAAGCTGCTGTCGCCGACGCTTGCGCGCAGCGCCGCGTAGGGGCAGGTTCAAGCTACTCCGTCCCGCTCTCGTCCTCATTCTGAGGTGCTGCGAAGCAGCTTTGAGGGAGGGCTCCGGAGACCGCGCGATCCCTGGAGGCTCCTTCGGGGCCTCCGCCTCGCTCCGGCCCCTCCGGATGAGAGATGGGGCTGGAACCTCGATTCGAGTCGTACAAGAAGACCATGAGCACGCCCCGCCAACCCCGCGAAACCCGCGCCGGCCTCGAGCCGCTGGCGGTGCTGCCCGTGTTCGTGCCGCTGCAGGACAAGCGGGCGGTGCTCGCCGGCTCCAACGGGGGCGCGCCCTGGAAGGTCAAGCTGCTCGCCGCTGCCGGCGCCCGGGTCGATGTCTATGCCGAGGCGCCGAGCGAGGAACTGCGCGGCGTGCCGGCCGAGATCGCCGCCGGCTCGGTGACCCTGCACGAGCGGCGCTGGACCCCGGAGGATCTTCAAGGCGCGGCCTTCGCCATCGGCGCCATGGAGGACGAGGAGGATTGCATCGCCTTCGTCGCGGCAGCGCGCGCGGCCGGGGCCATCGTCAACGCCGTCGACCGGCCGCATCTGTGCGACGTGAAGTTCGGCGCCATCGTCAACCGCTCGCCGCTCGTCGTCGGCATCTCGACCGAGGGCGCCGCCCCGGTCTTCGGGCAGACGGTGCGGGCGCGCATCGAGGCGATGCTGCCGCGCGGCTTCAAGCACTGGGTCGCCGCCGCCCGCGACTGGCGCGAGGCGGTCTCTTCCCGCTTCCATGGTTTCTCCGAGCGGCGCGGCTTCTGGGAGCGCTTCACCGACCGGGCCTTCGCCGAGCCGGACCGCACGCCGACGGAGGCCGACCTCACCGACCTGATGGGCCAGACCGAGGCGCTGCCGCTCGGCGGTGCCGTAACGCTCGTCGGCGCCGGGCCGGGCGATGCCGAACTGCTGACGCTGAAGGCCCTGCGGGCCCTGCGCAACGCCGATGTGATCCTCTACGACGACCTCGTCGCTCCCGAAATTCCCGACTACGCCCGCCGCGAGGCCCGCACCATGCTGGTCGGCAAGACCGGTCACGGCCCCTCCTGCCGCCAAGACGACATCAACGCGCTGATGGTCTCGCTGGCTAAATCCGGCAAGCAGGTGGTGCGGCTGAAATCCGGCGACCCGCTCGTCTTCGGCCGGGCGGGCGAGGAGATCGAGGCCTGCGAGGCCGCCGGCATTCCCTGCACCATCGTTCCCGGCGTCAGCGCGGCGCAGGGCGCGGCCGCCGCGCTCGGCGTGTCACTCACCCATCGCGATGCGGCCCGGCGCCTGCAATTCGTCACCGGCCACGACCGCCGCGGGGCGCTGCCCGAGGATCTGAACTGGGGGGCGCTGGCCGACCGCAGCGTCACCACCGTCGTCTACATGCCCAAGCGCACGCTGCGGGCCCTGCTGGAGCGGGCGGTCGCCGAGGGGCTCGCCCCCGAGACGCCGGCTCTCGTCGTGTTCAACGCGACGCGGGCGAAGCAGGCCACGGTCGCCGGCACCGCCGCGGATCTCGCCGGGCGGATCGAGGCCTCGGACCTGGAAGGACCGGCGCTGCTGATGGTCGGCGAGGCCCTGCGCCGGCACAACACCCGCGGCGCGGACGCTCCTGTCGAGATCCGGGCCGAAGCCTCCTGATACGGTCTCCGCTTGATCAAAGCGGAGATCGGATCGACAAGCCCGCACGGCGCTTGAGCGAAGTCGAAATCCGCCATCCCGAAGGGATCAACCGGATTTGGTACGACACCCTGCATCGTCTGGAGGACGGGGGCGCCCCGTGCGGCTTCCCGCGGGCTTGCGGCACGCCTTGAGCTCTGTGATGTGAGGGGCGGCGCCCTGATGCCCGAGGCTGTCGCTATCGGCACAGCGTCCGGGGATTGCGGGCCATCTCACACGGTCGTCCCGCCTCGTCGGGCGCCCTCACAGACACGCGTCCGAGAGCTCCATGCGTCGTCCCTCCCGCAGCGTTCTCCTGCCGCTCGCCGCCTTCGTCGCCGGCCTCGTGGCCCTCTCCGTCGCACTGGTGATGACGCTGGTGCCGCAGCATCCCCAGAGCGGTCCGAGCGGTGTCGGCGGGCCCTTCACCCTGGTGAACCAGGACGGGGCGACGATCACCGAGCGCGCCTTTGCCGGCAAGCCCTACCTGATGTTCTTCGGCTTCACCCATTGCCCCGACGTCTGCCCGACCACCCTACAGCAGATCAGCGACGTACTGGCGGCACTGGGGCCCAAGGCCGACGCGCTGAAGGTCGCCTTCGTCAGCGTCGATCCGGAGCGTGACACGCCCGAATCCCTCAAGACCTACCTGTCGAGCTTCGATCCGCGCATCATCGGCCTCACCGGCAGCCCGGAGCAGGTGGCGGCGACGATCAAGACCTTCCGCGCCTATGCCAAGAAGGTGCCGAGCCAGAGCGGCGACTACACGATGGAGCACACCGCGCTCGTCTACCTGATGGACGCCCGCAACGGCTTCGTCGGCGCGGTCAACCTCAACCGGCCGGCAGCGGAGACGGCAGCGGAGCTGTCGAAGCGGATCTGATCGCGCCGAGCGGGCGCCGCCCGAGCGCGCCGGTGCGAGAGGTGCGGGCCAGCCCGTGCTCGGTCTTGTTCCAGCGGTGCGGATGCCGCGCCAGTTCGAACACGGCGAGCCATGCCGCGAGGCTGCCGAGGAGGAAGTAGACGGGTAGCAGCAGCACGAGCGGCACGAGATCGAACCATCCGCGCCGGAGGCAGCCAACGAGGCCGGGCAGGCACATCGCTGCCAGCCCGCCGAGGAACACCGTGATCGAGGCCGCACGCTTCACGATGGCGAGGCCGTCCTCCGCCTCGACCCAACTGACGAGGTCGACGAGACCGCCGAGCAGCATGAAGGGATAGAACAAGGCCGAGACGACCGTGCCGGGCAGCAGCGCCAGCACACACAGGCTCCCCGCCGCACCGAGGCGGCGATAGAGGTGGAGCGGGCGCCGCCCATGGGTGAAGCTCGTCTGCAGGAAGCCCTTCATCCAGCGGGTGCGCTGGCGCAGCCACTTGCGCGGATGGGCGAGCGCCTCCTCGAAGGTCGCGCTCGGCAGATCGCCGACATCGTAGCCCGCAAGCGCCATGCGCAGGCCGAGATCGGCATCCTCGGTGACGTTCCACGAATCCCATCCGTGGAGATCGCGCAGGACGCGGGTGCGGAAATGCGTCGAGGTCCCGCCCAGCGGTGTCGGCATCCGCCACGCGGCCAGGGCCGGGCCGAGCACGTCGAACAGAGCCGCGTACTCGATGGCGAACAGGCGCGGGAGCCAACCGTCGCCGTGATTGTCGATCACGAGGCGGCCCTGGAGGCAGGCGGTCGAGGCCGGCGCGCGGGCAAACAGCGTCGCGGCGAGGCGAAGCTGTTCAGGCGAAATCACGTCTTCCGCGTCGTAGACCACGAGGTGCTCGCCGCGGGCGAGCGGGAGGGCCGCGTTCAACGCCCTCGGCTTCGTGCGCGGCATGCCCTCCGGGACGGTGACGATTTCGAAGCGGGCCGGAAGCGGGGTCGCGCGGAACGCCGCGGCAGTCTCTTCGTCGTCCGCCTCCAGCAGGAACTTGATGTCCAGCTTGGCTGCCGGATAGTCGAGTCGGCGCAGGGCGCCGAGCAGACGCGGCACCACCGGCGCCTCCCGGTAGAGGGCGATGAGAATCGTGTAGGTCGGAAGTTCTTCGTCCGTCAGGAGCGCGGGCCGCTTTTCGGGCTCTGTGGGGCGCAGGATCTCGGCAGCCCCCATCCCGGCCGCGGTGAGGCGGAAGGTCAGCAGAGTCAGCATCAAGCCCTGGATCAGCAGCAGCAGGAGGAAGCCTGCCATCGTCGGAAGGCGAGCGAGCAGGACGACAAGGGCGAACATGCTGCCGGCCAAGACAAGGTCGATCGCCAGCGGCCCAGGGCGGCAGGACCATTCGGGACGCAGACGCCCCAGGGTTTCGGAGGCATCCTCGGCGATGGCGGCCCCGTACCGTGCGAACAAGGCCTGCCTCAAGGCCGTCGGAGTCGTGATGGCAGGCAGCGCCGATCGATCCGCCACCGCGATCAGGCGCGCCACCGCCGCACCGCGCGGTGCCGCGACGAGGACTTCGCCTCCCTCCGATGTCACGAGTGGCGCGGCGCCGGCCTCAAGACAGCGCCTGTACGGAACACCGTCTCCGATCGTGAACGCTCCGGCGAGAAAGGTCGCTCCGAGCCGGCGGGCTAGCGCGCGGTAGAACACCTCCTCGGAGAGAAGCCCCTCGTTGAGGAGAGCGGTCGCGGCGTCGGTGCCGCAGCGTCGGGCGATGGTCGCGGCCCGGCTCAGCGTCTCGAGGGAAACGCCTTCGGCGGCGAGGAAGCCGATTTCCGGCGGGAGCAGAGCGGCCCGGTGGCTCCGTCGGCGGTCGAGATCGGACAGGGTGACAGCTCCCTGCGAGCCCGCGCCGTGCTAGGGAGAGGCATGGGCTCGGACCTCTCCACCGGCGTGCACTGCGCCACGACAACAACCAGTGCGTCAATTCTCGGCCGCTGGGTACGGTGGCTGATCGTACCAGCCGTTATCATTTCATTAACCAATGTTGTATCGGCACAACAGCCGACCGGACCGGCGCCCACGCCATCGGTGGCCATCCCGAATTTCTGGAATCCGCGGGCGCGCGGCGAGCGCGTCGAGGCGCCGCAGACGGGGCGGGCCGTCCGCTTCATGACCGACGACGAGTTCCCACCGCTGCACTTCGCGGGGCCCGACGGCATGCCGACGGGCTTTGCCGTGGAACTGGCCCGCGCGGTCTGCGAGCGGCTGACCATCACCTGCACGGTGCAGGCGCGCCGCTTCGACACGCTGCTCGACGCGCTCGCCGACAAGCAGGGCGACGTGGTGGCGGCCGCCGTCCCCCTGACCGCGGGCCTGCGCGCGCGCTTCCTGGCCACACGCCCCTATTTCCGCTGGCCAGCCCGCTTCGTCGCCCGCAAGGATCGCGGTCTGCCCGCTCCCTCGGCGAGCGCGCTGGCCGGGCGGAGCGTCGGAGTCGTGGAGGGCAGCGCCCACGAGGCCTACCTGAAAGCCTATTTCCCTAAGGCCACAGGCAAGACGTTCACCGACCTGTCAGCGGCCGAGAGCGCGCTCAAGCGCGGCGAGGTCGAGTATCTGTTCGCCGACGGCCTCAGCCTCGCTCTCTGGCTGAACGGCCAGGAAGCGGAAGGCTGCTGCGCCTATTCCGGCGGCGACTACTTGGAGAACCGCTATTTCGGCGAGGGCATCGGCTTCGTCACCCGCACCGAGGACGCGGCACTCGCCCGCGCCCTCGACGATGCGTTGCAGCGGGTGTGGGACGATGGAAAATACGCTGAGCTCTATCTACGGTTTTTTCCGGTCAGTCCGTTCTGACCTGGGCCCGAACGCCCTAACTGCTGTAGCGTGAAGCCCGCGCCTCACGGGGCCTGCAAGCCCCGGCCGAGAACATCGTCCCGGATATCCGATCCAGAACGATGTTCTAAAATGATCGTTTTGCATCGTCTTTTTCCGAAAGCCGGTGGCCACCTTTCGGGACGATGCTCTGAAGGCTCGAATGGACCGTCCACGAATGCCGAAGCCGTACAGCACACAGGGACAAGCGCGTCGCCGCGCCGGCGAGCCGCACACCGCGCAGCGGGAGAGCGATCTGTCCCTGGAGCGCCGACAGAAGCTCGCGCTGAACCGCTTCACCTATAGCGGCGGCTATGACGGCTACGAGGGCCGCATGATCCTGAAGCCAGAGCTGAGACGACGGGACGGACACCCCCACGGGTCTCGCTGACCCTCGCCGCATCGTCCACACAGTGACCGGGAGGCGGCTCCTCCCGGATGAGGTCCGTCAGCGCCGTCCGGCCACCCGCCGCATTGCCCCGCCGCCACCGGACGCGCCGGTGTTCTCCTCGAACAGCTCGGCGAGCTTCTCCGTCATTGCGCCGCCGAGTTCCTCGGCGTCGATGATCGTAACGGCGCGGCGGTAGTAGCGCGTCACGTCGTGGCCGATGCCGATGGCGAGCAACTCGACCGGCGAGCGGGTCTCGATCTCCTCGATCATGTAGCGCAGGTGGCGCTCGAGGTAGTTGCCGGGATTGACCGACAGCGTCGAATCATCGACCGGCGCGCCATCCGAGATCACCATCAGGATGCGGCGCTGCTCGGGCCGCGCCAGCAGGCGCTTGTGGGCCCAATCCAGCGCCTCGCCGTCGATGTTCTCCTTCAACAGCCCCTCGCGCATCATCAGCCCGAGGTTTTTCCGCGCGCGCCGCCAGGGCGCGTCGGCCGACTTGTAGATGATGTGGCGCAGGTCGTTCAGGCGGCCGGGATTGGGCGGCTTGCCGTTAGCAAGCCACGCCTCGCGGGACTGGCCGCCCTTCCAGGCGCGGGTGGTGAAGCCCAGAATCTCGACCTTCACGCCGCAGCGCTCCAGCGTGCGGGCGAGAATGTCGGCACAGGTCGCCGCGACCGTGATCGGGCGCCCGCGCATCGAGCCGGAATTGTCGAGCAGCAGCGTCACCACCGTGTCGCGGAAGTCGGTGTCCTTCTCCTGCTTGAAGGAGAGCGGCTGGAACGGATCGGTGACGACACGGACGAGGCGGGCCGGATCGAGCTGACCCTCTTCGAGGTCGAAGTCCCAGGCACGGCTCTGCTGCGCCAGCAGGCGACGCTGCAGGCGGTTGGCGAGACGCCCGACGACGCCCTGAAGGTGGGCGAGTTGCTTGTCGAGATAGCTGCGCAGCCGCGTCAGCTCCTCGGCATCGCACAGATCCTCGGCCTCGACGGTCTCGTCGAAGCGCGGATTGTAGACCCGGTAATCGGGGCCGGTGCGCTCGTTGCCGCGCTGGCTCGGCGGGCGCCAGGATTCGGAAGCCTCCTCCGATTCCGCGTCCTCGGCCTCTTCCGGCAACTCGCCGGAGGGCGCGTCGGCGGACTCGGTGGCGCCCTCGTCGAGTTCGTCGGTGGCCTCATCGGACACCTCGATCTCGGCGCGGTCGCCCTGCGACTGCTCTTCAGCCTCGCCCTCGCTCGGCTGCTGCTCGTCGTCCTGAGCCTGGTTCTCGTCCTCGTCGCTCTCATCGTCCTGATCGAGCGGCGTCTGGTCGGCCATGTCGAGGGAGGAGAGCAGGTCGCGCACGGAGCGGGCGAAGCCGCGCTGGTTGTCGATCGTGCCGATCAGGCCGTCGAGGTTCTTCCCGGCGCGCGCCTCGATATGCTCGCGCCACAGATCGACGATCCGGGCAGCGGCAGGCGGCGGCTTCTGGCCAGTGAGGCGCTCGCGCACCATCAGCGCGACGGCATCCTCCATCGGCGCGTCGGCCCGGTCGGTGATGTTCTCGTACTTGCCGCCGCGGTGGTAGCGGTCCTCCAGCATCGCGGTGATGTTGGCCGCAACGCCCTCCAGCCGGCGCGAACCGATCGCCTCGACGCGGGCCTGCTCCACCGCATCGTAGACGGCGCGCGCCGCGGCGTTGTCGGGAGCGAGCCGGCGGTGGACGCTCGTATCATGGCAGCCGAGGCGCAAAGCCATGGAATCGGAGTGGCCACGCAGGATCGCCGCGTCCTCGGCGGTGAGCCGCCGCGTCGGCTCGGGCAGGCGCGCCTTGTCGCCGATCAGCGCCGGCCGGTCGCTGGCATAGGTGACCTCGATATCCGGCCGCTTGGCGATGGCGCGCAGGCAACCGGCCACCGAGCGCTTCAGCGGCTCGGCGCCGGGTTCCTTACGATCACCGGTCTTGGGGCGGTTGGTCAGGGCCATATCTTCGCGGACGCCACCGAATCGAGTTCGAAGGCCCGGTCGGGGCAATGCCATGACGGCGGGGCCCCAAAACCGGGAAGACGAGCGCCGTCCCCGTCGCGTGCGAGGGGGACGGCTGCCCGATCAGCTCAGCGCAACGTTGAGCGCGCTCTCGGGCAGCTCCTTGCCGAAGGCACGCTGGTAGAACTCGGCCACCAGCGGACGCTCCAGCTCATCGCACTTGTTGAGGAAGGTCACCCGGAACGCGAAGCCGATGTCGCGGAAGATGTCGGCGTTCTCGGCCCAGGTGATGACCGTGCGCGGGCTCATCACGGTCGAAAGGTCGCCGTTCATAAAGGCGTTGCGGGTGAGATCCGCCACGCGCACCATCCGGTTCACCGTGTCGCGCCCGCTCTCGTTCTGGTAGTGCGTCGCCTTCGAGAGCACGATGTCGACCTCGCGGTCGTGCGGCAGGTAGTTCAGCGTGGTGACGATCGACCAGCGGTCCATCTGGCCCTGGTTGATCTGCTGCGTGCCGTGATAGAGGCCGGACGTGTCGCCGAGGCCGACCGTGTTGGCGGTGGCGAACAGGCGGAAGCCCGGATGCGGGCGGATGACGCGCTTCTGGTCGAGCAGCGTCAGGCGGCCGGAGACCTCCAGCACGCGCTGGATCACGAACATCACGTCGGGCCGGCCGGCATCGTACTCGTCGAAGACGAGCGCGACGTTGTTCTGCAGGGCCCAGGGCAGGATGCCGTCCTGGAAGGCGGTGACCTGCTTGCCGTCCCGCAGGACGATGGCGTCCTTGCCGACGAGGTCGATACGCGAGACGTGGCTGTCGAGGTTGATCCGGATGCAGGGCCAGTTCAGCCGCGCCGCGACCTGCTCGATATGGGTCGACTTGCCGGTGCCGTGATAGCCGGTGACCATGACGCGGCGGTTGCGGGCAAAGCCCGCCAGGATCGAGAGCGTGGTCTCGCGGTCGAAGATGTAATCCGGATCGAGATCCGGCACGTGCTCCTCGGGCTCGGAATAGGCCGGCACCTTGAGGTCGAGGTCGATGCCGAACACCTCGCGGACGGAAACCTGGCGATCGGGCAGGGAAGCGGGCGTATCGTCGGACAGCATACGGAACCTCATCGAGGCGGCCGGGAGCGTGCGTAAGCCCGCGCGACCGCGCAATTTCGTCGTCAACTCACCTGCCGGGCAGCCCGTCGGTAAGCGGGCGGATGTCATCCTTAATCGCCGCCCCGCGGCATCGCCAAGGGGGCTCAGCCAGAAAGACGGGTCGGCCTGAAGGATGGTTCATCCGGGAAGCCGGCTTCGCGAAGAAGCGGTATCGTATGAATATAGGGCGCGCACGGACATTTGCTGCCCCATCCATCGCCGGCCCGATCGGCGCCCGGCGCAAGGGCGGAAAGTCTTCCCCCCGCCGGGACCGGGGCGGGCCGGCGAAGGGAGGTCGCGCTCAGCACATCCCGGCGGCGCGCAGCACGTCGTGGGCGCGGATGATGTCGCGCAGGCGGTCCTCGAAGGAACGGTCACCGCCATTGGCATCGGGGTGGAAGCGCTTCACCAGGGTCTTGTACTGCGCCTTGATCGCCGCGGTGTCGGCGTTCTCGTCGAGGCCCATCACGTCGAGCGCCTTGCGCACCGCCGCCGAGTGGCGCGGCCGCTGCGGCTCCGGCTCGGCTTGGCGCCGGCCCGCGGCCCCGCCGCCGACCCCGTTCGCCCGCAGGATTCCCAGCGGATCTGCATAGGCCCAGTCGCGCTCGGCCTCGGGCTTGGCGCCCTTGGCCTTGCCCTCCGCGGCTCCTGCGGCGGCGTTCATGCCCATCGACCAGGTCGGCCGATGACCGATGATCGCATCCTTCTGGTAGGCCTCGACCGCGGCATCGTTCATGCCGTCGAAGTAGTTGTAGGCGGCGTTGTAGGCGCGCACGTGGTCGATGCAGAAGCGCCAGTACTGACCCTCCTGCTTGCGGCCCTTGGGCGCGCGGTAGAGGCCGGGATGGGTGCAGCCCTGCGCCTCGCAGGCCGCCTCGGTCGTGGCGGCGCCCGCATCGGCGCCCTTCCGCCCACCGGCCCGCGTTCCCGCCTTCGCTCCCTGCTTGGGATCGTCACAGGTCGGCTTGATGCGGATGCGGTCGAACAGCGGCGAGTTGAGATCCATGACGGGCCGATTATGAGGGGCGGACGCGCGGACGGAAAGGCCGTCGGGCCTGATGCCGCATGCTTCGATCCGGGGTTGACGCTTCTGTGCCCGAAAGGTGCCGGGCCGGCATGTCCGAAACAGGTTCGCGGCGCATTCGAAGCGCCGCCTTTCGCAGTGAGGAAACGATGACCGGGACCCTGAAGGACTGGATCGCCGGGCGGCTCGAGGCCGAGTTGGCGCCGACCGCGCTGGAGGTGATCGACGAGTCGCACCTGCACGCCGGCCATGCGGGAGCACGTCCGGAGGGCGAAACCCATTTCCGGCTCGATGTCGTCTCGGCGGTGTTCGAGGGCAAGAACCGGGTCGAGCGTCACAGGCTCGTCAACGGGCTCCTCGACGAGGCTTTTAAGCGCGGCCTGCATGCCCTGGCGGTGCGGGCCCGCACGCCGGGCGAGGCGGGCTGAGGCCCTCACCGGGAGAGGGCGACCGCCGTGGGGCTTCGCTGCACGCCGCAGATCGAGATCGACGAGGCCGAGATCGAGGAGAGCTTCGTGCGCGCCTCGGGGCCGGGCGGGCAGAACGTCAACAAGCTCTCCACCGCGGTGCAACTGCGCTTCGACGTGCGCCGCTCCCGCAGCCTGCCCGACGCCGTGGCGGTGCGGCTGATGCGGCTCGCGGGCCGGCGCCTGACGGGGGAGGGCGTGCTCGTCATCAGCGCCCAGCGCTTCCGCACACAGGAGCGCAACCGGGCGGATGCCCGCGATCGGCTCGCGGCGATGGTGGCGGAAGCGGCGGTGCCGCCGACGCCCCGCCGCGCCACCCGGCCGACCCTGGCCTCGAAGAAGCGGCGCCTCGACGAGAAGGGTCGCCGCAGCAGCGTCAAGCGGCTGCGCGGCGGCCCAGGTGACGAGGGGTAAGTTGACGAAGGGTAAGGTAAAGAAGGGTGAGGATCAGCCCGCGGCAGCCGGCGCGGTCGCCGTCGGCTTCGCCTCCGGATGCGCATCGGGCTGCGGGGCGGCGATGCCGGAGACGTAGGGCGTGTCCTTGAGCCAGATCGTCAGCACCAGCGCGATCACCGCGAGCAGGGCGGCAAAGCCGGCCGGGAACAGGAAGGCCCGCTCGCCGAACCATCCGTGGAGGAACCCGCCGACCACGGCGCCGGTGCTGAGCGCACCCCAGAGCGGCGCCTGCAGCCAGAAGGACGGGGCCGGCTTGTGCAGGATGAGGTTGGCGACGCCCGCCCCGAAGCGCACCACCGTTCCCGTGACGTAAGTGATGGCGAGGCTGCGGCCCGCCTCGTCTTGCAGCGTCGCGTTCTGAATGCCGAGCGCCAGCACGATCGGATAGGCGTGGAGCGGGAAGGCCGTAGTGCCGAAGGGGACCAGCAGGCCGATGGCGAACAGGATCGCCTGGATGATGAGCAGAACCGAGAGCCGGAAGCGACCGGCCCAGGCCGCGATCAGCGTGCCGAGGAAGGCGCCGAAGCAGAACAGCGCGATCACGCTGGCAAAGCGCGTGGTGCCGTCCCAGTCAAAGCCGGCCACGGCCACGCCGAACCGCGTGGTGTTGCCACTCATGAACGACATGAAGAGCTGAGAGAATTCGAGGAAGCCGATCGAGTCAGCCGCGCCGGCGGTTCCCGCCAGCATCAGCGCGAACGGCACCCGCGTCACTGGGCTCGCCGGAAAGGCTTTGTTCGACTCGTCGGGCATCGGTTCCCCTGATTTTGCTCCGCAGCACAACGGTATTACGGCTATCCGGTTGCATCCATTTCATGAGATCCGATCAAGTGTTTGTGCAGGATTAAAAGCCGTCCGGGCACGTCTATTCTCTTCTGGCGCCGGATAGAGGCCGGACGCATCTCGGTCACGACGAGTCCTGCCTGCCTCACCTCGGCTTTCAGGTAGGCGTCGGCATGGGCGTAGCGGCCGTCGGCCCCGAGGACGACGCCGGTTTCCTCCTCCTGCGGCGACTGGACGGTGAAGACGGCCAGCCCTGCCGGCCGCAGCACGCGAGCCATGCCCGAGAGCGCGGATGCCAAGTTTCCCAGATAGATGAACACATCCGCCGCCACGATCAGGTCGGCCGAGGCCTCCGGTTCGCCGGCGAGGAAAGTGACGAGATCGGCCTCGACGAGGCGCTCGTAGAGGCCGGTGCGGCCGGCCTGCGCCAGCATCGCCGGAGAGAGGTCGCACCCGGCCAGATGCCCGGCCCGGTTCGCCAGCGCACGCCCCATCAGGCCGGTGCCGCAGCCGAGATCGAGCACATTCGAGAAGTGTTGCGGCGCACAAGATCGAAGCGCGACCGGCAGCGCATCGAGTGCGGCGACGATCAGCGCCGGCCCGCAATAGCCGAGTTCGTCCACGAGATGCCGCTCGAAACGCGGGGCGTAGCCGTCGAACAGCGCGCGGAGATAAGCCGGCGACATCGCCGCGAGGGCGTCGCCTCCGCCCAGCGCCGCCCGGTGCAGCCGGCTACCGAGCGCGTCCGACGGGTCGAGGTCGAGCGCCCGCTCGAAGGCCGCGAGGGCGGCCTGCCGGTCGGTCTCGTTGCGGCTCTTCTCGAACAGGGCTTCGCGGGCACGCCCGAGCAGGAACCAGGCGGGAGCATAGCCGGGTGCGAGGTCGAGGGCTTGGCTCGCCATCTCCGCCGCCGCTCCGGGATCGTCCTCGGCGAGGCAGGCCTCGGCATAGGCGTAGCGGCGGTCGGCGAGGAGGTCACCGGAGGAAAGTTGGCGTGACATCGCGGCAGGATGGCGGGGTGTCGGTGCGACGGAAGGTTCCGCCCTATATCCCGGCCGATGTCGCAGCGCGCCTCCGATCTCCTCACCCTGACCCGCGAGGGTCTTTATTGTCCGCTTGGGCGCTTCCACGTCGATCCGACGCGGCCGGTGGAGCGGGCGCTGATCACCCACGGCCATGCCGACCACGCCCGCGCCGGGCACGGCACGGTGCTGGCCACCCCCGAGACGCTGCGGATCATGGCCGTGCGCTACGGCGAGGATTTCTGTGCCTCGCGCCAGGAGGCGCGGCTCGGTGAGCGGATGCGGATCGGCGACGTCACCGTGTTCTTCGCCCCGGCCGGGCACGTGCTCGGCTCGGCTCAGATCGCGATCGAGCGCGAAGGCAAGGGGGATAGCAAGGGGCCGCGCCAGCGCATCGTCGTCTCGGGCGACTACAAGCGCGCGCCCGATCCGACCTGCCTGCCGTTCGAGGTCGTGCCGTGCGACGTGTTCATCACCGAGGCGACCTTCGGCCTGCCGGTCTTCCGCCATCCCGACACGCGGGGCGAGGTGCGCAAGCTGATCGAATCGGTGACGCTGTTTCCCGAGCGCGCGCACATCGTCGGCGCCTACGCCCTCGGCAAGGCGCAGCGGGTGATGGCGCTGCTGCGCGAGGAGGGCTGGGATCGGCCGATCCACCTGCACGGTGCGATGGAGCGGCTGACCGAGCTGTACAAGCGGGAGGGCGTGCCGCTCGGCGAGACGCCGAAGGTGGTGGCGGCCGAGCGCAAGGATCTGCACGGCGCCATCGTGCTGTGCCCGCCCTCCTCGATCCAGGATCTGTGGTCGCGCAAGTTTCCCGATCCAGTCACCGCCTTCGCCTCGGGCTGGATGCGGGTGCGCGCCCGCGCCCGGCAGAAGGGCGTCGAGCTGCCGCTCGTCATCTCCGACCATTCCGACTGGCCGGACCTGTGCCGGACGATCCTCGACACCGGGGCCGAGGAGGTCTGGGTGACGCACGGACAGGAGGACGCGCTGGTGCATTGGTGCGGCACGCGCGGCATCCGCGCCAAGCCGCTGCACCTGCTGGGGTATGGCGACGACGGCGAGGCCGAGCCTGATCCTGGGCAGGAACCGAAGATGGCGGAGGCCTCGGCGTGAACGACTTCGCCCACCTTCTCGACCGCCTCGCCTACGAGCCGCGCCGCAACGCCAAGCTGCGTCTGCTCCAGGACTTCTTCGCCGGCGCGCCCGACCCCGAGCGCGGCTGGGCGCTGGCCGCGATGACCGGCGGCCTGACCTTCCGCGAGGCCAAGCCGGCGCTGATCCGCGCGCTCGTCGAGGAGCGGGTCGATCCGGTGCTGTTCGCGCTCTCGCACAATTACGTGGGCGATCTCGCGGAGACGACCGCGCTGATCTGGCCGGGACCGGATGAAAGCTCCGCTCCCCGCGCGCGCGGAGAGGGTCGCGACGACCTCGTCGTCGGCGCGACGAGCGGTCGTGGGAGTGAGGGGGCGGTTCAGGGTGAGCCCATTTCGGAGATGCCCCCTCACCACCGCCAGCCGACTCGCTTCGGCAACGACGAGGTCGCCGAAGCCCTGTCCCCGCGCGCGGGGACAGGGGATGCACCGGGTCTCGGCCACAACAATCCGCCGCCCGCCGTCCCCACTTTGGCGGAGGTCGTGGAAACCCTCGCCACCACTCCGAAGCGCGCGCTGCCGCAGCATCTCGCAGGCTGGCTCGACGCCCTCGACGAGACCGGGCGCTGGGCGCTCCTGAAGCTCGTCACCGGCAACCTGCGGGTCGGCGTCTCGGCCCGGCTCGCCAAGACCGCAATCGGGGCGCTCGGCGGCCACGAGGCCGATGCGGTGGAGGAGGTCTGGCACGGATTGAGGCCGCCCTACACCGAGCTGTTCGCCTGGGTGGAGGGAAGGGGTGAGCGCCCCGATAGCCGCAACCCGGCCCCGTTCCGCCCGCCGATGTTGTCGCATCCGGTGGAGGCGTTCGAAGACCTCGACAAACTCGAGCCCGAAGCCTTCTCCGCCGAGTGGAAGTGGGACGGCATCCGGGTGCAGCTCGCGGGCGGGCGCGACGGTCAGGGCCGGCAAGTCCAGAAAATCTACTCGCGCACCGGCGAGGACATCTCCGAAGCCTTCCCCGATCTCACTGACGCGATCACCTTCGAGGGTGCCCTCGACGGCGAGCTGCTGATCCTGCGCGAGGGCCGGGTCCAGAGCTTCAACGTGCTGCAGCAGCGGCTCAACCGGAAGGCGGTGACGGGCAAGCTCCTCGACGAGTTCCCGGCCCATGTCCGCGCCTACGATGTGCTGTCAGCCGAAGGCGAGGACTTGCGCGGGCTGCCCTTCGCCGAGCGCCGGCCCCGGCTGGAAGCCCTGGTGCGGCGGCTCGACCATGCCCGCATCGACCTCTCGCCGCTCGTCCCGTTCGCGACCTGGGACGAGGTCGCGAGCGCCCGCGCCGACCCGGCTTCCGCCGGCGCGGGCGCGGATGCCGACGCCGTCGAGGGCGTGATGCTGAAGCGCCTCAACAGCCCCTAC